>Ga0136640_10000571_pt1 | contig 14345 bp, 12 predicted proteins | sample AntDrymUQ8642106_2_FD_105498 | JGI IMG/M metagenome (GOLD analysis project Ga0136640, IMG submission 105498) | Polar desert sand microbial communities from Dry Valleys, Antarctica - metaG UQ864 (21.06) | ecosystem: Environmental > Terrestrial > Soil > Desert | place: Antarctica: Dry Valley...
GACCACGACCGGGAGCGGGCCGTGCATCGACGCGTGGCGGGGCGGCGAGCCGGTGCTGATCCCCGACCTGGAGGCCGAGGCCGGCCGCTGGCCCGAGGTCAGCCACCGGGCGCTGGCAGCGGGCGTTCGGGCCCTGTTCGCCCTGCCGCTGCGCCGACGGTGAGACGATCGGTGCCCTCGACCTGTACCGCAGCCAACCTGGGCCGCTCAGCGATGACGAGCTGGCAGAAGCCCAGCGGCTCGCCGGGGTCGCGGCCTGGACCGTGCTGGCCGCCCAGGTCGATGACAGACAGGATGGCCCGCACGAGGAACTGGCCTACGTGCCACAGCATCGAGCAGGCCAAGGGAATGGCTGCCGCGTAGTTCGGCGTCGCCATCCCGGTCGCGCTCACCCGGCTGCGAGCGGTGGCGCGTGACCGTGGCCAGTCGCTGGCGCAGGTGGCCGAGGACCTGTTGGACGGGCGCCTGTACCTGTGATCTGTTGGACCCTGTACCTGTGATCTGTTGGACGGGCGCCCGTACTTGGTCGTAGGTCCTGCTTGTCTGCTTTGATAGGGTCTCGCGCCCGGCCGGCATGGTCGGCTCCAGCACGCCACTCGATCGGTCGAGGCTCCCTCTATGCAGCGAAGCGGTAGTGCACAGAACCGTCACGTGCACGTACCTCGATCGCTTCGTCGAACTGTCGTCCTGCTGCTGCTGGCGGCGCTGCCGGCTGCCGGGATGCTGCCGGCGGTCGCGGACGAGGCGCCCGACCGCTGTGTGAGCGCAGCGGCCCCCGAAGGCCAAGGATGGCACCGGCGCGCCCTTGACCACCGCGGCGACGTCGACTGGCTGCGGTTCAACCTGGCCGAGCCGACCTGGGTCCTGATCACGCTCGGCGACCTGCCGGCCAACTATCGCCTGGGCGTCTACGCCGCCGATTGCCGCACCCGGCTGGCCGTTTCCAACCTCGGCGGCCGTCGCTACGAGCAGGTCTACCGGCGGGTTCCTGCGGGGCGTCTCAACGTCAAGATCAGCGGCGTCAGCGGCGCGCACAGCAATGTCCGCTATGCCGTCGGCGTGAACGCCCTGCCGCCGGGGCTGCACCTGCGGTCGGTGCGTGGCAGCGTCAGCGGGGGCCGGTTGCGGGCAATCGGCGAGGTCCTCAACAACACCTCGCAGTCATGGACGTCGCTGCGGGCGACGCTGGAACTGCTGTCCCCCGACGGACAGGTCCAGCGGGTCGTACGCGCGCTGCCGCTGGGCAGTGTGGGTGCGCGCCAGCGGGCTCCCGTCGTCCTGGACGAGGCGGTGCCAGCGTCGGTGCGCGGCTTTCGCCTGACCCGTGTGCGAGCCAAGCGATCCGGCCGGGGCACCCGCCCGCTGCCGGAGACGGGCAGGACCGTGCGTCTGCGACCGTCCGGCGACCGCGCGATCACCACGACCTTCCGGAACTCGACCAGCGACACGTTGGCTGCCACCAGAGCAGCCGCGACGATGTACGGCCCGCGAGGGCAGGTGCTCGACGCCGAATGGTCACATGCCGGGGCTTTAGGCCTTGACCCGAGCGAGTCGAGGTCGCTGCGGCTGTGGCTGCGTGCGGCGCCGGCGGTGGACCACGTGGCGGTCAAGGCCGAGGGCGAGCGCAGCGCGGTGATCGCCCATCGCGGTCACTCGGCGGGGGCGCCGGAGAACACCCTGGCGGCCATCCGCCGGGCGGTCACCGCCAACGCGCCGTGGATCGAGATTGACGTGCAGGTCGCCAAGGACGGCACGCCGGTGCTGTTGCACGACCTGTCGCTGGAGCGCACCACCGATGTCGCCACCGTTTTCCCGGAGCGCGCACGCAGCGACGGGGGCTTGGCCTTCCCTGTCGCCGACTTTCGCGCCGCCGAGTTGGCCGAGCTGGATGCCGGGGCATGGTTCGGTGAGCGCTTCGCCGGAGAAGGGCTGCCGACCCTCGCCGAGGCGCTGCGCACGGCCGGCCGGCGCACGGCGCTCATGCTGGAGCTCAAGCGCCCCGCCGCCAACGACGGCTTGGAAGACGCCGTGGCCGATGTCTTGGAAACGACGGCACCGTGGTCAGATCCGCGCGTGCGCGCCCGGCGGGTGCTGATGCTGTCGTTCGATCGCGATGCGCTGCGCAGCTACCACGCTCGCGACCCGGTGCCGAGACTGGGGCTGATCTACCGCAGGGGCGAGGCGCCAGCCTCCTTCCCCAAGCTGGACGCCGACATCGCCGACGCTGGCGGGTTGCGAGCGATCGTGATCCACGCTGCCGACGCGGTGGAGCGGCCGGGGCTGATCGCTGGGGCCCACCGTCGGGGCCTGCGGGTGCACGTCTTCACCGTCGACGACGCGGCCACCATGACGGACATGCTCGATGCCAGCATCGACGGCGTCACCAGCAACCGGTCTGACCTCGCCCGCGACGTGCAGCGTGGTTGGGCGGCCGGTGGGTAGCAGCCCGCACAGCCACCGGTCCCCCACTGGGCGTGCAGGCCACCGTGACGCGGACGCGTGGACGCTGACGATCACTCAGGACGGCGCTCGCCCGATGATCAGGCAGCAGCCCCCGCGCGGCGAGGGCGCAGCCGGCCGCAGCGGTAGGCGTCGGCCAGCAGGCACAGCAGCCGGTAGACCGAGGTCTCCTCCGACGACAGGAGACCGGGCTGGTAGCCGCGTGAGCGCAGGCCCCGCTGGACCCGTTCGCAGGCCAGCCAGTCCTGGCGGTTGGTGGTGTCCCAAAAGTCCACCGCGTCCACCGGATCGAAGCCCGGCCGAGCGAATGCCTCCGGCGGGTACAGCCACTGGCACACCACCCGGGTGGCGTCCACGGCGACGGGCTCGAGCCGGTGGGTGAGCACGTAGTCGGGGTGCGCGCTGATGAGCAGGCCAGGCACTAGGTCGACGTAGCGCACGACGCGCAACGCCTCGGTCTTCAGGCCGGGCAGCGGCACGCCGGCGCTGCGCCCCGACAGCGACATCGTCTCCGCGCCGTCGCGTAGCGTCATCCACCCGCCGGCCCAGGTGCCGTCCGCCTCGTCACTGCCGCCACTGTCGGGCTGACTCACCGCGCACAGTTCGGGATGGATGGACGAGCAGTGGTAGCACTCGTGGTAGTTCTCGGCGACCACCTTCCAGTTGGCGGCCACCAGGTAGTCGTGCTCGGCGGCGACCAGCAGGCGTTCGGGTTGGTAGCCGGCGAGCAGGTCGACCATACCCCCGAGGTGTGCTGCCAGCGGTGCGCCGCCGCCGTCGGCGTTGACGAACAGCCAGCCGCCCCACGACGCCACCGGCACCGCTCCCAGACCCAGCTCCGACGGGTCGAAGTCGCCGCGCCCCCGAAAGCCAGGGGCTGCGCGCAGGCGCCCGTCCAGCCCGTAGGTCCACGCGTGATACGGGCAGCGGATCACCCCCGCGACCGCCGTCGACCCGCAGGCGAGCAGCTCCGAGCCCCGATGCCGGCAGGTGTTGGCGAACCCGCGCAGCCGCCCGTCGCGGTCGCAGACCACGACCACGGGCTGGTCACCGACGAGGACGCCACGCTGCAGGCCGGGCGACGCCAGTTCGCTGGTGCGACCGACGCAGACCCACGCGCCCGCCAGCAGGTGCGCCTGCTCCCAGTCGAACAGCGCGGCGCTGGTGTAGGCGTCGCGCGGCAACGTGCGGCTGTGGCCGAATGGGGCGGTGACCGCGTCCAGCGCGGCGGGATTAAGCGGTGCGAGCACCCGTCGATGCTACGGTCCCCGGCCCCGCCGGATAGAAGGGTTGGTCACAATAGTGTGACCAACCCTTCTATCAAAAGTGGCGTGGGCGGTTGCGGCGCCCGTCCTCGGCTCTGGCGCCTGCCGAAGTCCCTGACCAAGTGGTCGCGCAGCGCAAGCACCGCAGGGCCGCTCAGCGCTGCGATGCGTCGGCGTCGGTCTCTGCGGCGACTTCGAGGTCGACATGGACGTCGAGGTCGGCCGCGGGAGGGGCACTCGGGCCCTCGTCCGGCCCCGGCTCAGGCTCGGCCTCTGGTTCGGCCAGCGCAAAGTCGGCGGTCTGCGCCACCGTCATCGTACGCCCACCGGCCCATTCGGCGTCGAAGACGGCAGGGGACGTGGCCGCCCGGGCGTTAGCCACGTAGCGGTCGTAGGCCTCCTGCTCGGGTGGCGGGCGCACCGCGCCGATGGCCGACCGTAACCCCTCGGCGGCGCCGAATAGCCGCGCGGCACGCCGGTGGTGACCCAGACCGGACAGGGCGGCCGCCAGCGCCTCGAGGCAGTCGGCCAGGTCCCAGGTGTTGGCCAGGGCGTGGAAGCGGTTGGTGGCGTCACGCAGCAGGACGGCGGCGCGTTGCAGGTCGCCCTCGTCCAACGCGACACCACCCTGGTTCATCATGAGCCGGGCGATGCCCTCCTCGTCACCGACGCCGCGCAGCACGGTCAGCGCGCGGTCGAGGTGGTCCCACGCCTGCGGAAAGTCGCGGCGCTGCTGGGCGATGACGCCGAGGTTGTTGAGCAGGTCAGCGATCGCGGGACGGTCGTCGCCCCGCTCGCGGATGGCCAGGGCACGCTCGAAGTAGCGCCGCGCGCCTTCCTCGTCGCCCTGGTCGTAGCGCTGCAGCCCGATGTGCTTGAGCGCGGCCGCCACGCCGGCCTCGTTGCCCAGCTCCTCCTCCACCTCGAGTGCCTCGCGCGCCAGTGTCTCGGCGAACGACCAGTCACCACGGGCCCGGCTCAGCATTGCCGCGCCGTTGAGCAGCGCGGCCCGCAGCGGGGTGCGCTGCCCGACCGACAATGACACGGCGCGCTCCAGCCACCGCCTGCCCTCGCTGAAGTGGCAACGCACCAGCCAGAAGTCGGCCAGCGCTCGGATCATCCGCAGTTCGCAGTCGACGTCAACCCCCTGGTCAGCCCACTGCAGGGCGGCGCGCAGGTTGGCGTGCTCGCTGTCGAGCCGGTCCAGCCAGTCGGTCTCCTGCGGACCCCTGCGCTCGGCGTTGGCCTCCTCGGCCAGGGCCAGGAAGTAGTTGACGTGCGCCCGCGCCGTGGCCTCCTGCTCGCCACTGGCGGCCAGCCGCTCCAGCGCGTACTCGCGGATGGTCTCCAGCATCGCGAAGCGCGGCTCCCCGTCGCCGGGCATGGTGCGGATGAGGCTCTTGCCGAGCAGCGAGTCCAGGCCGTCGAGCACATCGAAGCCGAGTGGTCCGGCGGCGTTACCGACCACTTCGGCGGCGTCGATCACCCAGCCGCCGGCGAACACTGCCAGGCGGCGGAACAGTGCCTGCTCGTCGGCGTCGAGGAGCTCGTGGCCCCACTCGATGGTGGCGCGCAGCGTCCGCTGCCGCTCGGGCAGGTCGCGGGCACCGCCCGTCAGCAGCGCCAGGCGGTTGGTCAGCCGGGACAGCAGCGCCTCCGGGGACATCAGGCGGGTGCGGGCGGCGGCCAGCTCGATGGCCAGCGGCAGGCCCTCCAGCCGCCGGCAGATGGCGGCCACCGTGGCCGCGTTGGACGGGGTCACCGAAAATGACGGGTTGGTGGCTTGCGCCCGCTCGACGAACAGGCGCACGGCCGCGCTGCGCTCGATGTCGTCGGGTGTGCCGGCGCCGCTGGCGGGCGGCAGGGCCAACGGTGGCACGCCGACCTCGTACTCGCCGCGCACGCGCAGCACCACCCGGCTGGTGAGCAGCACCTTGACGTGTGGAGCGGCCGATAGCAGGTCGGCGACCAGCGGCCCGGCGGTGGCCACCAACTCGAAACCGTCGAGCACCAGCAGCGTGCGCTGGTCACGCAGGTAGCCCTTGAGGCTTTCGAAGGGCGTCACGCCCGCGCTCTCGCGCACCCCCAGCGAGTGCGCGATCGTCGGGGCGACCAGGGCGGCGTCGCGGATGGCGGCGAAGGAGATGAGCACCGCACCGTCGGCGAACTTGTCCTGCAGCTCGGCGGCGACCTGCACCGCCAGCCGCGTCTTGCCGATACCGCCTGGCCCCGTCAGCGTGACCATCCGGATGTCCTCGCGGTACAGCAGCTCGATGACGGCGGCCACCTCGCTGTGCCGGCCGACCAGCGGCGTGGCGTTGGTCGGCAGGGCGTTGAGCGTGCGCAACGGCCCGAAGTCGGAGGGCAGGGCGGGGTGGACGAGTTGCAGCAGGTGCTCGGGGCGGGGCAGGTCCTTCAGTCGGTGGCTGCCGAGGTCGCGCAGGCCGACGCCGGCCGGCAGCGCGTCGCGGGCGAGCTCGGCGGTGCCCAGCGACAGCACCACCTGCCCCCCGTGGGCCACAGGCAGGATCTGGGCGATGCGGGTGACGGCCTGCCCTGCGTAATCGTTCTCGCGCACCTCGGCCAGCCCCGTGTGCAGCGCCATCCGGGCGCGGATCGGCTCGGAGTCGCCCCAGTCCTGCGACGCCAGCCCCAGCTGGGCGTCCACGGCGGCGCCCACCGCCGCCGGCACGCTGTGAAAAGCGCAGCAGAAGGCGTCACCGACGGTGCGAAAGACCACGCCGCCGTGCCGCGCCACGACGGCGCGGATCACCTCGTCGTGGCGCTGCAGCGCAGCCGACATCGCCTGCGGCCGTTCCTCCCACCGGCGCGTGCTGCCTTCGATGTCGGTGAACAGGAACGTGACGGTGCCAGCCGGTAGCTCCGCCAACCGTCGCCTTTCTGGTTGCTGCCTCGGGCGGCCCGCATGCCGGCCGATGGGCTATTCAGCCTACGACGCCCTGCACACCGCGACTCACGCTGGGACGCCCGCCGTGCCGCCCCTCGCGCCCCGTCGCGCCGCGGTCCTGCTGCGACGCCCCGTCGCGCCGCGGTTCATGCGGTCTCCATGCCGTCATCGGTTGCGGCGGTCAGGCTCAGCAGCCGGTAGCTCGGGGCGTCCGAGGGCAGCCCCGAGCAGCTGAGCAGGCGCGGTTCGCCCTGCCGGACCGCCTCAACGACGGCGGTGAGGCGCGCGCCCACTCGCGTCTCGAAGCGGACGCGGGCGGTGTCGGGCTTCACCTCCTCCCGGCCGACCAGCACCAGGTCGTCCAGACCAAGCAAGCCGGTGTGCCGCCGCACGAACGCGTCGGCGGCCTGGACCAGGAATGGGTGGCAGGAGCGGCCGCGAAAGTGATCGAAGTCGAGCCGCCCGCGCCGGTAGTCCTCGACGATCCGGGGCCCCGTCGCTGGTGCCACGCGGCCGTAATACACGCCGTGCGGCAGGCAGATGAGGTTGCCGGCGAAGCGGTCGCCGCCGTAGTGAGACGACTCCCACACGAGGTCGGGATGGGTGACGGCGAGCACCTTGGCCAGGGGACGGCCGAACTCCGCACAGCAGGGGTCGTGCCTCCCGTTGGTGCACACCAGCAGCACCGGCTGGTCGACCGGCGTCCCGCCGACGCTGCGGTGCCTGGCCAAGGGAGCGAAGTCGATGTCGAGCAGGTCGGCGGCGTCCGCCACGGACAGCCGTTCGACCCAGCAGGCGTCCGTGGTGGTCGATGCGACCAGGCAGGTGCGCCGCTCGGGGGCGTAGCGGCCGTAGCGGCGGATCAGCAACAGCCGCGCGCCGACTTCGCGTGCTCGCCGCCGCAACCCTGTGGCGACCTCGCGGGGCATGTTGCTGTCGAAGGGCGCGTCGCGGCCCCACGGCCCTGGTTGCTCGACGAGGATCCAGCGCCGCACCGTCGAGGCGGTGCCCAGCAGCGGCTCCGACTGGGATTGCGAGTCTCGCGCGCAGCTGAAGCGGTCGGTCACTGCGCGACCATCAACAGCCCCTCACGCACCAGCCGGCGGACAAGTACGGTCCGGCTGGCCTCGTTCAGTAGGCCGGCGAGGTCATTGACCGCGAAGTCGCGGTGCGCAGCGACAAAGGTCATCGCCGGCGCCAACGAGACCGGCATGCGCAGCCGCCGGTCGCCGAGCTGGGCGGTGAGCCGACCATCGGTCGACATCAGGCGGCAGGTGGCGCCGGGACGGCGGACCACCTCGGTGGCGTCGTCGATCTGATCGGCGGCGAGCAGCTGGCGCAGCTGGCCGGAAAGCTGCGGGGGGCGCGAGGACCAAAATCGGTCGGCGGCGGCGGTCGCCACGGCCCCGGCGTCGCGCGCCGTGATTCGGCTGGCGAGGTCGTCCAGGCGGGCCGCCACCGCCGGCGCCAGGGTCTGAGGGTCATGGGCGTAGCTGGTGGGCAGGACGTCGTCGAACTCGGCCTCGTCGATGATGTCGGTCACTACGCGGCGCAGGAGTTCGGCCCAGGTGGTGCTGCGAATCCCGATGGTGATGTGCACCGACGCGGCGTCGACGGTGCGGGCGGCATGCGGGGCGCCGCGCGGCATGTACAGCGCCTCGCCCGCTTGCAGTTGCAGGTCCATCAAGGGGGTGGCAGGCGGCTGCTGCTCGTCGATGCCTGGCTCGTAGGCCACCCACTGCTTGCGCCCGTAGGTCTGGAGCGCGAAGACGTCGTGGCCGTCGTGATGGACGCGCAGCCCCGACGAGACGGGCGGGGTGATGTAGGCGTTGGCCTGCACCGGCTGGGTCAGCGTCGCTTCCAGGTCGCGGCAGAAGGCGGTCAACGGCGCCCAGTAGCGATGCAGGCCCTGCAGCACGATCGTGGCGCCGTCGTCGAAGGCGGCATGCACCTTGCCGACGTCGATGAGGTCGGCGACCGGGCGAGAGCCGATCCGCGCCGGGCGGGTGTAGGTCGGCTGCGCGAGCGGCTGGCCGGCCTTGACCAGCCGGAACGCGGGTGCCCGCAGGGCCATCGTGGCCAGGATGTGGTCCACGTCGTCCAGCGACAGCAGGTCGTCGAAGCCGTCGCCACGGTGCACGTGCGGCCGGCGTGTCCAGTCTTGTGCCAGGAACCGATCGACGTCACCGACGCAGCGCCGCAGAGCGCCGTCGGCAACGTCGACGGTCAGGTCCAATCCGCCGAGCTGCTTGCCAAGGGCCCGTGCGCTCACGCCAGCGGCGGGCGTCCTGGTTCCAGGCGCTGACGTTGCAGGCGTCCTGGGCTCAGTCGTCCTGGTCGCAGGTGGCCTGGATTCAGTCGTCCTGGTTGCCGGCGCCCCGGGCTCAGCCGTGCTGGTCTCAGGCGTCCCGCCCGTCGGCGTCGCTGCCGTCACTGGCGTCCCCGTCGGTCAGGTCGGTGCTGTCGCCGTCGCTGGCGTCCCCGTCGGTCAGGTCCGTGCTGTCACCATCGGTGCCGTCGGCGTCGCTCTCGTCGGTGTCGGTGCCGTCGGCGTCACGAGGATCGGCGGTCAGCGTGGTCATCGGCGTGGCTGCGCCACCGTGCTCGGTGATGATGTCGTCGTCGCTGAGGGTGTCGCGGGTGTCCATGGCGGGTCCTTGCGTTCGGGGGTGTTTCCTGGCGCGACGGTACCCCTCGCCGGGGGTTGTGCACCATGCCTGCGCGGTCACGCCCGGGCGCTCGGTTGGGCGGGCAGTCGCGCCGGTCGGTCAGGGGCAGCGGTGTCACGCCCACGGCCGCGGCGGCGAGGCGGCAGCCAGGCGACGGCGCCGGCGAGTTCGCGATCCGACCCGTACACCAGCAGCGCCAGCATGACGCCGTAGACCGGCAGGTGACCGATGAGCTCGGTGGTGCCGAAGAAGAACAGGGTCGCGTTGAAGGGGATGCCCGCGGCGATCACGGCCACCTGCGGTGCGGCGCCCGAGATCAGCAGCAGGCCGAACAGCAGCTCGACCGAGGCCGCCAGCACGATGAAGGAGGTGGCCGGCAAATCGATGCCGGCCAGGGCCAACAGGTTCAGCGCGGGGTATTCGCCGAGCACCTCGGTGGCCAGCGCGGGGTTGGCGAACTTCTCGCTGAAGGCCAGCACGACCAGCGCCAGCCCGGCACAGCCGCGTAGGGCCAGCAGCGGAACCCGCAACTCGGCTGCGGTCACGGGGCGGGCACCGTAGCGGTCGGCGGTCGGCGGCAGCAGGATCAGGAACACCGCGATGCCCAGCAGGTCGACGGCTTCAAGGACTGCGACGGGACCGGCGACCCCCAGCGCGAGCGGTCCCAGAGCGGTCACGGCCCACGCCGCCGGGCGCAGGTTGATACCCGAGATAAGCCACACTCCCAGCGCGCCCTCGGCGATGGCGATCGCTCCGCCGGCCGGTATGCCGTCGAGGCTGAGGTGGGGGGCCAGGTAGGCATTGCTGACCGCCAGAGCGAGCAGCGAGACGCCGAGGTGGATGCCCAGCAACCTCGGGATGTAAGGGGCGAGGCGGCTCAGTGGCGCCAGCAGCCGCAGCTCCGGGCGCGGCAGGCGCAATGCCACCAGCCGCCACACCACCGCCACGGCGACGGCAAGTCCGGCCGCAAGCACCGCCGTCGGCCGCAGGAAGAACCCCCAGTCGGTCGGGAACGCCGAAGCGGCATCGACAAACCACTTCTCGTGGGCCAGGACGGCGGGCATGGGGGGCATCCTTTGGCGGACGGCTGCTCGTCCTGGCCATTGTCGGCGCCGGATCACCATTTCGCCGCAGCGGGCGCCTACGTACAGTGAACGCCTACGGAGGTGAGGCGATGCGCTTCGAGCGGATCACGGTCAATCCGAATCAGATGGGCGGCATGCCTTGCATCCGTGCACTTCGCATTCCCGTTGCCACAGTCGTGGCCATGGTGGCGGACGGTATGACAACACAGGAGATAGTCGGCGAGCTTCCGGACCTGGAGCCCGACGACGTGGCCGCAGCGCTGCACTACGCCGCTGAAGCCCTCCGAGAGCGAGAGCTGCCCATCCGCCACACGGCATGAGGTTCCTCGTCGAGAACCTCTGCCTCACATGCAAGGACGCTTACAGGTGGGGCCGCGACCGTAAAGAAAGCCGCCCGATCGTTTACAGTGGCGGTGGGCGACTGAGGACGACGAAGCAGTGGACAAGACCGACTACAGAGGCACGCCGTTCGGCGCAGCGCGTCAAACGATCGGGCGTTTCGGGTACGTCGCTTACTTCCCGAAACCGCTGCCTCGCGCTCTCAACTTGGCCGTCGAAACCGTGCAGGAGCTGGCCGATGCGGAGGCGGCGCTCGGGCGACTTGCGGGCGCCGGCCGGTTGCTCCCGTCCCCACACCTCCTCGTCAGGCCCTATCTCGCCCGTGAGGCCGTGGCATCAACACGCATCGAAGGCACGCGGGCCGAGGTTGGCGACGTCTACGCCCTTGCCGCGAGTGGCGGGCCCCCGGACCCCGATGTGGAAGAGGTGCTCAACTACATCACAGCGATGGAGGTCGGGCTCAGCCGCCTCGAGTCGCTCCCGATCAGCGTCCGTCTTCTCCGCGAGATGCACGCCGTGCTCCTGTCTGGCGTTCGCGGTCGCGACCGACAGCCCGGTGAGCTGAGAACCAGCCAAAACTGGATCGGTCCTGCGGGCGCGACCCTTGAGAACGCCACCTTCGTGCCACCACCTCCCGAAGAGCTGGCTGATCTCCTCAGCGACCTGGAGCGGTTCGCGCACGAGACCGGCCCACCACCGGTGCTCGTACGCGCCGGCCTGCTGCACTACCAGTTCGAGACGATCCACCCCTTCCTTGACGGCAACGGCCGGCTCGGCCGCCTGCTGATCGTCTTCCTGCTGGTTGCGGCAGAGCGGCTTCCGAGCCCTCTGCTGTACCTGTCCCCCTACTTCGAGAGGCACCGCAACGACTATTACGCCTGCCTGCAGAACGTCCGCGAGCGCGGCGACATCGACGCCTGGTTGCAGTTCTTCCTCCGCGGAGTCCAGCGTCAGTCGAACGATGCGGTCGACCGGGCTGAGCGGCTGCTCGACCTCCGCGAGCGCTACCGACAACAGGTTCAGGCGGCGACTCGCAGTCAGGCCGTCGGCGCCGTCGACCTGACGTTCGCGTTCCCGATCCTCACCAGCAGGGTCGTGGAGCGCGAGCTCGGCGTAAGCCGCCCGACCGCGCTCAAGCTCCTCGGCCAGCTCGCGGGGTACGGGATTCTGACCGAGCGGGCGACGGGTCCCCGGGGGCAGCGGCGTTGGGTCGCCGAGGAGGTACTGGACACGATCACGGCAGACCAGCCGGCATGACAGCCACGAGGGAATGCCGGATGCGAGCCGGGGAGCCAAGACCGGGCAACGTTCCGCTTGGAGCGAGGCGCTCCCTGGCTGACCACATGTATGGCGAGGAACTACGGTAGGACCGTATGAAGACGACGCTCAACCTCGATGACGAGTTGCTGCGGCGGGCGAAGCTGCGGGCGGCAGCGAAGGGCACGACGCTGACCGCACTGGTCGAAGAGGGGCTGCGGACGGTGCTCGTGGAGCCGTCCCGCAGGCAGCCGGCCGAGCTCAACTTCCCGATCTTCCGCGGTGAAGGGCCAACGGCCGTGGATCCGGCCGACCGTGCCGCGCTGTACGACCTCATGGAGGATCGGGGGCCTTCGTCGATCTGATGGCGGTCTACAAGAACGTCCTCGTGTAGGCCCACCGTGAGGATGCAGCAGCATCATGCCGGGCGGGCGGGCCTGTCGCGCTGGTAGAAGGCGACGCAACGTGGGTGGTTCCCACCCCGGCGAGCGGTTCTGCCCTTGCTTCGTACGACCATCGAGGGACTTGCACGCGGTGACCTCATTGCTCGACGCCGGCATCGTGGCGCTGTGTCGCGAACATGGCGTTACGACGACGATCCTGTCCGCCGACCGGGACTTCCGACGCTTCGCAGCAATCTTCCTGCGGTCCTTGTGACGATGTCCTCGAAGGCGTGACTGAGGAGCAGATCGGATAGCTTGAGCCAAAGGCGGATGTCGCAGGAAGGTTCGATGGCGAAACGGCTGGTAGAGATCGACGACGACCTACTAGAGCGGGCCCGTCAGGCGCTCGGGACCTCGACGATCAAGGAGACCGTGAACACCGCGCTACTAGAGGAAACGGTGAGAGCGGCTTGGTGCCGATCGATCACCAAGGAAGATCTCCGGAGAGCCGGCGAGCTTCTCCAAGACCTGGGTGATCCTGAGATCATGGCGAAGGCGTGGCAGTAAGCCCGCCCACAGGCTGATCGACAGCTCGCCGGCCTCGCGACGGCCGCCCCCGGTCAGCCGTCGGAGGAGCGCAGGTCGGCCACCGCGTCGGAGACGGCTCGGTGGAAGGTCGGGTAGGCGTAGATCATGTTGGCGAGGCGGTCGACGGGGACCTTGGCGTGCACGGCGAGGGTCAGCATGCTCAAGACCTCGCCGCCGGCCGGCCCCATGGACGTCGCGCCGACGAGTACGCCCGCATCGACGTCCTCGACGAGCTTGATCAGTCCCTCGTTGCCGGCCTTGTGGATCCATCCTCGGGCGCTGCTGGGTACCTTCGCCGTGGCAACGCGGACCCGGCGTCCGGACTCCTGAGCCGCCTGCTGCGTCAACCCCACGGAGCCGATCTCGGGATCGGTGAAGGTCACCCGAGGGACGGCGGTGTCGTTCGCGCCGCCGGCGGGCTTGCCGAGGATGTCGTCGGCCACGATGCGGGCCTGATGCGTCGCGACGTGGGTGAAGGCGCCGACGCCGGTGACGTCGCCGACAGCCCACACACCATCGGCGCCGCGGCCGCGGCCGTCGACCGACAGGAAGCGGGCGTCGCTGTCGATGCCGAGCTCGCCGGCGTTGATGCCAGGCAGGTCGGTGCGCCGGCCCGTCGCGACGAGCAGCTGCTCGCCGGTCACTACGTCCCCGCCGTCGAGCACGACCTCGAAGCCGTCCCCGTCGCGCCGGACCTGGGTGGCCTTGGCCCCGGTGCGCACGACGATGCCCTCGCCGGCGAAGACCTCGGCGAGCAGCTCGCCGGCTTCCGGCTCCTCCGGCGGCACCAGCCGGTCCAGAGCCTCCACGACGGTGACGGCCACGCCGAACCTGACCATCACCTGCGCCAGCTCGGCGCCGATGGCGCCACCACCGAGCACCACAAGGGAGCCAGGCAGCTCCTTGACCTCGACGATCTGGTGATTCGTCCAGTAAGGCAGGTCGCGCAGTCCCGGTATCGGCGGCACGGCGGGGGTCGTTCCCGTCGCCACGACGACCCCACGGCGGGCGCGGTACACGTCGCCGTCGACCTGGATGACGTCGCGCGCGACGAAGCGCCCGTGGCCGCGCACGAAGCGGCCGCCCTGCGCCTCGAAGCGCTCGACGGCCACACGGTCGTCCCAGTCGTCGGTGGCCTCGTCGCGGATCCGCTGGGCCACCGGCGCCCAGTCGGGGGTGACCTCGACGGCGCCGGCCATGCCGGGGATGCGCCGCGCCTCAGCGAGCAGCTGCGCTGCGCGGATCATCATCTTGGTGGGGACGCAACCCCAGTACGGGCACTCGCCGCCGAGGAGGCGCTCGTCGATGCCGACCACATCCAGGCCGGCCTCGGCAAGGGTCCCGGCGACAGCCTCGCCGCCCGGTCCCATGCCGAGCACCACCACATCGAC
>Ga0136640_10000572_pt1 | contig 14339 bp, 15 predicted proteins | sample AntDrymUQ8642106_2_FD_105498 | JGI IMG/M metagenome (GOLD analysis project Ga0136640, IMG submission 105498) | Polar desert sand microbial communities from Dry Valleys, Antarctica - metaG UQ864 (21.06) | ecosystem: Environmental > Terrestrial > Soil > Desert | place: Antarctica: Dry Valley...
ACGACGAGCCCCCAGTCGCGGGCGTCGAAGAGCTCCAGATGGCTGTAGACGCCCTTGCGACGTGTCGTCATGACCTGGTAGGTGGCGATCGTCACCGGACGGATCTGCTTGCGGGACCCGGAGTACTCGCCGATCTCGTCCTCGGTCAACGACGTCCGCCGGACCAGCTCCTCCTTCCACTGCCGCGCCGAGACGGTGTTGGTGACGAGGATGAGCGTGGTCGCCTTCGCCTGTGCCATCGCGGCAGCGCCGACCAGCGTCTTGCCGGCGCCGCAGGGAAGCACGACGACCCCCGACCCGCCGTGCCAGAACGACTCGACCGCCTCGATCTGGTACGGCCGCAGCGCCCAGCCGCGCTCGTCGAGCTCGATCGGGTGCGACTCACCGTCGACGTATCCGGCGAAGTCCTCGGCCGGCCAGCCGACCTTGAGCAGCGCCTGCTTGAGGTGACCGCGTTCGGACGGGTGGACCGCGATCGTGTCGTCGTCGAGGCGGTCGCCGAGCATCGGGCTGATCTTCCTGCTCCGCACCACCTCCTCGAGCACCGGGCGGTCGGTGGTGATGAGGACGAGCTGGTGCGTCGGGTGCGTCTCGAGCCGCAGCCGACCGTACCTCGCCATTGTCTCGGCGATGTCGACGAGCAGGGCGTGCGGCACCGGATAGCGGGAGTACTCCAGCAAGGTGTCGATGACCTGCTCGGCGTCGTGGCCGGCAGCGCGGGCGTTCCACAGCCCGAGCGGGGTGATCCGGTAGGTATGGATGTGCTCGGGTGAGCGCTCGAGCTCGGCGAACGGTGCTATCGAACGCCGGCACGCCCCGGCAAGATCGTGGTCGGCCTCGAGCAACAACGTCTTGTCGGACTGGACGATCAAGGGTCCGTCGGTCACGCGCTGTCCCCGCCGGACGCGCTTGCGTCCACCTTCTGCCGCGCGCGGTACGCAGCGACGTTGGCACGCGATGAGCACCGTTCGGAGGAGTAGCGGCGCGACCGGTTGGGGGAGGTGTCCACGAACACATCGTCACATCCGGCTGCCTGGCACACTCCGAGACGTCCGGCGCCGAGGTTGCAGACGAGGAACGCCAGGCCCATCACTACCTCGGCGACGAGAAGCTCAGCGACCGACGCCGTGCGGTTACTGACATGCAGGTGCCAGGTCTCGGTGTCGTGTCCCGCGATGTGGGGAGTCACCGGATGCTTGGCGAGCAGTACGTTGATCCGTTGTACGACGCCGACGTCGTCACCGGCGTCACCGGCCTCGAAGACCTCGCGCAGCTCGCGCTGGAACTTCTGCAGGTGCTGGGCGTCGCGGTCGACCACCTGCTCGGCCAACCAGGCCCGGTCCACGAGGTAGCTCCGGAGCTCGGCGGAGGTCGACAACGGGGCATTGAGCAACGTCGCGCCGCGGTCTGCGTAACCGATGAAATCCACGTTTGAATCTTACGCTGTACCGACTAGACTGTAAGTACCACTCAGATCGCTGCTTATTACTGGAGGACACCATGTTGACCGCCCTGGAGATCGTCGCGCGCGAAGAAGGCGCATTCAGACGAGCCCAGGCCGAAGCCGCCTCTGTGTCGACGGCGCTACGCCTCGCCCGGCGCGAGGAGCGTCTGCAGGCACAGCGCGGTCGCCTCGGCGACCGCGTGCACCGCGCGATCATTCGCTGAGGTGTGCGCGACCGCGCCATCGGCGCGGTCGCCGGATGTGGGGATCAGGCGTACGTTCGAAACCGGCGCGCATGCCACTGCGTGCGCTGGGAGGGAGAACGCCGTGGACGTCGTCCGCATGCTCGCTCGAGCGGCAGTCTTGCCGCGCGACCTGGCCGCAGCTGCGGTCTCCGCGCCTCGAAACGCCGTCGCGCTAGCAGACGGCGTGCAGGACGTCGCCGGGCAGATGCTGGGACTGATCCCGCGCGTGCAGGAGGTCATGACCCGGGTCGAGCTGTCCGTCGAGAGGATCGAGGCGATCTCGCTCCGGGCCGAGGGTGTCGTCGGTGCGTCCGAGACCGTCGCCGCTGCTGCCGGGACGGTGACGTCCGGCGCGGCGTTGACTGTGGAGCTCGCCGAGGCCGAGATCCAGCGGGTCCGAGGGCTGATCGGACTGTACGACGAGCAGCTCGCAGCCCTGGCTCCGCTGCTGAGCGAGGTCGCGCTCGAGGTGCAGCCACAGCATGTCCGCGCACTCACGCAGGCCCTGGAGGCGGTGCCGCGCGTGCTCGCGCTGGCAGACCCGGCCCTGACGACCCTTGCCCAACTCGCACCAGGCCTGGAGGAGCTGGGGGATCACCTCGACGACGTCGGCGAGGTGATCCAGGGCATTCCCGGGGCGGATCTGTTCCGCCGACGCGCTCAGGCGGCGGACGACTCGCCCGCGTCGTCCCAGTCGACGGCCTGACCCTTGGGCGATCAGTTCAGGTACGCCACGGCTTTGTCTGGCCGGTCGGTGACCAGTGTGTCGGCGTTGGAGTCTGCCACCTTCTGCATCTCGGTGGTGGTGTTCGCCACCCACGAGGAGATCTTCAGGCCCTCGGCGTGCGCGTCCGCGTTGTAAGCCCTGGTCGCGTTGTCGTACGGGACGCACAGCGTGTGCGCCCATCCGAACTTCGTCACGTCCGGTTGGCCCTCGTCCCGAGTGAAGACCGGCCCGAGGCGGACGGTGTCGGCGCCGGGGTTGGGGAGGTCACGGATCTGGTGCACGTACGTCCGGTTGAAGCTGGTGACGAGCACGCGGTTCGACGCGATCCACCCACCGTCGTCGAGGATTTGGATGACCCGGGCTCGATCTGGCGCGGAGTGGCCCTCCTCGGCCTTGAGCTCGACCATCACCTTGAGGTCGGTGGGCTCGTGAGGTCCAGCACTTTCCCCAGGGTCGGGATGCGGGTTCCTTCGTACCTCGGTCCGAACCACTTGCCCGCATCGAGCGTCCGGAGCTTGTCGAAGGTGAAGTCCCCGACACTCTCGGCGCCGGCGGCCGCGCCGAACTTCGTCTCGGCGTTCGTTGTTCGCTCAAGCGTCCGGTCGTGGAAAATCATGAGCCGGCCGTTGCTGGACTCCTGGACGTCGAGCTCGATCCAGTCGGCGCCGTCGGCGATGGCCTTGCGGAACGCCGGCATGGTGTTCTCGGGGCGCTCATAGCTCGCCCCGCGGTGGCCGACGACCTTCGGGTCTGCCGCCTCGGCCGCAGAGGTGATCGCTGCGCCGAACAACGGCGTCATCACGACCGAGAGTGCGCAGAGGACGACGCGTACTCGAGAGATCACCGGGGCAGTCTAGCGGGTTCGTCAGAACCGGTCGAACGAACCGGTGATTCGTCGGCGCCGGCAACCCGGGTGATCCGGTGGATGGCGAAGCTCTGCTTGCGCCCGCTGCGGTGGTCGTACGCCGTCAGCCAGCCGGCGTCCACGCGGACGGGGTCGACGACGCGTTCGGTCAGCGACCCGGCCTGGTCCAGGTAGGAAAGCCACACGCTGCTCTCTGCCTCGGCGGCGTCCCGCAGTGCCGCGACGGTGTGCATCGAACCGGTACGCCCCATCGGCGCGGAGTCGCCGGCGTCGGTGGGGCGGGAGCGGGCAGCGGAGTCACCGGCGCGTACTGCCGCGACGATGGCATCGACGTCAGGGCGACGCCGGTCGACAACAGGCGTCGATGGCGCGCGGCGTCGCCGAGGACGCTCGACCTCGAGCGCTCCACCGGTCCGTTCGGGCACCGGGTTGTGCCCACCGGCGCGCAGCCGCGCGATGACAAGGTCTGCGGGGAGCTCGCTGAGCGCGACGGTCGGGGCCACGCGGTGCAGCAGGAGGCCGGACAGGCCGGCGTCGACGAGAAGGGCATCGAGCTCGGCGGGGTCGTCGGTGCGCAGGTAGCCGCCGGCGTCACCGACGCGGAGACGACCATGCCGACGAGCCACGTCATCGACGAGGTAGGTCAGCGGCTGCGGGATCGGGGTGCGGGAGTGCTGGGCGAGGAAGGCGTGGACCTGGTCGGCCGGCCAGCCGAGATCGAGCCCCCGGCGAACGGAGTCGGCGGTGAAGCGGTAGACCGCGGCTCCGCCGCGCGACTCGAGCGCGGCGATCTCGCCGAGCTGCCTTGCGACGGAGTGCTCGAGCGGCCCGGGAGCGATCGCGGTGAGGTCAGCCTGCAGCAGCACGTGGTCGACGGGCCGCGGCAGTAGCCCCTTGAGCACCGACGTGGGGTCCGTCCCGGTGGCGATGGCGGCACCGGCCGAGGTCAAGGCGTCCAGAGCCACGACTCCCAAGGAGGTGGCTTCGGTCAGGGTGCGGGACACCAGCGCGTCGCGCTCGCCGGCGCCGAGCCGCGGTGTCTGCCAGGCGACGGCGGCGACGACGTCGGATTCGTCGGCGAACGCGGCCGGACGGAGCTGGTCGAGCACGCGCAGTGTCTGCCGGCGGATCGCCCGGCCGGGGGAGTCCGCCCACGCGGTGGCGAGCCGCGTCCAACGCTCGGCGATCGTGCCGTCGCGCCAGCGGTCGTACGCCGCCGTCGGGAGCCAGACAGCGCCGTCGTCAGTACGTCCGAGCAGTCCGGCGGCACCGACGAGATCGATGAGGAACTCTGTGTCGGCGGTGTCGACACCCAGCGAGACCGCCGCCGTCCGGATCTCGCGTACGCCGACGCCGCCGGAGCGCAGGACGGTCGGTGGGGCGGTGGACCACGACTCCAGCAGCTGCTCGGCGCGTTGCACGAGCTCGAGCACGGTGCCGGCGCACGTCTGGTCGACGCGAACGGTGTCGACATCGCTGGCAGTCGGCGCGGGTGCCGTCTCGCTCACGCCGTGACCCACCCACGCCGCGCTGGCGGTGGCGCGCGCCATCTCCCGGGCCTCTCGGACGACGTGCAACGCGTCGTCGGGACCCCACACCAGGGCCAGGTCACGAAGGTTCCTCACCGCGGCGGCGACGTAGTCAGCCGCCAACGGCGAGGAGTCGCGTACCTGCTGAAGTGCGCTTGGTGGCGCCACGGTGCCGATGGTGTGGAGCACGGCGAGGTGAGCGGTGTCGAGCCGGTCGAGTGCCCACGACACAGAGGCGCCGGTCGCCGCCCTCGAACCGACCTGCGTCATGTCCGCCGGAGGCGGGGACGCGATGTCCGGCCGTGCCGTGAGCAGCCGGGCGAGCTGCGCGTCGGATCGGCCGCGCAGCTCCTCGGCAAGGGTGCGTGGCGTAGTCGTCGACTCGGCGGCGCGCTCGGCGGTCATCGCAGGCAAGTTTAGGGGCGCCACGAACAGGCTGTGCACCGGTGACGGCGACCGTGAGATCGTGACCCCATGATCAGGACCGTTCTCGGCAGGATCGTCGGCGACGCAGCCGACGGGATCGACCCGGACCAGGTCAGCATGGAGTACACACCCACGCCGGATGGCCGGCCGGATCCAGGAGAGATCGTCTGGACCTGGGTGGCGTACGAAGACGATCCAAGCCTTGGCAAGGACCGTCCGGTGCTGCTGGTCGCCCGGGCAGGGGAGGTTCTGGTGGGTCTGATGTTGACCAGCCAGGACCATGACCGCGACGCCGCCGACGAGGCGAGCTTCGGCCGCTACTGGGTCGACATCGGCTCCGGCCCGTGGGACGCGCAGGGACGGCCCAGCGAGGTGCGGGTAGACCGCCTCCTGAGCGTCGACCCCGCGGACGTCCGCCGCGAGGGTGCCGTGTTGGACCGGGTCAGGTTCGACCAGGTCGTCGACGCCGTGCTCGCGCACCGGTGAGACCGGCAGAGACAGGAGCAGATTCGTGGCAGTGATCGAGGCTCAGCACCTCGGGAAGATCTACGGGTCCAAACCCGCGGTCGTGGACCTCTCCTTCCAGGTGTTGCCGGGCAGCGTGACCGGGTTCCTGGGTCCCAACGGTTCGGGCAAGTCCACGACGATGCGGCTCATGCTCGGCCTGGACAAGGGGCAGGGGCGTACGACCTTCGACGGCAGGACGTTCAGCCAGCTGAAGCACCCGATGCGCGAGGTGGGCGCACTGCTGGAGGCCAAGCCGTTCCATCCGACCCGCAAGGCACGCAACCACCTGCGGATGCTCGCGGCGGCCAACGGCATCCGGCGCTCGCGGGTCGATGAGGTCCTGGCGATGGTCGGGCTGGAGTCGGTGGCCGGTGGCAAGCCGCGCAAGTTCAGCCTCGGCATGGGACAGCGGCTCGGCATAGCTGCGGCCCTTCTGGGCGACCCGCACACCCTGATCCTGGACGAGCCGTCCAACGGTCTGGACCCCCAGGGGATCACCTGGTTGCGTACGTTGCTCAAGGACATCGCCGGCCAGGGCCGATCGGTCTTCGTCTCCAGCCATCTGCTCCAGGAGATGGCGATGCTGGCCGACCAGCTGGTCGTGATCGGCCGCGGGGTGATGCTCGCCAACGGCCCGGTGTCGGACTTCACCAGGGGGAGCGCTCGAGCCGGCGTGGTGATCCGTACCCCGGACATCGCCACCCTCGGCCCTGCTCTTGCCGCCATCGGCGGGTACGTTGCCGCAGAGCCCGACGGTAGCTACGCGGTCAAGCGCCTGAGTGCCGAGCAGGTCGGGGACGCGGCGCACGAGCACGGCGCCCGGCTGCACCAGCTGCTGACCCGTGAGGCGACGCTGGAGGAGGCGTTCCTGGACGCCACCGGTACGTCGCAGGAGTTCATCGGCTCCGGTCCGCCACCGATGGAACGGGCCTGGCCGGCACCGAGTCAAGCGCCGGGTCAGCCACCGACACACGGAGGTCCGTGGTGATCGCTGCCCTGCGGTACGAGTGGTTCCGCCTCACGACGGTCCGGTCGACGTACTGGTTGATCGCGGTCACGCTCGGGTTTACGTTGGTCGTGACCGGGCTCGTCGCGTGGCGGTTGCCGGAGTCCGGCCCGCTCTCGGGCGGTTCGGAGCCGCTGGCCCTGCTGTTGACGCTCGGCGCTTCGACGGGCGTGCCGCCGTTGTTCGCGCCGTACGTGATCGGGATCATCGGCGTGTTCTCGTTCGGTCACGAGTACCGGCACGGCATGATCCGGGCGACGTTGACAGCACTGCCGAACCGCTACTTCGTGGTGGTCGCCAAGGTCGTGACGGTCGGTGCGGTCGCCGCCGTCGTGTCGTTGGCCTGCTCCGGTATCGCTCTGCTCGCCGGCACCGTCTTCGGGGTCGACCTGCCCATCGCCTCGAAGGAGACTGGTGGGCTGGTGCTCGGAGTGTTGGCCTACACGGTTATGTTCTCCTGGGCCGGACTCGCCTTCGCGGGGCTGATTCGCAACCAGACCGCAGCCGTCGCGCTGCTGGTGCTCGTACCCAGCGTCGTGGAGAGCATCGTGCGGGTCATCGTGCTCGCCATCAAGGCGGCTTCGGACGACCCGCGTGGCGAGGGCGGGCTGACCAGCGTGCTGAAGTTCCTGCCGTTCGACGCCGGTGGCCAGATGTATACCCGGACGTCGGTCAACACGCTCTTTGAGTTCCTCGGCTACCGGCCGTTCGGTGCGGTGGCTGGGGGGGTCGTGATGGGTACGTTCGTCGCGGTCCTGCTGCTGGCGATGACGGTGTTGTTCGTCCGACGAGATGCGTGAACCTCTAGCCACCTACCCGCTGTCGAGGCCGGGTCTAGGACGTCGAGTCGCACAACCCATCACCACGCCGTAGGTTTTGTGGTGTGTCCTGGCCCGCCTCGGGCCGTGACAGGACGCGACACCATTCGGCATCGATGATGGGAGACACGGTGAAGGGCAAGCTTTTGTTGATCGCGGGAGCCGGCTACCTGTTCGGTACCCAAGCGGGTCGCGAGAAGTTCGAGCAGATCAAGACGAAGGCGACCGGGCTCCTGCAGGATCCGAAGGTCCGCGAACAGGCCAGCCGGGTCGACGACCTGATCAGGGACAAGGCGCCGCAGGCGCACCAGGCCGCGCACAAGGCCACCGACGCGACCAAGTCGGCCGCCGACGCCGGCGCAGCGTCCCCTAACACCAATGTCGGGACGGCGTTCAACCCCGGTCCGGCACGTTCGGGCAGTGAGTCGACGAGCCCATCGGGCGGCAGTGCTGGCAGTGGCTCCACGGGCACAGCCGGCGGCAGCTCAGGCAGCGGTGGGTCGACGAGCACATCGCACAGGAGTGCCAGCAGCACGCCGGCAAACGCCTCCGGCGGCGGAGCCAGCAGCGAGTCCGGCGGCGCGATCCCGACCCCGGCCGACGTGGCGCCGATCATCGAGGAGCACCACGACGAGCAGGGCAAACGAACCGACGTCTGATCGCTTGATCGCCCGTACACACCGGGCGAGCCGGTAGGTTGTGCGCGTGAACCTCAGCGATCGACTCGATCGCTTCCAGCGGAGCCACCGCGTGCTGGGAGTACCGATCGCCATCGCCTACAAGTTCTTCGACGATCAGGGCAACTACCTGTCGGCGATGATCACCTACTACGCGTTCATCGCGATCTTCCCCTTGCTGTTGATCGGTTCCTCCGTTCTCGGTTTCGTCCTGCAGGACAACGATTCCCTGCGGGACGACATCTTGAACTCCACACTGCGCCAGTTCCCGATCATCGGCGACCAGCTCGGGCGGCCCGAGGGCCTGCAGGGCAGCGTCACCGCGGTCGTCGTTGGTGCGGCCGCGGCACTGTACGGCGCCCTCGGCCTCGGGCAGGCGATCCAGAACGCGATGAACATCGCGTGGGCGGTCCCGCGCAACAGCCGGCCCAACCCGTTCCTACTGAGGCTGCGCAGCCTCTTTCTGCTCGTCACCGCGGGGTTCGCGCTGCTGGCGGTGTCCCTCGTCTCGGTGATCGGGAGCAACGCGGAGGTGTTCAGCGCCCGGATCGACACCACGCTTCGCTGGCTGATCAACCTCATCACCGTGGCGGTGATCGCTCTGATGCTCACCATGCTGTTCCGGCTCGCCGCTGCCCACCGACATGACTTCCGGGCCGCGCTGCCCGGGGCGCTCTTCGTCGCCATCATGTGGCAGTCGCTGCAGCTCGCTGGTTCGGTCTACGTCAAGAACGTGATCGGACAGGCGAGCGCCATGAACGCGACCTTCGCGCTGGTCCTCGGCCTTATCGCGCTCATCTTCATCGCCGCGGCGATGGCGCTGATCGGCATCGAGATCAACGTCGTGCTCTGCAAGGGGCTCTACCCGCGGGCGCTGCTGACGCCGTTCACCGACAACGTCGACCTGACCGAGGCCGATCGCCGCGCTTACGTCGAGTACGCCCAGGCGCAACGGCACAAGGGTTTCGAACGGGTGCAGGTGATCTTCGACGAACGACGGCGCGAGGCGGCGGCTGCGGAGTACGAGGCGGGCGACGCGCCGCTTCCCCCCGGAGCGGCTGCCGACTCGGATGTGCGGACGCCCTGACAGTTCGTTGACAGCACCAACATACTCGGTATAGATTCACCCGCAAGTACATACATACCGAGTATAGGGAGCACCGATGTCGGTACGACTGGGGCTGCTGGCGCTGTTGGCGCAGCAGCCAATGTACGGGGCTCAGCTCCGCGCGGAGTTCGAGCGCCGCACCGGTGGCACCTGGCCGCTGAACGTCGGTCAGATCTATACGACGCTGGCGCGGCTGCAGCGCGACGGCCTTGTCGAGGGTGAAGGCGAGCCAGACGACGACGGACGCATCGCGTACCGCCTCACCGAGCTCGGCAACGGGGAGGTGGCGCTGTGGTGGTCGACGCCGGTCCGACGCGACGGAGATCCACGCGACGAGCTGACCATCAAGCTCGCGCTCGCGGTGACGATGCCCGGCGTCGACGTCGTGCAGATCGTCCAGACGCAGCGGACCACCACGCTGCAAGATCTCCAGCGACTCACCCGCCTCAAGCGTCAGGCAACCGACTGCGACGACCTCGCCTGGGAGCTGGTGCTCGAGCGGCACGTCTTCGCCGCTGAGTCCCAGGTCCGTTGGCTCGATCACGTCGAGGCACGGCTCTCCCGCGAGGCCCGCCGCGTCCGTGCCCACCCCGCGCCTGCGTCGACCGACCCGGTCGCGACACCTGCACCCGCGCAGGTGTCGCGATGAGCGAGGTGCTGCTCGAGCTGCGCGGAGTCAGCCGCACGCACGGCGAGGGCGCCGCGGAGGTATGTGCGCTCGACGGCGTCGACCTCGCCCTACGCGCCGGCGAGCTCGTCGCGGTGATGGGCCCGTCGGGGTCGGGCAAGTCCACCCTGCTCACCCTCGCCGGTGGACTGGACCGGCCGACAGCCGGCGTGGTCGTCATCGAGGGCACGCCATTGACCACGATGCGTCCGGCCGCCCTTGCCCAGGTGCGCCGGCGCAGTATCGGCTACGTCTTCCAGGACCTCAACCTGATACCGGCGCTCACCGCGGCCGAGAACGTGTCCCTGCCGCTGGAGCTCGACGGCGTGCGACGGCGCGCGGCAAGGCATGACGCCATCCTCGCGCTCGGCGACGTCGGCATCGAGGACCTCGCCGACCGCTTCCCCGACGAGATGTCCGGTGGCCAGCAGCAGCGGGTGGCGATCGCGCGCGCCCTCGTCGGTCCGCGACGAATACTGCTCGCCGACGAACCCACCGGCGCCCTGGACTCCGAGACTGGAGAGGCGGTCCTGGCGGTGCTGCGCAAGCGGGTCGACTCCGGCGCCGCGGGCCTGCTCGTCACGCACGAGGCCCGGCACGCCGCCTGGGCGGACCGGGTGGTGTTCCTCCGTGACGGCGTCGTCGTCGACACGACCGACCCGGCCGCCGAGGCGAGCTCCCTGCTGTCTGCCGGTGGGCCGAGGCACGCATGAGCAGGTTCGTCGGCGGCTGGCGCGCCAGCCTGCGGATGGCGCGGCGGTCGGTGACCCGCTCCAAGGGCCGCAGCGCATTGATCGCGGTCATGGTCGGTGCGCCGGTCCTACTCAGTGTGACGCTCGCCACGACGGTCGCCACCGGCGATGTATCGGTGCGTGAGGACGTGCCGGCGCAGCTCGGTTCGGCACAAGCCGTTGCCACGTACGTCGGCGGTCGAGTCGAGCAGTCGCCGGATGACATCTACGGCTCCTGGGGCGGCGCCAAGGCCGACCCCACCCGCGACGGTCGCCGGCTCGCTGAGCTGACCGACTCGGAGATCGTTGCGCTGACCTCGGGCACCGCAACCATCGAGATTGGCGCCGGGGCCACTCCCGTCGAGGTGCTCCGCGCCGACTGGGCGGTCCCGGCAACCGACGGGATCGTCGAGGTGACCTCCGGCCGGTTACCGTCGTCTGACGACGAGGTGCTGGTGACCCCAGCACTCGCCGAGCGTGGACTGAGGACCGGGACGACGATGCGGACGCGCTCGGGGGACGCGTTCGACGTCGTCGGTGTCGGGACGTACGGCAGCGTCGCACCAGATCCGGCCCTGCTCGGCGTCGTCGGCGGCTCAGCGGAGATCGCCCAGCCCGGGAGCATCACCGCGCGCTACTTGATCGACCAGTCCGCGCCGGTCACCTGGGACGACGTCAAGCGCTTGAACGGCGAGGGTTTCCTGGTGCTGTCCCGCGACGTCCTCGCCAACACGCCGCCGGCGTCACAGGAGTACGATTCGCTCGGTTCCTCCGGCGAAACCGAGACCTTCGCCGCCCTAGCCATCATCGTCACCGCCGTGGTGATCGAGATCGTGCTGATTGCCGGTCCGGCCTTCGCCGTCGGTGTGCGCAGGCAACGTCGTGAGCTCGCCCTCGTCGCCGCCTCGGGTGGGGCTCCACGCGACATCCGCAGGATCGTGCTGGCGCAGGCTCTCGTACTCGGCCTCGGCTCGTGCATCGTCGGCGCCGGCCTGGGTGTGCTCGCTGCTCTCGGCCTCGTACACCTGATCCCGCTGTGGCTCCCGCTCACGTTCGGGCCGTTCGAGGTCATGTGGCCAGCCGTCTTCGGCGCGGTCACGCTGGGCGCCGTCGCGGCGATGCTCGCGGCGTACACGCCGGCACGGCAGGCCGCCAAGCAACAGGTTGCCGCCGTCCTCGCCGGCCGTACGGGCCAGGTGCGGACCCGTAACGAGTGGCCCCTTCTCGGGGTCGTCCTCATCGTCGCCGGACTGGCTGGATGCCTCACTCTCGGCAGGCGGAGCGGCGGCGAGTGGGCGGTCTCGGTGAGCACCATCGTGCTGGTGCTCGGCGCGGTGCTGCTGACACCACTGGTGATCGGGCTGGTCGGCAAGGTCGGTTCCGTCCTGCCGCTACCGCTTCGGCTCGCCGTCCGCGACACCGCTCGGCAGCGCGTCCGCACCGCACCGGCAGTCGCCGCCATCATGGCAGCCGTCGCCGGCGTCACCACCCTCGCGATCGCCACCTCAAGTGACTACAAGCAGTCGCGCGAGACGTACCAGTACACCTACCCCGACGACACCACGGTCATCAGTGGGGATAAGGGAAGCTTCGCCAGCATTCGTGCGGCCGCGCAGGCCGCCCTTCCGGCGCGGAGCCTCGTCCCGATCTCCACCGCCGGTAGTTCTCCCTTCAGTGCGATGGGGCCGAGCCGCGCACGTGTGACTCTCGATCGCAGTGGCTGCGCCAACGGCTGCTCGTGGCTGGGCACGACCGATCAGCCGATCTGGGGCGCTACCCCTGGGGGCACCATCGCGGTAGCCGATGCGGCGAGCCTCGATGCCTGGGGTGTCGATCTCGATGCCGGACAGCGATCGGTCCTCGACGGTGGCGGCATGCTGGCCGGCTCACCCGAGAGCGTCTCCGACGGCGGCACCGCGCAGCTGCGAGTCGTGACCCGAGAAGGCGGCAAGAAGTCCACGAGCTCGGAGTCTTTTGAAGCAATGGCTGCGGACCTGCACCTGGGCGAGGTGCCCCAGGGCGCCGAACCGATGCTGGCGCAGGCCGTGGTCAGCCCGGTGGCCGCCAGTCGCGCCGGCATACCCAGCGTCGGTAGCTCGATCGTCCTCGACCACGTCGGTGCGGGAATCTCCGTCGAGGAGGAGACGGCACTGCGCGAAGCCGTGACCGACGCCGCGCCCTCGACCAGCTACATCACGGTCGAGCGTGGTTTCGCCGAGACCTTCACGCTGCAGTTCGTGTTGCTCGCCGGGCTCGGCGGGCTGGCAGTCCTCATCGGCACCCTCAGCGCGACCGGTTTGGCGCTCAGCGACGCGCGACCCGACTTCGCCACCCTTGCCGCCGTCGGCGCCGCCCCGCGTACGCGCCGGTTGATGGCAGGTGCGCAAGCGGTCGTGCTCGGACTGCTCGGCTCGGTGCTGGGGGTGTCCGTCGGATTCGCACCCGGGATCGCCGCGGCGTGGCCGCTGACGGCGGAGAGCTACTACGGCGGGGGCTCCGACGGCCCGTACCTCTCGATCCCCTGGCTGCTGCTCGTCCTGGTCGTGGTGGTCGTACCCCTTGTGGCTGCTGCTGCGTCGGCGATATTCGCTCGCAGTCGCCTCCCCGTGGTGAGACGCTTGGCACAGTGATGGAGGGAACGCCGTGAGCAGCAACATCGACCTTCTGAAGCGTCAGCGTCGCGCCGCCAAGGTGCGCCTGGCCGAGCTGATCGCCATGCGGCGGATCGAGCGGAAGCAGACCGACACGCACGGCCCGCGCGACGAGCGGGTTCCGCGCCCCTAGCGCGCTCAACTGACGCGCCGCAGAAATTCAACACCCAGACACGCCCGGAAGTTCGCAGCTTCTCGGAGAAACACCCGATGACCTGGGCGTACGTCCAGAATCGCGAATGCTGATCAGGGGCACTCTACCGGACCACTTCGAGTCATCTGGGTTCTCTAGGGCCGACTCGAGGCAGCGAAGTGCCGAGTTTCTGCCGAGGCGAGCTCGTACCCTGGATCAGGAGGTTGTCCGCGGCGAAGACACCAAGGCCACTCCACTTTGGGCTGGCCTCCCCTGTCTTGGCACCGATCGAGCCGCAGGTCGATCCGGATCGGCGGCGCCAGCACATCGTCCGCTCGCTGATTTCGGGTTCGTGCGCAGTGCTGGTGACGCCTCGCCCTCAATTCAGCAGCTCGGGTCGTGGGGAGACCGAGGCTTAGCAAAGGGCTCATGGGCGGTCCTCGAGCCTCGCGAAGGCGTTCGCGAGTTCCGCGTCGATCTGTCCGTTGAGGTCTGCGGTGCCTTCGATATTCTTGTCGGTGTTGACCTGGATCTTCACGCGATCGCTCCTTATTGGCTCGTTGCCGAGCAGCGAATGGTTTCTGCGTGAGCTGAGCGCCCGGGGGCCAGCGCTCGCGAGGGATCTCGGTCGTGCCTCCGTCTGTCTCCCGCGACGCGAGCGACAACTCCGTGGGTCGAGCGCTCCTGCTGCGGTGTACGCGCGCTTGTGGCGATGTCGACCTCACGCGGTTACGACCGTGCGGCGATGATCTCCTCGGGGGTGCCTCCAGAGCACCATCTGGTCGCCGCGAGCTGAAGAGGCAAA
>Ga0136640_10000573_pt1 | contig 14338 bp, 16 predicted proteins | sample AntDrymUQ8642106_2_FD_105498 | JGI IMG/M metagenome (GOLD analysis project Ga0136640, IMG submission 105498) | Polar desert sand microbial communities from Dry Valleys, Antarctica - metaG UQ864 (21.06) | ecosystem: Environmental > Terrestrial > Soil > Desert | place: Antarctica: Dry Valley...
GGAAGCGTCGCTAGCTGGCCGCCGAGGCGGGCTCGTCGACATCGTGGCAAGCGTGGTTGGGTTGCTCGTTCTCCCGCCAAGCACGCTGGCCTGTTCCCGGTCGACCGCTGGCGCCGGCACCAGCCCGCCCTGGGCGGGCGCCGCGGGTGGCGTGCTGCATCCCTTCGTCTCGTTCGCGGAGCCCGACACGGTCTACTCGGCATACGGCACGGTGTACTTCCTTGTCCTTCTGGGATTGCTCGTCGGCTTGGTGAGCCTCGTCCGCATGCGCTTCGCCCGGCATCGCGGGCCGAGCGCTGGGGTATGCGATTGTCCTTGACCGGGCTGCTGCTCGATCTTGCGGCAATCGTGACGGACTACATCGGCTTCGAGGGCACGCTTGTTGAGGATGGTGGCTTCCTCGTCGGAACCCTGCTCGGCCTGTTGCTGCTCACCGTCGGCTCCATCCTCGCCGGGATTTCCTGGCCCCGTCCACCGGGGGCGCCTCGGCTCGGCGCCTGGCTGGTGTTGCTCGCGATCCCTGGGATGGTGCTGCTGGGCATTCTTGGGTTTGGGAACCTGCCGAGCATGCCGGTCGCATGGTTCTGCCTCGCCTGGCTCGCCCTGGGTGGCTACCTCGTACGCTCGCCCGCATTAGTTCGCAGCCCCGGATGTGCGCAGACGCACGACGGGGACGACATCTCGTGGTGCATCCGCGCACACTGACGGCGGACGCGCTGGTCCCCCGACCAGCTCGCCCCGGATCACACGTCGGTGTCGGGGAGCTCGCGCACCTCGGCGATGTCACCGTTGCGCAGCAGCTTGCGGAACGTCGCACGATGCCGCGTCCCGGGTGACGTGCGCCCGACGAAGTCGGTGATCAGATCGGCCACAACCGCCGGGTGGTCCTTGTGCGGGAAGTGCGAGCTGTCCGGCAGCACGTGCACCTCGGCCCCGGGTGCGAGCTCGTCGACACGGTGCGCATGCGTGACCGGGAACACCAGGTCGTCGGCGCCCCAGATGATGCACATCGGGAGCACCTCGCTGAGGTACGCCCGATCGGTCATGTTCACGACCTGGCCACGCCAGTCCACGGCCGACCGCACGACATGCCGCACCGCTGCTCTCGCCTGCGGGTCGGCCAGAGCCTCGTATACGTCGGCCACCTCGCCGAGGTCGCGGACGTCCCCGCGCCCGGCACGGTCAGCCCGCGAACAACCCACGACACCTCCGGACCGAACCCCCCGGATGCCACCAGCACCAGCCGGTCGGCCAACTCGGGGAACTGGTAGGCGAACTGGATGGCGACCCCGCCACCCATCGAGTGCCCAACCACGGTGGCGTGCTCGATCTGCAGCACGGTCAGCAGGTCGCGCATGCCGTTGGCGAACCCGGCAAGGCTGTAGTCGCTGCGCGGCTTTCCCGACCGCCCGTGTCCAAGCAGGTCGGGGGCGATCACGGTGAAGTTCTCGGCCAGCATCGGTAGCACCGGCAACCAGGTGCTCGAGTCACAGCCCAGTCCGTGCAGCAGCAGCACGGAACCCTCACCGATCCGCAGGTACGCCCGTTCGTGGCCGTGGACCAACACCCGCTGCAGTTGCAGGTGGTCCATGCCGGTAGACCCTAACCGCCACGGGGTTAGCCTTGCCGGGTGGCGGCACCGTCGGCGAGCGCGCTGGCCCGCCGGCTGGAAAAGTCGGTTGGGCCGCTGTCCAGCGCCGCGCTCGCCCGGATGGAGCGGGACCTGGCCTGGTTTCGTGAGCTGTCCGCGGCCGACCGCAGCTGGGTTGGGCTGATCGTCCAGAACGGCATCGCCGAGTTCGCCTCGTGGGTGCGCAACCCCACCCCGATGTCGGCGGTTGCGGTGGCGGTGTTCGGCAATGCGCCGAGGGCGCTGACCCGGGTGGTGAGCCTGCAGCAGACGGTCGAGCTGGTGCGGGCCACCATCGACGTGGTCGAGGCCGACGTCGACCGGCTGTTGGGTCCCGTCGACGGCGCCGGGGCACGCGAGGCGATGCTGCGTTACTCCCGCGATGTCGCGTTCGCCGCCGCCGAGGTGTATGCCCGTGCCGCCGAGGTGCGCGGCGCCTGGGACGCCCGACTGGAGGCGTTGGTCGTCGATGCGGTGTTGCGCGGCGAGGCCGACGAAGCCGTACGCTCCCGCGCTGCCGCGCTGGGCTGGGAGTCGTCCAGCGCAGTTAGTGTCGTCTTCGGCTACGCGCCCGACGGCACCGCCGCCCAACGGGGTGACATCTCCGCGGACGCGATCGAGGCGATCCGCCGCGAAGCCCGCCAGATCGGCGTGGACGCCTTATGTGCGGCTCAGGGCGACCGACTTGTGGTCGTGCTCGGGGGGGTGTCCGACCTGGACAAGGCAGCGGCAGCGGTCGCGCAGCATTTCGGGGCAGGTCCGGTGGTGATGGGCCCGCTGGTCGCCGACCTGCCAGCAGCAAGCATGTCCGCGCGCAGCGCCGTGGCCGCGCTACGCGCGGCCGGCGGCTGGCCGACCGCGCCGCGACCGGTGGCAGCCGACGACTTGCTGCCCGAGCGTGCATTGTCCGGCGACGGGCACGCTCGCCATCACCTGGTCGAGGCCATCTTCCGCCCGCTGGCCCGTGATGCCGTGCTGCTGGAGACGCTCTCGGCCTACACCGACCAGGGCAGCTCGCTCGAGGGCACCGCGCGGGCACTGTTCGTGCATGTCAACACGGTGCGATACCGGCTGCGCCGCATCGAGGACGTCACCGGACTGGCGCCGGCGCATCCGCGGGATGCCTACACCCTGCGGGTGGCGGTTACGCTCGGCCGGTTGCGGACGCCGGAGCGCGAGTTGTAGGAAACCTACAAAGACGTCCAGTGAACTTCGTCCGCTTCGCAGCCGAGCACATCGACGTCGGCGCGGGAGGCTTGCCCAGTGCTTGTGATCGTCGCCCCCGGACAGGGTGCCCAGACTCCCGGCTTCTTGCGGCCGTGGTTGGAAGACCCGGTCTTCGCCGACCGGATGCACTGGCTGTCGACGGTCGCCGGCATCGATCTGGCCCAGCACGGCAGCGAGTCCGACGAGGCGACCATCAGGGACACCGCCATCGCGCAACCGCTGTTGGTCGCCGCTGGTCTGGTGGCGGCCCTGGAGCTGTTCCCGCACCCAGCAGACGCCTTCGGCTCGGTCGGGGCCGCCAGCGGGCACAGCGTCGGGGAGATCACCGCCGCGACCGGCGCGGGGGTGATCAGCGCCGAGCAGGCCATGGTGTTGGTGCGCGAGCGCGGCCGGGCGATGGCAGCGGCTGCCGCGCGTACGCCGACCTCCATGACCGCGGTGCTCGGCGGCGACCGGGACGAGGTGCTCGCTGGCTTGGAACGGCATGGATTGACCGCCGCCAATGACAACGGGCCGGGCCAAATCGTGGCCGCGGGCACCGAGGAGCAGTTGGCTGCGCTGGCAGACGACCCGCCGCCCAAAGCCCGGCTGGCGCCACTGTCGGTTGCTGGGGCGTTCCACACCGAGCACATGGCGTCTGCTGTCGACTCGCTGGCCAAGCTGGCCCGGTCGGTGACCGTGCACGACCCACGGTTGCGGCTGATCTCCAACGCCGACGGCCAGGTTGTGCACGACGGCACAGACGTGCTGCGGCGCATCGTCGGCCAGGTGGCCCGCCCGGTGCGCTGGGACCAGTGCCTGCAGACGATGAGCGACCTCGGGGCGACCGGCATTCTGGAGATGCCGCCGGCCGGCACACTCACCAGCATCGCCAAGCGCAACCTCAAGGGGGTCGCCACCTTCGCGCTGAAGACCCCCGATCAGCTGGACGCCGCTCAGGCCTTCGTCGAGCAGCATGCGGTCGCGTCTGAGCTGACCGATTCGCCCACCTGGCGGTTGCTGGTCGCCCCCGCCAAGGGCACCTTCGAGATCTCCACCAGCCGCGGCCCCGACGACCGGTTGCAGGCCAAGGACCGGGTCGGCACGGTGCGCAGCCTGCGCGACGAGATCCCGGTGATCGCGCCGTACGGCGGGCATGTGGTGGAGTGGCTCGTGCAAGACGGAGACCTGGTGGCACCGGGCCAACCGCTGGTCCGGCTGCATCCGGAGGCCGGCCAGTGAGCGGCACGATCGCGGACGTCTCGTCGACCGGCGGCCCCTCTCGACTGCTCGGGATCGGCGCGTACCGCCCACACCGCTCCGTGCCGAACGCCGAGATCGTCGACGCCATCGACTCCACCGACGAGTGGATCCGCAGCCGATCGGGAATCACCAGCCGGCGTTTCGCCGGCCCAGACGAGACCATTGCGATGATGTCGCTGGCCGCGTCAAGGCAGGCACTCGACGACGCCGGCGTGGCGGCGGCCGACCTCGACTGCGTGATCGTGGCGACGATCAGCCATCTGCTGCAAACCCCCGCGGTGGCCACTGCGATCGCGGCTGAGCTCGGAGCCACCCCGGCCGCCGCCTTCGACGTGTCCGCGGCATGTGCCGGCTTCTGTTACGGCATCGCGATGGCCGCCGACATGGTCCGCGCCGGCACCGCTCGACATGTGCTGGTCATCGGGGTCGAAAAGTTGTCCGAGATCACCGACCCAACCGACCGCTCGACGGCGTTCATCTTCGCCGACGGCGCCGGTGCCGCGGTGGTCGGACCGGCCGACGAACCGGGCATCGGGCCGGTGGTGTGGGGGTCGGAGGGCGAGCGCTTCGACTTCATCCGCCAAGACGCCTACTGGCCCGTCGATGGCTTCGGTGCCGCCGACGACGACCCGGAGAACTCCAAACCCGCGCACACCCTGCGGATGGAGGGCAGCCCGGTATTCCGGTGGGCCAGCTTCGAGATGCCGAAGGTCGCCATGCGGGCGCTGGAGGCTGCCGGGGTCACCGTTGCCGAACTCGACGCGTTCGTCCCGCACCAGGCCAACATGCGGATCACCGACACGATGGCGCGCCAGCTCAAGCTGCCCGACCACGTGGCCATCGCCCGCGACATCGCCGAGCAGGGCAACACCTCCAGCGCTTCGGTGCCGCTGGCGTTGCGACGGCTCATCGACGAAGGCGAGACCCGGTCAGGTGATCTGGCCCTGCTCATCGGCTTCGGCGCCGGCCTCGCCTATGCCGCGCAGGTGGTCCGCGTGCCCTGACCGCCACAACTGTCCCGATATACCCGCCAATCGACCAGACCAGACACTCACCAAGGGAGCACCCATGGCAAGCACCGAAGAGATCCGCACCGACCTGGCCGACATCGTCAACGAGGTCGCCGGCGTCCCCGCTGACGACGTGCAGATGGACAAGTCGTTCGTCGACGACCTCGATGTCGACTCGCTGTCGATGGTCGAGGTGGTCGTCGCCGCCGAGGAGAAGTTCGACGTCAAGATCCCCGACGACGAGGTGAAGAACCTCAAGACGGTCGGCGACGCGGTGGCGTTCATTGAGCGCGCCCAGGCGGCATGACCCGTACCGTGGTCGTGACCGGTCTCGGCACGACCAGCCCCGTCGGCGGCGACGTCCCCACCACCTGGGGGGCGTTGCTCGCCGGCACCTCCGGTATTGCCCGGATGACCCACGACTGGGTCGAGCAGTTGAACACCCAAATTGCCGGTGAGGTGGCGGTCGAGCCCAGCGAGGTGCTCGAGCGGGTGCAGGCTCGTCGGCTCGACCGGTCCGGCCAGTTCGCCATGATCGCCGCGCTCGAGGCCTGGGCAGACAGTGGGCTGGCCGCCGCCGACGAGGCCGAGTCCGGCCCCGACCGCGAGCGGGTGGCGGTGGTCTGCGCCACCGGCATCGGTGGTGTGACGACACTGCTGTCCAACTACGATGCGCTGATCACCAAGGGGCCGCGGCGGGTGTCCCCGCTGGCGGTGCCGATGCTGATGCCGAACAGCGCAGCGGCCAACGTGGGGTTGCGCATCGGCGCGAAGGCGGCGGTCAGCGCACCGGTGTCTGCCTGCGCCTCGGGCAACGAGGGCATCGCGTTGGGCATCGACATGATCCGGCTGGGGCGCGCCGACGTGGTACTCGCCGGCGGCACTGAGGCCGCCGTGCACGCGTTGCCGATGGCTGCCTTCGGCAACATGATGGCGTTGTCCAAGCGCAACGACGAGCCCGAGCTGGCATCCCGTCCGTGGGACGTGGACCGTGACGGGTTCGTGCTGGGCGAGGGCGCCGGCATGGTGGTGCTGGAGTCGGCGGAGCACGCCGCCGCCCGCGGCGCCCGGGTCTATGCGGAGGCGGCCGGTGCGGGGATCACCGCCGACTCGCACGACATCGCGCAGCCCGACCCGCAGGGCCACGGTGCGTTGCGGGCCATCAAGCGGGCGCTTGCGGAGTCCGGACTGGAGCCGGGCGACATCAAGCACATCAATGCGCACGCCACGTCCACGCCGCAGGGTGACGTGACGGAGGCGCTGGCGATCCGGAACGCACTGGGTCCGGCCGCCGACCAGGTGGTGCTGACCGCCACCAAGTCGATGACCGGCCACCTGCTCGGCGCGGCCGGTGCGCTGGAGTCCATCGCCACCATCTTGGCGCTGCACCACCGCGTCGTACCGCCGACGATCAACCTCGACACCATCGACGAAAGCGTTGACCTCGACATCGCCACCAAGCCCCGCGACCTGCCCGCAGGTGACCTGGCGGCGCTGAACAACTCCTTCGGCTTCGGCGGACACAACGTCGCCCTGGCCTTCCGTACCGGCTGACAGGACCGCCGCATGACCGCAACCAGTGCTCGGCCCGCGCCCGTCAAGCTGCCCCGCGACCAAGACCCGCGCAACCCGGTCACGCGGTTGAGCACCTTGTTTGACGAGAGCACGATGCAGCTCATCACCCCGGACGACACGTCGGGGATGCTCGCCGCTGTCGGCCTGGTGCACGGCACCCATACGGTGGCTTTCTGCTCGGACGCCACCGTTATGGGCGGGGCGATGGGCCATGAGGGCTGTCAGGTGGTCGTCACGGCATACGAGCGGGCGGTGGCAGACGGCGCGCCGATCGTCGGCCTGTGGCACTCCGGCGGCGCGCGGCTGGCCGAGGGCGTGTTGTCGCTGCACGCCGTCGGCCTCATCTTTCAGGCGATGACGCTCGCCTCCGGCAAGGTGCCGCAGATCTCGATCGTGCTCGGACCAGCCGCTGGCGGCGCCGCGTATGGCCCGGCGCTGACCGACGTCGTGATTCTTGGTCCCGAGGGGCGGGTGTTCGTCACGGGTCCAGACGTGGTGCGCTCGGTGACCGGCGAGGACGTCGACATGGCCCGTCTCGGCGGGCCCGAACCGCACGGGCGCCGGTCGGGGGTGGTGCACGTGCTGGCCGACTCCGAGCCACACGCGCTCACTGAGGGGCGGCGGCTGGCGTCGCTGCTCGGCGACCAGGGCGAGCTGGACGTTGACCAGGTCGCCGACGTCGACCTGGGCATGGCGCTGCCGGAGTCGATCCGCCGCGCGTACGACGTGCATCCGCTGGTCGCCGGCATCCTGGACGCCGACAGCGGTCTCGAGCTGCACGCCAAGTGGGCGCCGAACATCACCACCACCCTGGGACGCATCGGCGGGCGCAGTGTCGGTGTGATCGCCAACAACCCACTGCGCCTGGGCGGCTGCCTCGATTCGTCCTCGGCCGAGAAGGCCGCTCGCTTCGTCCGGATGTGTGACGCCTTCGGCGTGCCGATGGTCGTGGTTGTGGACGTCCCCGGCTACCTACCGGGAGTGGGCCAAGAATGGGACGGGGTGGTGCGCCGCGGCGCAAAGCTGCTGCATGCCTTCGCCGAGACCTCCGTGCCCCGGGTGACCCTGGTGACCCGCAAGGCCTACGGCGGCGCCTACATCGCCATGAACGCACGGTCCCTCGGTGCCACCAAGGTGTTCGCGTGGCCCGGGGCGCAGATCGCCGTGATGGGCGCTGCGGCCGCGATCCGCATCTTGCACCGGCGCAAGCTCGCCGACGTCGCGCCGGACGTACGCCCGCAGGTCGAGGCCGACCTCGCCAGCGAGCACGAACGAATCGCTGGTGGTGTCGAGCGGGCCGTCGAGATCGGTGTGGTCGACGAGGTCGTCGAGCCAGCCAAGACCCGGCGCGCCCTGGCCGGCGCACTCGCACAGGCCTTGGCCGGGCAGCCCGTGCGGGGCGCACACGGCAACATCCCCCTGTAGTTCTTGAGGAAAAGAGCCCCTGAGGCACACTGGCCCGGTGCCGATCACCGACAACTCCGACAAAGCGGGGAACACCGACAAGGCGGGCCGCCCGGTCCGGCTGGCCATTACTGTCGTGCTGGCGCTGGTCGCGTTCGGTGTCGCGGTGGGTCTGGTCGTTTCCTACCTCTCGACGACGGCGCTGAAGGCAGCGGGGATCGACGGCTCCACGTCTGATGCGGTGACGGCTACCCAAGAGCCGGTCATATCCCCCACTCAGCGACCCGGGACTGCTGCGGCACCTTCGCGCGGCGGCCAGAAGACGGCCCAGAAGACGGCCCAGGAGCCCGAGAAGAAGGACCCCCAAAAGAAGCGCAAGAAGAAGCCGCAGGAGAAACCCAGTCCGGACCCCAAGAAGCCTTCCCGTCAGGGTCCAGGTCAGCTGCCCGGCACCCTGCGCGTCAACGACGGGCGCGTTCCCGCGTTCAAGCAGGTGCGGTTGCGCGGCCGGATCCCTGGGGTCAGGTCGGGTCGCCGAGTGCAGGTTGAGCGGCTCGAGGCCGGTCGGTGGCGACGCTTCCCGGTGACCGCGCGCGCCGAGGCACGCGGCGAGTTCTCGGTGCGGGTGGCGCTGGGCCGCCCCGGCGCGAACGTGTTACGGGTGCGGCTGCCCGGCACTCGACGGCTCACCGGGCAGGCCACAGTGACCGTCCGATAGCTGGTACCGGCCGGTCGAAGTCAGACGACCTGGTGCAGCCACCGGACGGGCGCGCCGTCCCCGGCGTGCCGGAACGTCTCCAGCTCGTCATCCCACGGCTTGCCAAGGAGCCGGTCGAGGTCATGCTCGAGACTGCCCTGGCCGTGCGCCGCATTCAGCAGGGCGGCTCGCAGCCGGTCCTCCGGGATCAGCAGGTCACCGTGCAGTCCCGCGACCGCGTGAAAGATCCCGAGCCGTTCGGTGTAGGAGTACCTCGCCCCCTCGCTGGCTGCAGTGGGCTCTTCGGTGATCTCGAAGCGCAGATGGGTCCACCCACGAAGCACGGATGCGAGCCGAGCTGCCGCCCCGATAGTGGCTTGCCAGGACAGCTCCGCGCGATAGGTACCGGCCGCAGCAGGTTGCGGGGTCCAGGACAGCTGTGCGGGCAGGCTAAGAACGCCACCGACGGCCCACTCGACATGCGGGCACATCGCCGACGGCGCGGAGTGGACGTAGACCACGCCCCGTGTCATGACCGGCACCCTGACCTCCCAGGCTCGAGGTTCGCCTTCCCCAGCGGCCTCGATCGGCGGGCGGTCAACTGTCGATCACCGTCCAGTGTGCACCACAGGCACCATCCGCACCAGCACCCGCCCGGCACGCGCCCGTTCGACTGACCGACAGTCCCCTGGATTGGTGCCCGGCCCGGCCGTATGGTCATCGGTGTCTCACCGCAACGGGTCGAGACCACGCGAGGGGAGAGGGGCGTGCGCGTCATGTCAGTGAGCGTGCGAGAGGCACCCGAACGAAAGCGCTTCGAGGTGTTGGTCGATGACCAGGTGGTGGGGTTCGCCGTCTATCACGTTGAGGACGGCCGGGGGGCTATCCCGCATACCGAGGTGGACCCGGCACACGGTGGCCGGGGTCTCGCCAGCGAGTTGGTCCACACAGTGCTGGAGCGCGCTCGGCAGCGCGAGGAGCTGATCCTGCCGTACTGCCCGTTTGTCGCGGCCTACATCCGCATGCACTCCGAGTACCTCGACCTGGTGCCGATCGAGGAGCGCGACACCTTCGGTCTCAGCGCAGTGAGCTGACGCTCCCCGGCGGAACAACGAGGTGAACGGCACACGTACTGCTGGCGTCACCACTGCCATTTTGCCGCTAACCTAGGGGCAATGTTTCGACGTCCTTACACGATGGCTATCGCCGTCGCCGCGCTGACCGGCACAGTCGCGGTCGTGATGTCGCTGTACACCGGTCTGGAATTGCGCGACCCAGACGGTATCGCTGGCCCGTCGTACGTGCGGCTGCCGCTGATCCTGTTCCTCTTCTTCATCGCCGACATGCTGCCGCGCGTTATCCGGCGGGTGAACGACGTTGGCCAGATCTGGTCGTCGTGCCGGGACGTGCTGTATGAACGGTGGCCGTGGTGGCGGGTGCGGATCGCCCTGCTGGGCATGAGCGCGTTCTATCTCACCTACGTCAGCTACCGGAACCTGAAGAACTATATGCCGAGCGTGCGCGACGAGCGATACGACGACTGGCTGCAGATCACCGATTCCATCTTGTTCCTCGGCGCGGATCCGGCCGTGCTGCTGCACCAGGTGCTCGGCACCGGGATGGCGGCGCACGTCTTGTCGGCGGTCTACATCTCCTACCTGATGCTGGTGCCGATCTCGCTGGCGGCCGCCCTGGTCTGGAACCGCAACATCAGCCTCGGCTTCTGGTACGTGACCGCGCTATGCATCAACTGGTCGCTGGGTGCAGCCAGCTACTACCTGCTGCCGTCGGTCGGCCCCCGATACATGGAAGGCGAGTACTTCTCGGAGGTGCTGCCAGCCACCGGCGTGAGCGCACTGCAGGACAGCCTGTGGGGCTCGCGGCTCAAGGTGCTCATCGATCCGCTGGACACCAACTCCATCCACGGCGTGGCAGCGTTCGCGTCGCTGCATGTGTCGGTGGTGTTCACTGCTGCCTACTGTGCCCACCGGGCCGGGCTGCACCGCATGCTGCGATCGGCACTGTGGGCCTATCTCGGGTTGACGGTGCTGTCCACGGTCTACTTCGGCTGGCACTACGTCGTCGACGATATCGCCGGGGTGGTGATCGGGTGGATCGCCGTGACCCTCGGCGCGCTGGCGACCGGCAACCAGGCGCTGCCCGGTCGGCACGCTGCCCGAAAGCCGGAAACCATCGACGCGAGCAACACCCCAGAGCACCAGCTCACCTGACATGGTGGCGATCGTCGAACGATCGAGCGTCAACCTGCCCAATGCGTTGACGCTCGGACGTTTGCTGGCCGTCCCGCTTTTCGTGGTGCTGCTCATCAATGACAACGGCTCGACCGAGTGGCGAGTGCTGCTCGCTGCCGTCTACCTCGGCGCCTGTATCACCGACCTTGTCGACGGACACCTGGCCCGTGCTCGAAACCAGGTGACCGATTTCGGCATCCAGGCCGACCCGATCGCCGACAAGGCTCTGGTCGGCGCGGCGCTCATCGGGCTGTCAGTGCTCGGCGAGCTGCCTTGGTGGGCCACCGTCGTCATCCTCGGTCGCGAGCTGGCGGTGACCGGCCTGCGCCTGCTGGTGCGCCGGCACGGTCTGATCCCCGCCTCGCGTGGCGGCAAGCTCAAGTCACTGAGCCAGAACACCGCGGTGACGCTGTATCTGCTGCCGCTGACCGGCCTGCTCGCGGAGGTACGGCTGCCCGTGCTGATGATCGCGGTCGTGGCGACGGTGGTGAGTGGCGCCGACTACGCGGCCCAGGCGGCCCGGCTGCGAAAAGGCAACTAGGTCGATAGTTCACGCACAGCAGCAACGACTGTTGACGCGGTGAGACACCCACGACCCAGCCCGACCTCAACCAGGTCGTCAAAGACCCGCTGGTCAGCCGCAGCGGCCCGCACCGCGGCCCTTACTAGGGCTGTCCTGGACACCAGACTGGCTCCGACTCGGGTGTGCAGCAGGTGCCGTCCCAGCAGCGCCCGTACGGCCTGGCGGTGCAACCGACCCGCGTCGGCGCCACAGTGTTGACCCCGCAGCGATTGCACCGCACACCGCCCGGCCAGTACACCGGTCGCCACCGCGTAATAGATGCCCTCACCGGTCAGGGGGTTGACCAGCTGCGCAGCATCGCCGGCCAGCAGGATCCTGCCGTCCGGCTGCTGCCAGGGCCACGACGACAGCGGCAGATGGTGACCTCGCCACTGCTCCGCATCGTCACCGGCGCCGGGCAGCAGCCGGTCGAGCTCGGCAAGCAGCAGCACTCTGGACGGAGCCGGACCGTCGCCGGTCAGCAGTTCGCCGTAGCCGACATTGGCCACCCCGTCCCCCCGGTCGAACGACCAGGCGTACGCCGGCTGGCGGCGTGTCCCGAAGACGATCCGCTGGCGCCCGCGGGCGGCAGGCTGCACCGGTGCATACCCGCGAAGTGCCAATGCGGTCCGGGGACGGGTGTGCACTCGACGGCCACCCGGGGCAGCACTGACGGCGGCCCGCAGCACCGAGTGGGCACCGTCCGCCGCAATGACAGTTCGGGCCCGGACGGTGGTTGCCCCCGCCACGTCCACTTCCACCTCCCCCGCTACCGCGCTGCTGCCAGCCCGAACCCCACGAACCCGCCCACGACGAAACCACGCCCCTGCGGCGACCGCCGCAGCCAGCAGCCGAGCGTCGAACTCCGCCCGCGGCACCACGTACGCGGGCCGTTTCATCGGCCGTGAGACCTTGGCCTCGCCGTGCGTCAGCTCGAGCCGGTGAACGGGCATCTGGTCATCGAGCAGTCCATGCACGCCGACCGCTGCCAACACGTCCAGCGCGTGCGGCGCGATGCCGTCACCGCAAGCCTTGTCCCGGGGGAAATCGGCCCGGTCAAGCAGCAGCACTCGCAGGTCTGGTTGGGCGTGCAGCGCGCCCAGGGCTGACGCCGTGCCGGCGGGCCCCGCCCCCACGATGGCGAGGTCCCACGGCTCGCTGTTCGGCTGGCTGCGCGGGCCGGTCATCGTGGCGCCCCGGAGCCGGCAAGCTGGTTGACTGCGGCGGTGAACACCCCAGGCAGCCGCTGCGCGGCTGGGACGATCGAGCGGCGCACCGCCGGGCGGCGCCCCGCCCACAGCAGGGCTTGGGTGATCAGCCGGTAGCGACGCGACTCGCGACGCCAGGCCCGCTCGTAAGCCTCCGGCTGGTCCATCGCCAGACAGCGTGCCAGCGACGCGGCACAAGCCAGCGACACCGCGATCCCCTCGCCGGTGAGCGCGTCCACATACCCGGCGGCGTCGCCCACCAGCAGCACCCGCCCCGCTCGCGGGGTCACTGCCCGTTGGCGCAACGGCCCGGCCCCGCGGACCTGCGTCGACGCCTGCGCGGGCAGCCGGTCGGCCAGCTGTGAAAAGTCCCGCAGGTGCGCCTCGAACGACTGCCGCTGGCTGGTCAGCACCGCCACGCCGACCTGGTGGGCGCCGACCGGGGTGACGTACGCCTCCGACCGGCTGCTCCAGTGCACCTCCACCAGGTCGGTCCATGGGCGTACGGCGAAGTGTCGACGCAGCCCGTACCGCGCTTGGCGTGCGGCAGTGCGACCGAGACCGAGCGCGGTGCGGATCGGCGAGTGCAACCCGTCGGCCGCGACCAGATAGCGGGCCGTCAGGCCGGCGGCCGTGACCCGGTCGGCTGCCTGCTCCACCGCACGTACGCGGCTGGGCTCGACGCGGATGCCCGCTGCCCGCACCGCCCGGTCGAGGGCGCCGTGCAGCTCGGTCCGGCGCAAGCCACGGCCGTCGCCATGGGCATAGCGCGCGTCCACGCTGCGCTGCCGGTCGCCCGGCGGGGCCACGTCGAGGTAGCGGATGCCGCGCAGCGGGACTCCCCCGACGTTCTCGGCGCCGACCAGGTCGGCAAGCGCCGCCGCGGCGGCGGGGGTCAGGCCCTCACCGCAGGCCTTGTCGAGCGGCCCCGGGCGTGGCTCGAGCACGACGGTCTCCAAGCCGAGCCTGGTGCAGTGCAGCGCGGTCGCGAGCCCGGCCGGTCCCCCGCCGGCGATCAGCACATCGATCATGTCCGCACCTCGCGGGTCGACGCTGCCCGCAGCGAAGCCTCCTCGACGCGGATCCGGTGCGTCAGCAGTGCCAGGTTGGCGGCGGTGAACACGATGGCGGTCGACCAGGCGCTGTGCACCAGCGGCAGCGCGACACCCTCGACGACGACGGCCAGATAGTTCGGGTGCCGAAGCAGCCGGTAGGGCCCGGCAGCGACCAGCCGCATGCCGGGGACCACCACCACCCGGGTGCTCCAGTGTCGGCCAAGCGTGCCGATGCACCACCAGCGCAGCGCCTGCGCGACCACGACAAGCGCGAGCATCGACCAGCCCAGCAACGGCAGGAAGGGGCGATCGGCCACACCGACCTCGATCAGCGCGCCCACCAGCAGTCCCCCATGCAGCAGCACCATCACCGGGTAGTGCCCGGCGCCGTGTTCGCGCCCCCCCTGGGCAAGACTCCAGGCGGTGTTGCGACGTGAGACCACCAGCTCGAGCAGCCGCTCGGCCCCGACCAGCAC
>Ga0136640_10000574_pt1 | contig 14333 bp, 15 predicted proteins | sample AntDrymUQ8642106_2_FD_105498 | JGI IMG/M metagenome (GOLD analysis project Ga0136640, IMG submission 105498) | Polar desert sand microbial communities from Dry Valleys, Antarctica - metaG UQ864 (21.06) | ecosystem: Environmental > Terrestrial > Soil > Desert | place: Antarctica: Dry Valley...
GCAACTCGCATAAACGCCGACGCCGACGCCTGCACCGACGCCAACGTTGGACCGACCCGACCGCGATCACACAGGCCGACTCAGGCCGACTCAGGCCGACTCAGGCAGCCCCCATGCCGTCGATTTCACCGGGAGGCTCCGGCCGGGGTGGCGGCGAGGGACCGGGCCCAGGACCGGGGGGACCAGGGCCAGGGCCAGGGCCAGGGCCAGGGCCCGGACCAGGCCGGTCCGGTGGCGGCTGCGGGCGTGGGTCGGGGCGCGGGTCCGGTTCCGGGCGGGGTCGCGGCGGCGGCGGCGGTGGCACCTGCGAGCCGTTGCTGATGAAGATGGTCACCGTCTGCCCCGGCACGACCCGGCCGCCGTTGTCCGGTGAGGTGAAGGCGACCGTCCCCTCTTGCCGGGCGCTGTCCACCCGGCCCGGGGCTACGAGCGGCACGAGCCCGAGCTCCTCCAGCGCCGACGAGCATGTCGAGACCGCGTATCCGGCGCACGCGGCACGCAGCGGGAAGGTGTTGCCGTCGTCGTACTTCTTGCTCGACGGGGGGAATCGCGCCGGCGGTATCGGTCCGAGGATCGGCGTCATCGCTGCAGCGAAGATCGTCGCGGGCAGGCCACCGCCGAAGGATCGTTCACCCAAACTCGTGGGTGTGTCGGGGTTGTAGACACCGACGCTGGCCAGCAGCTGCGGGGTGTAACCGACGAACCACACGCCCTTGTTGTCCTGGGTGGTCCCGGTCTTGCCGGCGACCTGATGACCCTCGACCCGCGCCCGGCTGCCGGTCTGGCCGGGGAAGCAGCACTCGACGTCCTTCAGCAAAATCTGGTTGATCGTGTCGGCCAGGCCCGGCGGGATCACTTCGGGCGTGCAGTTGTCGTTCTTGACGACCGGCTGGCCGTCAGCGCCGAGCAACACCTCACCGGTGCGGTCGAAGACCTGCTCGATCGGGGTGGGCCAGCACCGCGTTCCGCGCGCCGCTACGGTGGCGTACGCAGTGGCCAGCAGCAGTGGGGAGGTCTCGACCGGCCCCAGGGTGAAGGAGCCGTTGTTCTCCGCGATGATGCGTTCCGGGCGCGGGTCCTCCGGGTACCACAGGCCCAGGCGCTGGCCCATCCGCACGGAGGACTCGATGCTGCCGAGGTCGTCCTCCAGGTGCACGAAGTATGTGTTGGAGGACTGGTAGAGCGCGGTCTCCAGGTTCAGAGTCGCCCGGTAGTTGCCGGCGTTGCGTACGTCGTACGGCTCGTCCCCATCCTTGTAGACGCGGGACACATACGGGTCGGAGGACGTCAGTGTGTAGTCGATCCCCTTGAGCTGCTCGAGCGCGCTGGCCGCAACGAACAGTTTGTACGTCGAACCCGCTCCGGACGAGGGTGTCGTGAACAGCTTGACATTCGTCTGGGCCCGGTCGTCCGGGTTGGTGCCGTAGACCCGGTTCGTCGACATCGCGCGTACCTTGCCGGTGCCCGGCTCGACCAGCGTGAACAAACCCGCGAACTGGTCGGCCGGGGCGAGTTCGGACACGACCGCCTGGTCGCCGGCCACCTGCATCCGCGGGTCGAGCGTGGTCCGGATCCGCAGCGCCCCCTCGTTGATCTGCTCGGAGGTCAGGCCCAGCCCGAACGGCGGGGCAGCGGTGAGGTATTCGTACATCCAGTCGCAGAAGAAGCGTCCCACCACCGCGCTGGTGCAGCCGCGCGCGGTCGGGGGGCTGGGCACGAGAACCGGCGCGACAGCCTGGGTGGCATCGGCCTCCGCCCTGGTGATGTAGCCCTGCTCGGCCATCCGGTCCAACACCAGGTTGCGCCGCAGGGTCGCCGCTTCCAGCCCGTTGGCCAGCGGGTCCAGACTCCCCGGCGACTGCACCAGACCGGCCAGCAGCGCGGCCTCGGCCAGGGACAAGGCGGTGATCGGCTTGTTGAAGTAGAGCCGGGTCGCTGCTGCAACGCCGTAGGCGTTGTTCCCGAAGTACATCAGGTTGAGGTACTTCTCCAGGATCTCGTCCTTGGTGTACTGCGCCTCGAGCTGCAGCGCGAGGTTCGCCTCGCGAAGCTTGCGGGCGATGCTCTGGTCGACGGCGGCGTCGCGCTCCTCCTCGGTCTCGGCTTGGTAGAGCAACACGTTCTTGACGTACTGCTGCGTCAGCGTCGATCCGCCCTCCTGGATCGCTCCGGCGGAGACGTTCTGCACCATCGCCCGAGTCAGGCCCTGCGCGTCGAGGCCGCCGTGGTCGTAGAAGCGGGCGTCCTCGATGGCGATGATGGCCTGCTGCATGACCGGGGGGATCGCCTCCAGCGGCACCGGTGACCGGTTGAAGTTGAAGAAGTACGTCAGGAGCGACCCGTCGGCCGCCTCGACCCGGGTGACGGCAGGCGGAGTCTCCTCCTCGAGGGACGCGGTCCCGTCCAGCAGCGTGGAACCGCTTCGGGCCACCAGCCCCAGCCCGCCAACGACCGGCAGCATCAGCCCGGCGACGAGTGCACCGGCAACCGCGATGGTGAGGGCGAGCTTGGCGGCCGCCCCGAACTTTCTACTCACGGTTGTCCCTGACACGTCATCCAGAGTACGTGAGGACGCGGCTGCGCAACCTCAAGCGGTCGGCGTCGTTGTATTGGATGGGACCGCCGGACAGTGATCTCGATGCCAGCATTGCGACGTCTGACAAAGGATTTACATGGCTATGAGCGCGACTGTGTCAGCAGGGGTGTCCTCGGGGGCGATGGCCTGGGCCGAGCGCGGCGCATGCCGCAACGTAGACCCGGACTCGCTGTTCGTGCCCGGTGCTGCCCAGCACCGAGCCAAGCGGGTCTGCGCCGCTTGCCCCGTCCGGGTGGACTGCCTGGCCGAGGCGCTGGACAACCGGCTGGAGTTCGGCATCTGGGGCGGGATGACCGAACGGGAACGGCGCAGCCTGCTCCGCCGGCGCCCGGACGTCGTATCATGGCGCCCGCTGCTCGACGCCATGACAGTCCGCTCTGCTGCCACCGCCCGCTGAGCGGGTCCTAGCCAGCCTCTCCGGCCAGCGCCGCTCCCACTGTGCGAAGCGCCGTCAGGTCATGCACCTCACCGGTCAGCACCGGGACCTCCCGTAGCCGCACCTCTGGATGCGCCTTGGTGAAGCGTGAGGTGAGGCGCTGTTCCCGGCGGGCGGTGAACATCAACTCGACGTGGATACGCAGGACCGCTGCGGTCAGTTCCTGATCGCCCATCTCCTCCAGCGTCTCGGCTGCGGTCTCCGCGCGTTGCCCAGACAGCTTGGGTACCGCGCTGCGGTGCACCCGGTTGATGATCACACCGGCCAGCGGCATCGAATCGGCGTTGAGCCGCGCCACGAAGTAGGACGCCTCCCGCAGAGCGTCCGGCTCCGGGGTCGCCACGACGAGGAATGCGGTGCCGGGCTGGCACAACATCTCGTACGTCGCTTCCGCCCGCTCGCGGAAGCCGCCGAACATGGTGTCCAGCGCGCCGACAAAGGCGGAGACGTCGGTGAGCACCTGGGTCCCCAGAATCCGGGTCAAGACCCGAGCGAAGACCGTGAAGCCGACGCCGACGACCTTGAGGTACGCCCGCCCGCCCGCCTTCGCCGGCGCGGCGAGCAGCCGCAGCATCCGGCCGTCGAGGAAGCGGGCCATCCGCTGGGGTGCGTCCAGGAAATCCAGCGCGGACCTGCTCGGCGGGGTGTCGACGATGATGAGGTCCCAGTCGCCCCTGGTCCGCAGCTGGCCGAGCTTCTCCATCGCCATGTACTCCTGCGTGCCGGCGAAGGAGGACGACAGCGATTGGTAAAAGGGGTTGGACAGGATCTGTCTGCTGCGCTGGGGCGTGCTGTGTTCCTCAACGATCTCGTCGAAGGTCCGCTTCATGTCCAGCTGCATCGCCCACAGCTGGCCGCCACTGTCGGAGCCGACTCCCTGGACCACCCGCGGCACGTTGTCGAGTCTCGTCAGGCCGAGTGCCTGGGCCAGCCTGCGGGCGGGGTCGATCGTGAGTACCACGACCGTGCGTCCGGCGTCGGCAGCGCGGACCGCGAGTGCCGCCGACGCCGTCGTCTTGCCCACCCCCCCGGCGCCGCAGCAGACCACGATCTGGATTGTCGGGTCGGACAGCAGGGCATCAACGTCAAGAGCGGCATGGGCTGTCATCGGACACCGGCTCCGTGCAGGATGTCGGCGAGTTCGAACAGGTCCGATCGGTCGATGGGTCCGGCCAGTAGCGGCAGCTCGTACGTCGGCCGCTTCACCTCCCGGATCCGCTCGCGGGACTCGTCCTGGATCGCGTAGCGCTGCGCATCCTCGACAGCCTGTGCCGTCAACGGCCTGGCCAGCGCCTTGCCGTCGAGACCTGCTAGCTCCAGCCCGGCTGCCACCCGGGACACGCCCAGTCGACCGGCCGTCGCCCGCCGGGCGTCGGCCGCCGGCAGCAACGAGGGCCGGGCGGCGTTGATGAACACCGCACCCACGGGCAGACCTGTCGCACTCAGATCGGCTATCGCGTCGATCGTCTCCTGGACCGGCATCTCCTCGAGCAACGTCACGAGGTGTACGGCGGTCTGCGAGGAGCGCAGGACTGCCATCACGCCGTCGCTCTGGCTCTTGATCGGCCCGACCTTCGCCAGACCGCCGACCTCTGCTGTGACGTTGAGGAACTTCGTGATCCGCCCCGTCGGTGGGGCGTCGAGCACCACCGCGTCGTACACCCGCTTCCCCTCGGATGTGCGGGTGGTCGCCTCCTTCACCTTGCCGGTCAGCAGCACGTCGCGCAGCCCGGGTGCGATCGCTGTCGCGAAGTCGATGGCGCCCATCTTGCGCAGCGCCCGACCGGCCCGCCGCAGGCCGTAGAAGATGTCGAGGTAGTCCAGCAGCGCGGCCTCGTCGTCAACCGCTAGTGCCAGCACCTCACCCCGGCCGGGCGCCACCGCAACCCGCTTCTCCCGGTACGGCAGAGGCGGGACGTCGAACAGCTGGGCGATGCCCTGCCGACCCTCGACCTCGACGAGCAGCGTCCGTCGTCCGCCGCACGCCAGGGCGATCGCCAACGCGGCGGCGATCGTCGTCTTACCGGTCCCTCCCTTACCCGTGACGATGTGTAGCCGGGCAGCCGGGAAGTCCTTGGCGATGGCGGTCACCGGCGAAGCCTAAGCGGGCGGCAGGTGCGCCGCCTCGTCAGGCGGGTACGGCGGGCAGCGCTTCCAACGCCCGGGCCATCGCGTCGGCGTCATGGTCGGCCCACTCGCTGTCGGTCATCCGCCCGGACAGGTACGCGTCGTACGCCGGCAGGTCCAGGTGCCCGTGCCCGCACAGCGCGGTGAGGATGACCTTCTCCTCACCGGTCTGGGCGCACCGGCGGGCCTCGTCGATGGCGGCGGCGAGCGCATGGGTCGGTTCGGGCGCCGGCACGATGCCCTCGGTGCGGGCGAACTGCACGCCCGCCGCGAAACAGTCCGACTGCGGCTTGGACACCGCCTCGAGCAGCCCGAGCTCGTAGATGTGGCTGATCAGCGGGCTCATACCGTGATAGCGCAGCCCGCCGGCGTGGATGGGGTCAGGGATGAAGTCGTGGCCGAGGGTGTGCATCTTCATCAGCGGCGTCATACCTGCGGTGTCACCGAAGTCGTAGGCGTATGTCCCCTTGGTCAGCGACGGGCAGGCGGCCGGCTCCACCGCCAGGATCGCAGGCGACATCCGGCCGGCCAGCTTCTCCCGGATGAACGGGAACGCCAGCCCGCCGAAGTTCGATCCGCCGCCGGTGCAACCGACGATCAGGTCCGGCGTCTCCCCGACCTTGGCCAGTTGCAGCAGCGCCTCCTCGCCGATGATCGTCTGGTGCAGCAGCACGTGGTTGAGCACGCTGCCCAAGGCGTAGTTCGTGTCGGCATTCTGGGCGGCCACCTCCACGGCCTCGCTGATCGCGATGCCCAGCGATCCGGTCGAGTCCGGGTGTGCCGCGAGGATGGCCCGCCCGGCCTCGGTGAGATCCGACGGGCTCGGATGGATCGTCGCGCCGAACGTCTCGATCATCATCCGGCGGTACGGCTTCTGGTCGTAGGAGGCCCGCACCTGCCAGACCTCGCACTCCAGCCCGTACTGCGCGCACGCGAAGGCCAGCGCCGTACCCCACTGCCCGGCGCCGGTCTCGGTGGTGAGCCGGCGGATTCCGGCGTCGGCGTTGTAGAAAGCCTGCGGTACGGCGGTATTCGGCTTGTGTGACCCGGCGGGGCTGACACCCTCGTACTTGTAGTAGATGCGCGCCGGCGTACCGAGGGCGCGTTCGAGCCGGTGCGCCCGGTACAGCGGGGACGGCCGCCACAGCCGGTAGATGTCGAGCACGTCGCCGGGGATCTCGACGTAGGAGTCGGTAGTCACCTCCTGCCCGATCAGGGCCATCGGGAACAGCGGGGTGAGGTCGTCAGGCCCCACCGGCTCCAGGGTTCCCGGATGCAGGACGGGCGGCGGCGGCGCCGGCAGGTCGGGAATGACGTTGTACCAGCGGGTGGGCATCTCGTCCTCGTCGAGGAGGATCTTGTGCCTGAGTTGCTTGCTCATGGCGGAACCGTACGGCGAGCGCACCCTCGTGGATAGGGTCCCACCATGCAGACATGGGAGTACATGACGGCACCGCTGTTGATCCACGCGACCAAGCAGATCCTCGACAACTTCGGTGTGGATGGGTGGGAGCTCGTGACGGTGATTCCGGGGCCGAACCCCGAGCAGCTGGTCGCCTACTTCAAGCGGCCCAAGCAGTGAGCGAGCTCAGCGGGCAGGCCGTCAGTGAGCGGCTGGCCGAACTCGGCATCACGCTGCCGGAGCTGACCGCTCCGGTCGCGTCGTACGTGCCCACCGCTCGGACCGGCGACCTGGTGTTCACCTCCGGCCAGCTACCGTTCGTGGACGGCAGCCTGCCGCGGACCGGGCGGGTCGGCGCAGAGGTCAGCGCCGACGACGCCCAGACTGATGCGCGGCAGTGCGCGTTGAACGCGCTCGCTGCCGTGCACGCGGAGGTGGGGATCGACAACGTCGCTCGAGTGGTCAAGGTCGTCGGATTCGTGGCGAGTGCGGCGGGGTTCACCGGCCAGCCCGGTGTCATCAACGGTGCGAGCGACCTGCTCGGCGAGGTGTTCGGCGACGCCGGCAAGCACGCCCGCAGCGCCGTAGGGGTGGCGGAGTTGCCGCTCGGCGCGCCCGTCGAGGTCGAGCTGATCGTCGAGGTGCGGTGAGGACCACCGCGCTGGCCTCCCAGACAGCGGCCAGCGCGTGAGCATCCCCACCCGGACCCTCGGCCAGGGCGGGCCGACCGTGGGCGCCATCGGCCTGGGCTGCATGGGCATGTCGTGGGCGTACGGCGAGCCCGACGACGAGTCCTCCGTTGCCGTGATCCACCGGGCACTCGAGCTCGGCGTCACCTTCCTGGACACCGCGCAGATCTACGGCCCGTTCACCAACGAAACCCTCGTCGGGCGCGCGCTGCGCGGCCGCCGGGAGGAGGTGGTGCTGGCGACCAAGACCGGTCTGGTTCTCGACGCCGATCGGCAGATGCATCGCGACGGCCGGCCGGAGCACGTCCGCGGCTCGCTCCAGGACTCCCTGACCCGCATGGGCACCGACCACATCGAGCTGTACTACCTGCACCGGGTCGACGAGGCCGTCCCGCTGGAGGACAGCTGGGCGGCGATGGCCGAGTGCGTCGCCGCCGGCTCCGCGCTGCGGCTCGGTCTGTCGGAGGTCACCGTCGCGCAGGCCGAGCTGTGCCACCGCATCCACCCGGTCTCGGCCATCCAGTCCGAGCTGTCGCTGTGGACCCGCGGTCCGCTGTCCGGCGTACTGCCGTGGTGTGCCGCCAACGGGGCCGCCTTTGTCCCGTTCAGTCCGCTCGGCCGGGGGTTCCTCACCGGCACCGTCGGGAGCGGGACGTTCGGCAGCGGTGACCTCCGCGCCCGCAATCCCCGCTTCACCGACGAGGCGATGGCGGCCAACGAGGCGCTCGTGCAGGAGGTACGCCGGGTCGCCGCGTCCGTGGGCGCCACTCCCGGCCAGGTCGCGCTCGCCTGGACGCTGGCGCAGGGCGAGCACGTCGTGCCCATTCCGGGGACGAAGCGGCTGGCCTACGTGGAGGAGAACGCCGCCGCGGCCGGCGTGCGGCTGTCCGCCGCCGACCTCGGCGCCCTGGATGCGCTGCCGGCCGCTGTCGGCGAGCGGTACTGAACTACCGGGCCTTCTTGGTTGCCTTCTTCGCCGGCTTCTTGCCGGGGCTCTTGGAGACCGACTCGGCTGCCTCGGGTTCGCTGGACGCCCCCTCGGAGATCAGGTCGCCGGAGCTGCGCTCGAGGTGCGCGCGGATGAACCACTGGAACCGCTCCAGCTGAGCCGACTGACCGATCAGCATGTCCTGCGTGACGGGGTCCGGATCCTCGGTCTCGTTGATGGCCGCACGGTGGTCGCTGATGATGCCGTCGTACACGAGGTTCAGCGCGGCGAGGTGCTCGATCGCACCGGCGCGGTTGATCGAGTAGTCGTCCCAGCTGCGCGCTCGGACGAGCGCACCGGGTACCCCGATCGGCTCGAAGCCCAGCGTCGCGATCCGCTCGGCCACCGTGTCGGCCATCAGCCGTACGGCGTCCACCTGCGGGTCGAGCATCTCGTGCACGCCGATGAAGTGCGGGCCGACGACGTTCCAGTGCACATGCTTGAGGGTCAAATGCAGGTCGGTCAGCGCGTTGAGGCGGTCCTGCAACAGAACCGCAACGTCTCCTGCATCGGACCTGTCCATGCTCGGGATCGTGAAGCTCACGGGTTTCCTCCTGGCTGCCGACGTGTGGGTTGTCAGGTGCCCGTTCGGTGCGTCGCCAAACCGGTCGTTCGGCGGAGGTGGATCAGCAGGCCTCTACGTGCTGGCGGGGCTTCACCGACCGAGCCACCAGGGCCAGCAGCGCGTCCTTGCTCACCGGTTTGGCGAGGTAGCTGTCCATGCCTTCGGCCAGGCAGCGCTCCTGGTCCTCCAGCCGCGCTCCGGCGGTCAGGGCGATGATAGGCGTGCGCCGACCGGAACCTTCCTGGGCGCGGATCGCTGCGGTCGCCTCATATCCGTTGAGCTCCGGCATCTGGCAGTCCATCAGGATGGCGTCGTAGTGGCGAGCCGCCACCGCCTGCACTGCCGCCGCTCCGTCGAACACCGTGTCGACGTGGTACCCGGCGCTGGAGAGCATGGCGACGGCGACCTTCCGGTTGATCGCATTGTCCTCGGCCAGGAGCAGCCGGCCGCCGTGGGGTCCGCTGGCAAGGACGGCGGTTGGCGCCACCATCGCAGCGAGGCCCACGTCCGCGGCGGACGTCCCCGACGCGATTCGCAGGGCCGCCCGTAGCTGCTCCACATGGACGGGCTTGGACACGACGGTGACCCCCTCGACCTCTGCCCTGCGATCCTGATCGCATTGTTGAGCTGAGCCGGTGAGCAGCACCACCCGGGTGCCCAGGACAGCATCATCGGCGACGGCACGCTGCAGTTCGGCACCGCCCGGTCCGGGTGTCGACATGTCGATCAGGGCCACCGCGAAGGGCCGGCCCTGATCTGCCGCAGTGCGCAGCGTCACCAGGGCGGCCGGGCTGGAGTCGGCGGTGCTGACAGCCATGCCCCAAGCGGTGAGGTATCCGGCCAGGGCGCTTCGTTGAGACGGCAAGCTTGTCCGGCGCAATGCCGTCGCCGGTATCGTCGACCTCGAAGCGCAGGACCTTATCCGTGCCCACGCCGTCGGCCGCGGTGGCCCGGACAACGATCTCTCCGGCCTGGGTGAACTTGATGGCGTTGCCAATGAGGTTGGTGAGGATCGGCGGACCCGACCCGGGTCGCCTTTGACCGCCGAGGGAACTGAGCTGTCGACGACCGAGACCAACTCGAGCCCCTTGGCCAGCGCGGACTCGGCCAGCAGGTCCACTACATCCTCGAGGATGGTCAGCGACTGGCCTCCACCCGGACCTGCCGGGTGAGGTCACCCTCGGTCACCGCGGTGGCCACCTCGGCGATGGCCCGCACCTGGTTGGTGAGGTTGGCAGCCAGCTGGTTGACGTTGTCGGTGAGGTCCTTCCAGACGCCGCCGACCTCCTTCGACTGAGCCTGGCCGCCCAGCTTGCCTTCGACTCCGACTTCCCGGGCGACTCGCGTCACCTCGCCGGCGAAGGCGTTGAGCTGGTCGACCATGGCATTGACGGTATTCTTCAGTTCGAGAAACTCGCCCTTGACGTCGATCGAGATCTTCTTGCTCAGGTCGCCGTTGGCCACCGCGGTGGTCACCTCGGCGATGTTTCGGACCTGGCCGGTCAGGTTCCCGGCCATCAGGTTGACGTTGTCGGTGAGGTCCTTCCAGACACCGCCCACCTCGATGGTGACCGCTGCAGCCTGACCGAGCTTGCCCTCGGTCCCGACCTCGCGGGCTACCCGCGTCACCTCGCCGGCGAAACCGTTGAGCTGGTCGACCATGGCGTTGATGGTGTTCTTCAGATCCAGCATCTCGCCGCGGACGTCGGCAGACACCTTCTTGCTCAGGTCGCCGTCGGCGACCGCACCGATGACCCGCTGCATCTCGCTGGTGGGCCGCACCAGGGCATCGATCAGGCTGTTGACCGATTCGACGCTCCCGGACCAGCTCTGCGTCCATCCCCCCAGTACCACCCGCTGGGAGAGCTCGCCCTGCAGGCCCACTACCCGGCTGACCCTGGCCAGCTCCGCCCCCAGTGCCTGATTGGCGATGATGACGTCGTTGAACCCGTCGGCAACCTTGCCCGCCACACCGGTCCAATGCAGCGGCATCCGGGCGGCGAAGTCACCACCCTTGACCTGGGCGAGGACGCCCAGCATGACCGCGGCATCGAAGGTGTCGGTATTGACCACCGATGAATCTGACATCACGCCTCCAGCGCAAGGGACGGTTCGCGGGCCAGTGCCGACAGCCGTCTCTGGTGGTGACATCGGCACGCCAGTCCTGGAAGTTGACTACTGGCTCGAGGCCGGTCCACGCGACGAACCGGACGAAGGGGACGGTCGTTAGCATCGGCGGATGCCCGAGCCAGCGGTACCGCGCGACGCGGCCACGGTTCTGCTGCTGCGTGATGCAGCAGCCGGCCTGGAGGTGTACCTCCTGCGGCGGGTCAAGGGCATGCCGTTCGCCGGCGGGATGACCGCCTACCCCGGTGGCAGCGTCGATCCGCGCGACGCGGACGCCGACATCGGGTGGATCGGCCCGCCGGCAGAGGTGTGGGCTGACTCCTTCGGCTGCACGCAATCGCTGGCAGGGGCACTGGTGTGCGCCGCCGTACGGGAGACGTTCGAGGAGTCCGGGGTGCTAATGGCGGCGGCCGGCGATGAGGAGGTGGTCGTCGCGGACGACGCCGACTGGGAGGCCGAGCGCCAGGCGCTGCTGCGCCGCGAGCAGTCGCTGGCCGAACTGCTGACCAGGCGGAGGTTGCGGCTGCGCGCGGACCTGCTTCGGCCGTGGGCGCACTGGATCACGCCTGAGGACGAGCCGCGTCGCTACGACACCCGCTTCTTCGCAGCGGCCCTGCCGGCCGGCGTCAGTGCCCGCGACATCTCAGGGGAGGCCGACGAAGCGGTTTGGGTGACTGTCGCGCAGGCGCTGGCGCAGAACGAAGCGGGAACCCGGGCGATGCTGGCGCCGACGCTCTACACGTTGCGCGACATCGCCGCGTACACGCGCGTCGCCGATGTCCTTGCCGCGGCACCTCCTGGCCGCCTGGATACGGTGCAGCCCAGGCTGGAGTACGACGTGGACGGCGAGTTCGTGGTGATGCCCGACGGCAGCCGGATGCGTCCCCCGATCAGGCTCGGGCGCGGCCGGTGACCGACCATCCGGCGTACGACGAGGTGCGGCAGGTCACGCCGTACGCCGCCGTCGTCGTTGCCCGCAACCCAGGCCCGATGACCCTGGATGGGACGAACACCTGGCTGTTGGGGGACACCGACGGACTGGTGGTCGTCGATCCCGGCCCGGACGACGCAGTGCACCTGGAGCTGGTGGCCGACCGCGGCCGGATCGAACGGGTGCTGCTCACCCACCGGCACGCCGACCACAGCGAAGGCGCGCGCCGGCTGTACGAGCTCAGCGGTGCGCCGGTGTACGCCTCCGATCCTGAGCACCGGCACGGCGGCGGCGGGGACCTCGTCGACGACTACGTGATCGAGGCCGGTGGCCTGCGGATCACCGTGCTCACCACCCCGGGTCACACCAGCGACTCGGTGTCGCTGTTGCTCGACGACGGATCGACACGGGCGGTCTTGACCGGTGACACGATCCTCGGGCGGGGGACGACGGTGGTGGCCCATCCCGACGGCCTGCTCGCCGACTATCTCGCCTCGCTGCGCCGCCTCGCCGGCGTCGGCGACGCGATCGTGCTGCCTGGGCACGGTCCCGAGCTGCCCTCGATCGTCACGGCTGCCGAGGAGTACCTCGTCCACCGCGCGGAGCGCCTGGATCAGGTGCGGGCTGCATTGGACCGGCTGGGACCGCGCGCGTCCCCCCGGCAGATCGTGGCGGACGTGTACGCCGATGTCGACCGGTCGGTGTGGCCGGCCGCGGAGCTGTCGGTCCGCGCCCAGCTGGACTACCTCAGAAGCCGTCCGGCGCGCTGACCACGCGCAGCGGCGTGTGCCTGGCGAGTACGTCGAAGTCCCGATCACGGTGCAAGAGCGCGACGTCGTGGCGGATCGCCACTGCCGCGATGACGCAGTCGAGCACCGATCGCGGTGTCTCCCCGGCCCGGCGGCACTGCCGATACAGGCCGGCCGCGCTTTCGACGTCGCCGGGCGAATCCTGTGAGAGCTGCTCGCAGCCGGCCAGCATCCGAGCCAGCCTGAGTGCGTCGTCCTCACCGCTCGGGCCGATCAGCAGCTCCAGCAGCACGGCATCGGTGGTGGCAGCGCTGCCCTCGGCCAGTTCATGACGCACAGCTCGGTGCACCGGGCTGTCCGTCGCCCGCAAGAACTCGACCCAGGCGGAGCTGTCTAGGAGGACAGTCATTCAGCCGCTGCCCACTTCCCGGCCGCACTTGCAGAGATGCCAGTTCGGATCGCTTCCAGGTCGCCGTCCCAGCCGGTCCCTTCCATGGACAGCTGTTCGGCTCGGGTCATCGGCTCGACGTAGAGCCTTCGAAGTGCGTATTCGACCGCCTCTCGCTTGGTCCGCAGTCGATAGCGTCGCATCACCCAGGCGAGGAGGTCATCGTCGATGTCGATGTTGGTCCGAGCCACGAACACCACCGTACACCTCGTTATGTAGAGAGGTGCCTCGCTGCGCCTACGGGTCGGGTGCTTTCTGCCGGCGGTTGCGGCGAGGGGTGGCGATGGGGTCGATCCAGGCCGGTGGGGTGAATTCAGGGACGCCGTCGGTAGCGACGTGGATGGTCCAGTGGTCGCGGTGGACGACGGCGTGATGGTGCCCGCAGAGCAGGACGCCGTTAGCGAGGCTGGTCTGTCCGCCGTCGGCCCAGGACACGATGTGGTGCCCGTCGCACCAGGCGGGCGGTCGGTCGCAGCCCGGGAAGGCGCACCCTTGGTCGCGCAGGTTCAGGGCGCGGCGCAGTGATGCGGTGAACAGCCGTTGGGTGCGGCCGAGGTCCAGAACCTGCCCCGCGGTGCCGAGGACGGCCGGGATGAGCTGGCAGTCGCAGGCCAGGATCCGGGCTGCGGTGGCCGAGAGGATGCCCCCGTCATCAACAGTCCCGTGCCCGAGCTGCTCGGTGAGGGTGCGCAGCGGCACCGTGACCACGACCTGCGGTCGTTGCCCGCCGTGGTCGGGCAGCTCATCGCCGATCAGCGCGCGGCGGGCCAGCTCGACCAGGGCGTCGGCGCGGCGCTGGGCGGGGGTGCGCGGGTCGCGGACGCCGTCGGCGGCAGGTTGGGGTGCGGCCAGCGGGTCCAGCGCGGCGCGCAGCATGGCGGCGGCCTCGGTGCTGAGCCGGCCGCGCAGCCAGTGCAGGCCGTGCCCGTCGTCGATCATGGTGAACTCGCGGCGCTGGGCGGCGCGTTGCTCGTCGCGGGCCAGCCGGTCGGCCTCGAGCCGGTCCAGGGTGTATGGGGCGACGACTTCCAGGATGTGCCGGCCGAGGCGGGTCAGCTCGGCCGGGTCGAACCGGGCTGCCTCGCCGATCAGATGCGCCTCGGCGCGGCGCTGGATGTCCGGGCCTGCCTCCCCGGGCAGTGCCTGCACGGCGCGGACGATCGCCGCGGCCTGCGGGTAGCTGATCTGCCCGCCGGCCAGCGCCCGCCCGGTCGCGCTCATCTCGTGGCGGGCGGCGCGGGCGGCCGCGGTCAGCTCGGCGGCGGCGGCCGGGGA
>Ga0136640_10000575_pt1 | contig 14330 bp, 10 predicted proteins | sample AntDrymUQ8642106_2_FD_105498 | JGI IMG/M metagenome (GOLD analysis project Ga0136640, IMG submission 105498) | Polar desert sand microbial communities from Dry Valleys, Antarctica - metaG UQ864 (21.06) | ecosystem: Environmental > Terrestrial > Soil > Desert | place: Antarctica: Dry Valley...
TGGCGCCAGCGCCTCAGGTCGAAGTCTGCGTCCAGCTCGCGGTTCAGCACGGCCAGGATGTTGCGGTTGAACGCGGCGGTCACCCCGATCGGGTCGTCGTAGGCGGCCAGGAGCCGCTCGACGTCCTTGACCAGGTCGGTGCCGAGCAGCAACGCATCGCCGGGCTCGAACCCTGCCGCCACTTCCGCCAGGAACCGTGCCTGCTCCTCGGCCATGAGGTTGCCGATCGTGCCGCCCAAGAAGACGACCAGCCGGCGTCCGCCGGTGGGGAGCCGGTGGAGATCGTGGAGGAAGTCACCAGCCACGGGATGGACCTCGATGTCTGGATGCTCGGTGGCGATGGCCTCGGCGGCGGCGCCAAGGGTGGTGGCGCTCACGTCGAGCGGGCAGAAGCGGCGAAGCTGGCCAGCGGAAGCGAAAGCATCGAGCAGCAGCCGGGTCTTGTCCGAGGTACCCGACCCCAGCTCGATGAGGGTGTCGGCGCCCGACGTGATCGCGATGTCAGCCGAGCGCTCCAACAGGATCGCCCGTTCCCGCGCCGTCGGGTAGTACTCGGGCAGCCGGGTGATGGCGTCGAACAGCACGCTACCCAGGTCGTCGTAGAACCACTTGGCCGACAGCCAGCGCTGGGGGCCGTCGCTGAGGGTGCGTCGCACCTCCTCGGCCATCGTCTCGGGTACCTCCCCATCCTCCGGCGCAGGGGTGTGGGTCGTCGTCACGGGGCCTCCAAGGTCGGGCATCGGCGGGCGTGGTCGGTTCGAGCGCCGGCCGCAGTCGGCGACGAGCGATGGCCTCGAGCTAGGCGTCGCGGGCCAAGCGCACGCCGGAGAACATCCAGCGGGCGCCGGGCGGGAAGAAGTTCCGGTACGTCGCTCGGGCGTGGCCCGGTGGGGTGGCGCAGCTCGACCCTCGCAGCACCATCTGCCCGCTCATGAACTTGCCGTTGTACTCGCCCACCGCGCCGGGGGCGGGGGCGAAGCCGGGGTATCCGACGTAGGGGCTGGATGTCCACTGCCAGACCTCGCCCAGCGCCTGGCGCACCGGCCCAGGGTCGTCCTCGCGAACCGCCCGCGGATGGGGGGCGCTGACCGCGAACGACGGCTCGACGTGCGCCTGGTCGGCGACCGCGGTCTCCCACTCGTGCTCGGTCGGCAGCCGGGCGTTGGCCCAGCGAGCGTAGGCGTCGGCCTCGTAGTGGCTGACGTGGACGACCGGGCGAGCCGGGTCGACCTCGTGACGACCAGCCAACGTGAACTCGTGCCAGTGGTCTCCGACACGTTCCCAGTAGAGCGGGGCGATCCAGCCGTCGTTGGCAACCGTGGCCCACCCGTCGGAGAGCCACAGGTCGGGGCGCTCGTACCCACCGTCGGCCATGAACTCGAGCCACTCGCCGTTGGTGATCAGGCGATCGGCCAACCGGTGGGGTCGAAGCAGTACATCGTGGCGGGGCCCCTCGTTGTCGAAGGCGAAGCCCCTCGACCCGTGTCCGACCGCGATCACCCCTCCCGGCCGCTCGACCCATCGCAGCGGGGGCGGGGTCGGTGTGGCCCGTGGTGTGGCGGCCAGGTACGCCGGGCGCAGGGGGTTGGCGGCCAGGACGTGCTTGATGTCCATGAGCAGCAGCTCCTGGTGCTGCTGCTCATGGTGGAGCCCGAGGGTGATCAGCCCGTCGACGGCGTCGGAGATGTCAGTGGAGAGGATGGCCTCCATCGAGGTGTCCACCGCGCTGCGGTAACCACCGACCTCGGCCACGGTGGGCCGGGTGATCTGCCCACGCTCGGCCCGAGGGTGACGGGCGCCGACCGCCTCGTAGTAGGAGTTGAAGAGGAATCCGAAGGCCTCGTCGACCACCCGGTAGCCGGGCTGGTGGACCGCCAGCACGAAGGTCTCGAAGAACCAGGTGGTGTGGGCCCGGTGCCACTTGGTGGGGCTGACGTCGGCCATGGTCTGCACCGTCTGGTCCTCCGGTCCGAGCGGCGCAGCCAACGCCTCGGTGAGGTCGCGCACGCCGGCGTAGCGGACGATGAGGTCACTCGGCGAGGTCGACGGCCCAGAGGAGGAGGGCTCGACATCGGCGTCAGGGGCCGAGACGATGGGGGTGGGCGTCATGGCTTCTCCCGGCGGGCCGGTTGTGGCGGGCGCCGGACGGAACTCCCCCGGATGCCGACGACCACGCTACCCACCGGGTCAGTCACAAACCCCGGTCGGGGCCTCCCGTAAGCGCATCGTTATCGGTGGCTCGAACCGAGCGCGCCGCGAGCGCAGCAGCTGCGCCGGTTCGCTCAGCTCCGGGCGGGTGGTGACTCAACCGCACCCAGGCTCTCGGCCGACAGGGAGCGGTTGATGATCGCCATCGCCACGTTGGTGAGGCGTTCGTTGCGGGCCCGGGCGTAGCCTCGCAGAAGTCCGAAGGCGACGTCAGGATCCACCTCGGCCTGCTCGGCCACCATGCCCTTGGCCTGTTCGAGGGTCACTCGAGTGATGAGCGCCGTCTGCAGCTGGTCGGTCAAGGTCTCACGGTGGCGCATGGACCGTTCGTGGAGGATGCCGATCGTGGCGATGTCGGCCATGGCCTGGCCGAGCGCCTCGTCGCTGGCGGCGAGGCCGTGAGGACGGTCGGCGAAGAGGTTGAGGGCCCCGATGCGCTCGTTGCGAAGGCGCAGGGGCAGGGCGTAGACCGAGCGGAAGCCGGCGTCGAGGGCGGCCGGCGCGAAGGCGGGCCATCGCTCGGCGCCGACCTGCAGGTCGTCGGCCCGCACGGGGTGCCCGTCGCGCCAGCAGTCGAGGCAGGGTCCGTCCTCGCGCTGCAGCTCGATCAACTCGACCAGCCGCATCCGCTCGCTCGACGACGCCAGCGCCGTCAGGCTGTTGTGCGCATCGGCCAGCACGACCCCGGCCTCCGACACGCCCAGGAGGGTGACCGATCTCTGCGTCAACAGGTGGAGGAACTCGATGAGGTCGTAGCCCTCGACGAGGGTGTCGGCCAGCTCTACGAAGGTCGTCCCGATTGCCTCGCCACGCGCCATGGCCATGTCTCCTGCTCGGTCCGCATCCTCTTCTGCCATCCTCGCACGTTCGTGTTCGTCTTGGACGTAGACCGGTCGAGGGGGTAGGTGCCGCGGGCTCATCGTTCGAGCCGGAGGCGACGGTCGACTATGTCGGCTGCGACCACGCCCAGGCTGCGGCCGTCGGCGTAGGCGCGGGCCCGCACGGCTACCAGCGCCTCGTCGAGGGAGGCCCCCAGCTGCACCGACACCATCCCGGTGGCCTGGTGGACCACCGCTCGCTGGTCGGCGAGGGGAGCCAAGAGCTCCGACGGCGAGCCCCTCTTGGTCCGGGCCTGGATGCCCATCACCATGGCCGTCGCCATGTCGGCCACGACGCGGGCTTCGCCCAGCACGCCATCTCCGAGGGAGCCGGCGTGGTCGCAGTAGAGATCCAGGGACCCGAACCCCGCCGCCCCCACGCTCAACGGCAGGGCGAAGACGGCCTGAACCCCGAGCGTCACCGCCTCGGGTCCGAACGCCGGCCAACGCGCCGATGAAGCCAGGGCCGGCTCCTGCACCGTGCGGCGCTCGCGGAAGGACTCCAGGCATGGCCCCTCACCCAGGGTGAACTGCAGCTCCTCGACCCGCGCCGCGTGGGCGCTGGACACGCCGAGGGTGCCGCGGTGCTGACCGCCGACGAGCAGGGCCAGGCCGGCCCCCGTCACGTCGAGCTCCTCCACGCAGGCCCGGCACAGATGGTCGAGGGCCTCGCGGTCCTCGCCCTCGTCAGGGAGGGAGGCCACGATCCGGGCCAGGCGCTCCCTCGCCATCGCCTAGCGCCCTTCGCCCGGGCGTAGGTGCAGCGGAAGTTCGAACGGCGGGGGGCGTCTCTCGGATCGCATCTTCGGCCCTCCTGTTGGATGGGCCACGTCGGAAAGATGACGTCGACGAGGGCTGGATCGAGCGCCAGCCGATCGCGCAGCAGGCAGGGACGTGAAGTCTGACGCCTGCCCGCCGACGGTGCAACCTCCGGACTCGCGCAGGCGGCTGGCGGCGAAGGCGCCGGTCTGCTTTCGTGGGAGCGTGCCCGAACGTACGATCGTCGGAAGGGAGGAGCGGGACTCGGTGGTACCGATCGAGGCGGCGGGCCACCCGCTCCGGATCGGACTGTCCCCGGGGCGTGGCCGAGTCGTGTGTCACCTGCGGTTCGAGGGGCTCGACCGCTCCGTCGCGCTCCCGACCCGACCGTCGGCGGTCCGTCGGGTGCTGTTCGGCGACGCCTGGGCCCTGGGTCTCGAGGTCAGCCTGGTCGAGCGGTGCGTCACCGGGGCGATCGCGGATCTGGCCTGGACCGTCGGCGGCTGGGCGCCGCGACCGAACGGTGATCTCGTCGCGGCCGCCGGTGGGGCGGCCTACCCCGCCCTCGGGGCCCTCTATGACCTCGGCGCCGCGCCGTTGGGTGAGGTCCCCCGCTGGTGCGCCCCGGCCCTCACCGAGCCGACGTTCGCCGCTGCGGTGCGGGCCCTGTTCGGCCCCGCAGCCACCAGACGACTCATCCGCACCGCAGCCCAGTCGCTGACACCCGCTGGCCCAGGCGATGAGGTGCAGCTGCCCCTCCTGGGGGTGGTCCTGATGGGCGTCGGCACCATCGACTCGGACCGGTTGGCCGCCCTCTTCGAGGCGGAAGGTCCCGTGCGGGCCGACCCATCGTGGCCGAGCAGGGAGATCATCGCCTCGGTCCGCCCGATGATCGGCGCCGTGGGAGCCCAGCGCGGCGCTCGCATCCTCACCGACGTCATCGCCCGACCGGATGGGCCGTCACTGATCGAAGATCTGGCCCGCATGTGGCCCGACGTCAGCGAGCGAGTCACGGTCCGCCCTCCGAGCGGGCTGCACGAGCTCCACGACCGATGCCGGGTCTTGCTCAGGAGCCGACCTCCGGTCCCACCGCGACCGGAACCTCAGCCCCGTCCGAGGTTGCAGCTCCAGCCGAGGCTGCAGCCTCGGCCGACGCCGCCGGTCCGATCGGTGTCACCGGCGGTCGCCGCTGCGACTCGGTCGCGCCAGCTGACGCCTGTCGTGGAGGCACCACCGACTCTCGGGGTTCGGTCCCTCCCCTCGCCGGCCGGGGGAATCGACGGAGCGACTGCCGGCCCCTACCGCCTCGTCGCGCCCCGCACGACCGCCGACCTCGACCGGTGGGGCCGCCTGTTGCGGAGCTGCGTCGGCTCCTTCGGTGAGGCCGTCGCCACTCGGCGCTCGACTGTGATCGGGTCGTTCAGGGAAGACCGCCTCGTGCACTGCATCGAGCTCACGCCGGACCGTACGATCCGCCAGTTCCTCGGACACGCCAACCGACCGCCCGCCCACGCCGCCCGGCTCGCCATCGTCGATGCCCTCGTCAGGGCGGGTGCCATCGAGCCCACCGACCCCCGCAACGCAGCCTGGTTGCAGCGCGGGTGAGCCCGTTTGTAACAAAACCGTGAACGATCGACGTCGGAGCGCTGAGGCGCGCTGGGCTGGGTAAGCGCCGGTCCGTGCCTCACCAGGACCGAGACGGGCGAACCGGAGCGGCCTCCGGTGCGTGACGTCATCGAGGCCCTGTCCGCGGTGGCTGGTCTCCGCGCTCCGGAGAGGTCAGCTTGAGGGTGCCGAGCATGCGGCAGCGGCAGCCTCCCATCGCCGACTACGGGTTCCTGTCCGACTGCCAGTCTGCGGCGCTGGTCGACCGCAGCGGTTCGATCGACTGGTGGTGCGTCCCCCGGTTCGACTCGCCATCGGTGTTCGGACGCCTGCTCGATCCCGACGCCGGGCACTGGTCGATCACGCCGATTGACGACTTCGAGGTCGAACGCTGCTATGTCGGCGATTCGCTGGTCCTCCGCTCGGTCCTCACGACCGAGCGGGGCGATGCCACGCTCACCGACGCAGCCCTCCTCGACCCGGGGGCGCGCGGTCACGACCTCGGGCTCCAGGTCCCGCATTCGCTGCTGCGGCGGGTGGAGGGCGTGCGCGGGACGGTCAGCCTCGACGTCGACTTCGCTCCGCGCATGGAGTACGGACGTACTCAGCCACACCTTCGACCGACCGCCGAGGGCGTCGTCGTGGCCCGTGGTGGGCCGACGCAGATCACCTTGACCGGCCCGATCGCGTGGCGATGTGAGGACGGCTCGGCACAGGCGCGCATCGTCGTCCGGGAGGGCGAGGTCGTCGAGCTCCGGGCGAGCTACCGGCCCTCCTTCGGCGGGTTCCCGGAGGCGCCTCCGGTGGGCAGCATCGAGGACACGCAGGCGGCTTGGGAGTCCTGGACGAAGCTGCATTGCGGCTACGACGGACGCTTTGCCCGTGAGGTCAGACGGAGCTCGGTGGTGCTGCAGGGGCTCACCTATCAGCCGTCCGGTGCCATCGTCGCGGCGGCCACCACCTCGCTGCCAGAGCGGATGGGTGGTGACCTCAACTTCGACTATCGCTACGCCTGGCTGCGCGACCTCAGCCTCACGATGCGCTCGCTTTGGATCGCAGCGTGCCCGGACGAGCCAGCGCGCCTGTTCGACTGGTTCGCCAACGCAGCCGGCGAGGTCGGCGACGAGCTGTTCCAGATCATGTACGGCGTCGGCGGCGAGCGAGATCTCAGCGAGCACACGCTGGGGCACCTCAGCGGCTACCACGACAGCCGGCCGGTGCGGCTTGGCAACGACGCCTGGACCCAGGTGCAGCTCGACGTCCTGGGCGAGGTGCTCGATGGCGCGCACCTGCTGCGCAACCGGCTCGGCGAGCTCGACGAGTCGGTTCAGGCCCTGCTCGTGGTGCTGGCTGACCGGGCGGCGAGCGGGTGGGCCGAGCCCGACGCCGGGATGTGGGAGGCGCGAGACCAGCAGCGCCAGTACACCTCGTCCAAGGTGATGTGCTGGGTGGCCGTCGACCGCGCCATCGCCCTCGCTCCCCGGCTCGGATCCGGCGCCGACCCGACACGATGGGCGATCGCTCGCGACGAGATCCATGCCACCGTGCTAGAGCAAGCGTGGAGCTCTGAGGCGGGGGCGTACTCCGGGTCGTTTGCCTCCGACGATCTGGACGCCTCGGTGCTGATCATGGCGCTCGTCGGCTTCCTGCCCGCCGACGACGAGCGCATGCGGGCCACGATCGACGCGGTCGAGCGTCACCTTGGCGACAGCGGGCTGGTGCGGCGCTGGGAGGCCGACCCGAGCGGCTTCCTGATCTGCACGTTCTGGTTGGCCGAGTGCCTCGCCCTGGCCGGCGAGATCGAACGGGCCGAGGACTGGTTCGCTCGCGCCGCCGCGTGCGCCAACGACTTGGGCCTCATGTCCGAGGAGGCGGTCCCTCCCGCGGGCCCGCTCCTGGGGAACTTCCCTCAGGCGTTCTCCCATGTAGGACTGATCAACGCTGCGTGGCGCATCAGCGAGGCATCGAAGCCCACCGACGCGACCACCATCGCCAACAAGGAGATGTCATGACCACACCACGACTGCTGGACGAGGTCGCCCTCGTCACCGGCTCGGACTCCGGCATCGGCCAGGCCACCGCCATAGCGTTCGCCCACGAGGGCGCCGATGTGGTTGTCACCTACCTGCACGATGCGGATGGCGCCGACGCGACCCGGAAGGAGATCGAGGCCGCAGGGCGGAAGGCGATCGTCGTCCAGGCCGACATCGGGGACGAGACCCAGGTGGCCGCGCTCTTCGACCAGGCGATCGAGGCGTTCGGAGCGATCAACATCCTCATGAACAACGCCGGCGTCGACGCGTCCGGCGCCGACGTCGCCGACCTGACGACCGAGGTCTGGGACACGGCCATCCGGACAAACGTCTACGGAACCTTCTTCTGCTGCCGTCGCTACATCCAGGAGCGCAAGCGTCAAGGGGGAGGCGGCAAGATCATCAACGTGACCTCCGTCCACGAGGACATCCCCAACGCGGGTGGCGCGGACTACGACTGCTCCAAGGGTGCCGTCCGCAACCTGACGCGCACCCTCGCCCTCGAGCTCGCCCCGCTCAAGATCAACGTCAACAACTTGGCGCCCGGCATGGTCCTGACGCCCTTCAACCAGCCGGCCATCGACGACCCTGCGGTGCTCGAGGAGCAGGTGCAGAGCATCCCGTGGAAGCGGGCGGCCGAGCCCGAGGAGATCGCCCGGCTCGCGGTCTTCCTGGCCTCGAGCGATTCCGACTACTGCACTGGTTCGACCTTCACCATGGACGGCGGCCTGGCGCAGAACATCGGCCAGGGCGCCTAATATCGTGACCTCCCGGGACGATCCCTGAACTGCTACTCGCCTTTTAGCGAAGAGGGTTCGGTTGAGACTTGAGGGATTGACCACTCGACTTGTTCTTCACCGTACCCATCGACAAGACCGAAGATCGATGAGCCAGCGAAGCGACGAAGCTGAATCGATGATCCCGTGATCGACCGTCCGATCGGCGATTACGCGTTGTTGTCCGACTGCCAGTCCGGCGCGCTGGTGAGTGCTGCCGGTTCGGTCGACTGGCTCTGTCTCCCGCGCTTCGACGCGCCCTCCCTCTTTGCCCGTCTCCTGGACGAGGACGGCGGTCATTGGTCGATCTGCCCGTCTGGGGAGCACGAGTCCCGTCGGCGCTATCTGCCAGGGACCATGGTGCTCGAGACGCAGTTCGCGACGCCGACGGGGACGGCGATGCTGACCGATGCATTGGTGTTCGAGGACGACGAGCGCGGCCACGGAATCGGACTCGCCGCCCCCCATGTGCTGGTGCGGGTGCTCGAGGTCACCTCCGGGGAGCTCCCGGTCGACATCGAGTTCGCCCCGCGACCCGAGTACGGGCTCGTGGTCCCGAGGATGCAAGCGATCGACGGCGGCACGGTGGCACGCGGTGGCGCCAGCCTCTCGCTCCTCGCCGGTCCCGCCCCGACCGCCATGGATGGTGCCGTCGCCCTGTGGAGGCTGGGCCTGCGCAAGGGCGAACGAGTGACGTTCGCTCTGCAATACCAACGGTCGTGGGAGGCGCCGTCGGACCCGTGGACCGCCAAGCGCGCCGAGAAGCGGCTATCCGACACGATCAAAGGATGGCAGTCGTGGTCGGAGCTCCACCAGACCTACGACGGCCCCTGGAAGGAGGAGGTGTACCACAGTGGACGTGTCCTGCAGGCGCTGACCTTCCGGCCCAGTGGCGCCATGGTGGCGGCCCCCACCACCTCGCTGCCGGAGCAAGAGGGCGGCGGCCGGAACTGGGATTACCGGTACTGCTGGCTGCGGGACGCCAGCATGACCATGCAGGCGCTCTGGGTGGCGGCCTGCCCCGATGAGGCGGAACGGTTCCTAGCGTTCGTCGCCCGAGCGGCGGGAGGCGGTGCCCAGGGTGGATCGGGGCTGCAGATCATGTACGGCGTCGGGGGGGAGCACGACCTGTCCGAGCGGGAGCTGGGGCATCTCTCCGGCTGGCGAGGCAGCCGGCCAGTGCGGGTGGGGAATGGGGCATGGAACCAGCACCAGCACCACGTCTACGGCGCGGTGCTCGATGCGGTCTTCCGGTTCCGGGAACAGATCACCGAGTTCGAGCCTCACACCGTTGAGCTCCTGTCCGGCATGGCCGATGCGGCCGCCGTCGCCTGGAGCGAGCCTGGCCAAGGCGTTTGGGAGGTCCGGGGCGAGCCTCGGCACTTCCTGCACTCCAAGCTGATGTGCTGGGTCGCCCTCGATCGCGCCGTCCGCCTGGCCGGACAGCTCGGCGTGCCTCAACGAGCGGCGGGTTGGGCGGAGGCGGCCGAGGTCGTTCGCGCTGCGATCCTCGAGCAGGGGTGGAGCGAACAGGCCGGAGCGTTCACCCAGTCCTTCGGCGACCGACAGCTCGACGCGTCGGGGCTCTTGCTCGCCATCACCGGCTTCCTCCCGGCGACCGATCCCCGCATGCGGTCGACCATCGACGCCATCGCTCGGGAGCTTTCGGCGCCGTGCGGCCTGCTCTACCGGTACGTGGAGGACGACGGGTTGCCCGGCACGGAGTCGACGTTTCTGCTCTGCAGCTACTGGCTAGCCGAGTGTCGGGTGCTCACCGGCGAGCTCGACGAGGCGCGGGAGACCTTCGAACGGGCCACCGCGTACGCGAACGACGTGGGGCTGCTCGCCGAGGAGGCCGAGCCGGAGACGGGCGAGCTGCTGGGCAACTACCCGCAGGCCCTCAGCCACATCGGCCTCGTCAACGCGGCGTGGGCGATCGCGCTTGCCGAGAACGCGTCGGCCCCGGACGCCCGCTGATGCCGTCGCCCGTTCCTGGCCGGGCGCGGTCGGCGGTGCCAGCACACGCAGGACGGCGACCAGGGCGGTCGTGACCATGGGGGGGCGAAAGGCGCTGGAGGTCGAGGCCGCCGCTACCGGGCGCACCGGCTGCCGACAGCACGGTGGTGCCCATCGACGTTGAAACCAAAGCACAGCTACCACGGGGGACCAGACGTTCTCGCGGCCGAACTCGTGACAGACGAGGCGCCGGCCGGGAGCATCTCGACCACGGTGACGGGCTCGATGGCAAGTCCGCAGTCCGGTGCGATCCGCGCCAGCCCTTTGGGAAGGAACACAACACCGAGGTTCGGTGGGCCAGGGTGGCAGGCAGGGGAGGGCCGTGAGCGTGCGTCAGGATTCCGCCCGCTCGGGCCCGACCCCTCGAGGCCGGATTACGGTGGTGACGAGCACGCCGGGCGTTGCGGGGCGCATCCTCGACGTCTTGGGTGAAGCGCACTACGACGGTGAGGTCGTGGAGGACATCGACGGCGTCACCGTTGCGATGCTGGTGGGCTCTGATGCGATGTTGGTCGACGTGACCGGTGCCGACGAGACAGGACTCGCCCGACTCGGTCACCATTTCGAACAGCCCCGGGTCGCCGTCCTCGCCTTCACGACATCGTCCGACCTGCGCAGCGGGATCGCCGCGCTCGAAGCCGGTGCCGACGACCTCCTCACCGCGACCGTCACGCCACAGGAACTCGTCGCACGGGTGGGGGCGGCGATCCGGCGGCGATCCGGGTCCCGGCCGGCGAACGTTGTCCTCACCGGCGGGCCGGTGGTCATCGACGTGCGTCGACGCCGGGTCGAGGTCTTCGGGAGAGCGGTCATGCTCACCGCTCTCGAGTTCAAGCTGCTCGCGTACTTCCTGATGCACCCCGAGGAGCCGATCACTCGAGCCCACCTGCTCGAAGCCGTCTGGGGCTACTCGGTCGGTGGCACCGCGACGGTGACGGTGCACGTCCGCCGACTTCGGGAGAAGATCGAGCAGGACCCCGCCAACCCGGTGCTCATCCGCACGGTCTGGGGCGTCGGGTACCAGTTCTCGCCGCCGGGGCCGTGATCGCCGCTGCACGCCGCTAGCCCTGAGCGCGGTTCGTTCATTGTTCGCCCGGCTTCTCAGGCCATTGGAGGCGCTGTCGCCTGCCCACCGATACGCGTGTCCGGATGTAACGATCCGGGCCGCCGAAGGACTGGAGGGTAGGGCCGGGTTCTGGCCTTCTCCTGGAAACGAGCGATCATGACGCGAGCCCTGAGAACGACATCCTGGACCCGGTGGGCGACCGTTCTGGCGGTGACCTCGGCGCTGGCGCTGGCAGCAGCTGCCTGTTCAGAGTCGGGCGGTGAGAGCGAGACCGATGCTCCGCAGACGACCGAGGAGCGTCCGGACGAACAGGGGGACACGCCGTCGGCGACGAGCGCACCGGAAGGTGTCACGCTCGACAAGAGTAAGCAGACCATCACCAGTGCGCTTCGCGTGGACCTGACCCGAGACTTCGCCACCCTGCCCCTGTACAAGGGGACGGCCGGAGGGGAGACCGCCTGGTATGTCATCACCGATGTCTCTGACGCGGGCATGGCTGCGGAGCTGGGCGTGAACCACTCGCCCAAGTTGGCGAACGCCCGCACCGATTGCCCCGCCTGCGTGCAGGAGGTCACCACCGACGATCCGATCCTCGGGCGTGCCCCGGTGGAGTTCCAAGGGGCTCCGGATTTCAGCCCCGAGCGAACCCTCGTCCCGTCGCCCGCGCCGTTCCCTGCTGAGTCGTTCACGCCCGGTGCCATCGCCGGCGCGGGCTACAGCCCCTTCGTGTCCGTCGCCGACGACGAGATCGGCGGTGTGCCCGTCGTCTTCAACGCTCCGATTGTCGCCACCGGGGACGGACCCTTCGACGTCACGACGCACGCGAACACCCATGACCGGACGCTCGGCATCGACACCGAAGAGATGACGACCGACCTCCTCTTCGTGCGGGGCTTCGCCAACGGTGTGTCGATCCTGTACCTCAGTTTCGACTCCTCGGACGCCTTCACCGCCACGCTTGAGCGCAGCACGTTCGTGCCGGCGCTCACCGACCTCGGGTTCGCGAACGGCGGCGGTCACGCCGACTCGGCCCGAGCATCCATCTTCACGTTCGTCAACGCGAAGACGGGCCTGGAGGAGAAGCCGTCGGATCGAGGGGCGTCACAAGGCCCGGGCCGGTCCCAGGGCTTGACCCACGCGCTGTCCCTCGACATCGTGGGCCGCGATGCCGCAGTCGAGAACCCTGACGTCCTCGAAGCTCTCAGAAAAGGCGCTGACGTCAGCAACATCTTCGACGTGTTCCCCGCCACCAACGAGCGGGCGTCCGATCGGGCCGAGTACAGCCCGGCGTGGGATCTCCAAGTGGGGGTCTACAGCGACGCCGCAGTAGCCGCCGGCGCAAACGGGCTCCAAACCGACGCCAACACGGTCCGGAGCATGGCCGACGAGGGCCTGGTCACCGCACCGGGTGGACTTCCACTCGGCTCTGCCAACGTCGTGATCAACTGCCCGGCGTTGGGCTTCTTGGACGAGCCGCCGCTGGGGCCTCGGGTGCCGGCGCCCGGAGCCTGAGCGACGGAGATTCGCTAACTCCGGGTGGCTCCGTGAACGACGGTGATTGCGGTGATGTCGACCGAGCAGAACAGCACTGACGTAGCAAGGGCGGTGAGGGAGGGTGGGCGGCCGTCGTCCCACGGCGGGCACATCTGACCCGCGACGCGGGCGATAGGGGCGCTGGTGGCCGGTGGTGGGGTGCTCGACCCCGCCGTGGCGGCCTGCGCCGGACCGGAAACGACCGCGCACCCGGGGTGGCCCGCGTCCGGCCGCACCGACGGGCACCCGCTCTCAACGGGACACATTCTCGGAACAGTGTCTAACAAGTTGTCAACAGTCGGCTGATTCTGCTGTGGACGCCAACCGGCCCGGCTAAGAAGCGTCTCATTGCAAAGAGAGCTGGCTGAGTCCTCCAGCCCCCGGGACGATGCACGTGTTGGTGTGAACGGAAGTCTTCCCGCGCCAACTGGACAGGGGAAACGATGACACCGTCTGACCGCATCCGAACCGGCACATGCGATGACTGATCGCCTCGCCACGTCGACCCTCGCCTGTTCGACGGCCGATACTTACCAGACTGATCCGCAGGAGGCCGCTCTCGTCTCCGCCCTGTGTGCCGGTTCCGAGGCTGCGTTCGCACTCCTCATTGACCAGTACCACCCAGCGATGGTTCGGCTTGCCTCGCGCTTCGTATGCGGACACGCTGCTGCGGAGGATGTTGTTCAGGATGTTTGGTTGATTGTCGTCCGTGGGATCACCATGTTCGAAGGACGCTGCTCGCTGAAGTCGTGGATCTTTCGCATTCTCACCAACCGAGCGCAGACCGCCGGGCAGCGAGAAGGACGGATCATGCCTATCTCGGTGATTCCTGAAACCACCTGGACGGGACGGGAACCGAGGTCGATCCCAGAGGACTCCCTCCTGATGGAAGATGTGATGGGAATCGTCCGAGGGGCCATCCGCGACCTTCCGGAGAACCAAAGACAGGTGATAACATTGCGCGACATCGAGGATCGTGGCGCCACAGAGGTATGCCAGCTCTTGAGGCTCACCGACGGCAACCAGCGCGTGCTCCTTCATCGTGCACGATCGATGGTGCGTCAGCGCGTTCAGGACTACCACGATCAACTAGAGAACGAGGACGTCGGCTGACCGCGGACCATCCCGATCTAGGGTCCGCAGCTGAAGGGGCGAGGGTGGAGGCTTTCTCCCGCGTTCTGTGCCGGTCCCGCCGGGACGTTCGGGGTGCGGTCCCTCCCCTCGCCGGCTGGGGGAATCGACGGAGCGACTGCCGGCCCCTACCGCCTCGTCGCGCCCCGCACGATCGCCGACCTCGACCGGTGGGGCCGCCTGTTGCGGAGCTGCGTTGGCTCCTTCGGTGAGGCCGTCGCCACTCGGCGCCCGACTGTGATCGGGTCGTTCAGGGAAGACCGCCTCGTGCACTGCATCGAGCTCACGCCGGACCGTACGATCCGCCAGTTCCTCGGACACGCCA
>Ga0136640_10000576_pt1 | contig 14328 bp, 12 predicted proteins | sample AntDrymUQ8642106_2_FD_105498 | JGI IMG/M metagenome (GOLD analysis project Ga0136640, IMG submission 105498) | Polar desert sand microbial communities from Dry Valleys, Antarctica - metaG UQ864 (21.06) | ecosystem: Environmental > Terrestrial > Soil > Desert | place: Antarctica: Dry Valley...
GATCAGTTTCGCGATTGATCTGCTGCGCAAAGCGGGGTGGGTTTCACTCGAAGAAATGAAGAACGAAACCGAAAAACAAAATGTCGCATCTTCAAATACTGACTTAAACGCCTCGGCACGTCTGGCGGCATTCAACGGCGCGCACAATTCTCCAAAATAAAGCTTTTGCTCGCCGCTCGCGACAAATTGGCAGGCACTTCAATTTTTATTCGAGAAAATTGTAAAAAATCGAAAAATGGATAATTTAGTTTTTTCAAATATGACGCATCGTCCGGCGCGCACAATCGTGAGCGTTCTGGGAATTTCAATCGGTGTTTTGCTGATTGTTTTTACCGTCGGGCTGACCAACGGAACGATGCGCGAAAGGGCGACCAGAGAGGCGAACGTCGGCGCGGAATTAATGTTTTGCCCGCCCGCAACGTTTTGTGTCAGCGGTTCGGGCGCTTTTCGCCTGCCTGTTTCGCTGAAAAGTGAATTAGAACATATCGAAGGTGTCTCGGCGGCAATGCCGATCGGTCAAATTTCGGTCAAAGCCGACACCAATACGGGAAGCCGGACGATTGACGGCATTGATTTTGATCAATACGCGGCAATGTCCGGTCTGCAAATTGTTGAAGGTCGAACTTTTAATCTAAACAGCGACGAAGCGATTATCGACAGCGGGTTTCAGGCTCAAAAGAAACTTAAAATTGGCGACACGATTGATATTTGGGAGCGAAACTTTACAGTCGTCGGGACATACGAACCGGCGGGCGGCGGGCGAATAAAAATTTCTCTGCCGACAATGCAGCAACAACTCGGCGGCGAAGAAAAGGCTTCCGCATTTTTCATCAAAATAAAAAACGGCTTGACAACTGAACAAGTCGGGGACAATCTATACAGCAAATTTCCTGATAATCGAATTATTCCGTTTAAGGATTTAGAAGAATTTTATATGTCCGGGATGCCTGCGCTTAATGTTTTTCTCAATGTCGTCGTCGGTGTCGCCGCCACAATCAGCGCGCTGGTGATTTTGCTGACGATGTACACAACTGTGACAGAGCGAACCAGACAAATCGGAATTATGAAATCGCTCGGAATGGCTAACGCTTCAATCGCCTGGATTATTGCTCAGGAAGCGCTTCTGATTAGTTTTTTCGGAATTATAACCGGAATTATTCTGACATTCGTTTTGCGATTTCTGCTCACGAGAATTACGACTTTAGAAGTTGAAGTCAGCATGACGATAATCGTTGTAACATTTGTTGTCGGGCTGATTGGCGGAGCTTTGGGCGCGCTCTATCCGGCGATGCGCGCCGCGCGGCTCGATGCGGTCGAAGCCTTAAGCTACGAGTAGCGAATCTGAAATTGTTTTTTGAAAATATTTTTTATCCTCTTCCGCCAGCTCGCCGATTTTTGACATTAAAAAGTCGGCGATTTCCTTATGAGTGCGCAGTGAATCTCGCTTTTCATAAAAATGGGAAAGTTCGATCGGCTGACCAAAATGAATCCGCACTTTTTCGCCGCCGCGCCAGTTTCCTAAAATTTGTTTCGGCAAATCATTCCCGAGTCCGGCGATAAAAACCGGCACGACCTGCGGCTTTGAAGCCATTATAATTTTCCCGATTCCGGGCTGCGCGGGAAGAAATTCATACGGATTTTCCGACAAATTACGCTTGCCTTCGGGATGAAATCCAATGACGTTCGCCTCGCCTTCCGCACACAGCTCAATCAGGCGGCGCAGAGAAAATTTATCAAAATCACGTTTCGTTATTTCTTTATCTTCGCGAAAAAACGGCGGATACATCGCCCACCAGCCCATTACGAGATTAACCAACCAACCGACCGGCGATGAATAAAAAAACTTAGCCCGGACAGGGAAAAAAAGTTTAATCGGGCGTTTTGTGCGGCGAAAAATAACGCTTGAAACCGTGTATAAATCAAAAAATGAACGATGATTGGCAACCAGCAAAAGCGGCTTTTGGGTCGAAGTCTTTTCAAAATTTTCAAGCCCGAAGACGTTCATCAAATTATAGGTCGCCAGATAAATCCATAACGAACCGATGTGTCTTTGGCAAAATGTCCAAAAATTTTTCCAAGCGCCTTTGTTCATTTTATCGGTTAAACGGAAACCGATTTTTTCAGTCAAACTTAAAACGGAAATTTCCTGCGCGGTCGGAGCGAAAGTGAGCTTTGAATCTGCTTTTCGAAGACTTTGCGGCTCTGTAATTTCAAGTATTTTTTCGTCGTCCATTGAATGAATTAAGATGGAAAAACCTATAAAATCTGGAAGGAGGTTACTTTTCCGCCTGATCCAACTCCCTTTCTATTTCTCTCCTGATTTCTTCATCCATTCGGGCGGATTTGAGCGCGAGCGGCAGTTCGGCACTTCTGGCTGAAAGTTTTTTGAGCGCCAGTTCGTTATCAACCAAACTAGTTCCGCGCCTCGAAGCCGCTTCGATCATTTGCACGCGGGTTTGCGCTTCGGTCAGCATTTCTTCAGCTTCGGTCTTTATTTTTTTTAGTTTTGACGCGTCCGTTTTTAATTCTTCCTGCAGCGAAGTTGAATTTTCAGACTTCAGATATTTCAATTTATTTTGTCGCTTCTGAACCAGCAAAAGTTCAGTTTTTGTCGATTTCAGAATTCGCGTCGCGGTCATCCGCGCGGCGAGCGTATCACGAAAAGCGTCGGCAAGTAGTAAATCCTTGGTTTCTATTTCTCTGAGAGATTTTTTTTCGGTTGTTGTCAATTCGTTCTTAAACCATTCGACTTCATGCGCTTTTATGCCGTCAACGGCAATGCGCTCCTTGATTTTAGCTACCCATTTTGAACGGTAAAACATTATTCCGCCGGCGACAATTAAACCGAAAATAAACCCGATGACCAGCGAGATCACAGTTAAAAAAACTAGAGAGACGGCTGCCGGCGGAGTTGACCCGAAAACAAAAAACAAAATAAAAAAGAAAAGTGCCGGAACGACTGAAAACAATGCGGGCGAAGTCCAAGCGCCGTACTTTAATAATTTGTCCTTGGCTAAATCCCTGCGCGTAACCTCATATCTCGACTCTAATCCATTCATATTTATGGCTTTACTCTACAAACTCTGCAAACTTTATTCAAACTTGAGTCATCCAAAAAGTTTAGACTTTCAATAAAATTATAATATCATTACAAACATCGATCTTTTTCGAAACGCTGGGAATGAATTTATGCTGAAAAAACATTGCTCGAAAATGCTCTCATTTTTTTTGTTCGCGCTGACTTTTTCAAATTTTGCCTTTGCTCAAAGACAAAGTGAAATTACTCAGTCAAAACAAAAAGTTCGGACGGTAACCATCCCGATCTCTATATTTACCAAAAAAGAACTGCGCGAAAATCAAACCGAAGAATTGGTGCAGGCGGGCAATATAATCGTCAGGGAAAATGGCGACGAGCAAGTTGTTTTATCAATCAGAAGCGTAACCAACGCCCCGCTCGCGCTGGCAATTTTGATTCAGGACGATCTTTCCGCAAACGCTAATTTGCAGTTAAAAGACACCGCCAATTTTATTAAAAGTTTGCCCCGAGGTTCGCGCGTGATGGTTGCTTATTTGCGCAGCGGAACATTTCAAATCAGACAAAAATTTACTGAAGATTTGGAAAAAGCCTCTAAATCCCTGCGCGCCGTGGTCGGTAATTCAGCCATCGCTCCGAGCAGTCCGTACGAAGGTATTAATGACGCTCTCAAAAGATTCGATGCTTTACCGACGGGCAGACGCGCGATTTTGCTGATTTCCGACGGCTTGGACACGTCCCGCGGCGTTGAAGATTCGTCGCCGACGCAGAGTCTTGATTTGGAACAGGCAATTATTAAGGCGCAACGCAAAGCCGTTGCGGTTTATACGATTTATAACGCGGCGACATTGACTGATAACGGAAATTCCAGATTGATTTTGAATGGTCAGGGTTCACTCAATCGAATTTCAGAGGAAACAGGGGGACGGGCTTTTTTTCAGGGAACGAGTTCTCCGATTTCGTTCACGCGGTTTTTTGAGGATTTAGACCTTTTGCTGAGTCGGCAATTTGCTTTAACATATCTCTCGACCAATCCCAAAAAAGGCTATTACAAAACCAAAGTCAACAGCGCCAATCCCGATGTAAAAATCGAACATCCGCAGGGATATTTTTATAGATAAACTGCCTGGAAAAGAAGAAATTTGCAGATGCGCGCCCTGCCATATTAAATTCGGGCATTACAAACCGCGCACATTCTGACATCTTCCTTGATCAATAAACCAATCCAAAAAAGCGGGAAAAACGTCACCATCAAAACCGCAAAAACAACCCAACCCGCCGTCGAGACTTTTCTGACGCGCTTCGGATAAAATTGACTTGAGCAGCGCGGACAACGAAAACCGTAATCCATTGTCTGCGGCTGTCTCTGATGAACAAGCGGCGGCATTGGGGGCGGCGGCGGTTGTATTGCCGGAACGAAAGGATTATTCAGTGGCTGAACTTGATGGATCTGTTTGGGAGCGCGGATTTTATTGTCTGAAACTTGAAATTCATCGGTTTTCCAGACGTGCGAACGAGGAGGCGAGTTTTCAAAATCGGTGTTACTTTCGGTTCGCACGACCGGTTGGTAGGGCGCGAATTTTGTTCCGCAAAAACGGCAAAAATTACTGGTCTGCGAATTTACTTGTCCGCAGTTTGTACATTGAATCATAAATGCCTCGAAAAAATTCTTTTCCTGTCGCAAAAGGTTATCTGGTTTCTTTTCTCATCAAACGAGAAATCCAAGCCGTGCAGCTTTCGTTTAATTTTTGTGTATAAAGAAAAAGCGGCGCTTGAATAGACAAATAAAAAATTACCCAACCGGTAAATGCCAGCCAGGAGCTGTTTGGAGTAACTTGCCGCATTACGGCAGAGGCGAGTAAAGCGGCTGCCAAAGCTAAAGTTATGGGAATAATGTTTTGACTTATTTTTTTCATTTTGCACCTCAACTTCAAGAGTATAATCTTCATTTTTAATAACGGCAAAAGTTTTAAAAAGTCTTATCTCTGACTTTCACCGGCAAAATCATTTCAGTATTTGTTGAAAATTCTATTCAAATTTAACTCTTTCACCTGTTTTAACTGCTTTATAACAAGCCTCGACAAGTTCCACCGATTTATAGCCGTCAAGTGCGGTGACAAGAGGCTCGGTTCCATTTAAGATCGCGTCTATAAATGCTTCGTTCTCCTGACTGTAACCCCAACGCTCTTCCTTCGACAAGAGATGCCACGAAAAATACTCGAAATTCGCGTTGCTTCCGCGGCTGTCGGTTAGATTTTCCATCTCCTGTGTCATAATCGTGCGATGCTCGCAGAATGCTTCCAGCCGCTCGAACGGAAATATCCAGCTTGCATCGGCTGCCGAACAAAATGTTGCGTGCAGACCGCTTTTGAATTTCAAAAGAACGGAAAAATTGTCAATTTCCGAGTAAGTCTGACTTGAACCGACAGCAATTAATTCCTCGACTTCCCCGAACTGAAACCGAATCATGTCGAACATATGAATGGTTGTTTCATACAAAAAGCCGCCCGTAACATCTGTGTCGCCCGTCCATTCGGGATTTTGCAATTCGCCCCGGTTCATTTTTATATGCGCCGAATGAACTTCTGTATCGCTAATAAGTTCTTTAAGTTTGACGTAAACGGGCGCGAAACGACGATTGTGTCCGACTTGAAAGACCTTTGCTTTTTTTGACGCTTCGAGGACGGCTTCGGCTTCCATCAAATTCGTCGCCATCGGTTTTTCAGAAAATACAGCTTTTCCGGCATTTGCAGCGGCAATCGTTAGTTTTGTGTGGCGTGAATTGGGTGTTGTGACAACGATCGCATCGCAAGATTCGATAATCTGCTCGCCATTTTCCATACATTTGGCGCCAGTCTGTCTCGATACACTTTCCATTCTCTCAGGTCGGATATCATAAACGGCGTGAACTTCAGTTCGCTCATTTCGCGCATAAAGCCCAGCGTGCGTTCCGCCCATGTAGCCTGTGCCGATAATGCCGATTTTTATTTTTTGCATTTTTTGTTTTTACATGGACGAGAGGGTCAAGAAGATAAACCAATTATGAATTTTTCTTCCGCTTATCCTTGGTCTATCTTCTTCATCCCCTCTAATTTTTTCTTTAAGCATTTGCTTGTTGTTTGTTCAAGCCTAAAACTTTTTCTGTCGCCGCTTTTGCTTTTTTTGCTACCTCGAAAGGACTTTCATTCCAATATTCGGGGCGAAAAATCTCAATTGAAACCATTCGGTCGTAACCGATTCGGTCAAATCTTTCCTTAATTTCCTTGATCGGCAGAATTCCTTCGCCCGGATAAAGCCGATGCGCGTCGGTTAAATCTTTTTTCGGCAGATTTTCCGCGTCATTGATGTGAAAGATAAAAAGTTTTTCGGGATTGAGCGTTTCGATAGCTTCAAAACTTGAGTTTCCGGCATAAAAGTGAAACGTATCAATCACCAATCCGACACTTTTTCGATTAACCTTTTCAACAATTTCCCTGCACAAATCAAGTGTCTGCACTGAACAATCAGTTTGTCCGAGAAATTCAAAAGCCAAACCGACATTATGTTTTTCGGCAATATCGGCAAGTTCATTTAAGACTTTTACAGATTCACCAATTATTTCCTGTTGGTCAGCATTTTCCGGTAATTTGCCCGGCACAACGACCACATACGGACAACCGATTTTGCCTGCAATGCGCGACCATTCTTCGGTTTCCGCTTTGATAGCCGAATAATCTTCTTCGGTTCTGAAGGTAATATGTTCGATTGAATTAATTGAATAAGGCTCTATATCATTTTCTTTCAAGAGTTTTTTTAAATCGTTGATGGTATTTGTTTTCAAAAACTCGCGCAGTTTTGCCACCCAAATCTCGATCAACTCAAATCCTGCATTGCCGGCAGCTTTGATGTCTGTTTCTAAATCGGCATGCATTGTCGTTGCGCCGTTTAACGCTATTTTCATTTTTTCTCCTGATTTTTCGTAAAGCAATGTTATGTGCGAAAATTGTAACACGAGAAATTGAGAACAAAAAAAGAGCTATAAACTTGAAAGTTTAGCCCAAATTATTGTTCACCATTTAATTTTTCAAACGATTTTTTCAGAATGGGAAAAGTTAATTTATTTTTTTGAATTCCTTGAATCGGTCTCCGACCTTGAACAATAAATCATATTTTTTTTCGGTATGGCGAATGACTACTAAATTAGTTTGTTCTGAGAAACTTTCGAAAAAGATAGTATTTTGCAAACTCAAATCTTCCAAATTTTCTTCAATTGGTATCTCCAAGTAAACATTAACAGTATCGGTTTCAATTTCTTTACCGATCCAATTTATTTTTTTTACTATGCCTTGCTTGTTTTTCAAAACAAATTTTTCGTTCAAATAATCCAAAAGTATTTTATCTGTTTCAGGATTTTTTTCGAGATTGACAGACTTTTTTATTCTTTTTTCAAGTGTTGGAAGAAGATCATGTGTAAAAAGCTGGATGCTGATTTCAAAAACTTTATCTTTTTTGTTGTAATCCATTCGCGTTAAGCTGGTGTGATAGCGATGAAGCGTCAAGGAGAAAACGCTTGCCGCAAGAAAACATATAAGCAGACAAATCGAAAATAATTGTGAAAATTTAAAAACTTTCATTTCTTTGGGCATTCTATCGAAAATTTGCCTTCAAAACAATAACGAGCAGTGAAACTTTTTCAAAGTTTCACTGCTCGTTATCTCATTTAATTTAACTGAACTACCGGTTAACATTACTGTTTGAATTCATATTTGAATTACCATTTGAGTTCATATTACGGTTTGAATTCCCCGACGATTAATACAAAGCTTGTTACGCCTAAAGTTGATGCAATTAGCACCTTTTTCATTTTGTTCATAACTATTTCCCCACTTGTTAAATTGATTTTGCCGAATTTATAAAAGCCGTTTGGTCAAAAAATTTTAACATGAACGGCTTTCAATTAAACGTCTTTGTAATACTTATTCCACAAGGCAATTTCCGGCATAATACCTAAAGAAATCAATACAACCCGGAATGTAATTTTCAAGAATTTCTACGATTATATAAAATTTACCGATTAAAGTATATAAAATTCTTCGGTTAGATTCTGTATGCTATCGAACTTTATATAATCTGAAGTGAAAGTAATAATTTATAAAATATCCTTCAAGTCAGTAAATCTAAATAAAAGAATTTACGGTATTTTTGTTCCGTTAAAACTTCCTGTTCCTCTCGGATTGGTAAGATTTCCGTTGATTGTATTTCCGCTTATATTTCCAACTAAAGTCAGTGATGTGGGCGCGATAGTTTTCAAAGTTAAAATGCCGTTTTGAACGTTTCCGCTTGAAATCAATATTGATTCTTGCGTGGACGGAGACAAAATTGTTCCCGTGACGCTATTTCCAGATTGGATTAAATCGAGTGACAAAAAAACAGGTTGTCCGCCGCCCCCATCAACCGTTATATTCCATTTTCCGGTTAAACTCGCATTCGTGTTTGAAGTCGGAGTTTGATTCGAAAGCGGGCTGTTCGGCACCGGCTGAACATTGCCGCGCTGTCCCGATTTGAAAGTTTGAAAGCGCGTCGGAACTGTTCGGCGCGGGAAATAGTTGTTTTCCAAGTTCGCGTCCGCCGTTTCCAGGTTTGGGTCAAGCACGATTGCTTTGGCTTCCTTTTTCGTCGCGATTAATTTGGAAACATTAAAATTATCGTAACGCCAAATTTCAGCCGGAATGCGAATTTGTTCGTTTGTGCCATCCATATATTCGACTTTGAAAATTAATGGCATCACCAGACCGCCGATATTTTTCAAGTCAACCGTGTAGAAAAAATAACCACTGTTGAGGATAGATTTTTCTACATCGTCAAGACTTCCGACGAACGCCTGATAATTCTGTCGTTCAGCGTCGGTAATCTTAAACTCGTCAAAATCGTTGTAAAAATCCCTTAGACTCGGGTACTGATCAATGCGTTTCGGCAAATTTTCGTTTCTCTGCTGCGAAAGCGTTTTCGGACGCGCGTTCTCCTGTCTGCGCAGTAGCTCTTTTTCAACGTCAGGATTTTGCGTGTTTATTTGATAAAGCCGCACATTTTCAATCGAAATATCAACGTGGTCGGTGGTATAAAACCAGCCGCGCCAGAACCAATCTAGGTCAACGCCGGAAGCATCCTCCATCGAGCGGAAAAAATCAGCCGGTGTCGGACGCTTAAATTTCCAGCGTTGCGAATAAGTCTTAAAAGCAAAATCGAAAAGCTCGCGCCCCATCACTGTCTCGCGCAAGATATTGAGCGCGGTTGCCGGTTTTCCGTAAGCGTTGTTACCGAACTGCAAAACCGAATCGGATTGCGTCATTATCGGCACTTGATTTTCGCTTATCATATAATTGACAATATTTTGCGGCTCACCGCGCCTTGACGGATAATCCTTTTCCCATTCGGATTCGGCTAAAAACTGTACGAATGTATTTAAGCCTTCGTCCATCCAGGTCCAGTTTCGCTCGTCCGAATTGACAATCATCGGGTAATAATTGTGTCCGACTTCGTGAATAATGACCGAAATCAAACCGTATTTGGTCTGCGCCGAATAACTTCCGTCGGGCTGTGGGCGCGGACCGTTAAAGCAAATCATCGGGTATTCCATTCCGCCGACCGGACCGTTGACCGAAATCGCCACCGGATACGGATAGGTAAACGAATAGCGCGAGTAAACATTTAGGGTATGAATAATGGCGTGGGTTGAATATTTTTCCCACAAAGGATTTCCTTCCGTCGGATAGAAAGACATCGCCATCACTTTGTTGCCTTCGACATTATGACCTTGTGCGTCCCAGATGAATTTTCGAGACGCGGCAAATGCAAAGTCTCGAACATTATCGCCTTTAAAAACCCAGGTCTTTTTGCCCGTCGGTTTACTCGTTTCGTTTGCTTTCGCCTCTTCGTTGGTAATAATTTTTAGCGGTTCTCTGGCGGTTTCGGCTTGTTTTAGACGCGTCCTCCATTCGGGTCTTAAAACCTGATTCGGATTTTGCAGAACGCCGGTTGATGTAACAACGTGATCGTTCGGCGCGGTAATTCTCACAAGGTAATCGCCAAACTCGAGCGTAAATTCTCCCGAGCCGAGATACTGCGTGTGCTGCCAGCCGTAAACGTCGTAGTATGCCGCCATCCGCGGAAACCACTGAGCGATTTCGTAGAGATAATTTTTATCGCGCGGAAAATATTCGTAACCGGTTCTGCCGCCGAAAATGCGCTGATTATTAATGTTGTAGTTCCACGCGACATTGAAAACAAAAGTTCCGCCCGAAACAAGCGGCGTCGGCAAATCAATCCGCATCATCGTTTTGTTAAGCGTATTTCTCAGAGGTCTGCCCGCCGCGTCGGTAACGGACGTAATATTTACTCTGCCGTCATACGTGCGCCCGACAATTTGCTCTAGCTGATTGAGCGGAACGTTTCTCAAATCAGGTGCGGTTTTGGTTATCTGTTCATCAGAATCTTTGGCGAATATATTCTGGTCAATCTGCAGCCAAATATAAGTAAGCGTGTCGGGCGAAACATTTTTATAAGTAATCGTTTCCTTACCGATAAGGCGTTGATTAATATCGTCAATTTCGACATCAATCTCATAATCGGCGCGCTGCTGCCAATATTTCGCGCCGGGCGCGCCGCTCGCCGTACGTTGCTCATTCGCCGTCGGAAGAAGTTCTTCGAGTTGTTTGAACTTGTCGCTCGGCGTTGTTTTTGATTGCGCCGGCAGCACAGTCGTCGTTAGAAAAATGACCAGAAACGTCGCTAAAAACTTGATAATCATTATGAAATTTTCCTCACTTTAAAAAATAATCGAGAGTTTTATTTTGAAATTTTATGCGGAAAGCCTGTGTTTTAATCTTAGACGTAAAAGCGTGAAATTGAAAATCGGACGGTTAATTTTTGGTTTCGCAACCTTTCGGATTATTCTCACGTCTAAAAATCCGTTAATCTTATTCGCTCGGAATTTATTCTTTGGCAATTCTACAAATCAATGAAATCAATGAAATCAATGAAAAAAATTATACTTTCTTTTACCTTAATTTCGATTTTTACAATAAGTTTATTTGCCCAAACTTACAATGACGCGGCTTTGGCGCGGGTTGTGTCGCAGGATAAAACGAGCCGCGACGTGAGCGGCAAACTTTCGACTTTGAACGCCGGTGAACACGCCTTTCGCGCCGATGTCTATTCATCAAACCGGCAGTTCGTACAGGCGCGCGAGCATTGGCAGAAAATTCTTGATAATTACGGCAAAGATTCCGCTGTAATGCCGAAAACTCTGTTTGGCATCGCGCGTTCGTATATGTGGGAACGGCAATATGTAAAAGCGGTTTATCATTTTGACGAACTAATTTTCGCATACGCCGACACAAAAGAAGGACGCGAAGGTTTAGCCTTCAAGGGCGCGTCACTGGTTCGCCTTGGGAAAAACGCCGAAGCCGCGAAAACTTATGAGCAATATGTGACAATGTTTCCGAACGGCGAAAAAATTGAAACGTCTTATCTAAATATTATCGATGCGCTGCGCGAAGCCGGAAATTACGCGGAAGCGAATGTATGGGTTGATAAAACGCGGCAGAGATTTGCGGGACTTCCGGCGGCAACTAACGCGCTCAACGCTCGACTTCGAATGGAAATAAATCAGGAGAACTGGCAAAGAGCGATTGAGGCGGCAGAGGCTCTGAGTTCACTTGGTAATTTCAGAGGCTCAATGACTTCGCTCAATGAAGTTACCTATTTGAAAGCGTTCGCACTCGAAAAAATGGGACGCAAAAGTGAAGCGACAAACACCTATAACGCCGTTGCGAAGGGCTTAAATTCTTATTATGGCGGAATTGCGGCGGATAAACTGAAAAAATTAAACAGCAATTCAAATAAAGTCGAACGTACGGTAAGCGTCAGTCAAAATTTAGCGCGTGAATATCCGGTTCAATATCGCGCCGAGCTTCTCCGCCACTCAAAATCGCGCGGGATTGACCCGCGTTTTGTCTTAGCGATTATGAAACAGGAAAGCGGTTTTCGCGCTAATGCCAAATCGCCCGCCGCCGCGCGCGGTCTTCTCCAGCTCGTCTTTGACACGGCTCTCAAGTACAACAAACAAGCCGGATTTGCAAAATTCAGCGCTGAAGATTTGTATCAGCCGAATGTCAATATTGCCATCGGAAGTACTTACATTGCTGATCTCAAAACTCAATTTGGCGGATTGTATGAAGCGATTGCCGCTTCATACAACGGCGGCGAAGACAACGCGGCGCGCTGGCTTGCCCGCTCGAAACCAAAGGAAGCCGCAATCTTCGCCTCTGAAGTCGGCTTCGCCGAAACCAAAAATTACGTTTTCAAAGTGATGAACAACTATCGCGTTTATCGTGATCTTTACACTGAGGATTTAATCAGCAAGAAATAACTTGAAGTAAACATATTTTTGTCTTCAATTTTTATTTTTGCATTTTTAGTTTTTTATTAAATTACTCTTCCCAATCGCCAACGCCTTCGCGTTCGACGTGATAGCCGACCGCTTCGAGATGTTGATGGACTTCGCTTCCGTGTTGTTTGTCGCGAACTTCCAGAAGCATTTCAATTCCGACCCGACCAAACGGCGCGAGCCACATCGCGCGGCGGTGAAAAACCTCGATGACGTTTGCGCCCGAATCGGCTACATTATCCAAAAGCCTGGCGAGCATTCCCGGTCGGTCAAGCACGAGCAGTTTGAACATAATGTAACGACCTTGCCGCACGAGAACCTGTTCTAAAACGCGCGCCAGCAAATTTGCGTCGATGTTTCCACCGCACAAAACCGCGCAGACATTATCGTCCGAATTGAGCTTTATTTTTTTCGCCAGTAATGCCGCGAGTCCTGCCGCCCCTGCACCTTCAACCACCAGACGATTATTCTGCACGCAGAAAAAGATTGCGCGAGCGATTTCCTCTTCGGTTACTTCGACCACCTCGTCGACAAATTCTTGAATAATGGGAAAAGTAATTGCACCCGGACGCTTAACGGCGATTCCATCAGCAATTGTTTCCAGCGCATCGTCTAAAACTACCACCTTGCCTGCCGCCACCGATTTTTTTATCGGGGCGCAGTTTGCCGCTTGCACGCCAATGACGCGCACATTCGGCAAAAGACTTTTAGCGGCAATCGCGATTCCCGAAATTATTCCGCCGCCACCGATCGGCACAATGATGACGGTCACCTGCGGCAAATCTCGCACAATTTCCAGCCCGATTGTTCCCTGTCCGGCGATTACTAATTTATCATCGAAAGCGTGAACATATGTGTAATCGTATTTTTCCTGTAGTTCGCGTGAATAGGCAGATGCTTCATCGAAACTCGCACCGTGCAAAACGACTTCCGCACCAAAGTTTTTGGTCGCCGTAATTTTTGTTAAAGGCGCGTATTCTGGCAGGACAATTGTCGATTTTATATTGTTGAGAGTGGCGGCAAGTGCCACGCCCTGCGCGTGATTGCCCGCCGAAGCCGCGATTACGCCGCGTTTTTTTTCGTCAACGGTCAGGCGGCTGATTTTGTTGTATGCCCCGCGCACTTTAAACGAACCGCCGCGCTGCAAACATTCGGCTTTTAAATGCGCCCTGGCGCCAATTTCGCGTGAAAGCTTGTCATCAAAAAGGATCGGCGTGGGAAGAATGATATTCTGCAAAGTTTGCTGCGCGTCCCGGATATCGGAAAGTGTTACGGTCATAGAGTTTTCATCCAAAAGCAAAATGATTTTCGATAATTAAAACTTTTTATTTTGCATTTATCAATTGCTAATTAACAAAACTCTGAAAATCGGCTATATTTAGCTTTAGTTAATCTAAAAAACTTTTCAGAGGTCAAAAATGGAATTATTTAGTTTGGGTTTCGCATTTTTTGTTTTTCTGGGTGTCGCGCTTCTTATAGTCGCGTATAAAACACTAAAAATCGTGCCACAGTCAACTGTTTTGCTGATCGAGCGGCTCGGGCGATTTAACCGTATGGCAGTTAGCGGTCTGAATGTTATCATCCCATTTTTCGACAGCCCGCGCGCCGTCTATTGGACGAATTCGCGACCGGGAATGATTTCAATTGATTTACGCGAACAATATATCGATTTACCGCCGCAACCGGTTATCACCCGCGATAACGTCACGATAAATGTCGATTCGGTTGTTTACTGGCAAATTACCGACCCGGTGAAATCAGTGTATGAAGTTAATGATTTAGTCGGCGGTCTTGTGCAGTTGACGATCACCGGAATGCGCTCGGTAATGGGCGAAATGGATTTAGACCACACGCTTTCAAACCGTGA
>Ga0136640_10000577_pt1 | contig 14296 bp, 13 predicted proteins | sample AntDrymUQ8642106_2_FD_105498 | JGI IMG/M metagenome (GOLD analysis project Ga0136640, IMG submission 105498) | Polar desert sand microbial communities from Dry Valleys, Antarctica - metaG UQ864 (21.06) | ecosystem: Environmental > Terrestrial > Soil > Desert | place: Antarctica: Dry Valley...
GCGCGCAAGGGCGCCGAGGTGATCATGGCTGCGCGGACCGAGTCCAAGCTGACCAGCGCTGTCGACGATGTCCGTCGCACGCTCCCTGCGGCGACTGTCGTGCCCCTGATCTGTGACCTGGCGGACCTCTCGTCGGTACGACGGGCGGCCGCGGAGGCCGCGGAGTACGGCCCTCTCGACATACTCGTCAACAACGCCGGCGTGATGGCCACCCCGAACCGGCGAACTGTCGACGGGTTCGACCTCCAGCTCGCGACCAACCACCTGGGCCACTTCGCGCTGACCGGTCTGCTGCTCCCCCAGCTCGTGGCGTCCAACGGCGCACGGGTTGTCACGCTGGCCTCGCTGGCCCACCACTGGGTCCGGTCGGTCCCCCTGACCGACCCGCGAGAGCCGACCGGGCGTTACTCGAAGTGGATCGCCTACGCGAGGTCGAAGCTCGCCAACCTGCTGTTCGCCTTCGAGCTCGACCGGCGGGCGCGCCAGGCCGGCCTGCCGGTCACCTCGGTGGCAGCCCACCCCGGGTATGCAGCCACCGACCTGACGAGGGGTGGGCTCCGAATCGGAGGAAGAACCCCGGTCGGGACGATGCTCGACGCAGCCACCCGGCTGCTCGGCCAGACCTCGGCGCAGGGCGCGATGCCCTCGCTGATGGCAGCGACGATGCCCGGACTCCCCGGTGGAGCCTACGTCGGTCCTGGCGGTCCCGGAGAGGTCCGCGGACCACCCATGATCGTCGGCACGACCAGCTCCGCCCGCGACGAGCAGATGGCGGCGCAGCTGTGGGACGTGTCCGAGCACGCCACCGGCGTCAGCTTTCCCTCAGTCAGAGGTGGCGGCGGGACTGGATGATCCGGAAGCGGCTGGCTACAAAGGCGGTGTCGGTGAACGACGCGCTCGCGGACGGGTTCGCGCCGGTGCCGTGGAAGTCGGAGAACGCAGCCGACTGGTTCACGAACACCTGCCCGGTGAGGTTCTCCGAGAGCGCGACACCGGCGTCCAGAGATGCGTCGCGCATCGAGTCGACCACGTCGGCTGTCGTGCTGTAGACCGATGCCGTCATCGCGCCGTGCTCCAGGGCCGTACGACGGAACAGCGCAATGGACTCACTCGTCCCGGACGTGCGGATCAGGTAGGAGACCGGACCGAAGCACTCGGACTCGTAGACGTCCGTGTCGGAGGCTGAAATCCCGATCAGTGCGGGGGTACGCACCACCGCGTCGTCGTAGGCCGGATGCCGGACCTCACGCGACGCGACAAGCACCTCGCCCTGGGAAGGTGCTGCGGACAGCCGGGTCAGCACACCCTCGTTGACCACGCCACCGAGCAGCTCGACGGCACGCGCGTCGTCGCCGAGGAGCTTGTCGAGACCCGCACCGATCCCGGCAGCAACCTCCTCGTAGGACTTGTGACCGTCGTCGGTCTCGATCCCGCCGGCCGGGAGGTAGATGTTCTGCGGGGCGGTGCACATCTGCCCGGTGTAGAGGGACAACGAGAACGCGAGGTTCATGCACAGGCCCTTGAACGAGTCGGTCGAGTCGACCACCACTGTGTTCACACCGGCCTTCTCGGCGAACACGACCGCCTGGCGCGCGTTGTCCTCGAGCCAGTCACCGAACGCGTTGGACCCGGTGAAGTCGATCAGCCTCACCTCGGGGCGAAGTGCCAGAACCTTGGCGAGGCCGTCGGCCGGGTCCTCGGCGGCCAGGGTGACCAGGTGGGGATCGAAGCCCGCCTCGGTCAGGACCTCTTGGGCGACCTGGGTGGTGATCGCGAGCGGGAGTACGGCGCCGGGATGCGGCTTGACGATCACGGGGTTGCCACAGGCCAGCGAGGCGAACAGGCCGGGCCATGAGTTCCAGGTCGGGAACGTGTTGCAACCCACCACCAGCGCCAGGCCGCGCGGGACGGCGGTGAACGTCTTCTCCATCCGAAGCGGTTCACCCTTGCCGGGCTTCTCCCACACCGCCGTCTGCGCAGTGCGGGTCATCTCCGCATAGGCGTAGGCGACCGACTCCAGGGCCCGGTCCAGGGCGTGGGCGCCGCCGGCCTGGAATGCCATCACGAACGCCTGCCCGGAGGTGTGTTGCACCGCGTTCGCGAGCTCGAAGACCCGGCCGTGCAGCCGGTACAGGATCTCCAGACAGACTCCCGCCCGCACCTGAGGTCCGGCGTCCCGGAAGGCTTTCAGCCCGGCACGTGATGCCTCGACCAGCTGTTCGACCCCGGCTTCGGTGACGCGGGGGTAGGAAACATCGAGCGGGAAACCGAACGGTGACTTCTCGCCTCTGACGGTCCCGTCCGTCCCGGGTGCGGACAGCGGGAACGTCACCCCGGCGTACGCCTCGAACGCAGCCGTGCCCTCGGCGGCAGCATTCTCGCCGTAGACCCGGGGGCTCGGGCTCTCGTTGAACGCCGAGAAGTACTCCCTCGAACGGGTGGCCGCGATCGCGCGTTCCAACGTCTCGCGGTGGCGTTCGAAGAGGTCGTCACTCATGGGGGCTCCTCATCCGGGGGACACCCGTATGACGGTCGGCTGCAGATGTGCGACCAGTCTGTCACAGAGAACAGCGGCCAGCCGTGTCAGCCGGTTTCTGAGCCCGGTCGGTTCGACGCCTTGCTGAACGGTGACTCTGGGCGCTCGTGGGCGACTCCGTCGACGGTGAGGTCCACCAGCTCGTTGTAGAAGGCAATCATGCCCACGACCTTGCCGATCGAAGGGTGCGGTGCTGAGTAGGACCACGCCAGATTCTTGGCATCCGCCACGCCGGCGATGTCCCAGTACTGGTCCGCAACACCCTTGTAGGGGCACAGGCTGTGGTTGTCGCTCGGCGACAGCGCCTCGAAGTCCACGTCCTCGCGAGGAAGGTAGTAGCGAGTCGGCAGATCCGTCTCGAAGAGCAGGACCGGACTTGTTGTGTCGGCGAGCACCCGGTCGTTGAGACTCACCGTGACGTGACGGCTGCTCTCGATGGCGTCGACTCGTTTGTGGGGGTCCCGGGGATGACCCGCCACTTCCTCCTCTTCCTCCTGCCACCGATCGAGGAGCCCCGGTTGCCACGTGAAGATGATCAGATCGCGCAGTGAAGAGTCGTCCCTGGTCCACGCCGCGTTTGGGACCAGGCGACCCTCGACCTCGAGGTCGAACCACTGGGCCACCGGCCCTTTGGGAAGGAAGAAGAATGGTTCGCGGGGAGGCTCGCCCGATGCCGGCCGGAGCAGATCTGTCCGGACATCCTGCTTGGCGAAGGCATACCCAGGGACGGGGAAAGTTTCCTCGTAGAACAGCAACGGCGAGCGGCTGTCGACGACCGCCGTCTTTCCGACGTACGCCCGCACCCACCTGTCGCTGTGCTTGGTCTGAACAGTCACCATCCCACCTCCGTGAAGGAGCGCATCGTCTCACGTTCCGCCGGTTCGCCGCACTGGCTCCTTCGTGCTATCGACGGTGGGACGGGTCAGGAGTACCGTCCGACGCGGGGGTCAGCAGACAGCCATTCTCGTTGGAGGGAGCTCGACATGTTCGTTCAGGTGATTCAAGGCCAGGTAGCCGATCCGGGGCAGGCGCGCGCGGCGCTCGACCGCTGGGTTCGAGACCTGGCGCCAGGCGCCTCAGGTTGGCTCGGCAGCACCGCTGGGGTGACCGAGGACGGCAGGTTCATCACGCTTGCCCGATTCGAGTCCGAAGAGGCCGCCCGGGCCAACAGCGACCGTCCCGAGCAGGGTGAGTGGTGGGCGGAGACGTCCAAGCTGTTCAGCGACGAACCCACCTTCCACGACAGCAGCAACGTCATCGTCGACGTCGTAGGAGACCTGGACAGGGCCGGTTTCGTCCAGGTCATGCAAGGGCGCGGCAGCGACCCGGAACGTGCACGCGAGCTGATGGCCGACGACTCGCCCGCGTGGGCCGAGTGGCGCCCCGACATCCTCGGCAGTCTGGCGCTCGACTACGACGACGGGGCCTACACGATGGCGCTGTACTTCACCTCCGAGGAGGCAGCGCGCGAAGGTGAGCAGAAAGAGCCACCGCCGGAGCTCGCAGATAATATGGCGGAGATGGAGGCGCTCACCGTCGGCGAGACGGCCTTCTTCGACCTGAAGCAACCCTGGTTGCACTCTCCGGGCTGAGCCGCCTACGCGTTGGTCGGCCGCAGCATCATGCGAGGCTTTGCCCATGCCGTCACTGCGCCCGTTGGGCGACGAGGACGTCGAGCAGGTGCTCGACCTGAACCAGCTCAACGTCGAGTCGCTCGCACCGATGGATGCGGACCGGCTGCGCGCGCTCACCGACGATGCGGACCGGTTCGACGTGGTGGACGTGGACGGGGAGTTCGGCGGCTTCGTGGTCACCTTCGCCGCCGGTACGTCGTACGACTCGGAGAACTACCGATGGTTCAGCGACCGGTTCGGTGACCGGTTCTACTACCTCGACCGGATCGTGCTGAGCGACCGTTTCCGGCGACGCGGACTCGGGACCTTCGTGTATGACGAGATCGAGGCCGTGGCCGTGGCCTACGACCGGCTCACCTTGGAGGTGAACGTGGTGCCGCGCAACGACGTCTCGCTGGCGTTCCACGCCCGTCGCGGGTTCACCGAGGTCGGACGCCTCGGCGGCGAGAACAAGCAGGTGTCACTGATGGAGAAGCGCCTCGCATGACCCAGTTGGGCGATGCCCAGGAGACAGCGCAGCGATGCGCCGAGGTCATGTGGCGAGACGACGACGCCAGCCGCACCCTCGGCATGGAGCTGCTGGGGGTTCAGCCAGGCAGAGACACGGTGCGGATGATGGTCACAGCGACCATGGTCAACGGACACAGCATCGGGCACGGCGGGTTCACGTTCGCACTGGCCGACTCCGCGTTCGCGTTCGCCTGCAACACCTACAACCGGCGGACCGTGGCTAGTGCCTGCGAGATCACCTACCTGGCACCGACCCGCCTCGGCGACGTGCTGGTGGCTGAGGCGGTGGAACGCAGCCGCGAGGGACGCGACGGGACCTACGACGTACGGGTCCGCAACGCGGACGCAGTTGTGGCCGAGTTCGTCGGTCACAGCAAAGAGATCCGGGGGTCGTTCTTCGAGGGGTAGGTCCACAGAAAGCGCCTCATCGGCCCCAGCGGGTCGCCTAGACTTCAGCACACCTCACTCGAGAAGGTCGGTCCCCGTGCTCAAGATCATCACCCCCGTGTTCGCCGCGGCCCTGGTTCTCCCGCTCGCGGGGACTGCGAGTGCCGCACCCTACCCGGCCTGAGCACGCGGTGACCAACCTGCTTTCCGATCTCGTCGTGATCGACCTGACCAGGGCACTCGCCGGCCCCCACGCAGGCATGATGCTCGGTGACCTCGGCGCGCGCGTGATCAAGATTGAGACACCAGAGGTCGGCGATGACTCACGCAGCTGGGGTCCACCGTTCGTCGGACCGGACGACGCACCCGAGTCGACGTACTTCATGTCCTGCAACCGGAACAAGGAGTCGGTCACCCTCGACCTCAAGACCGAGGACGGCAAGGACTTTCTGGCTCGTCTGGTGGCGCAGTCGGACGTGCTGATGGAGAACTTTCGCACCGGAGTCCTGGACCGCCTCGGGTTCAGCGTCGAGCGCCTGCACGAGATCAACCCACGGTTGATCATCTTGTCGATCACGGGGTTCGGCCACGACGGCCCGGAGACCGGTCGGGCCGGCTACGACCAGATCGCCCAGGGCGAGGCCGGGCTGATGTCGATGACCGGTCCGACGCCTGAGGAACCGACCCGGGTAGGGGTGCCGATCGCCGACCTGCTGGCCGGGGTGTACGGCGCGTTCGGGATCCTCGCCGCACTCCACGAACGAGACGTGACCGACCGGGGCAAGGTGGTGCGCACCAGCCTTCTCGCAGCAGTGGTCGGTGTCCATGCCTTCCAGGGCACCCGCTGGACCGTCGCTCACGAGGTCGCCAGAGCAGCCGGGAACCACCATCCCGCGATTGCCCCATACGGCCTTTTCCACACCGCCGACTCCCCCATCCAGATTGCCTGCGGCAACGAGACCCAGTGGCGGGGCCTGGCCACCCTTCTGGGCATCGACGACCCCCGGTTCGCGACCAACCGGGATCGCGTCGCTGCCCGCGACCATCTCATCGCCGCAATCGAGTCGTCCCTGGCTCGCGACGACGCCGAGGTCTGGTTGACGAAGCTCGGCGATGCGGGCATCCCGGCAGGCAAGGTGCGCACCCTGGACGAGGTGTACGCCTGGGACCAGACGCTCTCCCAGGGCCTGCTCGTCGACGTCGAGCATCCGAGCGTCGGGGCGGTCTCGCTGCCCGGGCCGCCGCTGCGCTTCGACGACCATGCCTACGCCGGCGGTCGGGAGCAACATCTGCCGCCGCCCCGGCTCGGCGAGCACAACGACTCCGTGCGGTCCTGGCTCGACGGGCTCGACCGGGACCGGTGAGTCTCGGGAGCGGTGAACGTCGACCAGCCCTCGACCGTGGTGCGCGGTCCAGCTGTCAGGTCACCGAGATTCCCGGGCCAGCCCGATCGACCACTCGAGATGATCGTTCACCGTCTTGGTGAACGCTGACTCCTCGTCGCCTCGAAGCGTCTCGATGATTCCCGTGTGCTCGTCGATGGCGGCATCCATCCGATCGACCCGCCCGCGCATCAGGACCGAGGTGAACAGCGTCTGCCGCTCGCGCAGCGTCCGGTAGACGGCTGAGAGTACGGCGTTTCCGGCAGCGTCGACGATCAGCTCGTGAAAGACCCGGTCGGCCTGCGTGAAGCCCGCGGTGTCGCGTTGCTGGCGGCACCTCTTCATCTCCTGGTGCGTCTTCTCCAGCTGGGGAAGCAGCCGCGCGCGTTCCCCGAACGAGCGAGAGGCTGTGTAGTTCTCCACCAGCACCCGGGCCTCGAGCACGTCCTCGGCCTCGTCGACACTGAACGAGCTGACGATCGCTCCCTTCTTGGGGCAGAGCCGGACGAGTCCCTCCGCCTCCAGTCGCAACAGGGCCTCGCGCACCGGCGTACGACTCATCCCGAGCTCGTTTGCCAGCCCACCCTCGGTGATGACGTCACCGCCCGCGTAGACGGCGCTGAGGATCGCCCATTTGGCGAACTCGTATGCCCGTTGCCCGGCAGACCCGGCCGGTCGGGAGGGAGAGGTACGCATTGCACCCAGGATAGATGCAACACCCTGTGCCCGTGGGTCTAGTAGAGCATCGCGCTGCTGGGATCCTCGAGGATCGCGGCGACGTCAGCGAGGAACCTAGAGCCCTTCGCGCCGTCGACAAGCCGGTGGTCGAACGACAGTGCCAGGGTGGTGAGGTCGCGGGGCCTGATCTTTCCCTTGTGGACCCAGGGTTGCTTGCGCACGGCGCCGAAGCACAAGATCGCGGACTCGCCGGGGTTGATGATGGGTGTGCCCGCGTCGACGCCGAAGACGCCCACGTTGGTGATCGTGAACGTGCCACCGCTCATCTGATCCGGCTGCGTCCTGCCTTCCCGCGCGGTCGCAGTCAGCTCGTTGATGGAAGTCCCGAGCTCCCGCAAGGAGAGCTGGTCCGCGTCCTTGACGTTGGGCACCACGAGGCCGCGCGGGGTGGCTGCGGCGATACCCAGGTTCACGTAGCTCTTGAACACGACCTCCTGCGCCTGGTCGTCCCAGGTGGCGTTGATCTCTGGTGTACGACGGGCGGCGAGACAGATCGCCTTGGCCACGACCAGAAGCGGCGAGACCTTCATGTCCCGGAACTCGCGATGTGCCTTGAGCCGGTCGACGTACCTCATCGTCTTGGTGACGTCGACGGTGACCCACTCGGTCACGTGCGGTGCGGTGAAGGCCGAGTCCACCATCGCCTGCGCCATCATCTTCCGCACGCCCTTGATCGGCTCACGGGTCTCTCGTGCGCCCGCGGTCCGTGCCGTGGTCTCGACCGGCTCGACCACCCGCTCGGTCTCGACAGGCTCGACCGGCGAGGAGGGCTCGACCACGGACGCCTCGTCTCCCGCGGACGCCAGCTCGACATCTGCGCGGGTGACCGCACCGTCCGGGCCGCTCGGCGTGAGCGTGGTCAGGTCGACACCGAGGTCCTTGGCGAGCTTGCGCACCGGTGGCTTGGCCAGGACCTTTCCCTGACCGGACTGGTGGGTCTCGGTCTCGGTCACGGGTCGAACCGAGGCCGCCGGGACGGCGGGCTCGTCTGCCTCCTCGACCTCGTCCGGCTCGGTGCCGGGTGTGAACGCACCCTGCAGCTGCTCCTGTGCGAGCTCACCGGCCTGGGAGGGTGGCGTGGCACCTCCCTTGCGCGCGCGCCGTTTCGTGCCGGCTGTCCGCGGACCGTAGCCGACCAGGGTCGGCATCTGTTCGTCCTTGGCCTCGCCGGGCTCGGCGGTTGCGGCTCCAGCGCCGGCGCCGACAGCGGCATCCGGGGCCGCCGGCAACGATGCACCCTCCGAGCCTCCCGAGGACACCGCGATGATCGGCGTGCCGACGGCGACCGTCGACCCCTCCTCGACGAGCAGCGCCGAGATCGTGCCGGCGTACGGCGACGGCAGTTCCACGAGGGACTTGGCGGTCTCGATCTCGACCACGATGTCGTTGACCTTGATCGTGTCGCCGACCTTGACCTTCCAGGTGACGACCTCGGCCTCGGTCAGGCCCTCCCCGACGTCGGGAAGCTTGTACTCGTTGACAGGCATGCGGTCGGTCTCCAGTGAAATCGGGTGGCCCAAATGGGTTGCAGGGGGGCTGCTAGTAGGCGAGGGAACGATCGACGGCGTCGAGCACCCGGTCGAGGTCAGGAAGGTAGTCCTCTTCGATGCGGCTCGGAGGGTACGGCGTGTCGAAGCCTCCCACGCGCAGCACCGGAGCCTCGAGCGCGTAGAAGCACTCCTCGGTGATCCGGGCCGCCACCTCAGAACCCATGCCCAGGTTGACGGTTGCCTCGTGTGCCACGACGGCGCGTCCGGTCTTGCGCACCGAGGCGTGGACCGGATCCATGTCGAGAGGAGAGAGCGTGCGCAGGTCGATCACCTCGATGCTGTGGCCCTCCCCGGCGGCCGCCTCTGCGCTCTGCAGGCAGGTCTTCACCATCGGGCCGTAGGAGAGCAGGGTCAGGTCATCGCCCTCCCGGACGACACGCGAGGTGAACAACGGCTCGGGCTGGACCGTCTCGTCGAGCTCGGCCTTGTCGGCGTGGTACTGCCGCTTCGGCTCGAAGAACACGATGGGGTCGTCACTCTCGATGGCCTGCTGGATCATCCAGTAGCCGTCGATCGGGTTGGAGCAGGCCACGACCTTGAGCCCCGCGGTGTGCGCGAACTGCGCCTCCGGGCTCTCGCTGTGGTGCTCGACGGCACCGATGCCGCCACCGAAGGGGATCCGGATTACCATCGGCATCCGGATCCTTCCCTGGCTGCGGAAGTGGATCTTCGCTACCTGGCTGACGATCTGGTCGTAGGCGGGGTACACGAAGCCGTCGAACTGGATCTCGCACACGGGCCGGTAGCCGCGCATGGCCAGCCCGATGGCCGTGCCGAGGATCCCGGACTCGGCCAGCGGGGTGTCGACGACGCGGTCCTCACCGAAGTCCTTCTGCAGGCCGTCGGTGATCCGGAAGACACCGCCGAGCTTGCCGACGTCCTCGCCCATGATGAGGACCTTAGGGTCTGCCTCCATGGCGGCTCGGAGGCCGGCGTTCAGGCCCTTGGCAAGGGTGATCCTGGGCATCAGTGAGCCCCTTCGAACGAGTCCAGGTAGGCCGCGAAGCCAACCTTCTGTGCTGCGAGCTCAGGGGTCTGGTCGACGTACACCTGGTCGAAGATGCTTAGCGGGCTCGGCTCCGGGAGCGCCTTGCAGCCCTCGCGGAGGTGCTCGCCGAGCTTCTCGGCCTCCTCCTCGACGCCGGCGAAGAAGTCCTCGTCGGCGACACCGTTGCGGGTGAGGTAGGCCTTGAGCCGCGCGATGGGGTCCTTGAGCTTCCAGTGCTCGAGGTCCGAGGAGAGTCGGTAGCGCGTCGGGTCGTCGGTCGTGGTGTGCGCACCCATCCGGTACGTGTAGGCCTCGACGAACGTGGGTCCGCTGCCTTCGCGCGCGCGGCGCAGAGCAGCCTGGGTCACGGCGTAGCAAGCGAGTACGTCGTTCCCATCCACTCGGACACCGGGAAAGCCGAAGCCCAATGCCCTTTGGTAGAGCGGGATTCGTGACTGTCGTTCGATCGGCTCGGAGATGGCCCACTGGTTGTTCTGGCAGAAGAACACGACCGGAGCGTTGTACGACGCGGCGAAGATGAACGACTCGTTCACGTCGCCCTGGCTGCTCGCGCCGTCACCGAAGTAGGCGACCACGGCCGCGTCACGGTCGGGGTCACCGGTGCCGACGACGCCGTCGCGCTGCATGCCCATCGCGTAGCCCACCGCGTGCAGCGTCTGCGCGCCGATCACGATCGTGTACAGCCCGAAGTTCCCTTCGTTCGGGTCCCATCCACCTTGGTCGACCCCGCGGAACAGGCCGAGCAGCCGCAGCGGGTCGACGTCGCGGCAGTAGGCGACACCGTGCTCGCGGTAGGTCGGAAACACGAAGTCCTGGGGACGCAACGCGCGGCCGGAGCCGATCTGGGCAGCCTCCTGCCCGAGGAGCTGCGCCCAGATGCCCAGCTCACCGTGGCGCTGCAGCGCGGTCGCCTCGGTGTCGATCCGACGGGTCAGCACCATGTCGCGGTAGAAGCCCCTGATGGCTCCGTCCTCGTCGTCGCCGAGGTCCAGGGTGAAGTCCGGATGCTCCACCCGCTCGCCCTCGGGCGTCAGCAGCTGCACCAGCTCGGGTCCGCCATCGGCGTGCGAGGGGCCGAACACCTCACCGAGGTCTGGACCGAAGTCCCCGTTGCTTGGATGTCGCGCGTTCTCGCTCAACTGCACTCCTATGTGTTGTCGGTGAGCGGGGTCTCCGCCACCGGCCTGGGAGTTTCTGGCCACTGTGACACGCGCGCGCGTGGGTGACGCGTCGCGGTCGTCCGGCCGGCCTGCGCTGTGACCGGTGACACACCCGGCCGCAGTGCTCATAACTTAGTCGATCTTCAGGCCACTCGCATAATCGACGGCGGCTGTCAACGAGCCTCGGGACTCCTCGGTGATCGTGGCGGAATATCACCGCGACGTTGTCCGAAAACCGCGCGACGAGCCGGCTCGCGTGCTCTAGCCTGACAGCAGTCACAGAACAGGACGGTCATGACACAGCGGGTGGACGCCAGGTCCGGAACAGAGGTCACGCCGAAGCTCGGCCTGGTGATCGGCGCGCTCGTCGTCGTCTATATCGTGTGGGGTTCGACGTACCTCGGAATCCGCGTCGTCGTCGCCGAGGCCCCGCCGCTGCAGTCGATGGGACTGCGCTACACCTGTGCGGCGCTGCTGCTCGGCGCGATCTTGGCGCTGCGAGGAGGCGTACGACGGCTCCGCGTGACCCGCAGGGAGCTCACCGGAGCCGCCTTCCTGGGCCTGATGCTCCCCGTGCTGGGAAACGGTCTCGTCGCGGTCGGCGAGGACATCGGCGCCCCCTCAGGTGTGACCGCGCTGCTGATCGCGATCGCACCGCTGATGATCACGATCTTTCGGACCGTCACCGGCGACCGGCCCCGCCCCATGAGCATGCTGGGAGTGCTGCTCGGATTCGCCGGGCTCGCCTACCTGGTTCTCGCCGGTCGCGGGACGGACGCCGGCGAGGTGCCGGTCCTGGCAGCGGGGATCATCCTGGTCGCCTCGACCTGCTGGGCCTTCGGTTCCTGGGTGCAGCCGCGGCTGCACCTTTCCAAGGACGTGTTCGTCACCACGGTCTACGAGATGCTCGCCGGAGGGCTGATCCTGATCGGCACCGGGACAGTCGCCGGCGAGAGGTTCAGCCCTACGTCGTACGGCGCCGGCACGTGGCTTGCGCTCGGCTATCTCGTCGTCTTCGGATCGGTGCTCGCGTTCACGTCATACGTGTGGCTGCTGGCGAAAGCACCCATCTCGCTGGTGGCGACCTACGCCTACGTGAACCCGGTGGTCGCGGTCTTCCTGGGTTGGCTGATTCTGGCCGAGCCGATCACCGGGCCGGTGTTCATGGGGGGTGGCATCGTCGTCGCATCGGTGGCGATCGTGATCACCGCCGAGCGGCCACGCAAGGAGAGCCCCCTTCCTCCGGCTAACGTGGCGGCATGACTGACAAGCTGGTGACCGAGACTACGACGATCGACACCGCGCCCGAGGTGGTCTTCGCGATCATCGCCGACCCTCGCCAGCACTCACGCATCGACGGGTCCGGCTCCGTGCGGGACACGATCGAGGGCCCCGAGCAGCTGTCGAAGGGCGCCACGTTCGCGGTGAGCATGAAGCTTTTCGGCGTCCCGTACAAGATCTCCAACCGGGTGGTGGAGTTCGAGGAGAACCGGCTCATCGCGTGGCGGCACTTCGGCGGCCATCGTTGGCGCTACGAGCTCGAGCCCGTCGACGGGGGGACCCGGGTCACCGAGACGTTCGACTACTCGCGGTACGGAACCCTCCACTCCGCGGTCATCGAGGGGTTGAGGTTCCCGGCGCGAAACCGCCATGGCATCCGGGAGACGCTGGTCCGCCTCAAGACTGCCGCCGAGACCGACGCGGCAACCGTCGCCTGATGCCTTGGGAGCTTCCGGGCCTGCCGGGCAGCTTCTTTGCGACAACCGCCGACTGCCTGCGCCTGGACGTGGTGGCGGTGCCTGGGGGACTCCTCGGCCGAAAAGTAGAGGCGAGGGCCACCCCTTGCGCCGTACCCTTGTCGGATGCAGGCAGACAGACGGCGATTTTCCCGCCCCGACCGGCACAGCGGTGCCGTCGGGGTGACCTGCGCCTGTCGTCTCTAGCCGTCCGGTCCCGTCCTCCCGTGGTCCCGCCGCCGGTCGGGGTGTCCTCACACCCAGACCGAATCGGAGGAGAACCATCATGTCAACGCCCGCTCCGCTCACCCAGGAAGAACTGCGGCTCGCTCTCGCCGTCCGCGACCTCACCGATCCCCGCCAAGGACCGCACGCCATCCAGCTCATCGTCGAGCAGATCGTGCAGGCGCTTGCCGCGACAGACGATCTGACCGTCGACGTGCGCGCCGGCGGACCGGTTGTCACGCTGGCCGACAACTACGACAACCTCGGGTATGGACCCGATGCCGTCACCCGTGATGCGAGATACACCAGGTACGTCGACCAGGATCACGTGCTGCGTAGCCACACCTCGGCGCAGCTACCACAGGCGCTGCGCGACCTCGCTCGGTCCCGAGACCTCCACGACCGGCTGATCGTGTCTGCCGGGATGTGCTACCGGCGTGACAGCATCGCCTGGCAGCACACCGGGACACCGCACCAGCTCGACCTGTGGCAGGTCACCCGCAACAACAACAAGCCCACCGATGAGAACGCCCTGACCGCAATGATCGGGTCGGTGGTCGGCGCCGCGCTGCCTGGTGCCGCATGGCGCACCATCGCCTCGCCACACCCGTACACCACGCTGGGACGCGAGATCCAGGCACTTTGGCGCGACGAGTGGGTCGAGATCGGCGAATGCGGCCTGGCGGCTGACCATGTGCTGCACCGGACCGGTCTCGACCGACGCTGGTCGGGCCTGGCCATGGGTCTTGGCCTGGATCGACTGCTGATGCTGCGCAAAGGGATCCCGGATATCCGGTTGCTGCGCTCGGACGACCCGCGGGTGGCAGCGCAGATGCTCGACCTGACGAAGTACCGGCCGGTGTCCAGGCAGCCACCGATCAGACGCGACCTCTCCGTTGTCGTGGGAGCCGATGTCGATGCGAGCGAGGAGATTCTCGGCGACCGGGTCCGCAGCGCACTCGGGTCCGACGCGGAGGTTGTCGAGCGCGTCGAGGTAGTCGAGAGGACGCCGTACGACGCACTGCCGGCCGTCGCTCGGGAGCGGCTCGGCATCGTTGCGGGCCAACGCAACGTGCTGGTCCGGCTCGTGCTGCGACCGGTCGACCGCACGCTGACCGACCACGAGGCCAACGTCGTGCGGGACCGCGTCTACGCGGCGCTGCACGAGGGCTCGCACGCCCAGTGGGCGGCCCGATGAAGGAAGTCAGCGGATCTGGCGCACGTGGTCCGTAGCGCCCATCGCTGTGTCGGCCGTCCAGACCGTGGCGTTCAGCCGCTGCCCGGTCGCGAGGCAAAGCCGGTCGGCGAGGGACAGGCCGCTGCGGCGCTTCCACATCCGTGCAGCTGCTTCCGCGTCTGCGGCCTGGACCGGAAGCATCTCGAGCCCGTAGGTCAGGAGCAGACCACGCGACAGCTCCCAGTCGTGGCC
>Ga0136640_10000578_pt1 | contig 14284 bp, 8 predicted proteins | sample AntDrymUQ8642106_2_FD_105498 | JGI IMG/M metagenome (GOLD analysis project Ga0136640, IMG submission 105498) | Polar desert sand microbial communities from Dry Valleys, Antarctica - metaG UQ864 (21.06) | ecosystem: Environmental > Terrestrial > Soil > Desert | place: Antarctica: Dry Valley...
CGATTTCGGAATCGCCCGGCTTTTGGGAAGCTCGCGGATGACCCGCGTCGGCAACATCATCGGCACGCTCGAATATATGTCGCCCGAACAGGTGCGCGGCGAAGACACCGACGCGCGTTCGGATATTTACGCGCTCGGAATGATGCTCTATGAAATCTTGACGGGAAAATTGCCGTTTGAATCGGACAACGAATTCGTGCTGATGAAGATGCAGACCGAACAAATGCCCGCGCCGCCGCGTCAATTAAATTCCGATATTCCCGTCGAAATCGAAGCGGCGATTATGCGCGCCGGAGCGAAAAATCCGAACGAGCGTTTTCAAAACGCCGGAGAATTTCTGCAAACTTTGCTGGCGGTTGATTTGCCGCTTTCGGCGGTCAATCAACTTGGTATGGCGAGCTTGTATCAAGCAAAATTGCGAACGCGCCCGTCAAATCCGGGCATCCGGCAAACCGACCCGATTGCCAAAGAACCGCCGCCGATTATTCAGCCGCCCGAAGCGATTAAAGCCGCCGCTTTCACGACCAATGAAACGAAGGAATTCGTGCCGGAAGAAGCGGAAAATTCTTCTCTCATATTCGATAAAGCCGAAAACGAACCGGCTCAACCGATAAAGGAAACGCGCATCGAACAGGCGAAAATTCCGCCGATGCCGAACGCGGTTATCAAAGAAACTCGCCTTGACGCGAGCGTGAATCAACAATTTATTCAGCCCGCCGCCAAACCGACCAGACTCGCGGCGGCGGCGACTGCCGAAGATATTTATACGGATGAAAAACCAGCTTCCTTTTTCGACCGGCTGACCTGGATTCATTACGCGGGCGCGGCGGCGGTTGTTTTAATAAGCATCATCAGTCTGGCGGCGATTGTGCCTTTATTTTTTTCGAGCGCAACCGAAAAACCCGTCGCCAATCAAGCCGCGGTCAAAGAGGAAATCAAACCGGCGACCAACACCGCGCCGAGCGTTGACGACACCAAATCGGAAAGAATTTCCGCGCCGCCGATGACAACTTCAAACCCGACCACTTACGACGCGCTTCCAACTCCGGTCGAAACCAGAGAATCGCCGGGCGAGAGCGAAGAAGCGCGAAAAGATACGAAAGAGCAGAAACCTTCGGACACGAAAAAAACCGCGCCGAAAGATAAAACGCCGTCGGATTCAGCATCGGTCAAACCCGTGAATTCGCCAAAACCGAATCCGGTGAGAACGCCGAAAACGACACGACCCGTCGCGGGTCCGACTCCCGATTTGACGGACAATTAATTTTGAGAATGTGAATTTTTACGAGGAGCAAACCAATGAAAAAACAAGCGATGCCGAACGAAAATAAAATGTTGAATGAAACATTAAAAAATGAAAGCCGTTTAACCCAATCTGCCGATTATGAATATTCAAAGATTTTAACCACGAAACAACACGAGACGGCACGAAACAAATCAAATCATTTCGCGTCGCTTCGTGTTGCTTCGTGGTTTCATCCGCTTACTTTTGAAAAATCGAGAGCAAAACTTATCATTGGTTCGCTCGCTTGTCTGCTGATTTTTTCGAGCCAGATTTTCGCCCAGCGCACGGCGCGGGCTGCCGACGCTTTATTCAAAGAAGGTCAGACGCTTTACGGCAAAGGCGACGCGCCGTCGTTACAGCAAGCCTTGAACAAATTCGATGAAGCCAGACAAATCCGCATCGCTTTGAAAGACAAAGCGGGCGAAGCCGTCGCGCTCGTTTTTCTCGGCAGAACTTACGCCAAACTCGGCAACGCCGACGGAACGGTGAATAATTATCTGGCGGCAATGGAAATTTTTCAACAAACCCGCGACAAAACCGGCGAAGCCGCCGTTCTCAATAATCTCGCGGGATTTTTAAGAGACACCGGCAAGTTTGACGAGGCGATCGAGTATTACGAGCAGGCGATTCCGCTGCTCCGCCAGCACGGCAACAAAACGGACGTCGCCAAAGCTCTCAACGGCGTCGGGCAAACTCGTCTGGCGATGGGCGATTTTCAAAACGCCGTTTCCAATCTCGAAGAATCATTAAAAATCTGGAATACAATCGTCAAAGGCGACGACGACAAAATTCGCGCTATCTACAATTTGGGTAGGGCATATTTCCGTCTCGGCAACAAAGCGGAAACGGTCAAATTAGGCAATCAGGCATTGACGTTTGCCCGGCAGCGAAACAATCCGGCGTTGGAGGTCGAAGTTTTGGAAAGTCTGGCGCAGGTTTATGACGAAACGGGCGACACGAAAACGGCGGTTGATTATCGCAGAAAGGCTCTCGAAACTTATCAGCGCGCCGGGCGCGGCAAGGTTTCCGACAATTCTTTTGACACGGTAGTTAATAATCTCGCGGATTTGTATTACCGGATGGGCGATTTGGCGACTGCCGAAAAACTCTTGACGCAGAATATCAGAAGCGGAGTTTCGGGCGCGAATTATCCGGCGCAAAGTTTTATCCTCGGAACGCTCGGCGAAGTTTATGCGGCGAAGGGCGAGTATGAAAAAGCGACGCAGCACTACAACAAAAGCATCGAACTCGCCCGCCAAGCCGCAGACAAAAACAGCGAAGCGTATAGCCTGGCAAACCTTGGACTTATTTATCTGAATCAATCGAATGTCCCGCAGGCGATTGACAATTTCAACCGCGCTTTATCATTTTTTCCAGCGGGAACGAATCCGGCGATTGAGGGCAAAGCGTTGTCGGGTTTGATGCTCGCTAATTTTTTTACGGGAAATCAAAACGCCGCCAAACAATTGGTTCAGCGAGCCGAAAACGGTAATCTGGACAAAGGAAATTCAACCTGGGCAATTCAGGTTTTATACGGCATCGGCTTGACTCACGTGCAGCTTAAACAACATTCGCAGGCGATTCAAAAACTCGAGCAGTCTCTTTCAATTGCCGTCGAGCGCGGAAACCTCGTCGAAGGCGTAAATGCCGTCACCGGCTTAGGCATCGCTTACACGCAAGCGGGAAATCACGCCAAAGCCCTGGAAGTTTATGACCGCGCGGCAAAGCTCTGGAAAGAACTCGGCAATAAACTCGGCGAGACAAATACATTGACCGGAGCGGCGTGGGCGGCGTTAAATCTCAATCAACCCGCTCAAGCGACTAATTACGCGCAGCAGGCTTTGCGGATTACGGAAACTCTCGACAATCAAAATTTTCAGAATTTTTTCCGCGTTTCATCGTTTCACATTCTCGGCAAATCCGCCGCGCACTCAAAAGATTCGACAACGGCGATAAACTATTACACGCAAGCTCTGACCATCTCGGAAAGAATCGGCGATGCCGCCGGACAAAAGCATTTTCTCAACGACATCGCCGATGCGTATGAAGCGTCGGGCGATAAAAAGCAAGCGAAAAATTATCGAAATATGGCGAAGAAAATAAAGGACTAAAAGGTTAAAAAATTATGAAAAAATACTTTTTGATTATATTGTCAATCATTTTGCTGGCGGCATCGAACGCCGCCGCGCAAACCGGAAAAGGCGCGGGCAAACCAAAAACCGGCACGCCCCGCAACGTGTCGGGCGGCAAAGGAAAAACCGCCGCGCCGACTGCCGAAAGCAAACTTGCGGCGCAGATGCAGAATTATATTCGCGCGGTCGTCAGCCAGAACGCGGAAGGGATTTATAAATTTATGAATCCTGAATATGCTCGATTGCTCGGCGGAAAAGCGGCGGCGATCGGGTTGATTAAATATGAATTCGATGTGTTCAAAGAACAAAAGCTGAGTATCGTTTCGGTAGAAACCAAACCCGAATCACAAAAACAGAAGCCGAGCGGCTCGTCTCAAAAAATTAAAGTGGCGGTCACGGTCAAGGTCGAAGCGGGAACCGTGATTTTCGACGGCGAACTCACCGCCGTTATGCTGAACAATAATTGGTATTTCTTTCACGACCACTCTTATTTGCTTAGCCTGGGCGTTAAAGAATTTGAAGACGGCGGGGAAAATGCGGATAAAGAACCCGCCGAAAGCCCGGCTAATGAAACTGCCAATAGTAATGAAACTGCCGATAGTGATGTTTTAAACGATGAGGCGACGAATCTTCCCGCGCCCGAATATCCGCCGGCGGCAAAAGAAGCTAAAGCGTCGGGAACGGTTAATGTGAAGGTCTTGATTGACGAGGCGGGAGAAGTCATTCTGGCTGAGGCGGTCACAGGTCATCCGCTTTTGCGCGAATCGGCGGTCAAGGCGGCGAAACAGGCGAAATTTAAACCGTTTCTGTTTAACGGTCAAGCGGGGAAAGTGACGGGAACGATTGTTTATAATTTTGCGCTCTGACAAGTTTGCGCCGGTTCTACTTTTTATTTAATTCTGTGAGCGGTCGCGCCATTCGATTCCCGTCTGCTCGCTTAATTTCAAAAACGCTTCGTGAACCAGCGCGGTCGGCTGCAAAAGGTGGTCGGCACGTTCGCCCGACATCAGAAAAATTTGAGTGATTTCCGAAATTCGCCGCTCATTTATACAAATGTTCGTTTGTGGTTTTGACACGCATTGCAGCTTATTTTTCGACTAAATGAAATTTTTTGTCTTAGTTTGTCCGTTTTTTTCGCATATATAAATAAGAAGGATAATTCGTCTTAAGTTTTTGCCCAAAACCGGATTATTTAACCCAAAAATACATTTCCAATTTCAACCAACAGGAGAAAATACTATGAAAACATCGAAAAATTTAATCACCATACTTTCTTGTCTGATTTTTTTCGGAACGCTGTTATCCGGTGAATCGAACGCGCAGGATGCAGCTCCGAATTTGGACGAGCTTAACCAATCAATCATCAAACGAAACTCCGCCAACCAGCCGCCCGCGCCGGATTTGCGGGCAACTTTTGACACTTTAATCGAAAAAGCGCGGGAGACAGGCACGGTCAAAGTCATCGTCGGTTTTCGTCTCGAAAACTATAAATCGGACGCGGAACTCACCGATTCCGAGCAGGTGCGGCAGCGTGACGGCATCAAGCGTAAACAAGAATCGCTGCTGAATCGTCTGAGCCGTTTCGAGATTCGCAACCCGAAACAATTCGACTATATTCCCTTTATCGCTATGGAAGTTTCGGCGGACGCGCTCGTCGTTTTGCGCGATTCCCCGGACGTTACCAGCGTTCAGGAAGATATTCCAGTCCCGCCGTCGCTTCTGCAAAGCGTTCCGCTTATCGGAGGAATTAATGCCTGGAACATGGGTTTCACCGGACAGGGACGCACGGTTGCCATCCTGGATTCGGGAGTTGACAGATTTCACCCGTTTTTTAACGGCAGAGTCGTTTCCGAAGCCTGTTATTCGACCAACAGCCAGAATACCGTCAGCGTTTGTCCGGGCGGCGTTGCCCAGTCAACCGCCGTCAATTCCGGTCTGCATTGCGACGTTAATCAGATTCCCAGTTGTGACCACGGAACACACGTCGCCGGTATCGCCGCCGGCGGCAATCCGTCAATCAACGGCGCGGGTGTTGCCAGAAACGCCAGTATTATTGCGATGCAGGTTTTTACGGTTCTCATCGGTCAGGATTGCGGTGGTCAATCGCCTTGTATCAGGACATTCACTGCCGACCAAATTAAGGCTCTCGAAAGAGTTTATGCGCTTCGCACGACCTTCAATATTGATGCGGTCAATATGAGTTTGGGCGGCGGACGGTATATGTCTTATTGCGATAGTCAGGAGCCGGGGCGAAAAGCGATTATCGATACTTTGCGCTCTGCCGGTATTGCAACCGTCGTCGCTTCGGGCAACGAAAGTTATACGGATTCTATGGGCGCGCCCGCGTGCATTTCCAGCGCAATCAGCGTCGGCTCGACGCACGACGGCAGCGTCGCGCAGGTTGATACGATTTCGAGCTTTTCAAACAGCACTTCCTTTCTGAGTTTGCTCGCGCCCGGACAAGAAATTCTTTCGTCGGTGCCGGGCGGGACTTACGCACCCTCGCAGGGAACTTCGCAGGCGGCTCCGCACGTCGCGGGCGCGTGGGCGGTTTTGAAGCAAAAATATCCGACTGATTCGGTGACGCAGATTTTAAATCGTTTGACTTATTCGGGCGTGCCGGTCTTGGACACGCGCAACGGCATCTACAAACCGCGCATTCAGATTGACGCGGCACTCAACACGCCAAATACCAATCCGTGCGCCGCATTTTCGCCAATCAACATCGGACAGACGATTAACGGCGCGCTCTCAAACGCCGATTGCCTGCTGCCGGTCGGCAATCGGGCGGATGGCTATTCGTTCAGCGGAACGCAGGGACAAGGCATCGCCATCGCTCAAAACTCCGGTGCTTTCGATACTTTTCTATATCTCTTAAATGCCAACGGTAATATCATCGCTCAGGACGACGACGGCGGCGGCGGCACAAATTCCCGGATTCCGGCGGGCAGCGGTTTTTTCCAATTGCCCGCGACCGGAACGTATTACATCTACGCCACATCGTATGACGGCAACCGGCTCGGCAACTACACGCTGAGCCTGACTTCAAACGCTCCGGCGTGCAGCTTTACGGTTTCGTCGAGCAGTCAGGCGTTTGCCGCGAGCGGCGGCGGCGGCAGTTTCGCCGTGACCAGTCCGGCGGGTTGCGCGTGGACGGCGCAAAGCAGTGCCGCGTGGCTCACGATAACTTCCGGCGGCAGCGGCAACGGCAACGGCGCGGTAAATTATTCGGTCGCCGCCAACACCGCGACGACTCCGCGCAGCGGCACGATTACAGTCGGCGGTCAAACTCACACGGTAACGCAAGCCGGTGCGAATGCGCCGCCGAACACGCGCCGGGCGTTTGATTTCGACGGCGACGGTAAAGCCGATGTTTCCGTTTTCCGCCCGTCAAACGGCGCGTGGTATCTCCAGCAGTCAGCCGCCGGTTTTACAGGCATCGGCTTCGGGCAGAACGGCGATTTGATTACGCCCGCCGACTATGACGGCGACGGCAAAACCGACATCGCCGTTTATCGCTCAGGCACCTGGTATCTGCAAAGAAGTCAATTAGGATTTACCGGCATCGCGTTCGGCGCGAGCGGCGACATTCCGATGCCCGCCGATTACGACGGCGACGGGAAAGCGGATGTCGCTGTTTTCCGACCGTCAAACGGCGCGTGGTATATTCTGCAATCGTCGCTCGGATTCACCGGCATCAGCTTCGGACAGGCGGGCGACAATCCCGTCGCGGCGGATTACGACGGCGACGGCAAAGCGGACGTGGCTGTCTTCCGACCGTCAACCGGCGTTTGGTATTTGCAGCGCAGCGGGCTTGGATTTACCGGTATAGCTTTCGGCACAAACGGCGATTTGCCGGTTGCCGCCGATTACGACAATGACGGGAAAGCGGATGTCGCGGTTTTCCGACCGTCAACGGGAACGTGGTATCTCAATCGCAGTCAACTCGGATTCACCGGCATCGGGTTCGGCACGAACGGTGATCGTCCCGCGGCGGCGGACTATGACGGCGACGGACGGGCGGATGTCGCTGTTTTCCGACCGTCGTCGGGAACGTGGTATCTGCTGCAAAGCACGGCGGGCTTTACCGGAGTCGCGTTCGGCACGATTGGCGACCAACCGATTCCGGCAGCTTTTGTGCCTTAATTAGTTGCCTGTAAAGCCAAACGAGAAAACCGCCGGTCGTCGCATACCGGCGGTTTTCTCGTTTGACTAAAGGCAAAGAATTCCTTAATTATTTTGTCAATTTTGATTAATAGGAAGATGGCGTTCCTGCAAAAGAGAAACTTTTATTTGAGTTTGATAAGGCGATAAACCGCTCAACCATTTTCGATTCTTCCTGTTCTCCGGTAAGCGGGGCAAATTTGAATTTTGCCTTGTCATTACCAATTTTGAGAAATATCTTAAATACGCTGTGTTTTTTCCAGACTCGTGTAGATTCTTTGTCTAATTTAATTTTATCAATATTCACACTCGAAGTTTCAAAGGTATGCACATTATTGTCCGACTCGAATCGCAAGGTGTCTTGTGAAATATACAACGAGCCGGTGCAGCGGTCGGTGAATTTTCCGTTATCGTCGTGGAAAACACGGAAGACTGCGCTGCCGCCGTTCATAAGGGATTCCCGCATAGATTTTTCTGCTTGAGGAAAGTTGTGCAGTCCGTATAGATAAATAAAACCGAGCATCTGGTAAGCCGCCGGATTTTTCGGGTTCACTTTGGCTGCGTTTTCCAAAATACGCACCGCTCCTTTCGGGTTTCTCTGCTCTTTATAGGAACGAATCGCCTTATCGAGCAAATCATCGTAACCGGGCGGGACGGGTTTAGTTCTGCGGGTTATATTATTTTTTTCGATTTTCGTCGTGACATTATCGGTTCTTGCGGGAAGACGCGGATTATTCGATACCGCTTTAATTACTTCAGGTCGCGCACCGGCTGCGACGAGAGTTTTTTTGATTTCGGGAGTTAGTCGAAAATCAACTCCGTTAGTTTTAATAATGGTTACAATGTCGCCGGTTTGCAGTTGTCTCGAACGAATAGCCTGGAGAAGTCTGGCTTTTTTAACAGGCGCGCCTTTATACTGAGCGATTAAATCACTGCCGCCTATTAAAATTAAAAAACAAAGGGATGTAATTTTAATAAGACTTTTATACGTCTTGATTGTAAAAATCGGGAACTTCATCTTTTTACAATTTCCTCTTTATCACGGATAAAACCTATGAATTTTTAGACTCCCGTTAAAATCCTTTCGGCGTTGCGAAGACGTTCCGCTTTAGATTGACGAGGTTCTTTTTTCTTTATTACTCTGCGCGGCGCAACGAATTTGGACTCGGTCGGAACGGTGTCCGGCAGTGTTCCGTTATCTAAACTTCTCGCTTCAAACTCTGTTTTGATTTCAGCACCCGATTCGTTTTCAGGTTTTATTTCAACAATTCGGTTATTGACCGCGTCGGTTTCGGAAGCGATTTTTTCACCCCGGAAGAAAACAAACTGTGAAACGGTGTGTAAAATAATTATAGCAAAAATAGCGGCACCCGTTAATAATGACCGAATACGCATTTTGCTAAATCCATCTCTCTGTATTCGATTTTGATTAAACTTTTTCTCCCCTGTTTTGTTGCCAATTCCAGAAAATCTTTTAAATTGTATTTTTAATGAATTTGCCATTGCTCTCCGACTGACATTTTTCCAGATTAAAGGCTGGAATTTATCAGATTGTAAATCTTGTTCCGAAGATGCTTCCGGTAAAAGGACAACTATGTTTTTTAGAACCGGCTGGCGACCTTGAGCCGGTGAAGATTCATTTAACAGCCGTCTGACAGTTATAGAAAGTTTTTCCAAATCCTTTGGTTTGATGATGTATTCATTAGCACCGGCTTCAATTGCATCAGCAACATCGCCGGGTCGTGCCGCCGCGGAAAAGAACAACACGGGCGTAAGTGAATCAAACTGACGAACACAACGGCACAATTCAATGCCGGAGATTTCAGGCAGGCAGTAATCAAAAATATAAAGGTCAAACCGCTCCTTGACGATTAAGAGCCGCGCTTCTCTGGCTGATTCGGTTGAAATAACAGTGCAGTGTAAATCTGAATATTTCAGCAAAGCACCGCCTAAATCGCACGAGTCTTTATCTTTATCAACATACAAAATACGGGCGGAGGGACGCATATTTTTTACCTCGGTATTAATTCTAAGATATTCTCTGAAAAAAGGAGAGATGTAAGTTTTTTGTAAATAAACTTACGCAGGGCTTAATGCCTAATAAATAAAAAACAACAATGTTTATTATAATGTATTTAATTTTTTCAATTAGTATAATATCACACATACGGATAGGAAAGAATTAGGTCATTGGACGTGAGGTCGAAACGGTGACTTTCATTTGGCGGTGCGTGGTTTCCTTTAGCTTGCGTGTAATCGGTTTCGTCCCACGTCAACTCAATCGTTCCGCAAACAATTCGTGTTTGCCGCTTTGACCGCTCTCGTTTTTTTGTTCGCGAATCTCAGGTAAGAATTTGGCTGTTGCGACTAAAAAGAAGCAGAGTTATGTCATCGTGTTGGGGCGCGGCACCGGCAAAATTGTCTATTTGTTTGAATACTTCCGCGACCATATCCTGGAGCGGAGCATTGCTGACCGAACGCAGACATTCTAATAATCGTGCGTCGCCCCATTCGTTTTCGTCTTCGTCGTAGGCTTCCGTAACGCCGTCCGAATAAAGCGCGAACAAATCGCCCGCGTTCATTTGCAGCGTTCTCTCTTCATAGCCTTTTCCCAGCATTTCCAGCATTTCGGGCGGCATCATACCGAGCGGAAGTCCGGTTGCTTCGAGCCGTTCGGCTTCGCCGCTCGCGCCGCGCAGCAGCATACAATCGCCGTGTCCGGCATTGACGTATTTTACGCTGCCGGCGGCGGGGTCAATTTCGAGCAGAATGGCGGTGACGAATTTATTCGAGGGAGTGGTGGCGTGCAGCAGCTCGTTGGTTCGGGAAGCGAGTTCGACCAGCGACGGCATCCGCCCCAGAAGAGCGCGCATCGTCGCCTGCATATTGCTCATTAAAAGTGAGGCGGGCAAGCCTTTGCCCGAAACGTCGGCGACGCACAGCAGAAACGATTTGTTCACGTCGCCCGCCGCCGTATTTACCGGAAGAACGTCGTAATAATCGCCGCCGCATTGGAGTGCCGGACGGTTTCGCGCCGCCAGATTATAACCGGCGATATGCGGCAGAAATTCCGGGAAAAGTCCTTCCTGGATGCTGGCGGCAAGTGCCAATTCCTGCTCCATCTTTTTGCGTTCAATCGTCTCGCGGACATACCACGAATTTTCAAACGCGACACCGGCTTGGGCGACTAATCCCGCGCCGAACTCCAAATCGGCTTCGGTGTAAGCCGTTTTTCCGAGCCTGGAGCCGAGAATCAGAACGCCGCCGATTGATTCCGAAGAATGCAGGGGAAATAAAAGCTCGGCTTTTTGCGACAGCAGCGATTCTTTGAAAATGCCTTCGGGCAGATTTTTGGTTAGCACGGCTTCGGGCAAATCTTTTGAAAATGCCTGGATGTCTTCGATGGCGGGAAGCGAGATTCCTTTTTGCCGCTCGACAACCGGATGTCCGTGTTTTTGAGCTAGAAGGGCGTATTTCCCGACCGCCCAGCGACCGGCGAGAGTCAGCACGAGCAGCCGCGCCACTTCTTCGGGTTCGAGCGTCGCGGTCAAACCGCGAACTAAATCGAGCAGAGCGCGGAGTTCCTGAACTTTTTCGTTGAGTTGAAAATTGGAACGGCGCGTCTCGGAATGCGCTTTAGCGTTGGCGAGACTGCTCGCGGCGATTGCCAGTAATGCTTTCAAAGATTCTTCTTCGTCGGGCGCGACTGCGCCGGTCGGCGGTCTGCCGATTCCCAAAAGTCCGGTCGGATTTGCCGCGTCGCCGATTGAATAAACGTGATGAATCCCCAGCTCGTCGCAGGTTTTCGCGTTGTAGACATCGCCGATTTTGACTGTTTTCAGCCCGCGCATCTGGGCGTAACGCATCGCGCCGTCCGCTTCGACGGCGACGAATCCGCGCCCGACGAGCGTGCGCCCCATCACCGTCCGAAGCAGATGTTTGAGCAAGCTGTCCAAATCGAGCGACGAGTTTAGAAGCTGCGCGGATTCAAGCAACGCCTCCAACCGGGAAGCGTCAAGCAGAGTGGTATTCATTCTTAAATTTTCAGATTGTTATTTTTTCAAACGCTTCATCATATGCAAAGCGTTTTTCTTGCCCGGCTCGATTTCATAGCGCACTTCGTCCATCAAAGTTTTCATCAGGCGCATTCCGAGTCCGCCGGTTTTTCGTTTGTTGACGAGTTGTTCGAGTTCTTCCTGATTGACTAATTCCGGGTCGAAACCGTTGCCCGTGTCTTCGATGTCAATCTTCAAAGTTTCGTCGTCGAGCCGGACGCGAACGACGACTTCTTTGCTGATATCGTGACCGTAAGCGTGTTCGATGACGTTGGCGCAGGCTTCGTCAACAGCGAGTTCGAGCTTGGCGATATCGTTTTCGCTGAAACCGGCTTGACTCGCCGTGCTGGAAACGAATTCCCGAATTAACGCCAGATTTGCGGTCGAAGAAGGAACTTGCAGCGTAAAGTTGCGTTCGAGTGATTCCATAATTTTTAGAAACCTCCTTTGACCGGCTCGTCAAATTGTTTTTTCGCGCTCTCGACATCGGGACAAAAATCGTAAAGCGTTTCAAAGCCCAAAATTTCAAACGGCTGTTTGACCTTTTCCGACAGACCGCAGATTTTTATATCGCCGCCTTCATCGCGCACCTCTTCGATAAATCCCATAAAAACGCCGAGTCCGGCGGACGAAATATACGTCAGCTTTTCGCAGTCAACGACGATTTTATACTGTTCGGCATCAATCACCGACTGGACGGCTTCTTCAAACTTGGGCGCGGTGTGCGCGTCAACCGCGCCTTCCAAACTGATAATTGCGAAACCGTCGGCGGAATCGGTGGCAATCGAAAACGGACTGGGCATAAAAATTATTCTCCCGAAAAATTTAAAGTAAAAATTAAGTTATTGTGCGAATAACGCGCGTAAAAAACAAATGAAAAAACGGATTTTCCCCGTAATCACGGATATTTCCGGCTGAAAATTCAAGTTATTTTCAGGACGACGAAGGTTACGTCGTCGTCCTGCGGTCTGCTTCCAGCCCACGTTTCGCCGACTTTGACAAGATGATTGATAATCTCCTGCGGCGATTCGCCGGCAATTTCTGGCAGTATTTTCGCGGCTTTATCAAAACCGAGCGTTTCATTTTCCGCGTTAAACATTTCGGGGAAACCGTCGCTCATCGCCACGACCAAATCGCCGGTTGATAAATTAATATCCTGCTGCTCATACGGAAATTTGGCAACGCTTCCGAGCGGCATCGCCTTGATGAAGATTTCTTCGACGGTTTTTGTCGCCTTCCGGTAAATCAAAATCGCGGGCATTCCCGCCGAGCTTATGCTCACTTGATTATTTTTGATTTTGAGCATCGCCATTGCCATAAACAGCCCGCGCAGATTCATTTTTTTGAGTGCCTGGCTTGTTCGCCGAAAGATGTGCGGAATATCGCGGTCATCGGCGAATGCGTTGAACAAACTTTTCGTCGCCGTAACGACCGAACCGGCTTTTAGCCCGTGTCCGGTCGCGTCGCCGACGGCAACCGTCAACGTGCCGTCCGCGCCGACGTGAAAATCGTAGTAATCGCCGCCGACTTCCGAAGCGGGTTTCATATACGCGGCGATTTCCAAATTCGGAATGTTCGGTAATTTTTTCGGCAGCATTGAAAGCTGTAGCTGTCTGGCTTCTTCCAATTCTTTGGCGCGGCGTTCGTTTTCGGATTTTTCGCGTTCGTGCGCGAGGCGCAAATCGGCTTCGGTGCGCTCGTGTTCCAACTGTCTGGCAGATAATTCCCGCACCTGCGCGAGTTGAACGGCAAGGCGACGATTGGTGCGGGCAAAGTTTCGCGCCAGATAAATCGAAACGGCAACCGGCACGCTCAAAATCGCGGCGTAAAGATTATATTCCTGTAGCCACGCCGGAAGAAAATGTATTTTGCGCTCAAACGCAATGTTATTGGCGACTCCGACAACCAGCAGCCCGACACCCGCCGCGATGTTCCACGCTCCGGCGCGGCGTTTGACAAGCGATTGTCCGATGATGCGAAGGCAGTCAATTAACGTCACGCCCAGCATCACCAAAAAATATGGAAACGGAAGCGAGACTTGCCCGACGAGCAATCCGATACAGACGAGCCACAAGGCGATTATCGCCCAAAAAAAGCGTGAGACGCGCCCGACGAATTCGATGTAGAGAAACGCGAGCAGCGCAACCATTGCGAAAACCTGCGCGATGTTGCGAGCGATGTCCGTTAAAACGCTTGTCTCCGCTGTAATTTGTCCGGTGTTGTAAAGCCGGTTGAGGAAAATTGTGAGAGCCACTCCGCCGACAAAAAAGCTGTAATATAAATTGCCGCGCTCCGGCGGGTAAAAAGCAAACAATAACAAATGAACCGCCGCGAGCGCGAACAGCAAGCCGATCAAAATATACTCGAAAAAATTTGAACGAACGCGATTACTCAATCGCACCGCCGCGCCCTGCGCCGGTTCAAGAACGAGCCTGATGCCGGGCGTGTGACCGGCAAGCGCGAGCCGCCGTCCGCGACCCTGCGTTAAATCCCCAGCCGCTTGAAACGAGTGCCGAACGGCGATGGTGTGCGTTCCGCCGCCTGCGAAAACAACGGGCAGGAACAACCCGCGCGGGTTAAACTCCGTGTCGCCGTCCGCTTCAATCCTGCCGAAACGCTCGATCAATTTGCCGTCAATATAAATCTCC
>Ga0136640_10000579_pt1 | contig 14273 bp, 10 predicted proteins | sample AntDrymUQ8642106_2_FD_105498 | JGI IMG/M metagenome (GOLD analysis project Ga0136640, IMG submission 105498) | Polar desert sand microbial communities from Dry Valleys, Antarctica - metaG UQ864 (21.06) | ecosystem: Environmental > Terrestrial > Soil > Desert | place: Antarctica: Dry Valley...
CACGTCGCCGTCGGGCGCTTGGAGACAGCGCACCGTGACCCCGGCCGCCTTGAGGGTGGCGAGCCCGTCGGCATCGACTGCGCCCCAGCTGATGCGGGCGAAACCTCCCTCCGCCGCCTCGAGCGCCTCGGGCACCGAGGTGACGTCGACGGTTCCCCGCTCCCGGTGGGTCCGGGCCGCCTCGAGCATGTCGGCCTGGATGTGGCCGAGCAGCTCGCCGACCTCGTCGGTCAGGCCGCTCAGGCCCACCGTGCGCTTGCCCTCGACGTCGCGCCGCACGACCGTGGCCTGCTCGTCGGCCAGGTCGCGGGGGCCGAGCTCGATGCGGACCGGCACGCCCTTCAGCTCCCATGCCGTGGCCCGCCGCCCGAAGCCCACGTCGACCCGGTCGTCGACGGTCACCCGTATTCCGGCGGTGCGCAGCGCCTCGGCCACGAGCCGCACTCGCTCCGCCACCCCGTCGCCGTCGCGCACGACCAGGATCACGACCTGGGTTGGGGCGATGCGAGGTGGGAGGCGCAGACCGGCATCGTCGCCGTGGCCCATGATCAAACCGCCCATCATGCGGGTCGACACGCCCCACGACGTGGTCCAGACGAGCTGCTGGGCCGCTTCTCGGTCCTGGTAGACGATGTCGAAGGCGCGGGCGAAGTTCTGGCCCAGCTCGTGGCTGGTGCCCATCTGCAGCGCCTTGCCGTCGCCCATCATCGCCTCACAGGTCATGGTGTTCATGGCCCCTGGGAAGCGCTCGTCGGGTGTCTTGCGTCCCACCAGCACCGGCATGGCCAACACCTCGACCATGAAGTCCTCGTACACGTCGTGCAGGATGCGACGGGCGTAGGCGGCGGCGTCGGCTTCGTCGACGTGTGCGGTGTGGCCCTCCTGCCAGAGGAACTCCGTGGAGCGCAGGAACAACCGGGGCCGCAGCTCCCAGCGCACGACGTTGGCCCACTGGTTCAGCAACATGGGCAGGTCGCGCCAAGAGTTGATCCAGCGGGCCATGTACTCGCCGATCACCGTCTCCGACGTGGGCCGCACGACCAATGGCTCTTCCAGCTCTTTGCCTCCGCCGTGGGTGACGATCGCCAGCTCGGGACTGAAGCCCTCGACGTGGTCTGCCTCGCGGGTCAGGTAGCTCTGGGGGATGAACAGCGGGAACGATGCGTTCTCGGCGCCGGCGACCTTGATGCGAGCGTCGACCTCGGCGACCATCCGCTCCCAGATGGCGAAGCCGTAGGGCCGGATGATCTGGGTTCCCCGGGCCGGACCGTTGTCGGCCAGCTCGGCCTTGGCCACCACGTCCTGGTACCAGCGGGGGAAGTCCTCGGTCTGCGGACAGAGGACGGGGGCCTTGGCCATGGGCGCCGATCGTAGGGGCCTACCTGGAGCCCGGGACGTGAGCTTCGCAGAAGTCCCAGATCACTTCGTTCGCTCAGACGAACGGGTGCGCGCTCGGCGTAGTCTGGCCTGGTGGTCGACGCCCCGCCGCTCCTCTTCCAGCCGTCGCTGCTCGCGGTGGGGCCGGTCAGGTCGGACACCAGCTTTGCTGAGGCCGAGAGGATCGAGGTCGGACAGGGGGCGTGGATCGACCACGTGCCCGGTTGGCTGGCCGGCGCGGATGAGCTGTTCGCATCGTTGCTCGAGACCGTGGAGTGGTCCCAGCGCGAGGTCACCATGTACGGCAACCGCGTGGCCGAGCCTCGCCTCAGCGCCTGGTGGGGAGACGAGGAGGGCCCGACGACGAGCCACCTGGCGCAAGCCCCGACCGAGCTGCGGCGCCTCATGCCCCTCCTCGACGCCCGTTACGAACGGGGCTTCGACGCCGTCGGCCTCAACCTCTATCGCGACGGACACGACTCGGTCGCCTGGCACGGCGACCGCTTCGAGCGAACCCGCCCCGTCACCGTCGTCGCAGTCCTATCGCTGGGGTCGCCCCGGCGGTTCCTGCTGCGCCCCACCGGCGGGGGTCGGTCCCGGCGCTTCGAGATGCACTCGGGTGACCTGTTGGTCATGGGTGGCACCTGCCAGCACACCCAGCAGCACTGCGTGCCCAAGGTCGCCTGCGCCGGTCCCCGGATGAGTGCCACGTTCCGCCGACGCGTCCGCCCCGCCTCGGGGCGACCGAGCTCCCGACCCGCAACGACCGACAGCGGGGACCGCCCCCCGCCAGCGCAGGCGTGACGACGCGGTCGCACGCGGCATGCTGGGCCCCGTGGCCGACCCCGCCCCGGACCCTGCCGACTCGGATCCGCCGATCGTCCCCGAGGACGGCGAGCCCCCGATCCCGCCCATCTACGACTCGATGCAGACCCGCGAGGAGCGACGCGCTCACTTCCGCGCGGCCGTGCTCGAGGCCGAGCGCACATCGGGCGACCGCGAGCGCACGACGCAGCAGGCCCAGCGCAGCGTGCTGGGCCGCCTGGCCATCATCGTCCTGGGCACGATCGTGACGCTGGGCGGCATCGTCCTCATGCCCCTACCGGGTCCCGGCATCGTCGTGGTCCTCGCCGGACTCGGCATCCTGGCCACCGAGGTGAGCTGGGCCGAGCGAGCCCTGGCCTACGCCAAGCGTCGGTCGAAGGTCGACGCCCTCACCGCGCAGGCCCCGTGGCTCAAGCCGGCGTCGGTCGTGGTCACCATCATCGGCACCACAGCCTCGCTGCTCTACACCTTCCGCTGGCGCAACTGACCGCTCCCTCGGCTCAGCACAGGCCGAGGCGGCGCCCGAGGTCGCTCTGCAGGACCCGGCCCGGATCGACCCGGGACCGCACCGCCCGCCACTCCTCCACGCGGGGGTACATGGTCGGGAGCAGACCGGGACGGAGGCGGGAGTCCTTGGCCAGGTAGACCCGGCCTCCGGCCTCGGCTACCCGCTCGTCGAGCCGGTCGAGCAGCGGGCCCAGCCCGTCGATGCCGGCAGGGATGTCGAGCGACAAGGTCCATCCCGGCATCGGAAACGACAACGGACCGGGGTTGGCCGCTCCGAATCGCTTGAGCACCCCGATCAGGGTCGGGACCTGCTGCTGGCACAGCTCCGCCGCGATCGAGCGCAACGTCTCCTCAGCTCCGAATGGCACCAGGATCTGCCACTGCACGAAACCCTGCGGCCCGTAGAGGCGGTTCCAGGACCGCACCCCGTCTAGGGGGTGGAAGAAGCGGCCGATGGACTGCACCTCGTCGCGACGGCGGCGGGGAGCGCGGCGGTACCAGGCCTCGTTGAAGGCCTGTATGCGCCACCGGTTGAGCAGCCGTGACGGCACTCCGGGGGGCACGCCGACGATCGGCACGGGGGTGAAGGCCAGCGGATCCCGCTGCATCGCCGGCGCCAGCTCGTCGACGGTGGCGAAGCGGCCCCGGGTTATGACCGACCGCCCGGCCCGGCCGTGGACCGGCAGGAGGTCGACCCACGCCACGGTGTACTCGTAATCCTCGTCGCCGGCGGCGAGGATCTCCATGCAGGTGTCGAGGTCGTCGGTGCGGTCGGTGTCGACCAGGGCCCGGCTCGTCTCGATGCGGTTCATGCGGACGGTGGCTTCGAGCACCACCCCGGTGAGGCCCATCCCGCCGGCCGTGGCCCAGTACAGCTCAGGGTCGCGCTCGGGCCCGACCTCGACCACCCCCTCGCCCGGCGTGGCCAGGGTCAGGCCGTCGAGGTTGGCGCACCAGCTTCCCGACCGGTGGTGGTTCTTGCCGTGGATGTCGGCCGCCACCGCCCCGCCGACGGTGACGTGTCGGGTGCCGGGGGTGACCGGCGGGAACCACCCTCGGGGCACCAGGGCGTGCATCACCCCGTCGAGGCTGGCGCCGGCGGCGATCTCGAGCCGGCCCGAGTCGGGGTCGAAGGCCGACACGGCGTCGACGACGGTCGTGTCGATCACCGTCCCCCCTGCGTTCTGGGCTGCGTCGCCGTAGCTGCGACCGAGTCCGCGGGCCACCACGCCGCGTTCCGGAGGATCGTCGATGGCGGCAACGACCTCGTCGGGCGTGAGCGGAGCCACGACCTCTGACGCCGAGGGCGACGTTCGACCCCACCCCGACAGCTCCCGCACGCTCACGGCGGCGGATCGTAAACCGTGCGCTCCTGCTCGTGCCCTACCTCGAGCGTCAAGCGGCCAGCACCCCGATGCCGAAGCAGGCCGCCCAGGCCACCGCTGCGATCAGCAGCATGCGATCGCCCAGCACCAGCTCCTCGGGCGCTCCTCCCTCACCCGCGTCGAGGAGCTGGGCGTAGCGCAGCACGGCGGTGGTGAAGGGCAGGATCGAGGCCTGGTACCAGGGCAGCGACAGACCGGTGAAGTCGGCCCGCTCGAAGGCCCACAGGCAGTAGGCGACGAGGACGACCCCTGTGCTGACGGCGCGCAGGTGGGCCAGGAAGCTGGGCGTGTAGCCCTCGAGCACCTTGCGGTGCGAGCCGGCGTCGGTGCCCATCGACACGGCCTCGGCGTGGCGCTTGCCCACGGCCATGAACAGCGACCCGAACGACGTCACGATGAAGAACCAGTTGGAGATGGGCACTTCGGCGGCCACCGCCCCGGCCACGGCCCGCAGCACGAAGCCCGAGGCCAGCGCGATCACGTCGACGAGCACGACGTGCTTTAGCACCGCCGAGTAGGCCGTGGTCAGGGCCATGTAGGCGACGACCACGACCGCCAGAGGCCACCGGACGGCCACCGCGAGGGCCACGCTGGTCAGGGCGAACACGGCGGCGGCGCCGACAGCTACCGCGACCGGGAGCTCGCCGGCCGCGATGGGGCGGTGGCGCTTGGTGGCGTGGGCTCGGTCGGCCTCGACGTCGGCGGCGTCGTTGAGCAGGTACGTGGCGCTGGCGGCCAGGCAGAACGCCACCAGGGCGACGAGCGTCGCGCCCAGTGCCTCCCCCGTGGCCAGGACCCCAGCGGCGCCGGGCGCGGCCAGCACCAGCAGGTTCTTGATCCACTGCTTGGGCCGGCAGGCGACGAGGAGGGCGACGGGAAGCGACCGGTGACGAGCGGCGGCCGGGCCGCCCCCGGTCACCGAGTCGCGAGCAGTCGCCACAGCGGGCGGGGGGCGACCCGCAAGATCCCGAACACGGCCTGGAGGATCGGGGGGGACCACACCGTCTCGCGGCCCCGGCGCAGGCCTACGACGATGTCCTCCGCCACGGCCTCCGCGGTGGTGGCGAACGGGGCCGGCGCCATGCCCTCGGTCATCCTCGTGGCGACGAACCCGGGCCGCACCACCATCACCCGGGCCCCGGAACCCCGGAGGGAGTCGCCCAGGCCCTGGGCGAAGCCGTCGAGACCGGCCTTCGACGAGCCGTAGACGAAGTTGTCCTTGCGGGCCCGTACGCCGGCCACCGACGATAGGACCACCAGGGTGCCGTGGCCCTGGGCCCGGAGGCGGTCGGCCACCACCAGTCCGGCCGACACCGCCCCGGTGAAGTTGACCGTGACCGCGTCGACCGCCGTCGCCGGCTCGCGCTCGAAGGTCGTCTGGTCGCCCAGCACACCGAACGCGAGCAGCACCAGGTCGATGTCGCCGGCGGCGAACCCCTCGCCGAGCACCTTGTCGTGGGTCTCGGTCGCCGCTGCGTCGAACTCGACGAGCTCCACATCGGCCCCATCGGACCGCAGGGTGGCGGCCACCTCGTCGAGGTGGGGCGACGAGCGTCCGGCCAGCACGACCCGGCGGCAGCGGTCGGCGACCAGGCGTCGGACCGTCGCCTGGGCGATGTCGGAGCTCCCGCCGAGGACCAGGGCAGACTGCACCCGTCCCATGGAGTCACGCATGGCGGACCTTCAGCTCGACGAGGCGCGCAACGGCCGCGGGCGGCCCACTGTGCTGACGTCGAACGGTGACCACGGGAGCGAACTCTACCGACCGGCCTCCAGGGCCAAAAAGGACCGGGCCGGCGAGACGTTGTCCGGAGACGTCAGGCGATGGCCACCGACTGGGTGGACGGGTCGGATCCAGCACTGAGGGCGATGGTGCCCCAGTGCGTCTGGCGGGAGTACTCCCCGACCGACCCCGACTGGCCCTCACGCCCGGCCTGCCACGAGGCGTAGGCCACCCGCAGGGTCGTACCGTTCACATCACGGAAGGCGGTCAGCCCGCCCACGCCGCTGCGCCCGTTCCCCGACATCAGCATCGGCCCACGGGAGTCGAGCCGGCACGGCCCGATCGGGGTGGCGCACCGCCCGAAGCCCGTGACGTAGCGAGACGAGTACCACTGGCCGGCGGAGTAGAAGAGCAGGTAGGTCCGAGTCGCCGGCTCGTAGATCATGGTGGGGTTCTCGAGGAAGGCGCCGCTGCCCATCGTTTCGTCGTCGGTGCCGTCGTGCCAGGGGTAGGCCTGGCTGGCCAGCGTGGACGGGGTGGCGTTGGCGCCCCCGATGACCCGGCCAAGGCTGTCGAGGCGCAGCCCGCCGATGTTGGCGCCGGTCCGGCTCAGGGCGACGACGAGGTACAGGTTGCCGTCAGCGCCCCGCAGGACCTGGGGGTCGAGAGCTCCCCGTCCCCAAGGATTCGAAGCCGGGAGCCCCCCGCCGGCGCCCTCCGGTGGCAGTCCGCAGTACATCGGCGCCGACGCCGGGATGTACGGGCCGGTCACCGTGGTGGCCTCGGCTCGACCGATGCACTGGTCGTTGGCCTCGTCGCGCGCTCCGGCATGAGCGGCGGCGAACCACATCACGTACTTCGAGCCCAGCTTGATGAGCGTCGGGGCCCAGATCTGCCGTTCGGCCGGGTCGACCCACGCCGGGAGGGCGGGCATGGCGTCGCGAGGCGACTGGGCCCACTGCTGCTGGCTCTGGGCCAGGGTCGCCCCGAAGCTGGTGATTCGACGGACCGGCACCCACCGGTTGTTCGTCGATCCGAACAGGTAGACAGCACCGCCATCGACCAGCACGGCTGGGTCTGAGTTGTCGAAGACCCGGGGGGCTGCCGGTGTCTGGCGGAGCGCTGGCCGACCGAGCGGCGGGGCCGTCGGCGGGCCACAGGCGGCGGCGATCAGGCCGAGCACGACGACGGCGAGAAGCGCCCGCCCGATGCGATGGATCATCCTGTCCCGTCGGCCGCCACGCCGGGAGCATAAGTCGAGCCCACCGCGGGCCGAGGGTGCCTCGACCCGCATCGGTGCCGTGGGCCGAGCAGGTCGGAGAGTAGGTTCGGGCGGACCCGGCCCCTTCCGAGAGACGTCGTGACCGCCAGCGCAAGGCCCCGGCTCGGCCGGTTGTTCCCGACATCGGAGTCGCGTGCGTTCCTGCGGTGGGGGGTCGGCACCTACGTCGTGGTGACGGCGGTGCTGTTGGCTACTTCGCTGCGGGCCAGCCGAGGCACCCTGATCTACGCCCTCGACGACCCCGCCATCCACCTCTCGCTGGCCACCAACCTGGTCGAGCACGGCACGTGGGGCGTCTCGCCCGGGGCCTTCCAGTCCGCATCCTCGTCGCCGCTGTGGACGGTGCTGCTCGGCGCAGTGGTCACTGCGTTCCCGTTCGCCGCCGACGCTGCCGCCCTGATCCTCAACGTGGCCGCCGCCCTCGTCGTGATCGCGGTCTTCGCCCGCACCCAGTCCGTCCTCCACCCGTCGCTGAAGCGGCCCCTCGACGCCGCCGCGGTGGTCGCCCTCGTCGCGGTGGTGCTGTTCCTCCCAGGAGCGACGTTCGTCGGCATGGAGCACCTCCTTCACACCGCTCTCGTACTCGTGGCCTTCATCCTGCTGTTCCGCGACGTGGGTCCCGGGCGGAGCCGTTGGCGTCGAGCGCTCCCCTACCTATGCATCGCACTGGCCACCTTCACCCGGATGGAGACGGCGTTCCTCGCCGTCGGCGTCGCTGCCGCGGTCCTGCTCACCGTCGACCGCAGCGGTCCCGACCTCATCGGCCGGCTCAAGGAGCAGCTGCCGCGCGTGGTCGGCCTCGGACTGGCGTCAGGGATCCCGGTGGCGGCCTTCGCCGCCTTCAACCGGGCCATGGGTCAGGGGTGGTTGCCGAACTCGGTGATCGCCAAAAGCGAGAGCCTCAACGGCGAGAACTCCGACTCGCCCGTGGTGCCCGACCTGGCCGACATCCTCGGGCGGTTCACCCAGGACCCCGTGCTGGCTCTGGTCGTGGGGCTGTGCCTGGTCCTCCTGGTCGTCGGCTGGACCGATCGCCGTGGCTGGGTCGCGCCCGCGATCGCGGTGGCCTCGACGACCCTCCTCCATGTGACCTTCGCTGATGTCGGATGGTTCGAGCGCTACCAGATCTACCTCATCGCCCTGGCCCTCTCGGTGCTGCTCCTAGCGGCGAGGGACCTGACAGCCGAGCGGGGGCCCTGGCACCTCCGGCCCCGACTCCTGCCGGCGTTGGTCCTCATGGTGCTGCTGTTCTCCACGACGAAGGTGGCCCTCACCGTCGAGGTGCCCCATGCCGTGGAGGACACCTATGCCCAGCGCTACCAGGCTGCTCTCTTCCTGGACCGCTACTACGGGGGTGAACCGATCGCCACCGGCGAGCTGGGCTACATCAGCCTCGAGCACGACGGGCCGCTGACCGACCTCCTCGGCCTCGGCGATTACGCCGTGCTGCAGGGCCGCCGGGCCACCCCGTTGGCCGCTCGGGACGAGTACTGGGCGAAGCTGGCCCAAGAGCGAGGGTTCGCGGTGGCCGCGGTCTACCCCACCACGCTGCTGTTCGAGACCCCCGAGGAGTGGACCCTCGTCGGCACGTGGGAGCTTGAGCGCGAGCCCATAACCGCCTTCGATCGCAAGTTCCAGTTCTGGGCGACGCGACCCGAGGAGGTCGCTCCTCTGATCGAGCACCTGCGCGAGTTCGAATCCGAGCTCCCCGACGTCGTCGACCCGTCGATCAACGACCTCGCCCAGCTGCGTGCCGATCAGATGATCAGCGAGGCCGCTGACGGGCCGCCCTGACCTTCAGCCGTCGATGCGCTTCTTGATGAGCTCGACGCGCTGCTCGCTGGCGTTGACGTCGTCGCCCTGCTCGTCGAGGGCCCGGCGCCGGTCGCGCTCGGCCTCGCGAGCGGCGACAGTGGTGTCGGCTCGGGCCAGGGCGGCCTCGGTGCCGTGCTCGGTGATGAAGTCGGCCCACTCGACGAGGGCGTCGACCATCTCGTCCTCGGGCACGACGGCCACGTTGCGCCCCTTGACGAACAGGTGGCCGCGCTTGTAGCCGGCGGCGATCCCGATGTCGGCGTCGCGAGCCTCGCCGGGTCCGTTCACCACGCAGCCCATCACCGCCACCTGGAGGGGGATCTCCTTGTCGGCGAAGGCTTCCTGGGCCTGTCGGGCGACCTCGATCACGTCGATCTCGGCCCGGCCGCAGCTCGGACAGGCGATGAGGTCGACGTTGGTTCGCTCGCGCAGCCCGAGCGCCTCGAGCAGCCAACGCCCGGCCCGGGCCTCCTCGACGGGGTCCGCGGTGAGCGAGTAGCGGATCGTGTCGCCGATGCCCTCGGCCAGCAGGGCCCCGATCCCGGCGGTCGACTTGACCAAGCCGACCGGGAGGGGCCCGGCCTCGGTGACGCCCAGGTGCAGCGGGGCGTCGGTCTCGGTGGCCAGCAGGCGGTAGGCGTCGATCATGAGCGGGACGCTGGAGGCCTTGACCGAGATCTTGACGTCTCTGAAGTCGACCTCGTCGAACAGCGCCAGCTCGATGAGAGCGGAGGCGACCATGGCCTCGGCGGTGACGGTCCCGCCGTGCTCGGCGTACAACGCCGGATCGAGGGAGCCGCCGTTGACCCCGATGCGGATGGGCACGCCCCGGTCGCGCGCCTCGCGGGCGACGGTCTTGATGTGCTCGGGACGGCGGATGTTGCCGGGGTTCAGGCGCAGGCAGGCAACGCCGGCGTCGAGGGCGGCCAGGGCCATCTTGTACTGGTGGTGGATGTCGGCGACCAGCGGCACCGGCGAGCGGGGCACGATGCGGGCCAACCCGGCGGCGGCCTCGGCGTCGTTGCAGGTGCAGCGCACGATGTCGCACCCCGCCGCGGCCAGGGCGTAGATCTGGGCCAGGGTGCCGTCGACGTCTGCGGTCTTGGTCGTCGTCATCGACTGCACCGACACCGGTGCCCCCCCGCCGACGGTGACCGGGCTGGTCGGATGGGCCAGCGTGACGGCTCGGGTGGCCCTCCGGTCGGCCGTGCTGCGGACCTGCACTGTCAGTTGACCTCTAGCGGCTTCAGGATGTCGAGGTACAAGCTGGACACAAAGATCACGGCCAGCACGGCGACGACCGCGTAGGTCATGGGCAGGAGCTTGGCCACGTCTGCGAAGTAGCGGCGGCTCAGGCCCTTGCGCTTCTCCTGGATCTTCTCGTAGATGGCGATCACCACGTGCCCTCCGTCGAAGGGAAGCATGGGCAGCAGGTTGAAGATCCCGATGAAGGCGTTGATGAAGGCGAACAGGGTGATCAGAGCCACCGCTCCGTTGGTAGAGCCGAGCCCCACCCCGATGCGGAACAGGCCCAGCAGCGACAGCAACCGGTTCTCCCCTGTCTCTTCCTCCTGGCCCGCGCCGGAGCCCTGCTCGGGCTGTTCGACAGGTTCGTCGCCGGCGTTGATCACCTGACCGCCGAAGTCCGAGATGCCGCCAGGGGTGAAGAACGAGCCCAGACCCTTGACGGTGAGGCCCAGCACCCGGCCCATCTCCTCGAAGGCGCCCGGCACACCCTCGAGGGCGTTCTGACGCTGGACCGGCAAGGTCTCCCCGGTACCGAGGTAGCCCTCGACCTCGCCGTCGACGGTGCGGCGACCCAGCGTCGTGTCCACCGAGCGGCGCCGTCCGGCCCGTTCGACGGTGAGGGTGACCTCCTCGGTCGGGCGGGCTCGGACCACCTCCCGCAGGTCGTCGAAGGTGGCCACCGCCCGGCCGTCGATGGCCACGATGTCGTCTCCCTCGCGGAGCCCGGCGTCGTCCGCGGCGGTGCCGTTAGCCACCCCGGCGACCCGCCAGGTCGTCAGGTCGGGGTCAGTGAGAGACCCGCCCCGGACCCCGAAGCCGACGAGCAGCACGTAGATCAGGATCAGGGCCAGCCCGAAGTGGACCGTCGAGCCGGCCACGGCCACGCCGAAGCGCTGCCAGAACGGCTTCTGGCGGTAGGTGCGGGCCTCGTCCGCGGCGTCGACCTCCTCGATGTCGTGCATGCCGATGATCTTCACGTAGGCCCCAGCGGGGATCAGCTTCAGGCCGTACTCGGTCTCGCCCCGCTGCACCGACCAGATCCGGGGCCCGAAGCCCAAGAAGAACTCGGTCACCTTCATTCCCGCCCGCTTGGCCATAACGAAGTGCCCGAGCTCGTGGAGGAAGATCATGACCATGATGCCGAGCACCATGGCCAGGCCGTAGACGCCGGTCGCCACCGTGAGCCAGGCCAGCAACCCGACGACCACCGCCAGGCGGATCCACTGGGCGCCGGACATCGCCCCGTCGGGGGAGGCGGAGGCGGCCTCGTGGCCGGAGGGGGCGGCGGGCGGGCGCTCGTCGTGGTCTACGGACACGGTGCTCCTGGATCGGTCATTCACGCTAAGAGGAGGAGGCAATGATCTGCCGGGCCACCTCGCGGCCCCGCCGGTCGACCTCGACCACGGCCTCGGCACTGTCGGGGATGTCCCCATCATGCCGGGAGAGGGCGGCGTCGAGGACGTCGGGGATGTCGGGCCATCGGATCGCACTGGCCAGGAACGCCTCGACGGCGACCTCGTTGGCGGCGTTCAACCACGCCGGTGCCCCGCCTCCGGCCCGCCCGGCGGCGTAGGCCAGGCCCAGGCAGGGAAATGCCTCGTGGTCAGGAGCCTCGAAGTCGAGGCGGGCCAGGTCACCCCAGTCGATGCGCCCGAACGGCGTGGCCAGGCGGTCGGGAAAGGCCAGCGCGTAGCCGATGGGCAGACGCATGTCGGGCAACGAGAGCTGGGCGACGGTGGCCCCGTCGGTGAACTCGACCATCGAGTGCACGATCGACTGCGGGTGGACGACGACCTCGATGGCGTCGTAGGCCACGTCGAACAGCTCGTGGGCCTCGATCACCTCCAGGCCCTTGTTCATGAGGGTCGAGGAGTCGATGCTGATCTTCGGTCCCATCGACCAGGTCGGATGGGCCAGCGCCTCGTCGATGGTCACGGTGGCCAGCTCGGCCTTGCTGCGCCCGCGGAACGGTCCCCCGCTGGCTGTCAGCACGACCCGGGCGATTCGGTCGGGGCCGTCGTGGTCGCCGCTGCGCAGGCACATGTGGACCGCGCAGTGCTCGCTGTCGACCGGCACCAGCTCGGCGCCGGGGGTATCGCGCACACGGCGGACCACCGGGCCGCCGGCGATCAGCGACTCCTTGTTGGCCAGGGCCAGCCGGCGCCCGGCCGCGAGGGTGGAGAGGGTGACGTCGAGCCCCGCGAAGCCCACCACCCCGTTGACGCACACCTCGGCCTCGGTGCCCAGGCTGGCCAGGCCGTCGGTGCCGGCTCGGACCTCCACCCCCGGCAGGGCGGCAGCCACTTCGCCGGCCCGGGCCTCGTCGACCACGGCCACGATGCCGGCCCCGGTGGCGCGGGCCTGGTCGACGAGCAGCTCGACGTTGCCCCCGCCCGCACCGAGGGCCACCACCCGGTAGCGCTCTGGCTCGGCCGCCACCACGTCGAGGGTCTGGGTGCCGATCGAACCCGTCGAGCCGGCCACGGCCACGGTCGTGACCGCCGTGGTCATCGTCGACGCCTGGTCCGACGGCCGACGGTCAGCCGAACGGTCCCAGGTCGAAGAGCACCAGGGCGTAGAACACCGCCGGCACCACGAACAGCAACGCGTCGAAGCGGTCGAGCAGCCCGCCGTGCTCCGGCAGCACCGTCCCCATGTCCTTCACGCCCAGGTCGCGCTTGACCAGCGACTCGCACAGGTCGCCGAGCGGCGCGGCGAGGGCCGCGAACAGCCCGACCTTCACCGCAGCCAGGTCGGTCAGGGGAGCCATACCGAACAGCCCCCAGGCCACCATGACCACCAGGAGGACGAGCACCCCGCCCACCAGGCCCTCGACGGTCTTGTTCGGGCTGGCGTCCGACAGCGGGCGGCGCCCCATGGTGCGCCCAACGACCAACCCACCGACGTCGTAGGCGACGGCGGCCACGACCGCGGCGGTGAGCAGACCGACCCCGTCGGGCTGGGCCAGCAGGAGGGCGGCGAAGGATCCCAGGCCGGCGATCCAACCCACGCCGAGCAGGGTGACCCCCGCGCTCTCCACCACCCGGGCCTCGCCGTCGGCGCCGACGAGGTGCCAGGCCAGGACCGTGGCCACGGTGATGAAGCCGAGCAGCGGGTAGGCCTCGATGCCCCTCCAGTAGACCGCCAGCGGGAACAGGGCAGCAGCAGCGAGCCCGATCGGCGAGGCCGGGTGGTACCCGGCCCGGCGCGCTGCGGTCTGCAGCTCACCGGTGGCCAGCACGAGGATGACCGCCACGAGGGCGACGCCGTAGGCGGGGCCCAGAGCGAAGGCGAGCAGCGCCACGGCGGCGGCCGCCAGGCCGACGCCCGTGGCCACCGCCACGTTGCGCCCCGCACCCCCTTCGGCGGGCGGACCGGTGGGAGGCACGGGACGGGCCGGTGCCACCCGGCGCTCCCGAGGGGCCGGCTCAGGGCTCGTTTCGGCCGCAACCTCAGCTTCGAGCTCGGTGAAGTCGTAGATCTCCTCGTCGCTAGGCCGGTCGTGGTCGAGGGCGCCGACCCGAACCTCGTCGCCCATCTCGGTCAGATCGTCGAAGCCCTCGTTGCCCCACGCCGAATCGTGGGTGCGCCAGTGGACCGCCGGCGTCGAGCCCGATGTGGTCGCCGGCCCGGCGTCCTCGCCGACCAGCACGGCCGGGAGCTCACCGGTGCCTGGCTCTGTCCAGTGGGGCAGCTCGACTTGCCCGGAGGGCTCATCCGCGAAGTCGAAGACCTTGGCCGCCGGCTCTCCCCATCCGCCGCCCTCATCGAACTGCACTGCGGGGACGGCGCCGACCTCATCGTCGTCTTCGTCAACCCAGTCATCCTCGGCTTCGTCGACCTCGGACACCCTGGCCTCGTCGCCGCCTGGCAGATCCTCCGCGTCCTGCTCCGCGCCACCCTCGGACCCGTCGGGCTGTACCTCGGTCCACGCCTCGGCGCCCCCCTCGTCGGCGCCCCCCTCGTCGGCGCCAACCTCGTCGGCGCTCCCCTCGTCGGCGCTCCCCTCGTCGGCGCCAACCTCGTCGTCGTCATCCACCCAGTCATCCTCCGCGTCACCCACGGCGCCCGCCCAGGCCTCGTCGCGGCCAGGACGGCCCTCGGGCCCACC
>Ga0136640_10000580_pt1 | contig 14273 bp, 16 predicted proteins | sample AntDrymUQ8642106_2_FD_105498 | JGI IMG/M metagenome (GOLD analysis project Ga0136640, IMG submission 105498) | Polar desert sand microbial communities from Dry Valleys, Antarctica - metaG UQ864 (21.06) | ecosystem: Environmental > Terrestrial > Soil > Desert | place: Antarctica: Dry Valley...
CACAACGGCTCGTTCCTGGACGGCGAGCGCGTCCACGGCCGCACCCGCCTGCGCGACGGCGACACGATCGCCCTCGGCCGCACCGTGGTCGTCTTTCGCAGCCCGAGCGGGCGCGAGTCGCTGCAGACGGCGACCTCGCGCCATCGCGTCGCGCCGGTCGTCAGCGAGGCGCAACGGCGCGTGCTCGTCGCGCTCTGCCGCCCGTACGCCGACAGCTCGTTCGCCGTCCCCGCGTCCAACCGGCAGATCGCCGACGAGCTCGTGCTCGGCGTCGAGACGATCAAGACGCACATGCGCGCGCTGTTCGACGCGTTCTCGCTCGGCGAGCTTCCCCAGCACCAGAAGCGCGCCGCGCTCGCGCAGCTCGCCCTTCAGACGGGCCTGATCACGCCGCCTGACCTCGCGAGCTGAGCGCCCTCGACCTGCTCGCGCGAGCGCTCGCCCGCGATCGCCGCCGGTACCCAGAGCCGCGCCCGGAACGCGCCCACCATCTCACCGAGGATCTCGCGCAGGCGCCGGCGATAGAAGAAATGCCCCTCACCGGGAGCGAGCGCAACCTGCACGTCGGGCAACACCGCGGCCAGCAGCAGTGCCTGGTCGACCGGGACGAGGGCGTCCTGCGCGCCGTGCCAGAGCTGCACCCGCCCGCGCACGTCGCGCGGGGCGAAGCCCCAGTCGCCGGCGCACAACCCGTAGTCGTCGACCATCGGTCCGAGGCCCCGGCCGGCGGCCTGCAGGAAGCGCCGCGTGGCCTCGGCGCGCGCCTGGACGTCGCGCAGCTGGCGCCTGTCGGCAGGCGACGCCCCCGCCTGCATCGCTCGAGCCACGAGCCGCGGCTGGCGGCGCGCGAGGCCCAGCAGCGCGTCGCCCGTCCGCGTGCAGGCCCGCGGCCGGCCGCGCAGGACCCGCAGGGCCGCGCGCGCCGGGATCGAGACGCCCGCCATGCGGTCGGGCGGACAGGCCCACGGCATCGAGCTGACGACGACGGCGACGGCGACGCGATCGGGCAGCTCGTGCGCGCATGCCAGCGCGTACGGCGCGCCCGCCGAGACGCCGACGACGGCGAAGCGCTCGCGCCCGAGGTGGTCGGCGACGGCGGCCGCGTCCGCGGCGAAGTCCAGCAGCGCGCGCCCCGGCTGCGGGTCCGAGCCGCCGAAGCCGGGTCGGGAGACCATCACGTAGCGCACGCCGAGCTCGTCGACGACGCCATTCACCTCGGGGCACTCGTCCTGCGGCGATCCGATCGCGCCGTGCATGTACAAAACGAGCACGCCGTCGGCCGGGCCCGACGAGGCGATGGCGAGCCGCCTGCCGCCACGCAGAGCGACGAAGCGCTGATTGAGGTGAGCGGGCATGGGGACCGCGTTGCACCTGCAAAGGTAGGTGTTCTCAGCCGCTGCGCAACCCCCGTTCACCGGATGGCGACGGGCGGCTCGCGCTCAGCGGATGGCGCCCAGCACCCGTTCCAGTGCTGCCACGAATGCCGCGGGCCGCTCGACCATCGAGATGTGTCCCGCGCCGGAGACGACCTCGCACGCAGCGCCGGGCCGCAGCTCGCGCAGCGTCTGCGCGCCGCCGGGCGGGATGACGCGGTCGCCCTCCCCCCAGACGCCGCCGACCGGCAGCGGCAGGTCAGCCAGCAGCTCGCGCAGATCCGCGCCGGCGACCGCCTGCAGGGCCTCCCGCGTGCGCTGCGCGCCGGCCGACGCCCCGATCAGCGTGCGCACCTCCGACGGCGCCAGCGCCGCGCCGTCGACGACGCCGCCGGACATCAGCAGCCGCCGTCCCCACGACAGGTCGGCGAGCGGCGCGCCGGCACGGCGCAGGGGGACGTAGAGACCCGCCAGCGCGCCGAGCGCGGAGGCTGCCAGCGAGGGGATCGGGCGCAGGCCCGCCGGCGAGACGAGCACGAGGCCGCGCACGGACGCGGGCTGCAGCGCGGCAAGCGTCAGCGCGACCGCCGCGCCCATCGAGTGGCCGACGAGCTCATAGGGCTCCGTCACGCCTCCGGCTCGCAGCTCGTCTGAGATGGCGCGAGCCACGGCCGCGAGCTCGAAGCCCCGGCCGGCGGGCGCGGCGGCGCCGAAGCCCGGCACGTCGAGCACGATCACCTGGCGGTTGCGCGCGAGCAACGGCGCGGCGTGGCGCCAGACCGAGCGCGTCGTCGCGAGCCCGTGCACGAGCACGATCGGATCGCCGCGTCCCGTGACGTCGAGGTTCGATCCCATCGCAGCCGCCGCGGGTGTTCGTCAATCCACGTCTGCTGCGGCGAGACCGCGCGCAGCCCACAGCTGGCCCGCGACGCCCGCCATCGCCAGCACGCCCACGAGCGCACGGCCGCCGTCGGGCAGGCTGCGGCGCGCGGCGTGCGTCGCGGCGAGGTCGACGGCGTCGCAGACGGCAAGCGCGCGCAGCCAGCGCGCGGCGACCTTCGGCGAGCCGACCGTGTGCAGCGCCATCGCGCCGAGCACGACCTCGCGCACACCCAGCGCGCGGCTCAGCGGCGCGACGGCGGCGCCGGCGGCCTCGCGGCCGATCCAGATGCCCGCGCACAGCCGCGGGGCGCCGAGCAGGCCGGCGCCGATCGCGATGCGACCCGCGGCGAGCACGCGGGCGCCGTCGCGTGGTGACATCCGCTCAGGCTTCGTCGGAGTGCGGTGCGACGGAGACCATGCGCTTGCCGCGCTTGGTCTCGAAGACGAGCTTGCCGGGGGCGATCACGTACAGCGTGTCGTCCTTGCCGATGCCGACGCCCGCTCCCGGGCGAAAGACGGTCCCGCGCTGGCGCACGATGATCTCGCCCCCGCTGACGGTCTCGCCGGCGAACGTCTTCACCCCGAGCCGCTGGGCGTTGGAGTCGCGGCCGTTGCGTGAGGAGCCGAGCCCCTTCTTATGAGCCATTCTGAGACACCTCTGTGATCTCCAATCGCGTCAGCTCCTGCCGGTGGCCGGCGGTGCGCTTGTAGCCGCGCTTGGGCTTGAACTTGAAGACGCGCAGCTTCTCGCCGCGCTCGTGGGCGAGGATCTTCGCGGTCACGCTGACGGCGGCCAAGCCGTCGACATCGAAGACGGTGTCAGCGGACCGAAACAGCAGCGGCTTCAGCGAGACGGTGGCGCCGGCCTCCTCGGGCAGGCGCTCGACGAGCAGGGTCTGTCCCTGCTCGACGCGGTACTGCTTGCCGCCGGTCTTGACGATTGCGTAGGCCATGTGTGCTCAGCTCTCCGAGGATGATGCGGAAGATGGTTCGCCCGCGGCCCCGGTCTCAGCCGTGGCACGCGAACGGCGCCGCCCACCTCTGCGGCCGCGACGCCGGGGCGTGGATTCTACGTCATCGCCCTCGGCCGGGTCCTCCGGCGCCTGCACGCCCTCGACCGGCTCGGCCGTGTCCAGCATCGTCGCCGTCGCCGAGGTGCGCCCGGCGTGCTCGATGCGCACGAGGCGCTTGTGGCTGACGAAGCGCCCGCCCCCGCTCACGGAGATGATGTAGCCGTCGATCTTGGCGACCGCGTCGTCGACGTCGTACATGTGCGGCTCGACGATGTGCACGAGCACCTCGTCGCCCTCGCGAAACGGCACCGCGCGCTCCATGACCTCGTCGCGCGAGCCCTCCATGACGATGTCGAAGTGGTCCAGCGGCAGTCCCTCGGAGCCGGTGAAGTGAAAGCGCCGGCCGGTCTCCTCCTCGACCGCGTGCAGCACGCGCTTGGCGTTGCCGGTGAACTGAGCGCTGACGCGCGGGTTGCACTGCACGAGGAACGCCTCGTGCTTCTTGGGCGCCTTCTTGGCGAGCACGCGCAGGCGGCGCTCGAACTCGATCGCGATCGTCTCCTCGGACTTGATGACGCCGTCGCCGTCGCACGTCGGACAGGCTCGCGAGATGATCTCGCGCACGCCCTCGGTGACGTTCTGGCGCGTCATCTCGACCAGGCCGAGCTTGGAGATCTCCGCCGTGAAGGTCTTGGTGCGGTCCTCGTCCAAGGTCTTTCGCAGCGTCTTGAGGACGGCGTCGCGGTTGCGCGAGCGGGCCATGTCGATGAAGTCGATGACGATGATCCCGCCGATGTCGCGCAGGCGCAGTTGGTTGACGACCTCCTCGGCGGCCTCGAGGTTCGTCGTCGTGATCGTGTCCTCCAGGCGCGCGCCCTTGCCGCGCCCGATGAACGAGCCCGAGTTGACGTCGATGACCGTCAGCGCCTCGGCGTAGTCGATGATCAGGTAGCCGCCCGAGGGCAGGTCGACGCGGCGCGTCATCAGCCCGTCGATGACCTTCTCGACCCCGTACGCCGCGAACAGCGGCTGCTTGTCGTCGTAGAGCTCGACGCGGTCGACGAGCTCGGGGGCCGTGCGCGTGAAGAACGAGACGAGGCGCTGGTGCTGGTGCGGGTCGTCGACGATCGCGCGCTCGAAGTGCTCGGAGAAGATGTCGCGCACGACGCGGACCGAGAGGTCGGCCTCCTGGAAGACGAGGCCCGGCGCCGGTGTCTCGGCGACGCGCTTGTCGAGCACCTCGTGCAGCTTGAAGAGGTACTGCAGCTCGCGCTCGAAGTGCTCGCGCTCGGCGCCGTGGGCGGCCGTGCGGATGATCGCGCCGCCGCCGCGCAGATCCAGGCCCTTGGTCTCGCGCCGCAGGCGCTCGCGCTCCTTGTCGTCCAGGCGCCGCGACACGCCGACGCCCTCGCCGGTCGGCGCGTAGACCATGTAGCGCCCGGCGATCGTGACCTCCATGCTCAGCCGCGCGCCCTTGCTCTTCAGCGGGTCCTTGACGACCTGCACGACGATCTCCTGGCCGGGCTTGATGAGCTCGGTGATCTTCGAGCCGCCCTCCTTTCCACGGCCGCGGCGCCCGACGTCGACGCCGGGCACGACGATCTCGTCGACGTGCAGGAAGCCGTTCTTGTCGAGGCCGATGTCGACGAAGGCCGCCTCCAGCCCTGCGAGCACGTTGTCGACCTTGCCCTTGTAGATGTTGCCGACGATCGAGCGGTTGCCGCGGCGCTCGAAGTACAGCTCGGCGACGCGGTAGCCGGGGGCGGGATCCTTCTTGGCCCGCGTCGCCGCGGGCTTGGCCTCCGGCACGGCCTCGGGTGTTCCGGTCGCCTCCAGCAGCGCGACGCGGGTCTCCCCGCGATCGACGCTGACCAGCAGTTGCTTCTTCATGTAAGGAGTTTCCTTTGTTCTAGAACGAGCGGCCTCGGCCCTTCGCAGCAGCCGCCACGCGCCCTTGCGCGTAGATCGACTGCAGGAGGCCGATGGCCAAGAGGGTGGTGATCACCGAGCTGCCGCCATACGAGAGCAGCGGCAGCGGGATACCGGTGATCGGCATGATTCCCACGTTCATGCCGACGTTGATGAAGACCTGAAACAGGAGCATGGCCACGATGCCGCCGGCGATGAGCGCGCCGTAGAGGTTCTTGGACACGGTGAGAATCCGCAGACCGCGCCAGATCAGCAGCGCGTAGAGCGAGAGCACGAGACCTGCACCGGCAAACCCCCAGCGCTCCGCGATGGCGGCGAAGGGGAAGTCGGTGCGTTGCTCGGGGAGAAACTTCAAAGGGCCCTGCGTCGCGAGCTTGCCGCGGCCGGTCTTCTGACCGGCTCCGATCGCGATCCGCGATTGATTCTGCTGATAGCCGGCGCTGCCGGCGACGTCGGAGGGGTTCACGAACGAGGTCAGGCGCTCTGACTGCTCCTTCGTGAGCATCGTCACGCCGAGCGCCGGCGCCGCCGCGAGCACGAGCGCGATCGACACCGCCCCCAGCCCCAGCAGACCCGCGAAATGACGCCAGCTCACGCCCGCGACGAACAGCACGGCGAGCAGGATCACGATGTAGACGAGGCCCGTGCCGAGGTCGGATGCCATCACGAAGATCGCCGGCACCATCGCGACGAGCACGAGCCGGGCGGTCGTGTCGCGCTCGCCGAGGCCGCGGGCGCGATCGACCGCGAACGCCGCCAGCGCGACGATCAGCAGCACCTTGCCCAGCTCGGACGCCTGGATCTCGAAGAACGGCAGCTGAATCGCGCGCCGCGTGCCCTTCGTGACGCCGCCGAAGACCGCGACGAGCATCAGCCCGGCCATCATCAGCCCGTAGACGCCGTACTTCAGCTCACGCAGGCGCGAGTAGTCCAGGCGGCTCAGGACGATCGCCATGATCGTTCCGACCGCGAAGAAGACGCCCTGGCGCACGGCGATCTGGCGCGCGTCGCCGGGCCCGCCCGTCGACGCGTCCAGCGAGATGATCGAGCACGCCATCAGCCCGATCGCGGCGAGCGCGAGCAGCGGGTCGAACGGCATCCGCAGGCCGGCGCCGAAGCGGTTGGCGGGGGGCTCGCTCATTGTGTCGTCGACGCCCCCGCGCTGCACTTGCCCTGCTGGCGGTAGTACTGCGAGAGCATCCGGCAGGCGATCGGCGCGGCGACGGCGGCGCCGAAGCCGCCCTCCTCGACGGTCACGGCCACGACGATCGGCCGCTTGGGGTCGGGCACGTAGGCGACATACCAGGACTGGTCGGCCTTCGGCTTGCGCTCGGCCGTCCCGGTCTTGCCGAAGACGGGGTAGCGGCCCTGGTCCCAGCCGGCGAAGACATCGCCCGACGTGCCGTCGGGCGTGCTCGCGGCGAGGTGCAACCCGCTGCGAATCGCCTCGAGGTCGCCCTCGTCGATCTTCACCCGGCGCGCGGGGTCGCGCTCGATGCGCTGGATGAGCTCGCCGCCGGGGCTCTCGATCTCCAGGCCCAGGTGCGGCTTGACGACCTTGCCGCCGTTGGCGATGGCCGCGTAGGCGACGGCCATCTGCAGCGGCGTCGCCTGCACGTCGCCCTGGCCGATGGAGAGGTTGACGGTGTCGCCGAGGTTGTAGTCGCGCAGGTCCGAGCGCCCGCAGCCCTTGGCTCCGGCGAGGTAGACCGACGCGCTCGCGGAGATCCCCTTGCGCTTGCGGCAGGCCAGCTCGAAGTCGTTGATCTCGTTGCGCCAGTTCTTGTCGGGGATCACGCCTGCGATCTCGCCGGGCAGGTCGATGCCCGTCGCCTTGTCGAGGCCGAGCCTGCGCGCCCAGCGCTGGATGACGAAGTCGTCGCCGCGGGCGTAGAACGACGAGATCCCGAGCTTGTAGAAGTAGATGTCGGAGGACACCTGCAGCGCCCGCGGCAGGGCGACGGGGCCGTAGGCCTGCTTCTTGGCGTTGCAGCGCTCCTGCTCGCCGACCTGGATGCAGCCGGGATCGACGATCGTCGTGCTGGCCTCGATGAGGTTCTTGTTCAGGCCCGCCAGCGCGGTGATCGGCTTGAAGGTGGACGCGGTCGGATAGGCGCCGGAGATCGCGCGGTTGAAGATCGCCCCCGGGCCGCTGCCGTCGCCGATCAGCGCCTTGTAGCGGCGTTCGGTGAGCGGCTTGGTGAAGATCGACGGGTCGAAGGTCGGGTGCGAGCCCATCGCCAGCACCTCGCCCGAGCGCGGGTCCAGCGCGACGAACGCGCCGGGATTGGAGCCCGGGTTCAGCGGCCCGGCGATCGCGCGCTGCCCCGCCTCCTCGAGCTTGAGATCCAGCGACAGCCGTACGCGCTGCCCCGAGACGGGCTCTGAATCCTTCAGCCGGTCGTTCTGGATCGGGCGCCCATTGGCGTCGACCTGCACGAGGCGCTTGCCGTCCTGGCCGCGCAGGTACTTGTCGTAGGTGCGCTCGAGGCCGTCCTTGCCGACGATCGTGCCCTGCTTGACGCCGCGATAGCGCTTCTCGCGCAGCTCGGCCGGGCTGACCTGCCCGACCGTGCCGAGGATCTGGGCGGCCAGCGTACGGGCGGGGTAGTCGCGCAGGTAGCTCTGCTCGACCTTGACCCCCGGAAACTGCTCCGGGCGCTCGCGGATGTATGACAGCACCGACGTCGACACGTCGGTCTTCACGCGTGCCGCCGAATAGGGCACGAGCACGAGCGAGCGCACGACGCGCCGGTGGATCGTGTTGGCGGGCAGGTTGAGCACCTCCCCCAGGCGCTCGTAGCGCGCGCGCAGCTCGAGCGTCGGGATCGGCGGGATCCGCTCCGGCTCGCCCTTGCGACCCTCCGGCTTGCGCTCGCGCCTGCCGGCCCGCTGGCCCCAGGCACTCGCCAGCGTGCGCTCCTCCTGCGGGAGCTTGGAGGGATCGATCTCGATCACCGCTGCGAGGTTGTTGCGCACGATGACCTTGCCGCTGCGATCGACGATCTTGCCGCGCGGCGCCGGGATCGGCAGCACGCGCACGCGGTTGGAGTTCGCCTGCGCGAGGTACTGGTCGCCAGACAGTACCTGCAGGTACCAGAGGCGGAAGAAGACGATCGCGAAGAGCCCGAACGCGATCGCGCCGAAGATCGCGACCCGCAGCGCGAGCTGCGGGGTGATGGGGGGCCGGCGGTCGGAGACGGGTTCCATCACGAGCGTGACAGCGGCGACAGGCCGCCCGTCGTGTAGGCGCGGCGCCGGCGGCGACGCGGATCCTCGGGCAGCGACGCCAGCAGCCAGCGCCGCACGAACGCGTAGACGGGCAGCGCGATCAGGGCGTTGACGACGAGCGTCGCGAGCGTCTGTCGCAGCAGCGGCCAGCTCACCGGCGAGTCGGCCCCGAGCAGGAACTGCATCAGCGCGAAGCCGATGCTGAAGGTCAGCGTCGCCACCGCGCCGGCGGCCAGCGGCACGAACGTGCCCTCGGGATCGCGCGCCTCGCGCAGGCGGCCGGCGCCGTAGCCGACGGCGAGCAGCACGAGCGAGCTGACGCCGAGCGTCTGCATCGACACGATGTCCACGAACAGCCCGACGCCGAAGCCGAAGCTTCCGCCCGCCAGCGAGCCGCACAGCAGGCCGACGGCCATCACGAGCAGCGGCGAGATGTCGGCGTTCGCGCCCGCGATCGGCAGCTGCGACACGGCAGCGGTCTGGACGACGACGCCGCCGATGGCGAGCCCGACGAGCCGGGCCACGAGCTGGGTCGTCGGCGAGCTCATCCGTCGATTCCCTGCGGACGGGTGAGGATCTGGACGAACTCGAGGCTGCGCATGTCGGCGTGGGGGCGCAGGTGCACCTCCTGGGTGTCGGTGCCCTCGTTCTCGATGCGCGAGATCACGCCGATCGGCAGGCCCCGCGGATACAGCGACGGCAGGCGGTCTGAGTCCGACAGCGTGCCGCGCGTGACGACGCGGTCGCCGGGGTTTAGCCGCGCGCCCGGCGGGACATGGCGCAGCAACAGGTCGTTCGGGTTGCCTGCGCCGACGGGCTCGACGAGGCCGAAGACGTTGCGCCTGCCGGCGCGCGCGGACACGCTCGCGGTCGTGTCGGTCAGCAGCGTCACCTGCGCCGCGCCGCGGAAGACCGCCGTCACGCGCCCGATCAGCGCCTGCTCGTTCATGACGGGATGGCCCACGGCGACGCCGTCCTTGGAGCCCTTGTCGACGCGGATCGTCGCGTACCAGACCGTCGGCGACTGGAAGATCACGCGGCCCGTCTTCGGTCCGTAGTCGCCTAGGCCCAACGCGCCGCTGGTCTCCAGCAGCTTGGCCATGCGGGCGTTCTCGAAGGTGGCATTGTCCTGGCGCGCCAGCTCGCCGCGCAGGCGATCGCGCTCGGCGCTCAGATCCTCGACCTTGCCCTTCGCCGCCACCGTCGCACCGAACCACCCGAAGAGGTCGCGCACCGGCTTGAGGGCGCGACTCGCGCCCTCCTGGACCGGATTGAGGACCTCGCTCGTGCCGCGTTGGACACCGCGCAGGGCGCCGCCGCCGGACTCGCCGAAATAGGCAGTGAGCAGGATCAGGGAGCTGACGACGAGCAGTCCGAGGACTGCCCGGCGCCGCCGGACCGTCTTGTCGTACACGTGGGTGATGGCTCCAAGGCGTAGTGAGTGTTCCGCGAAGCGCCGGGGCTAGTAGCGACGCCGGCGGTTCTTCGAGTTCTTGTTCGTACGGTGGATGACCTCGAACTCCTCGAGCGAGCGGCCCGAGCCGACGGCGACGCAGGTCAGCGGCGACTCGGCAAGGTGACACGGCATCTGCGTCTCCTCGCGCAGGCGCTCGTCGAGGCCCTGCAACAGCGATCCGCCCCCGGCCAGCATGATTCCGCGGTCCATGATGTCCGAGGACAGCTCCGGCGGCGTGCGGTCGAGCGTCTCCTTGACCGCGTCGATGATCTGCGCCAGCGGCTCCTCGAGCGCCTGACGGATCTCCTCGCTCGTCAGCACCACCGTCTTGGGCAGGCCCGACACCATGTCGCGTCCGCGGATCTCGGCCTGCACCTCCTCCTGCATCGGGTGCGCAGAGCCGATCTCGAGCTTGACCTCCTCGGCCGTCTGCTGGCCGATCAACAGCTTGTACTCGCGTTTGGCGTAGTTGATGATCGCCTCGTCGAGCTCGTCGCCGCCGATGCGGATCGACTGGCTGACGACGATGCCGCCGAGCGAGATCACGGCGACCTCGCTCGTGCCGCCGCCGATGTCGACGACCATCGAGCCGGTCGGCTCGCCGACCGGCAGTCCCGCGCCGATCGCCGCCGCCATCGGCTCCTCGATGAGGTAGGCCTGGCGCGCGCCGGCCGACAGGCAGGCCTCCTCGACCGCGCGCTTCTCGACGCCGGTCACGCCCGACGGCACGCAGACGACGACGCGCGGGTGAGCCCAGCGATTCTGGTGCACTTTCTGGATGAAATGGCGCAGCATCTCCTCCGTCACGTCGAAGTCGGCGATCACGCCGTCCTTCAGTGGCCGGATCGCGGAGATCGTGCCCGGTGTGCGCCCGAGCATCCGCTTGGCCTCTATGCCGACGGCATGCACCTCGCCGCTGCGCGAGTCGATCGCCACCACCGACGGCTCGGACAGCACGATGCCGCGCCCGCGCACGTAGACGAGTGTGTTCGCTGTGCCCAGATCGACGGCCATGTCGCGGCCGCCGAACCCGGTGAGGTAGCTGAAGAAGCCCATCAGGAGAAGGCGTGACCCCTGCGAAGGTCCGTGTAGAGGCTGTCGTGCGGGGTCAACGCTGCGCCTGGAGTCTAGCGGCGCAAGGGGCTGCGCAAGCTCATCCCTCTAGCACTGCCTGAGGATGAGGCTCAAGTCGAGGTCGAGCAAGGCGGCGACGGGTAGCCCGACGACGTTGAGATAGTTCCCGCAAATTGATCGGACCAAGGCGCCACCCTGTCCCTGGATCGCATAACCGCCCGCTCTTCCGGACCATTCGCCTGTCTCGACATAGCGGCCGATGAGGGCGTCGTCGAGCGCTCGAAAGGTCACTTTCGTCACCTCATGCGCAACCTGAGGGTTGTCCGAACGGAGCAGCGCGAGGCCGCTGACGACCTCGTGAGTTCGCCCGGCGAGCCGTTTGAGCGTGCTGTGAGCGGCCGCTGCGCAGGCGGGCTTGCCGAAGATCTCGCCGTCGAGCGCGACGACCGTATCGACGCCGAGGACCGTCTCGCCGGGGCGCCGAGCGGCTGCCGCCCGTGCCTTGCTCAACGCGTTAGCACGCGCGACCTGCACCGGGTCGCCGGCTGCGATCTCGTCGACGTCGACGGGCAGCGCCTCGAAGGCGATGCCGAGCTGCTGCAGGATCGCACGCCGCTGACGCGAGCGGCTGGCCAGCAGCAGCCGGTCAGTCACCGAAATAGATGGCGATCTCGCGCTCCGCCGCTTCCGATGAGTCTGAACCGTGAACCAGGTTGCGGCGCACCTCGATCGCGTAGTCGCCGCGGATCGAGCCGGGAGCGGCCTCGACGCCGTCCGTCGAGCCGATCAGCTGCCGGGCCGCCGCGATCGCGTTCGGGCCCTCGACGATCATCGCGACGAGCGGGCCCGAGGTGATGAAGTCCAGCAGCCCGTCGAAGAAGGGCTTGCCCTCGTGCTCGGCGTAGTGCCGGCGAGCCATCTCGTCGCGCACGGTCATCATCCGCAGGGCGGCGATCTGCAGGCCCTTGCGCTCGAAGCGGGCGATGATCTCGCCGGTCAGGCGGCGCGCGAACGCGTCTGGCTTGACCAGGATCAGGGTTCGGTCCATCGCGAGAGGTCTCCTAAAGGTGGGGCATGGTTGCGGTCACTGATCGCCGGCGGTGGCCCGCCGGCGTGATCGGCTCTCGGAACCGACGCCGCTGAGCTCCGCCTCGCAGTACGGGCAGATCTTCCACGCTGGATCGAGTGGACGACCGCAGCTGCCGCAGGGAGCGCGCAGCTTGCGCAGACAGGTGGGACAGCGCAGGAAGTCCTTCTCGACCTCGTAGTCGCAGTGTGGGCACAGCATGTAGTTGAGATCGGCGAGTCGTGCCTCGGACGCCTGCATCTCGAGCTCGCGCTCGCGGATGTCGTCGAGGTACTCGGGCGGGCGGACGATCACGTAGAGGATCGTCCCGATGAACGGAAACAACGATGCCACCGTGGCGCAGATCACGAGCATCGGATCGGCGATGCGCCGTAGCGCGTCCATGTACGTCCAGTACACGAGCGCCAGGTAGATGACGACGAGAAACAGGATGAGCAGGTTGACCGCAAGGTTCAGCCCATTGCTGTTGATGCCGAAGACGGCGATCACGATCGGGGGAGCTTAGCCGTGTCGGTGGACGGCGCTTGAGCCCGCTCAGAGAATCAGGCGGCCGAGGCCGTAGCCGACCCCGAAGAACACGAGGATCACGAGCGCGACGATGATCGCCACGGCCCCGATCAGGACGAGCGTCGGCGGCCGGTTCTCGCTCACAGCGTCGATCCGCGGCCGGAGCCGGCCGGACGCTTGAGGTCGGCGACGAGGTAGATCGAGCCGGTGGCCAGCACGACCCCGTCGGGGCCGGCGAGCTCACGCGCGGCCGCGAGTGCCCGGCGCGGATCCTCCTGCACCCCCACGCCGACGTGCGCGGGGAGATCGCCCGCGAGCGCGGCGAGCGTCGCCGGCGCGATCGCTCGCGGGTTCGCGCTGGACGTGAAGACAACGCCCGCGCACAGCTTCAGCAGACCGTCGAGCATCGCGGCGGCGTCCTTGTCGTCGAGCACCGCCACGACGGCCACCAGCGGCCGCCCGGCGAGAAACTCCGGCAGCGACTCGGCGAGCGCCGCGATGCCGGCGGCGTTGTGCGCACCGTCGAGCACGAGCTCGCCGCGTCCGTCGCCATCCGCGAGCACCTCGAAGCGTCCGGGAACCAGCGTGCACGCCGCGGCTGCGCGCACCGCCGAGGGCTCGAGCCGTCCGAGATAGACCCGTGCCGCGGTGCACGCCACGGCGAAGTTGCGCCGCTGGAAGGCGCCCCGCGCCAGCAGCTGTGCCTGTGCGGGCAGCGCGTGCTCCTCTGGCGGCGCCCGCAGGATCGTCGCGCCCTGGCGCTGCGCCACGGTGCGCGCCTGCGCGTCGGCGTCGGGGTGCAGGCCGGCGCCGAGGACGAGCGTCGCGCCGGGGGCGAGCACGGCGAGCTTCTCCGACGCGATCTCGGCGACGGTCGATCCCAGCCAGCGCGTGTGCTCGAGGTCGATGTTCGTCAGGACGGCGATCTGCGCGTCGATGACGTTCGTGGCGTCCCAGCGCCCGCCGAGGCCGGCCTCGACGACGGCGACCTCGACCTGTGCCTGCGCGAGCCGCCAGTAGGCGGCAGCGGTCAGCGCCTCGAACTGCGTCACGCGGTCGCCGGGCTGCAGCGTGGCGTCGACGATCTCGGCGGCGGCGCGCGCGCGACCGACCGCGGCGGCGAGCTGTGAGGCTGTGGCGTCGGCGCCGTCGACGCGGATGCGCTCGGCGAAGGAGACGAGGTGCGGCGACAGGTATGCGCCCGCATGGACGCCGTGCTGTGCGAGCAGCGCGGCGATCATGCGGACCGTCGAGGACTTGCCGTTCGTGCCGACGACGTGGATCGCGCGGAAGCGCTCGTGCGGCGCGCCCAGCGCGGCCAGCAGCCCCCGCACGCGGTCCAGCCCGAAGCGCATGCCGAACAGCTCGAGCGACAGCAGCCAGCGCTGCGCCTCGGTCGCGCTCCACGCCGCGGGGGGCGCATGCGAGCCGGCCGTCACGCCGGCCCCGCGTTCCCGAGCGCGTCGAGCTCCTCGCGCAGGCGCCCGAGCTTGGCCCGCTCGGCGGCGACGACGGGCGCGGGCGCCTTCGCGACGAAGCCCTCGTTGGCGAGCTTCGCCGCCGCGCGCGCGATCTCGCGCGCGATCTGCTCGCGCGCCTGCGCGAGGCGGCGGTCGGCTGCGCCGAGGTCGACCGCCTCACATGCCAGCACGCCGACGGCGCCGCCGGGAATCGCGATCGTCGCCACAGGCTCGGCGCCGTCGCCGTCGCCGTCGCCGTCG
>Ga0136640_10000581_pt1 | contig 14248 bp, 9 predicted proteins | sample AntDrymUQ8642106_2_FD_105498 | JGI IMG/M metagenome (GOLD analysis project Ga0136640, IMG submission 105498) | Polar desert sand microbial communities from Dry Valleys, Antarctica - metaG UQ864 (21.06) | ecosystem: Environmental > Terrestrial > Soil > Desert | place: Antarctica: Dry Valley...
CCGCGGCCAGCGTCTCGGTCAGCTTCGGGCTGAACTGTGCCTCGGAGAATACGGCCTTCACGCCGGCCTGCTTGACCGTCTCGACGAGATCGGCCAGTTCGGAGGCGGTCGGTTCCTGGCCGACGTTGGCCAGGACGACGCCGATCACCTCGAACCCGTAATGTCGCGCGAAGTAGGGGAAGGCATCGTGGGCCGTCACGAGCTTGCGGTCGGCCTCGGGGATCGTCGCGATCGCTGCCTTGTTGGCGTCGTCCAAGGACGTGATCGCGGCCGCGTACGTCGCTCGGTTCGCCTCGAAGGTGGCCTTGTCGGCCGGGTTCAGCTCAGACAGCCGGGCCGTGATGGCCGGCAGGTAGCGATCGACGACCAGGCTCGGATCCAGCCAGAAATGCGGATTGCCCTCGCCGTTGATCGTGATCTCGTCGATCCCGTCGCCCAACACGAGGCGCGACGCGGCACCTTCGTCCGCGGCGGCGATGAGGCCATCGAGGAAGTCATCGAGTCCGACCCCGTTGGACACGATCAGGTCGGCTCCGGCGAGCTTACGGGCGGCGTCCGGCTTCGGTTCGTAGTCCTCGGGTCCGGCACCGGCCGGGATGATCGAGGCCACCGTCACCCGGTCTCCCCCGATGTTCCGGACGAGGTCGGCGAAGACCGTGGTGGTCGCCACGACCTTGAGGGCTCCGCCCGATGGTGCCGCCCCGGATGCACCGGGACTGCACGCCAAGATGCCGAAGCCGAGCGTCGCCAGGGTGCCGAGTGCCAGCCCCCGCCGGAAGCCGATCGTCATGGCGTCAGGCCGGCCGTTGGAGCGGGAGCGGCGCCGAAGCGAGGCACGCCGGACAGAGGCCGAACAGCTCCAACTTGTGCTCGTCCACCCGATAGCCGGTCCGTTGGGCGACCTCGCGGACCACCGTCCGGAGGCCGGCATCGTCGATCTGCGCCGTGAGCCCGCAACGGGAACAGACGACGTGGTGGTGATGGGTCGGGGCACATCCCACGTAGGCGTGCTCGCCGCTGGGAAGGTCGAGCCGTTCGACCACGCCCAGGCCGGACAGGGCATCCAGGGTCCGAAAGATCGTCGCTCGACCGATCCCCAGGCTCCGCGCCTGTGACTCCGCGACCAGATCCGCGGCGGAAAAGTGGCCGGCTTGATCCGCGATGAGCTGCGCCAGCGCGCGCCGCGGCGCGGTCAAGCGCAGGCCGGCGCGCGCCAGCGCGTCGAGGAACGGCGTGGGATCAACCATGTCGAGACGGTAGCACGATTCGGGGCTTGATGCGACTGAGTCTCAGTATGGCGCGGCGGTCGGGCGGCGGGAGGTGCCGGATCGATCGGTCAGCGCCGGGCGAGGTCCGACGGTGCATAGCCGGTCAGTTCGACGTAGGCCTGGCCGCCGATCGGGCGTCCGGATCGAGTTGCCGTCACGACCTGCGAGCCCTCCCAGTAGACGACGCCCGTGGTCGCACGCGTGTCGAGCTCCTGGGCGGCGACCGTCGGGCGCAGGTCGATCCGGAGGTCTTCTCCGGGGATCTCGATCGTCCAGCCGGCCGGATAGTCGGCCCCGGTCGCGGGACTTCGCCAGCGGTCCGTGACCTCGACGACGAATGCGTCTCGGTCGAGGTGGATCGTCGTCCCGTCGGCGTTCACGATCGTGCCGTAGATGAGCGGATAGCTGCCGTCGGCGTCGCGGACCAGGGACAGGGTGAGGTCCGTCCCGTCGCCCAGGTTGACCGCGAACCAGTCCCAGCCACCGCCGCCGACGCTGATGAAGTCCCCCCACTGGTGGTCGAACCAGGCGTCGCCCGTCACCTCGAAGGTCCGCCCGCCGAGGTTCAGCGTTCCGGTGGCGTCCATCGCGGTCCGCGAGTAGTAGTACGAGCCGCCGGCCGGTCCGAAGTCGATCCAGCCGTCCGTGTCGTGGAGGGCAGGCGGCTTGCGGCTCGTGAGGGCGAGGTCCAGGCCGAGTCCGCCAGGGCTTTCGGCTTCGGCCGCCTCCGCGGGCGTGAGCGCGGCTGTCAGGCGGTCCGTCCCGTTCGTGCCGGTCATCGTCCAGGGGCCGCGGTCGAACGTCGCGGGATCCGTCGGATCGATGCCGGTGAGGGCCAGGTCGAAGCCCGCCGGGCGGCCCGCCGCGTCCCTCGGCGAGCGGTCCACTCCCGCTCCCACCTCGAGGCGCTCCCCGTAGCGAAAGGTGTCGCCGGCCTCGTCCGTGACGGCGAGGTGCGAGGCCCAGGTCGTCGGGAATGCGCCGCGTTCCGCGCGGAAGATGACGTACTCGAAGCCGAAGCTGCGGCCGTCGGCGGCGCGGAGGTGCCCCGTGTAGTACCACCATTCGGTGAGCCGGTCGTGCGGGCCGTCGTCGCGCGGCAGGACGACGGGCTGCGGATCGGCGACCGTGACGGGCGCCGGCGTGGGGGGCGCGACGGACGGGCGCGGGGCACTCGGAGCGGCGAGGATCGGCGAGCCGGCCGCGCAGCCGGTCAGGGCCACGATGCTGCAGATCGCGAGCGCGATGATGGCGCGGTCGTGCCTCATCGGGCGACCGCTTCGACGGCGGCTTCGGTCGCCGCCTCGGACGCCGGCAGTCGATTGCCGATGAATCGTTCCAGGCCGGCCGGCATCCACCAGTTCCAGCGGCCGAGGAGGCGCATCGTGGCCGGCACGAGCAGGGCTCGGATCACGGTCGCGTCGAGCGCCACGGCGATGGCCATCCCGATGCCGAGTGCCTTGATCAGCACGATGTCCGCGAAGGCGAAGGAGCCTGCGACCAGCACGACGATGAGCGCCGCGGAGGTCACGATCCGGCCACTCCGCTCAAGGCCGCGGGCGACCGCCTCCGTGTTGTCGCCGGTCCGGTCCCAGACTTCCTTCATCCGCGAGAGCAGGAACACCTCGTAGTCCATGGAGAGACCGAACAGCACGCAGAACAGGATGACCGGCTGGGTCGTCTCGACGAAGCCCAGCGGCTGGAACCCGAGGATCGCGCTGAGGTTGCCGTCCTGGAAGATCCAGACAAGTGCGCCGAAACTGGCCGCGATGGACAGCGTGTTCATGACCAGCGCCTTGGCCGGCAGGACCACCGATCGAAGCAGCGCGAAGAGGACGAGATACGTGGTCACGACGATGAACAGGGCCGTGCGCGGGAAGTCGGCCGCGACGCGATCGACCACGTCGCTGACGTCCGCGGCACCACCGCCGACCTGGATGGTCACCCCGGCCGGCGGCGCCAGGCCGCCGTTCGGGTCCCGCATCTCGCGGACGAGGGCTCGACCCTCATCCCGGTTCGGGCCGTAGGGCGTGAACACGGTGAACGCGGTCAGGTCGCCGTTGGTCGTCGCGGAGAGCGCGGTCGCGACGAATCGATCGCGCGGCCCGTTCGGGTCGCCGTAGAGCAATCGATATTGCTGGAGGCTCAGTCGACGGTCGACGTCGACCAGGCTTTCCACCCGGGTGACCCTCGGATCGGCGACGAGCCGGCGTGAGTAGTCGTACAGGCGTCCCAGGTTGTCCGGCGAGGTCGCGTCGCCGACCGTCCGAACGGCCAGCGTGAGCGGCGCGAACTCACCTTCACCGAATTCCGCCGTGAGTCGATCGAAGGCGGCGCGCGACGGCACGTTCGGCGGCAGGATGCTGGCGTCCGGGGCGTTGAAGCGGACGTGCAGGAAAGGCGAACCGAGGACCAGCAACACCGCGAGCGTGGGGATGAGCACCGCGACGGGCCGGCGCATGACCCAGCGCGCGAGGCGTGCCCACGGGCCGTCGACGCTCGTGCCCACGGCGACCCTTCGCACGGCGAAACGGTCCAGGCGCGAGCCGATCAAGAGGAGGACCGCCGGCAACAGGGTGAGCGCCGCGAGGACGGCGAGGCCGACGACGATGGCCCCGGCGATGCCCACGGAGCGCAGGATCATGAACTCGAACAGGACCAGTCCGAGCAGGCCCAGCAGCACGGTCAGGCCGCTGAAGAAGACGGCCCGTCCGGCCGTGGCCACGGTGATCCGGACCGCCTCGGGAACGCGCTGCGGGTCGTCCGCCGGTCTGTGGGCAAGCTCCTCGCGGAACCGGCTGGTCATCAGCAGCGAGTAGTCCACGCCCAGGCCGAGACCCAGCAGGGTGGCGAGGTTGAGGACGAAGATGCTCATCGGCATGACCGACGCGATCAGGAAGATGGCGGCCAGCGCCACGATCACGGACGCCCCGCCCACGACCAGCGGGACGCCCGCCGCGACGATCGATCCGAAGACGAGGACGAGCGCAAGAGCCGCCAGCGGCAACGAGATGATCTCGCTGCGCTGGAGGTCGCGCTCCGAAACGCTCTGGACGTCGCCGTAGAAGGCCGGACCGCCGGCCAGCTCGACGTCAAGGCCGGGTGCGTCTCGGAGGCGCTCGCGCAGGATGGGCAACGCGTCAGGCGAGTCGTCGGGTGGCAGGTCGAGGAAGACGATGTCGTAAGCGGTATGCCGATCCGCCGAGATCTGCCGCGGCTGGAGGAGATGCGACACGACTTGGGCCACGTGTGGAGCGCTGGGGATGTCGGCCACCGCGGCCGATGCGGCCAACTCGAATTCCGGGGTGCCGGCTTGCAGGGTCGGGCTGGAGAAGACGATGACGAGCGCCGATGGCGGGGCGCCCAGCTCCGACTCCAGGGTGGACTTGGCCCGGGCCGACTCGAGATCGTCGAGGATGAAGCCGCCGGCGCTCAAGGCACCCGGGGCCTGCGGGGCGAGGGGCAGCGCGAGCAGCAGGAGCAGCGCCCAGGCGCCGATGACCCAGCGGGCGCGGCGCACGACGAAACGGCCGAGTCGATCGAAGGGGGTCACAAAAGAGGGTTCGTGTCCGAGGGTCGGATGGATGGGGCGGTTCCGTTCGCGCCCCGTTGGGATCCCATCGTAGCCGCAACCCTGTTCGAGGTCAGTGAACGGCCACCTGCCCGGGACTGCCACCGACCGGGGGGCCACGTCTGCTAGCATCTCGGCGTTCAGCCGACGGCGGGTCGGCGACGCACGAGGCTCGCGATGCAGCTGTTCCTGATCGCTTTCCAGCAGCCCATCCCGTTCGGGATCAGCGCTGTCGTCGTGATCGTGATGATCGGGATCATCCTCAAGTCCGCGCTAAGCGCTGAAGGCGGGTCGCGCTGGGTTCACCGCGTGACCGGCACCAACGCCAAGTTCCTGTTCACGTTCCTGTTCATCGGCTGGGCGGTGGTGTTCGGGATCGGCCTGCAACTGGTGCCGCATGTCGGGGCGAGTTCGCCCTACGGAGCGCTGGGTCTGGTGGCGATGTTCACGGGCTTCTTCATCGCCATGGGCTTCCTCTGGTCGGTGATCGGCGAGTAGTTCACTTCTGGACTCAGGCGGCGCATCGCCGCCGGTGACAAGCCGACATCGCCTGGCGTCCTACGGGGAGCCGTTCCGATGCGACCGACTCTGACCCGACCCACCATGAACGATGTGCGCGGGAGCCACGCTATGGCCGACCGTGGGTGACAAGACCGGTTCGCACCCGCCGAGTTCGCGACGTAACGTGCACGACGGACCACATCCTTCATGATCGCGGCCGGTCCGAGGGCCTGATCCGCCCGCGTACCCGCCATAGCGTGGCTGGGGTGCACATCCTTCACGATCGCGGCCGGTCCGAGGGCCCGATCCGTCCGCGGACGGTCCGGCCACGACTGCCGGGACCCCCAGAGACTCACCCCGGGGCGCGGTGCGTTCGCCCGAATCCACCGCTGGCCCCGCCGGCAGCCTGCCGCTATGATGCGCGGTGTTGCAGCGTGCATAAGTTCTATGCACCCGCGGTGATGTCACGAACGACGCAAGCCCCGGAGGTCATCGAGTGGATGCCAAGGAGATCCAGAGCGCCGTTGCCCACCAGGCAGCGGAGCGGGGCGCCCCCGAGACTCCGTTCGTGAACGTGGCGGATCCCGCGACACAGCTCGGGCCTGACGGACGACCGGCGCAAAGCCGCCGCGCACCGATCTTCGAGGACGTACCCGAAGCACAGTGGAACGACTGGCGCTGGCAGCTGAGCCACCGGGTCAACGACCTCACCGAGATCGAGAAGATCCTGAACCTGACCGATGAAGAACGGGCCGGCCTGTCCGCCCCGGACAAGTTCCGGGTCGACATCACCCCCTATTTCATCAGCCTGATCGATCCCGACGACCCGGACGACCCGATCCGGCGCCAGGTGATCCCGCTCGGTCGCGAGCAGCAGGCTTTCACGGCGATGATGGAGGACTCGCTCGCGGAGGACCGTCACTCCCCGGTGCCCGGCCTGGTCCATCGCTACCCGGACCGCGTCCTCATGCTTGTCACCACCCAGTGCGCGAGCTACTGCCGCTACTGCACCCGGTCGCGGATCGTGGGGGACCCGACCCAGAACTTCAACAGCCGCGACCACGAGGCGCAGCTGGAGTACCTGCGCCGGACCCCACAGGTCCGCGACGTCCTCATCTCGGGCGGCGACGGCCTGACCCTGGCCCCCAAGCTGTTCGAGAAGATCCTGCGTGGCCTGCGCGAGATCCCGCACATCGAGATCATCCGGATCGGCAGCCGCGTTCCCGTCTTCCTGCCCCAGCGCATCGACGATGAGCTCGCCGAGATGCTCGGCAAGTACCACCCGCTCTGGATCAACCTGCACTTCAACCACCCGAACGAGATCACGCCCGAGGTCTCGCGGGCCGTGGACAAGCTGACGAGAGCCGGGCTGCCGGTCGGCAACCAGAGCGTGCTCCTCGCCGGCGTCAACGACTGCGTCCACATCCAGCGCTCGCTCGTGCACAAGCTCGTTGCCAACCGGATCCGGCCGTACTACCTCTATCAATGCGACCTGGTCGAAGGCTCCGGCCATTTCCGTACCCCGGTCGGCAAGGGCCTCGAGATCATGGAGGGCCTGCGCGGACACACGAGTGGCTACGCGGTGCCGACCTACGTGATCGATGCGCCCGGCGGCGGCGGCAAGATCCCGGTCATGCCCAACTACCTGATCTCGTACTCCGATCACAAGGTCGTGCTGCGCAACTACGAGGGCTACATCACGACCTACGAGGAACCCGAGACGTACCGCAAGCACGACTCGGCCGCCTGCCAGTACTGCCAGCATGAGCGGCCCGAGCCCGGCCAGTCCGGCGTGCTGGGCCTGCTCGAAGGCGAGCGGATGTGGATCGAGCCCAGGGGCTTCGAGGAAGTCCATACCCGCGGCAACACGGAGGCTCATCGACTGCAGGACCCCGCGAAATGGATCCCGTTCGGCGTCGGCGCGATCGAAGGCAAGGCCGGAGCGCCATTGCGGGTGCTCGAACCCGGCTCCGGCGACGATGCGGGTCCGGACCACGGGCCGGGTGAAGAGCCTCGCCCGCGCGAAGGCGAGCCGACCGCGGCTGCCCACGGGGAGTTGCTCTAGGGTCGACCACTTCCACCGGCGGCGCGCCTGGAGGGGCAGGATCCGGCGGTCGTACTATCGGCCGATGGAAGTGCGGGGCACCAGCCGCTCGTTGATCGGCCGGGACGAGGATCGCGAAGCGGTCCTGGCGGCCGTCTCGGAGGCGAGCGCGGGTCGACCCCGGGTGGTCGTCGTCGCCGGTGAGGCAGGCATCGGCAAGTCCCGGCTGGTCCGGGAAGTCGCCGACCGGCTGCGCACCCGGGGGGATCGGGTCATGTCGGGCGGTTGTCTCGATATCGGCGACGGCGGGCTGCCCTACCTGCCGGTGGCCGAGGCGATCCGTGGCCTCATCCGGGACACCTCGGGCCCGGAGACGGACCGGCTGCTTGGGCCTGCCCGGGAAGACGTCGAACTCCTCCTGCCCGGCCTGTTGCCCGAACCCCGCTCCGGCGTCGCCTCCGCTGCGGATCCGTCCGACGGTGGCGGCCGACCGATGGGCTCCGATACCCCGCCGTTCGCCGGCGGCTTCGGCCAGGCGCGTCTGTTCGAGCGCCTGCTCGGCCTGTTCGGTCGACTCGGCGCAGCGGCCCCGACGCTCCTCGTTATCGAAGACGTCCACTGGATCGACCGCGCGACGCGGGATGTGCTGACGTTCCTGCTGCGCAACCTGACCGACGAGCGGCTTACGATCGTGCTCACGTGTCGGATCGACGACCTGCCTCGCGGCCATCCCGTCCTTGCCTGGTTGGCCGAGATCGGTCGCTCACCGCGCAGCGTCAGGGTCGATCTCCGACGCCTGGATCGGGCCGCCGTCATCCGCCAACTCCACGCGTTGTCGGGTCGGACGCCGGACCCCGCATCGGCCGAGCGGATCTGGCGTCGATCCGAGGGCAATCCGCTCTTCGTCGAGGAACTGAGCTCGGCCCTCCTGCGGGGCGAGCCGGAAGACCAGCCGGCGTCCGTGGTCGAGATCCTGCTCGCTCGCGTCAGCGGGCTGTCCCGGGAGGCTGGCGAGGTCCTGGCGGCGGTCGCGATCGCCGGCCAGCCGGTCGACGAGGCGCTCGTCGTCGAGGTCCTGGCATGGCCAGAAGCCGACCTCCGGGTGCCGTTGCGGGAGGCGCTCGACCGCGGCGCGCTCATCGTCGATCCGGTCTCCGGGCAGTTCCGCTTCCGGCACGAGCTGCTACGCGAGGCGGTCGAGCGGACGTTGCTGCCGGGCGAGCGGCGAGCCCTCCATGCGCGCCACGCGGTCGTCCTGCAGGCTCGTCCAGACCTCGCCGACCCGAGTCCGGCGGGGGCCGCCAGCGAGCTCGCCCATCACTGGGCGGCCGCGGATCGCGTTCCTGAGGCCTATGCCGCCTCGATGGTCGCCGGTCAGGCGGCGGTCGCGATCCATGCCCATGCGTTGGCCAATCGCCAGTTCCAGCATGCCATGGACCTGGAGGAACGGCTGTCGGCCGACGCACGCCCGTCCGTGGCCGAACGCGTCGCGCTGCAGCGCGCGGGCGCCGACGCCGCCGACCTCAGCGGCGATCTCGCGCGCGCCGTCGCCCTCACCCACGCGTCGCTCGAGCTCGTCGACCCGACGGAGGATCCCGCGACGGCCGGTCTGCTGCACGGACGTCTGGGCTACCTCGGTTGGCTGTCCGGCGACGGGGCGACGGCCCTGGCGGAGCATCGGCTGGCGGTGGCCCTCGTGCCGGCTGAGCCGCCCAGTGCCGAACGCGCTCGAGTGCTCGGGGGGCTCGGCGGTGCCCTCATGGGCATGGGTCGGTGGGCGGAGTCGCGCGCCACGTGCGAGGCCGCGATCGACTGCGCGGCGAGCGTCGGGGCGCTGGCCGAAGAGAGCCGGGCCCGCAACATGCTCGGCTCCGATCTCGTGGCACTCGGCGAGGTCGACGCCGGCATCGAGCAGCTCCAGGAGGCGTGTCGGCTCGCGGCGGAGACCGGCAACACGGAACTCCTGATCGTGGGTCATCACAACCTGGCCCTGAACCTGCTCCAGGCGGACCGGTTCGAGGAGGCGCTGGCGGAAGCGAGCCAGGGGAGGATCGATGCACGCGAACACGGGCTGGAACGTCGGTTCGGGCAGGACCTGGCCGCGCTCCAGGCGGACGTCCTGCTCCGACTGGGGCGCTGGGACGAGGCCGATGTCGTGACCCTCGAGGGCCTCGCGCTCGACCCGCTCGGGATCGGCACGACGTACCTCTCCGCGGTTCGAGCGCGCCTGCTCGCCCTGCGCGGCCATGGGGAGGAGGCCAGGCGGCGCCTCGCGGCGATCGACCTCACCGCGCTCGACCCCGACGTCGCCGCATTCGTGGCGGCGGTGACCGCGGAGGCTGCGTTGGCCGCCGTGGGAGGCGCCACCGCAACGGACAGCGCGAATGCGCTCGCGTACGTGGAGGCGGGGCTGGCCAGCCTGGAGGACCTGGACGATGTGCTCTGGACGGCTCCTCTTGTGGCCATCGGGATCCGGACTGCGGCTGATGAGGCGGAGCGCGGCCGAGCCGGTCGGGAGCCCGCGAGATCGGCCGCGGCACGATCGGCGGCAGACCCGCTGGTCGCCCGGATGCCCTGGCTTGAAGCGCATTCCGGGACCCGCGGAGCTGAAGCCTGGCTGACTGTGGCCCGGGCCGAATCGACGCGACTCGCCGGGACCGCCGATGCCCAGGCATGGTCGGAGGCCGTCAGTGCCTGGGAGGCCCTACCCGATCCCTTCGCGGGCGCCTATGCCCGGTTGCGGCACGCCGAGGCACGGCTTCGGGTCGACGGGATGCGCGCGAGCGTCGACGCCGAGCTACGTGCTGCCCACGCCATCGCAGTCAGCCTCGGCGCCGACCCACTTCGGAAGGCGATCGAGGCGCTCGCGGGACGCGCCAGGGTCCGGCTGCCCGACGCCTCGACCGTGCCCGTGCCCGTGCCGGCCGAACCCGTGCCGGCCGAGCCAGCAACGCCGGTGTCCGATCCTGCGCCGACGGTCCTCGGCCCCCCGTCTGGGACGCCGGCGGCGGCCATCGCGGTGCGTACCCTGGGCCTCTCACCGCGCGAGGTGGAGGTGCTGGGTCTCGTCTCGCTCGGTCGATCGAATGGGGAGATCGCCGAGGAGTTGTTCATCAGCCGCAAGACGGCGTCCGTGCACGTCACGCACATCCTGGACAAGCTCGGCGTATCGAACCGGGTCGAGGCGGCCATGGTCGCCGCCCGGGCCGGCCTCGTGCCGGGCGACGGCGCGTAGGCGGGACGCCGCTACGCTTTGGTCGATGCCTGCCGACCCTTGATCTCCTGCGAAGAGATCTGGACGGGAATCAGCCCGTCCGCGTTCGGTTCACCGATCGCGATGTCGCGGATGACGCTGCCGGATTTCGCCATGAGCGCTGTCGCCTCGCGGACGCAGCGCAGGAGCTCGCCAGCCTTGGGTTCCATCCAGCACACTTCCAGATCGACGACGCGGGTCGCGTAGCCGGCGCGCTCCAGCGCCCGGAGGGTCTGGTCGTGCTGCTCGTCGCTGACCGAGAAGGCGAATTCCCCGCCAAGCTCGAGGTCGCTCCCTCCGGCAGACACCAGGTTCACGCCCTCGTCGTACAGGACCTGAAGCAGTGCCTCGAGGTCGGGAGGCGACTTGGCAGGGACGGTGCGGATCTGCTGATGCATGGCTCACCTCCAGAAAGACAGGTCGTCCGGCCGTGAACGCGGCGTTCCCAGGATCACCTTGCGGGTCATGGTACGCCCCGTCCACGGCCGAAACGACGTCCCCCCAGCGCGAGGAGGCTCTGACCTACAGCCGGGAGGCGGCTGCGCCCTCGTTCGCCGGCCGAGGGGCCCAGCCACCGAACAGGCGAGTGAGGCGCGCCCGGAACGGGACGCTGTCGATGGTGCCGGACAGGTGGCCATCGCCGATCTGCCGAGCCAGGCGGGCCTGTTCCGCCTGGCGATGATCCTCGGCGATCTTCTGGGCTGCCAGCATGTACAGCACGGTCGGGTGATTCATGGCCTGTGGCCTCCTGACGATCTCGCCGGACTCTTGTCCGGCGTCAGGAGCAACGTAGGCTGTGGCTGCCGGGGCGCCATCGGGCGATCGGCTTAGTCAGGAGCCCGGCGCTACCTCAAAGATCGAGCGTCCGACGCCCGGGGTCCCTTACGAACCGGCGGCGAGCGTCTCCGTGGCGACGAGCTCAAGGGCCCTGGTCAGCTGCGCGTCCTTGATCGCCGAGACCTCGGCCGGGGTCATGCCACGCACATCGTCCGGGACCACGGGCAGGACACCCTCGGCGAGCTTGACCGGCACGTCCGGGGCGATCCCTTCCTTCCAGATCCGACGCCCGTCCGGGGTCAGCCACTCGACCGTACCGACCCGCAGGGCGGAGCCGTCGTTCAGGGAGAACTCGCTGAGGACGGTGCCGGTGCCATACGTGGTCTCGCCCACGATCTTCGTGCGCTTGGCATCCTGCAGGGCACCGGACACGATCTCCGACGAACTGGCGGTGTTGACGTCCACCAGCACGACGAGGGGGAGGTCCGTGGCGACGCCGCCAGTCGAGACATCGTGTCGCTCCTCCCCGCCCTGGGCATTGCGCTCGATGTAGACCACACCCTTATCCAGGAACTGGCTGGCCACCCCGACCGCCTCGTTGACGTAGCCGCCCGGGTTGCCGCGAAGGTCGAGCACGACGCGCTGGGCGCCCATCTCGCGTGCAGCCTTCAGCGCCTTGACCAGCTCGTCCGCAGCACCAGAAGAGAACTGTTCCAGTCGAACGAGGGCCGTGGTCGTTCCCGGGACGAGTGCCCAGGAGACAGGCTCCAGGGCCACATCGGCGCGCACGATGGAGAGGGACCGTTCCGGACCGTCAGCCCCTGTACGCAGGGTCACGGACACGGTCGTGCCTGCTTCGCCGCGAACCCAGCCGGCGACCTCGTCCAGGGTCTTGTCCTGGGTCGACTTGCCGTCCACGTCGACCAGCAGGTCGTCTGGCTTGACCCCGGCCCGCATGGCCGGGCTGTCGCGAAAGACGGACACGATGCGCGGCAGGCCGCCGTCCGTCGTATCGATGCGGACGCCGATCCCGACGTATGAGCCGGACAGGGCCGCGTTGCGATCCGCCCGCTCCTCGGGTGTCATGAATTCCGTATGGCCGGTGTCGCCGACCGCTTCGGTCATCCCCTTGATGGCACCGTAGATGAGCACCTTGTCGTCAAGCGTGTCATTGCGGACGTACTCCTTGTGAAGTGTGTCCCAGGCTTCCTGGATCAGAGTGAAGTCCGTGGGACCCGCAGGCGTTGCCGGGCCGGCGGCAGCCGCGGGGCTGGCCGAGGCCGGGACCGCGGCACGATCGACCGGCGTCACCAGCTGACCGACGCCGACCCCGACCCCGAACGTGGCGATCAGCACGAGGCCGATCACGAAGCCGATGCCGGCCATCCGACCGGTGCGGCGGCTGGTGCCGGAGCTCGGCCGGATCCTGACCGGTTCGGTCGCGGGCGGGGTGGTGGGCGGCTGGGGCGGGATCGGCTGGTCATCCATGGGGTTGCGAACTCGTACGGTGTCAGGGTCGGACCACGCGTCGCGCGGCCATGCCGGACGCATCCGGTGACGTGAAGCATGGACCAGATCGGTTGCGAGCAGGGTGGCCGCCCGATGAAGGTTCGTACGCTGAACGCCCCCGGATCAGCGGGCCGCGTACCGAGCGTAGTAGTCATGCGCCGACTCCGCGGTCGACACCTCGGGTGGGAATCGGTCTGGGTCGAACATCTGGAGTCGTGGATGCTGCTGTCCGCTGGCCATCTGCGTCGCAAGCAGCTCGACGAGATACGGGGCGAGCAGCATGCCCCGCCCACTCCAGCCATTCGCCTGCCACCAGCCGCCGAGTTGTTGCGTGGGGCCGACGAGCGGGAGGTGATCCGGCGACACGTCGTACATCCCGGCCCACTGGCGGATCACCGTGGCATTCGCAAGAGCGGGTGCCTTCTGCGTGACGAGTGCCGCGGTTCTGCGCAGGAAGGCTGGCGTGGATGCCTGCTGGACGCCCGCTGGTTCATCCGGATCCACGACGCCCATCACGACTTCGCCGCGGAGCGTCTGGTTGAACCAGCCCTCGGTCGGACGGTAGAACGTGATCGCCGCGTCGATCGAGCGTCGCAGGGGCGCGGTCACGAGCACTTCACGGCGGTACGGCCGGTTCGGCGCGACGACGCCGGCCAGGGCGTTCAGCTCGCCGGACCAGCCACCGGCCGCGTTGACCACGACCTGGGTGCTGATCCGTCCGCGGTCGGTCTGCACGCCGGTGACCCCGCGGTCATCGATCGACACGCCCTGGACCGTGGTGCCGGCAAGCAGGCGCACCCCGCGGCCGGCCAGGTACTCCAGGTGCGCCCAGACCACGGCATCGTGATGGACGATGGCGTCGTCGTTCAGGACAGCACCCGCGACCGGATCGCCGCCGAGCAGGATCGGCAGCCGGCGGAGCGTGTCGTCGGGCGAGAGAAGCGCACTCCGGACGCCGATCCGACGGTGCATCGCGACGATGTCCCGCATGCGCTCGACTTCCTCGTCCTCGTACAGCACCCACGCGTAGCCGAGCCGGTAGAACAGCACGTTGAACCCGAGTTCATCGCCCATCCGGTCGTACTTGTCCTGGCAGGCGACTGCCACGTGGGTGAGTTCCTCGGTCAGCTGCATCGCCCGGATGCGGGCGACATTGCGGCCGGTCGCGCCGGAACCCGGATAGCCGCGCTCCACGATGACGATGTCGGTCAGGCCGAGGGCGACGAGTTCACGAGCCAAGGCGAGCCCCGCGATCCCGGCGCCGACGATGACCACTTCGGCGTTCATCGGGGGGACGGTCTCGCCCTGGAACCTCGCGACCGTGC
>Ga0136640_10000582_pt1 | contig 14227 bp, 9 predicted proteins | sample AntDrymUQ8642106_2_FD_105498 | JGI IMG/M metagenome (GOLD analysis project Ga0136640, IMG submission 105498) | Polar desert sand microbial communities from Dry Valleys, Antarctica - metaG UQ864 (21.06) | ecosystem: Environmental > Terrestrial > Soil > Desert | place: Antarctica: Dry Valley...
CTGCGACGACCGCCCGAAGCCTGACACTCCGCCCCCGGCCTGGCCGGAATTGCCGGGCAAAAGCAGGCAGGAACGCACCCCGGCGGCGGCGAAGGACGTCCTAACGCCATCTCGTCGTCCTATTGGGGACGGCGGCTACCGGGAGCCGTTGCAATGCGCCGTATCACCCTCAAGCTCGTCGTCGTCCTCACGCTGCTGATCGGGCTGATCCCAGCGGGTGCCGCCAGCGCGGAGGACGTGCACACCCACAGCGGCAACATGTCCTACGTCAAGAACCTGCCGTACGCGGCGCGCAACGGCACCAGCCCGAACTACGGCACGGACATCGAGTTCGCCAAGCTGCGGGTCAACGGCACGCTGCGCTCCTACGCGCTGGCGGGCTCCTACCGCAACGGCCTGCAGATCGTGGACATCACCAACCCGTCGCAAGCCAAGATCGCCGCGGTCTACGACTGCGGCGTGACGCAGGGCGACGTGCAGGTGTTCCGGCGCTCCGACAAGCCGGGACGCACGTTCATCACCTACACCTCCGACACCACGGGTGACGGCACCTCCACGTGCTACCGGGAGGCCAAGGCGCTGGGCTTTGACATCCTCAAGCCCAACGGCCAGGGCCGCAACGGCACCTTTGTGGCGGAGATCACCAACCCGCTCAAGCCCCGGACCGTGTCCTTCGTCGAGGTGGGCCAGGGCTCGCACAACCAGACCGTGCACCCCAGCGGCAAGTTCCTCTACAACTCCAACTCCGACCTGATCACGTCGACGTCACCGGCGATCGAGGTCTTCGACATCACGGACTTTGGCCGCCCGAAGCTGGCCAAGGAGCTGGCGCTGCCCACCCGCCCCGGCCTCGGCACCGAGTCGCACGACATTACCTTCAACGCCAGCGGCAGCCGCGCCTACTCGGCGGCGCTGTCACAGGGCGTGATCATCAACACCACCACGCCGGCCGCCCCTCGGATCATCACCAGCTTCCTGGACCCGGCGGTCAACGTGTGGCACCAGTCCGACCCGTTCTCCATGACCGACCCCGACACCGGCAAGCGCCGCGACTTTCTGATCATCGAGGACGAGGTCGCCGGCGCCATCGGCACCGGCCAGTGCCCCAACGGCGGTGTGCACGTCTACGACGTCACCGGCGACCTGGAGCGCAACCCGGCCAAGGTCGGCTACTGGAACATCGACGAGATCCGCCCCACCGACAACGTCACCGACAGCTGCACCGCGCACGTGTTCGACATCCACGAGCGCGAGGGAATCATGACCATCGCCTACTACAACGGCGGTGTCCGCGTGGTGGACATCTCCAACCTGGTCGGCATCGCCCTGGGCGACGACACCAGCATCACCGGTGCCGGGATGCGCGAGATCGGCTTCTACCGCACGGGCAACGCCGACTCCTGGAGCGCCAAGACCCCGAAGATCCAGGGCAACGGCGACTTCTTCCTGTACGGCAACGACATCAACCGCGGCCTTGACATCTACAAGTTCAACGCCAGCGGCAAGAAGTCGGCTTCGGACGGACGCTGGATGACCCCCGCGCAAGCGCTGACCTACTCCAAGACCCTGCCCGACGTGGATCTGAATGCCACGACCGCGCCGTTCTGCCTGCTGCCCCCGTCCTAACCACCAGCTCGGCGTGCACGACCAAGCCGGGAGTCCAAGGAGATCGTGTGATGCGCTCGAGCCTGCGCACACTGCTGATCAGCGGGCTGCTCCTGGCCGCCATGGCCGCCCCCCGGCGTCCCGCTGGCAGCAGCCGAGTCCGGCGCTGCCGACGCCGCGGCTGCGGCCGAGACCGATGCGGCGGCTGAGGTCGTGCGCAGCGCCAACATGAGCCATGTGGCCAACGTGCGCTACCCCGACGCCAAGCGCGCCGCCAACCGCAAGATCGACACCCAGGGCGGTACCGACATCGAGTTCGCCACGATCAAGGTGGCCGCGCCGCATCGGCGGACGCACCCAGATGGTCAACCGCGACTTCTCCTTCGCCGGGACCTACCAGAACGGCCTGCAGGTCGTCGAGATCAGCAACCCTCGGCAACCTCGGCTTGTCGCTACCTACGACTGCGACCTGTTCCAGGGCGACGCGCAGACCTTTGCGCGCGACGGGCGCACCTACGTCACCTACACCAACGACTACGACGGCGTGGACTCAGCCTGCTTCCGCGACCTGGGCATCACCGGGGACGAGCTGCCCACCGGAACCCTGGTCATTGACGTCACCCGCCCCTCGGCACCGCGCTCGGTCGGCTTCGTCGAAGTGCCCGCGGGGTCGCACAACCAGACGGTCCACCCCAACGGGCGAGTGATGTACAACTCGAACTCTGAGCGCACGCCCCAGGGCTTGGAGGTCATCGACCTGACCAACCTCAAGCCCCCCAAGATCGCCAGCCGGCTGCAGCTGGCTCGGGCAACGAGGCGCACGACATCACCTTCAGCCAAGACGGTAATCGTGCCTATGTGGCGGCGCTGAGCCACACGCTAGTGCTCGACACCTCGCGGCCCTTCAAGCCGGAGATCATCGGGGGCATCATCGACCCGTCGGTGACGCTGCACCACCAGTCCGACCCCGTCACCGTCGACGGTCGCGAGTTCCTCATCGTCAACGACGAGCTCAACGGCGCCGCGGGCAACGGCTACTGCCCCGGCGGCGGCCTGCACGTCTATGACATCACCGGCGACCTGGAGCGCTCACCGGTCAAGGTCGGCGCCTTCTTCGCTCCCGACATCAACGTGCAGGAAGGTGCTCCCACCGGCACGGCGGGGCTGACCAGCTGCACGGCGCACGTGTTCGACATCTACGAGAAGCAAGGGTTGCTGACCATCGCCTGGTTCGCCGGGGGGGGTTCGGGTCGTTGACCTGTCCGACCTCGTGGGCGTCTCCGCCGGCGCGGATCCGACCGGCAGCGTCGGCGCGGGCATGAAGGAGGTCGGCCACTTCCGATTCGTCGCCGACCACGACACCTGGGCAGCCAAGGTCAACAAGTTCGCCAGGGACGGGTCGGCCTACATCTTCAGCAACGACCAGACCCGAGGCCTTGACGTCTTCCGCTACGACTCGGCGGCGCCCAAGCCCAGCAAAAAGGGCCGCTGGATGACGCCGGCGCAGGCCTTGGAGCGTGCCGAGCGGCTGCGGGCGGATCCCGACTTCGACGCCCCCGACAGCCCGGTCTGCGTCATCGGCTGACGCGCACGCGCAGGGCCAGCCAGCGGCGTTCGGCCGCGCTCCACGCGTCCCCCAGCGGCTCGATCACGTCCTCGACGGCACCGAGCAGTTCCTCGAGTTCGCCGGTGGCCGCGGCGACGCGCTGAGCCGCTGGCAGGGCCGCCGCCGCCTCGTGCAGGGACTCCTGGCAACGTCGCCACTCGGCCTCGACCTCGGCGACGCGCCAGCTCTCCAGTTGTGCCACCACCTCGGCCAACTCGCCACGCAGCACGTCCAGACCCACGTCAATCGGCGCAGGATCGACCCGACCGACAGGCAGGCAGGACAGCACCGCGCGGCGGGCGCCCTGCACGCGCTCGGCCTGCGCGGCGAAGGCGGCGTGCGCGGGACGCAGCCGCTCGGGAATGACGCGCCGACGCCGCATCACCGCGCGGCGGGCAGGCGTGATAGGACCGGCAACACGCGGGAAGGGTAGCGAGCGACAGCCCAGCGACAGGAGACAGCGTCATGCGGACCTACCAGCTACTCATCGGCGGGGAGTGGGTCACCACCGACGATCGCAAGCAGATCCGAAGCCCCTACAGCGAACAGCTGGTGGGCAGTGTCGCGGTGGCCACCGCCGAGCACGCCGACAAGGCCGTGGACGCCGCCGCCGCGGCCCTGCGCAACGGCGCGCCGCCCCAGCACGAGCGGGCGGATGCCCTGGAGGCGGCCCGGCGATTGGTCGCCGAACGCGCGGACGACTTCGCCCGCTGCATCGCCGAGGAGTCGGGCAAGCCGCTGGCGACGGCCGCCGCCGAAGTCGCCCGCTGCCAGGACACCTTGCTGTTTTCCGCCATCGAGGCGCGCAAGCTCGCCGGCAGCGTTGTGCCCTTCGAGGGATCGTCGGCCGGCGCCGGCAAGCTGGGCTTCACGCTGTACCACCCCAAGGGCATCGTCGCGGCCATCACCCCGTTCAACTTCCCGCTCAACCTGGTCACTCACAAGCTGGCGCCTGCCTTTGCCGCGGGCTGCCCGGTGGTGCTCAAGCCCGCCGGCGACACACCACTGACGGCCTACCTGCTCGCAGAGGTGATGGTGGAGGCCGGATGGCCGGAAGGATTCCTGTCCGTGCTCACCGGGTCGTCGTCGACCATCGGTCCGGCCATGACCGGCCGCCCGGAGGTCAAGGTCATCTCCTTCACCGGGTCGACCGAGATCGGCCAGTCGCTGGAGGAGAACAACCCTCACGCCGAGGTGCTCACGGAGCTCGGCAACAACACTCCCGTCATCGTCGACGCCTCGGCGGACCTGGAATCGGCCGCGGCGAAGCTGGCCGCGACCGGCTACAGCTTCGCGGGGCAGTCCTGCATCTCCGCACAACGCGTCTACGTCATGTCGTCGGTCAAGGACACCTTCCTCGACCTGCTCACGGCCAAGGTCGGCGAGCTCGTGGTCGGCGACCCGTTGGACCCTGACACCGACGTCGGCCCGATGATCCGCCCCGATGACCGCGACCGGGTGCTGCAATGGATCAAGGAAGCGCAGGATGCCGGCGCGAAGATCATGGCCGGTGGCGAGGTCAACGACGACGGTTGCCTGCAACCCACCGTGCTGGACGACGTGACGCCCGACATGAAGGTGTCGGCTGAGGAGATCTTCGGGCCCGTCCTGGCGGTGCAGGCCGTTGCCGACCTCGACGAGGCGATCCGGCTCGCCAACGACACCAGCTACGGCCTGCAGGCCGGTATCTTCACCGGCGACCTCAACGCCGGCCTACGCGCCGCCACCGAGCTGAAGTTCGGCGGGGTGATGATCAACGAGTCGCCGACCTTCCGCGCCGACCAGCAGCCCTACGGCGGCATGCGTGACTCCGGCAACACCAGGGAGGGCCCAGCCTGGGCAATCCACGACTATCTGGAGGAGACGGTCGTGGTGCTACAGCTCGGCCCCGGTGGCGGCAGCGGCGGCGCGGGTCCGGTTGGCTCGGGATCGTAAGCGGCAGCCTTGATGGCTTCGCAGCGCTACCTCCAAGACGCGGTGCTGAAAGACGGCCGCACCGTCACCATCCGGCCCATCGAGCCTGGCGACAACGACCGGATGATGGCGATGTGGCAGCGGCTGTCGCCCGAGAGCATCCGCATGCGGTTCTTCGCGCCGCGGTCGATGACCGCCGAGCAGATGCGCTACTTCACCGAGGTGGACCAGCATCAGCGCGTGGCGCTGGTGGCCGAGACGGCGGGGCGGATCGTCGGCGTCAGCCGCTTCGACTGCCTGCAGGAGGACCCGTCGACCGCCGAGTTCGCGGTGTTGGTGGAGGACGCCGAGCAGGGCCGGGGCATCGGCACGGTGCTGTTGCGGGCGCTGTTCGAGCCGGCTCGTGACCTCGGCGTCACCGGCTTCGTTGGTGACGTGCTGCGATCGAACAACCGGATGCTGCACATGATGCGCGACGCCGGCCTGGAACCGGTGCTGGACAGCTTCGGCTCCGTGGTGCACGCCAGCTTCCGCTCGACGTCGACCGAGGCGTTCCTGGCCACCGGCGACGAGCAGGACCGTCAGGCTGCCGTAGCGGCGCTGCGTGCGGTGTTCTCGCCGGCCTCCATCGCCGTGGTCGGGGCGTCTCGCGACCCAAAGACCATCGGCGGCCTGGTCTTCGCCAATCTGCTCGCCGGTGGCTACGCCGGTCCCGTCTACCCGGTCAACCCCTCCGCGGCGCATGTGCAGTCCGTCGCCGCCTACAGCACCGTGGCCGACTGCCCGACCGTCCCGGAGATGGTGCTGGTGTGCGTGCCGGCGCCGCACGTCACCACGGTGGTCAAGCAGGCCGCCGAGCTCGGCACCAAGGCAGCGGTCATCATCTCGGCTGGCTTCAACGAGGCAGGGCCCGAGGGGGCCGCGAGGGAGCGCGAGCTCATGGAGGTCGTGCGCTCCCAGGGCATCCGCGTCGTCGGGCCCAACTGCATGGGAGTGCTCAACGCCGCCGGCGACGTCCGCATGAACGGCACCTTCTCGCCGGTGTTCCCGCCGCCAGGGCAGGTGGCCTTCTCCAGCCAGTCCGGCGCCCTCGGTCTGGCGATCCTGGCGGCGGCCCAGCGCCTCGGCCTTGGGTTGTCCAGTTTCGCCAGCGTCGGCAACAAGGCCGACCTGTCCGGCAACGACCTGCTGCAGTACTGGGAGTCCGACGAGGCCACCGAGGTCATCCTGCTGTACCTGGAGTCATTCGGGAATCCGCGCAAGTTCGGCCGGATCGCGCGGCGGATCGGCCGCAGCAAGCCGATCGTCGCGGTCAAGTCGGGCCGCAGCGCGGCTGGCGAGCGCGCCGCCTCCTCGCACACCGGCGCATTGGCGGCCGGCGACGTGGCGGTGGAGGCGCTGTTCCGGCAGGCCGGGGTGATCCGCACCGACACCCTGGAAGAGCTGTTCAACGTCGCCACGGTGCTGACCAACCAACCCGTGCCCAACGGCAACCGTGTCGCCATCCTCACCAACGGCGGCGGCCCAGGCATCCTGGCCGCGGACGCCTGCGAGGCCAACGGCCTGGCGGTGCCAGAGTTGTCGGAGGCGACCCTGTCCCGACTGGCCGAGTTCCTGCCGACCGAGGCCGGCATCCGCAACCCGGTGGACATGATCGCCTCGGCCTCGGCGGCCAACTACGGCCGCGCGATGCGGGTGCTCGCCGACGACGGGCAGGTCGACGCCCTGCTGGTGATCTTCATCCCGCCGGTGGTGACCCTGGCCGAGGACGTGGCCCGCGAGATGGCGGCCGCGCGCGGCGAGATCGACGCCGGCATCCCCGTCGTCAGCGTGTTCATGTCCGAACGCGGCGTCCCTGGTGAGCTGACGCAAGCACGCATCCCGTCGTTCCGTTTCCCCGAGGGGGCCGCCCAGGCGTTGGGGCAGGTCGCGCGCTACGGCCGCTGGCGGAACAGACCGCTGGGCAACGTCGTGGAGGTGCGCGATGCCGACGAGGGTGCGGCGCGTGCCGTGGTCGACGCGGCGCTGCCCGCCGGCACACCCGCCGCCTGGCTGGACGCGACGCAGGCCGAGCGGCTGCTGTCCGCCTTCGGCATCAGCACCGCTCGCGCACAGGTCGTTCGAAGCCCCGAGGAGGCCGCCGCCGTGCAGGCCGAGATCGGCGGTCCCGTCGCGGTGAAGGCCGCGGCGCCGGTCCACAAGACCGAGCTCGGCGGGGTGCGGCTCGGCCTCGCCCGCCCGGAGCAGGTGGCCGACGCGGTGCGGCAGATCTCGGCGGACCTGCGCGCCGCCGGGCGCGACGACCTCGTGGCAGCGGGGTTCCTGGTGCAGGAGATGGTCGGCGAGGGCGTCGAGATGGTCGTCGGCGTCAGCCACGACCCGTCCTTCGGCTCGATCCTGCTGGTCGGTATGGGTGGCACGCTCGTCGAGTTGCTCGCCGACGTGGCCGTGCGCATCCACCCGCTGACCGACGTCGACGTCGACGACATGCTCACCAGCCTGCGCGGCTACCCGCTGCTGACCGGCTACCGGGGGTCGGCGCCCGTTGACATCGATGCGCTCAAGGCCCTGCTGTTCCGGGTCTCGGCGATGGTCGAGGCGGTGCCAGAGGTGGACGAGGCGGACCTCAACCCAGTCTTCGTCCGCCGGCACGGGATCGCCGCGGTCGACGCCCGCATCAAGCTCTCACGCGAGCACGCCCGCCCACGCCGATAGTCGCGGGCGTCGCGACAAATAGGTCTTGCGCACGCGGGCGAGAAGGCAGAAGGTGTGTCGATCCAGGCGAGGATGAACGGTGAGGGGAGGTTCTCCTCGCATGCTGGTCCACCCATGTAAAGGAGCAAGTATGTCCGTGTGTCGACGACTTGGGGCGTTCGTGGCCGCGTCGGCCCTTCTCATCACGGCCTCGGCGGCCATTGCGGCACCAATCACTCCTGGAGGCGATACCGAGGTAACCGTCGGTAGTGGTGACCGGTACTTCTCCCACAACAAGCAGAACGAGCCTGGGCTGGCCGTCAACCCTGTGCACCCGAGGATCCTGGCCTCGGGCGCCAACGACAACATCGACCTGGAGCGCTGCTACGCCGGCGATGACCGCGACTGCCCCTTCACGCCCGGTGTGGGTTTGTCAGGGATCCAGTTCTCCACCGACGGCGGCAGTTCGTGGGTCCAGCCCACCTACACGGGTTATTCGGCGCGCAACGCCAGCTGTCGCACCGACACCCCGGACGACCAAGTGTGCCAGCCCTCAGTCGGTCCGATCGGGACGCTGCCCAAGTACTTCGAGAACGACCTGGTCTCCAATGGCGACCCCGAACTCGTCTTCGGCCCGGTCCCCAGGAACGGCAGGTTCTCGTGGGCCAACGGCCAGCGGCTGTACTACGCCAACATCACCACTCCCTTCCCGGGCACGCGGCCGTTCCGTGGCGCCGGCGCCATTGCCGTCTCGCGCACCGACGACGTCGCCGGTGCCATCGCCGGGAACAACGGTGCCTGGAAGGCGCCCGTGGTCGTGACGCGCCAAAACTCAGCGCTGTTCAGCGACAAGGAGCAGATCTGGGCCGACAACGCCGCGTCCAGCCCGTACTTCGGCAACGTGTACGTGTGTAACGTCGGGTTCCGCGGCGCCGCGGGTTCCGAGCCTGTCCTGTTCAGTCGCTCCCAGGACGGGGGCGACACCTGGAGGGTCCGCCAGCTGACGGCGGCGACCAACAATAACCAAACCGGCGGGCGGCAGGGCTGCACAATCCGCACCGACAGCGACGGCGTCGTGTACGTCATCTTCGAGGGCTTCGACAAGCAGCGGCAAACCGGCGTCTTCTTCCAGGTGCGATCCTTCAACGGCGGGCGGACGTTCGAGCGCCCGCGTGCGATCGTCGACATCGCCTCCATCGGTCAGTTCGACCCGGCGCAGGGTCAGTTGACCATCGACGGCATCGCCGGCGCGCGGACCAACACCTTCCCGAGCGTCGACATCGCCAACGGTGCACCCAGCGGCGCCGACGCCACCGACCAGATCCTGGTCAACTGGTCCGACGACCGGGCCGGTCTGAACGCGGAGAAGGCGTACGTCATCAGCTCGCGCAACAAGGGCAGGACGTACACCGCGCCGCTGACCGCGTCACAGGCCAGGGACCGCGCGAACCAGCCGGCCATTGCCATCTCGCCGAACGGGACCGACGCGTGGCTGGTCTATAACGCCTTTCTGGACCCGTGGCGGGATGACACCACCTCGCGCCGCCGGATGCTCGGCGTCGTCCGCCACGCCGACGTCAACCCGGCGACGGGTGCGCTGAGCGCGTTCGCCACCCAGCACCGGGGGGAAGTGGGTGACGCCCGCGGGTCGAGCTCGAACGGCCTGACGAGCGAGTTCCTCGGCGACTACAACTACGCGGTGGCCACCCGGAGCTTCGGCGCCGCGGTGTGGAATGACACACGCGAAGCCGCAGTATGCCGGGCGATCAACACCTACCGGCAGGCGTTCGTCGACGACGTACTCTCCGGTGCGGCCGAGCCGATGGTGGCCGACCGCCCCCGCGACCGTGCGTCGGCCGCCGAGTTGCCGGCCGCCCATTCCACGGCGTTGCGACCCGGACCGAACTCTGACTGCCCGCAGAGCAGATCGTCCGCCTTCGGCAACACCGACCACTACGCGGGCACCTACTCCGACCCGACCCCGTAGAACTCGCCCCGCCTAACCGCCAGGGGCGCCGCTCAACTCGAGCGGCGCCCCTCGGCGGTGACTACCGCGCGGCAATCGACAGGGCCGTCGCGGATTTCGAGGCCAGCTTCAGGGCGACCCCTGGCTGCGAGGAATACCGCACTTAAGGGCGGTCGCGGTGGCGAGGCTTGGCGACCGTTTCGGCGCCGCTGTCCCATTCCGCCCAGTCCGAACCTTCCTCAACGTCCTCGCCCGTCGGGTCCTCGGCCTCCGCGCGGTCCAGGGCGTCGGCATCGTCGGGCAGTTCGAAGAGCGTGAGCACGCCGTCCTCGGCGTCGAGGCAGACCATCGCGGCCCGCGACCAGCAGCCGTCCTCGTCGGGCAGCCACGCCACGGCACACGGCGTCTCGTCGAGGAACGCCCGGGTGAGGATGGCTCCCGGGGAACGTTCCCAGATCGACTGCAGCTCGTCGGCGAACAGCGCAGCGCCGTCACCGGCCCGGTCAGGGCAATCGATTTCGGGGTGCGCCAGCGCCAGCAGGGCATCCAGGTCCCTGGCGTTGAACCCCTCGACGAACTCGTCGCGGAGCGACTCGAGGTCGTCGGGTCCTCCGCCCGACCACTCGGTGGCGGGGCGGTCGCGGTCGTCGCTGTCGACCTCGTCGTCGACGTCGACGACGTTGAGGCCTTCCTCGGTCGGAACTCCGGTCATGGTTCACCTCCCGACGTAGAGCATCGCCCCCCACACGCTGCGTGCCAAGACTTGACTTTTCGAAACTTCATCCCGCAACGGGCCGGGCAGTGGCCAAAGGCAATGGTCTAATCGCCCTGCCGGACGTGGCTTGTCCCCCCTTAGCGCCTAGCATGTGGCTCTGCCATGAACGACTTTCTCAGCGAGTTGCAGCGCCGCGTGCTCGTCTTCGACGGGGCGCTTGGCACGTCGATCCAGTCACGAGACCTGCACCCAGACGATTTTGACGGCCTCGACGGCTGCAACGAGGTGCTGGTCCGCACGCGTCCCGATGTCATCGGCGAGATTCACGCGGAGTTCCTGCAGGTCGGCTGCGACGCCGTGGAGACCGACACCTTCGGCGGCGCGCCGTGGGTCCTGGCCGAGTACGGGCTGGCCGACGAGACCGAGGCGCTGGCGACGGCAGCCGCCGGGATCGCTCGCGAGGCCTGCGACGCGGTGGCCACGCCTCCACGGCCCCGGTGGGTGGTGGGCTCCATCGGCCCCGGCACGCGCAGTCCCACCCTGTCGCTGGGCAACAACCCGGCCAAGCCCGATTTCATCGACTACGACGCGATGGTCGCGGGCTACCTGCGCCAGGTTCGCGGCATGGTCGCTGGCGGCGTCGATGTGCTGTTGGTGGAGACGGTCTTCGACCTGCTGCAGGCCAAGGCCGCGCTGTGGGCCTGCCACGAAGGCATGGCCGCCGAGGGCCGCACCCTTCCCCTGCTGGTCTCGGTCACCATTGAAAAAGACATCAACACCATGCTGCTGGGCAGCGAGATCGGCGCCGCGCTGGTCGCCCTGGAGCCCCTGGGCGTGGACGTGATCGGGCTGAACTGCGCGACCGGCCCTGAGGACATGCGCGAGCAGATCCGCCAGCTCAGCCGCACGTCACGTCTGCCGATCAGCGTCATCCCCAACGCCGGCATCCCGTCGATGGTCGATGGCCAGGCGTCCTACCCGCTGACGCCCGAGGCACTGGCCGCCGCGCACCGTGAGTTCGTCAGCGACTTTGGCGTGCAGTTGGTCGGTGGCTGCTGCGGGACCACCCCGGCGCACCTCGACGCGGTCGTGCGAACCGTTGCCGAACTGCGGCCGGCGCCGCGCGAGCCGGAGTTCGAGCCGTCGCTGGCCTCGCTGTACGCCCCGGTGCCCCTCGAGCAGGACCTGTCGTTTCTGGTAGTCGGGGAGCGGCTCAACGCCAACGGGTCGCGCAAGTGTCGCGACCTGTTGCTCGACGAGGACTGGGAGGCCATGACCCAGATGGCCCGGGCTCAGGTACGTGAGGGTGCCCACACCCTCGACGTCTGTGTCGACTACGTGGGCCGCGACGGCGTGGCCGACATGGTCCAGGTCGTCGATCGGCTGGCCACCCAGTCGACGCTGCCGCTGATGATCGACTCCACCGAGATGGCTGTGGTGTCGGCGGCGCTGCGCCGCATCGGCGGCCGCGCGGTCATCAACTCGGTCAACCTGGAGGACGGGCGGCGCAAGGCCGACGTGCTGCTGGGAATGGCCAAGCAGTTCGGGACCGCCGTGGTGGTGCTGGCCATCGACGAGGAGGGTCAGGCCCGCACCGCCGACCGCAAAGTCGAGGTCTGCAAGCGGATCGCCGCTGTCGCGATGGACGAGTTCGGGCTGTCGGCCTCCGACCTCATCTTCGACACCCTGACCTTCCCGCTGGGGTCGGGTCAGGAAGACCTGCGCCGTGACGGCCTCGCCACCCTGGAGGCGATCGAGCGGGTCAAGGCCGAGATACCCGGCTGCCACACCATCCTCGGCGTGTCCAACGTGTCGTTCGGGCTGTCACCGGCGGCCCGCCAGGCGCTCAACTCGGTGTTCCTGCACATGGCAGTCGAGCGGGGACTTGACGCGGCCATCGTCAATCCGGCCAAGATCCTGCCGCTGCACCAGATCGATGACGAGGTGCGTCAGGTCTGCACCGACTTGATCAACGACCACCGCGTCGGCGCGGGGGGCTCCGCGCGAACCGAATACGACCCGCTCGCCGAGTTGATGCGCCTGTTCGAGGGCGCCACCGAGTCGCGGGCCTCGCAGGCCGACCTCGCGGCCCTGCCGCTGACCGAGCGGCTACAGCGGCGGATCATCGACGGTGACCGCGACGGACTCGACAATGACCTCGATGCGGCGATGACCGACGGCCTGGCCCCGTTGGACATCATCAACACGCACCTGCTGGCTGGGATGAAGGTCGTCGGCGAGCTGTTCGGCTCGGGCCAGATGCAGTTGCCGTTCGTGCTGCAGTCCGCTGAGTGCATGAAGGCCGCGGTGGCGCATCTGGAACCCTTTATGGAGCGCGCCGACGACTCAGGCAAGGCCAGGGTTGTGCTCGCCACCGTCAAGGGCGACGTGCACGACATCGGCAAGAACCTGGTGGACATCATTCTGACCAACAATGGCTACGAAGTCCGAAACCTCGGCATCAAGCAGCCGATCGACGCGATCGTCGCGGCCGCAGAGGACTTCAGGGCCGACGCGATCGGCCTGTCGGGGCTGCTCGTCAAGTCGACGGTGGTCATGCGCGACGACCTGGAAGAGCTCAACCGCCGCGGGCTCGCCCGCTATCCGGTGCTGCTGGGCGGCGCCGCCCTGACCCGTGCGTACGTCGAGGTCGACCTGCGCCAGCTCTATAAGGGCCCGCTGTTCTACTGCCGCGATGCCTTCGCCGGCTTGCACACGATGGACGAGGTGGCGACGCGCAAGGCCGACGGACGCTTGAGCGCCGGCGACGACTGGGGACGCCAGATCGGCGAACGCGCGGTGCGCACGACTGGACCGGGGCGCGCTGGCGACCGGCCCGGCGGCGTCGCCACGGTTCCGCGCCGCTCAGACGTGGCGACCGACGCGCCCGTGCCCACGCCGCCGTTCTGGGGGTCGCGGGTCGTGCGCGGCGTGCCGCTCGACGAGGTCGCCGCGCTGCTGAACAAGCGGGCGCTGTTCCGCAGCCAGTGGGGCTTCGGCCGCGAGGACATCCCGGCCGGCGAGGCCGCCCTGCGGCAGATGCTGGCGATGGCCCGCGCGGAGTCGCTGCTGACGCCGATGGCGGTGTATGGCTACTTCTCCTGCGCCAGCGACGGCAACGACGTGATCGTGTACGAGGCGCCCGACTCCGACACGATCGCGGCGCGCTTCAGCTTCCCGCGGCAGAGCCGCGGTCGCTTCCTGTCCATCGCGGACTTCTTTCGTCCGCTCGATTCCGGCCAGCGAGATGTGATCGCCTTCCATTGCGTGACGATGGGTTCGCGGGTATCCGAGCGGGCCGCGCAGCTGTTCGCCGACAACCACTACACCGATTACCTGTACCTGCACGGGTTCGGCGTCGAGATGGCCGAGGCCATGGCCGAGTTGTGGCATGGGCGGATCCGCACTGAACTGTGTATCGACGGCGAGGATGCCGACACGCCCGAGGAGCTGTTCCGCCAGGGCTATCGAGGCTCACGTTATTCCTTCGGCTACGCCGCCTGTCCCGATCTGGAGGCCCGCAAGCCGCTGTTCGACCTGATCGACCCGACCCGGATCGGGCTGGAGCTGTCCGAAGAGTTTCAGCTACACCCCGAGCAGTCCACTGACGCGTTGATCGTCCATCACCCCGAGGCCAAATACTTCAATGCGCGGTAGGTGACCGCGGGCGGATGGGCTGTCACCTCCGCTCCGCATGACCCCTTTACGCTGCGCTCCGGTGACAGCC
>Ga0136640_10000583_pt1 | contig 14211 bp, 13 predicted proteins | sample AntDrymUQ8642106_2_FD_105498 | JGI IMG/M metagenome (GOLD analysis project Ga0136640, IMG submission 105498) | Polar desert sand microbial communities from Dry Valleys, Antarctica - metaG UQ864 (21.06) | ecosystem: Environmental > Terrestrial > Soil > Desert | place: Antarctica: Dry Valley...
GACGCCGATGTGACCGCGTCGGCAGCGATCACCGTGACCGCCATGGATGACCACGGCGACTGGTCGGCCCGCACCGTGGAGTTGTACCCGGGCGGGCCCGCCGTGCTCGAGCACAGTGACGGCAACCACGGCAGTTGGCTAGCGCACACCAACCATTTTGTCGCCGGTGGGGTCGGACCAGACGCGGGGGTGACGTCGGAGTTGTCCACCAGCCGCGAACGCCTCGACCGGGTCGCGGTGCTCGCCCGAACAACCGACCCCAGCTCAGCGGGTTGCCTGGGCACGCCGCAGCCGCTCGCCGAGAAGCTGGCCACCCATGACCTTGGCGAGCGCAGTGTGTGTGTCCACGGGTTCCCGCAGGCGCCGATCGGTCAGCGAGCCGCAACCCTGGCTGTGGTTGTGGCCGAGCCGGCGGCCGGCCGGCTGCATGTGCACGCGGGCAAGGCCTGCGAGACCCGTACAGCCTCCTGGTGGTCGAACCGAGGCTGAGAATAACCCGGCTGGTCGGCCGATCAGCCGAACAGCGCGTCCACGAACGACCGTGCCGGCCGCTGCCCGGCGGGTGGAACGACGTCGGCCGGAGCCACCATGTCCGGGGTGATGCGCGGCAGTGGCTGAGTCCGCGGGCCTCGCGACACATGCCAATCGTTCTCGGTCTCGATGAGGTCAGCGAGGCTGGACCGCTGCAGGAAGATGCCGCGGCAGTCCTGACACTGGGTGACTTGCACCCGCAGGCGGTCGTGCACAGCCATATTTCCCTGGCAGACCGGACAAACGATGCTGGCGGTGTCCTCGGTGCTCATCTTCGCCACCGTAGCCCCTAAACGGCGTGCCGCCGAGAGTCCACGCCCGACCGCGCACCGGGGGCCATTAACAAGTCGATGCGGTGTTGTCTGTGTGGTCGCCCCCGCCGCCCGTGCTCCAATACGGGTCTGATGGTTGCCGCACGCACCAACCACGCCTTCCACGACGCTGTGCTGCCGTTCACGATGGCGCACCGCGGCGGCGCAGGCTATCCCCCCAACATTGGCATCGAGAACACGCTGCGCGCCTTCGCCACCGCGTGGAGACACGGCATACGCGGGTTCGAGACCGACGTCCGGGCCAGCAGGGACGGCGTTGCGGTGGTCGTGCACGATGCCCGGCTCGACCGCTTGTGCGGTGTCCCACACGCCGTGCAGGAGCTGACCTGGGACGAGCTGTCTCGGCTGCGCGTCGACGGCCGCGAGCCGCTCCCCCGGCTCGACGAGCTGCTGGTCGCGTTCCCGGATGCGCTGATAAACGTCGACATCAAGGCCGACAACGCGGTGTTGCCGACCCTGTCGGCGGTGGCCGCCGCGGATGCTCGCGACCGGGTCTGCCTGGCGACGTTCGCCGATCGGCGCATCCGGCGCATCCGGCGCCTCGCCGTCGGCCAGGCAACTTCGTGCAGCAGCCTGGAGGTGGCGCTGCTGCGCTTCGGCCCAACCCCCCGGGTGTGGGGCACTGCTGCCCGGCGCGGAGCTGTGGCCGCGCAAGTGCCGCCGCGCACCCGCGGCATCACGGTGGTCACAGCAGGTCTGGTCCGGCGCGCGCACGCTGCCGGCCTGCAGGTGCATGTGTGGGGGGCCGATGATCTGTCCACCATGCGGGCCATGCTCGATCTGGGGGTGGACGCACTGATCACCGACCGGATCGACCTTGTCGGCCTTGCGCTCGCTGAGCGGAGGGGGGCGCGGTGAATACTGCGCCCGGACAAGTGCCAGCAGCCGACGAGGTCAACAGGCGCGCCGAGCAGCGAGCCTGGTCGTGGTACGACTGGGCCAACTCCGCCTACGCGACCACCATCGGCGCGGTGCTCTTCGCTCCCTACCTCACGAGCGTCGCCGAGGTGGCTGCCTGTGGCCAAGCCGGCACCGTTGGTGCTCCTTGTCGCACCGACCTGAGTGTGCTGGGGGTGGCGGTTTCCCCGGGCTCGCTGGTGTTCTACGTCATCACCGTCTCGACCGTGCTGTCCGCACTGGTGCTACCGGTGGTCGGCGCGATCGCGGACCGCAGCAACTCCAAGCGGCGGTTGATGGGACGTCTGGCTTGGACGGGTGCTGCGATGGCGGTGGCGATGTTCACCGTCTCAGGCGGCAACTGGCAGCTCGGCGCTGCACTGCTGCTGATTGGCAACATCGCGTTCGGGGCCAGCCTGGTGGTCTACGACGCCATCTTGTGTGAGATCGCCACACCGGACGAGCGGGATGCGGTGTCCTCACGGGCGTGGGCGTTCGGCTACCTCGGCGGCGGGCTGCTGCTGGCGGTGAATCTGGCGATCGTCACTCTGCACGAATCGCTCGGCCTGTCCACTGCGATGGCGGTGCGGGTCAGCCTCGCCTCCGCCGGGCTGTGGTGGGCTCTGTTCACCCTCATCCCATACCGGCGGCTGCGCGACCGGCCACCGCGCGACGTGGTCCCGGCGACAGGGCCGCTGGTCCGGCGCAGTTTCGGCCAGCTGGTCGCCACGTTGCGCGATGCTCGCAACTACCCGATGACGCTGACCTTCCTGCTGGCCTACCTGTTCTACAACGACGGGATCCAGACTGTTATCGGCACCGCCAGCGTCTACGGTGATAAGCAGCTCGGCTTCGAGACCGGTGCGCTGATCGCCACCATCTTGCTCGTGCAGTTCGTTGCCTTCGGCGGCGCTTTGCTGTTCGGACGCATCGCGGCCAGGCTGGGCAGCCGGCGAACCATCTTGGCAGGACTCTGGGTCTGGATCGCGGTCGTGGGCGTCGGCTATCTGCTGCCCGCCGGCGAGCTGCTGCCGTTCCTAGCGCTGGCCACCGCCATCGGCATCGTGCTCGGCGGCACTCAGGCGCTGTCCCGTTCGCTGTTCAGTCAGCTGATCCCGCCCGGGCGAGAGGCGGAGTACTTCAGCCTCTATCAGGCCTGCGAGCGGGGCACCAGCTGGCTCGGCACGCTGGTGTTCGGCCTAGTTCAGCAGACAACCGACTCGTATCGCCCAGCACTCGCGGCGCTGGCCATCTTCTTTGTGGTCGGCTTTGTCCTGCTGCTGCGCGTTGACGTGCGACGTGCCATTGTCGAGGCAGGCAATCTGCCACCGAAGGTAGTCTGATGTGACGTGCGACGCTCATCGGGACGGAATGTTGACCCAAATTGAATCGTTGAGCAAACCGTAGGTCCTCTTGGTGCGAACCACGATTGGACCGTCAGCCACCCGAACGGAGGACTCCATGTCGGACCGCGCACTACGCGGCACACGTCTGGGGACGCAGAGCTTCGAGGACGAGCGCGGCGTCGAGATGGCGCCTCGTACCCAGATCGCCTACGACTGCACGCAGGGCCACCAGTTCAGCTTGGTCTTTGCGCACGACGCCGATGTCCCGTCGCTGTGGGAGTGTCCACGCTGCGGCGCCGAGGGCACCCGGCGCGATGGTGGGGCGATCGAGGACAAGCTCGCCAAGCCGGTGCGCACACACTGGGACATGCTGCGTGAGCGACGCTCCATCCCCGAACTGGAAGACATCCTCACCGAGCGGCTCGAGTTGCTGCGCGCGGGTGAGATCGGTCCGGTGCACCTGCACCGCTCGCGCCGGACGACCAAGCGCTCAGCCTGACGCCCATGGGTCTGACCCCCGCGGCGTTGCTCAGCGCGGTGGATCCACCCGCCGTTGACCCACCAGCCGCACGCGGGCCGACCGCTCGGATCGGTGTGTCAGCGCGCGGGTGACCAGTCTGCGCATCATCGGCCGCAGGCCAGGCAGCAGACATGCGAAGCCGACCGCATCGGTCACAAAGCCCGGGGTCAACAACAACGCACCCCCGACCAGCACCAGTCCCGCGTCGGTGAGAGCAACCTCGGGGGCATGGGGAGCAGACAGCATCGCCCGCAGGTTGGCCCACGCCTTTCGGCCCTCGCGGCGCACTAGCCAGGCGCCGAAGACGCTCTCGGCCACCAGCAGCAGCACGGTCGGCCAGAGGCCGATGAACTGTCCAACCTGGATGATGACCGCAATTTCCACGATCGGCATCATCAGGAACGCGGCGATCAGCCAGCGCGCCATCTCAGCCCCTCCCCACCCGGTGGACGCGGCGTACGGCGGCGTTGGCAAGGTCAGTACGCGCGGTCCACCGCCTTCCGAGCTTCCACCGTGCCAATCCCCACCGTGCCAATCCCCACCGTGCCAATCCCCACCGTGCCAACCCCCACCGTGCCAATCCCCACCGTGCCAATCCCCATCGGGTGACGCGCCACAGTGCCTCACCGACGATCGGCAGTGACATCTTCGACTCTCCTTGGCTGCGCTCGATGAAGGAGATGGGCACCTCGACCACCTGACCGTCCGCGGCGAGCGTCCGGCGCAGCATGTCCACCTGGAAGCAGTAGCCCTGGGACCGCACTGCCGGCAGGTCTATCACTTCCAGAGTGCCTCGCCGATAGACCCGATAGCCGCTGGTGCAGTCGCGAACGCCGATCCCCAGCAGCAACCGGGTGTAGGCGTTCCCGCCGCGCGACAGCCAGGTGCGATGGCGCGGCCAGTCCACGACCGCGCCGCCCGGAACCCACCGGGACCCCAGCACGAGGTGGGTGTCGGGCGTTAGCGCGGCCAGCAGCTTCGGCAGCTCATCGGCACGGTGCGAACCGTCGGCATCCATCTGCACCAGGACCTCATATCCGCGTGCCAGCCCCAAGCGGAATCCCGCCCCGTAGGCCGCGCCAAGACCCCGCTTGGCCGCCCGGTGCAGCACCTGCACGTGCGGGTCGCGAGCGGCAAGCTCGTCGGCAGCAGCACCAGTGCCGTCCGGCGACCCGTCATCGACGACCAGCACATCGGCCTCTGGCGCCGCTGCACGGACCTGTGTCACTGTGCGGGCGATGTTGGCGACCTCGTTGTAGGTGGGGATGATCACCAGCGTCGGCGTCACGGCTGGCCCACCGGTTCACGCGGCGGCCCGGTCGCGCCTTGATCAACCCTGTCGCTGTCGGTCCGCTCAGCAGCCGAACCGGTGCTGCTGGCGCGAGGACGCTCCCCGCGTGCACCGGTCAGCAGTGTCGCCAGCAGGGCGAGCAGACCCAGCAGGGCGAGGCCCCACTCCAACACCGTCCCGAAGCGGACCGCTGAGGTGAGGCCGTCGGCGCGGTGGACGGTCGCGGTCAGCACGACAGCGTCACTGTCGGTCGACTTGGACAGCACGTCCCCGTCGGCTGCCACGATTCCGCTGATGCCGTTGGTCGAGGCCACCACCAGGTCACGCCCAGTCTCCAACGCCCGCATTCGCGATATCGCCCACTGCTGGGCGGGCTGACCTGTCCCGACGTAGGTGGCGTTATTGGTCTGCACCACCAGCAGCTCAGCGCCCGCTCGGACCGCCGGAGCCGCCACCCCCTCGAACGCGACGTCATAGCACATGGCGTCGCCGACCACGACCGGCCCGAGGTCGAGGACGCCGACCTGCTCACCGGCCTCGAAGTCACGGGGGATCTGGTCCAGCCGACTGATCAGCGGCGCGATCAGGTCGCGCATCGGTATGTACTCACCGAAGGGCACCAGGTTGCGCTTGACGTACATGTCACCGGGCCCCGTCGTCGGCGACCAGACGATCCCCACGTTGCGCAGCGCCTGAGGGGTCGAGCCTGCGGTGAGCGCACCGACCAGCATCGGCACGTTGACCGCGTCCGCCGCGCTTTCGATGGTGGCCGCCGTCTGCGCGTCGGTCAGCGGGTCGATGTCGGTGGAGTTCTCCGGCCAGATCACCACGTCTGCGGCAGTGGCCTCGCCCGCACGGACGTCGGCTGCGTACTGCTGGGTGGCGCGGGCGTGGTTGGCAACGACCTCACGCTGCTCTCCCATGCCGTTGGCACCGGTGCCAGGTATGCCGCCCTGCACGGCAGCAACCCGGACCGGCCGCTGCTCTCCGGCAAGTCCGACGGGCAGCACAGCACCGGCAGCGAGCACCGCGATGACGCCAATCGTCGCCGTGGCTGCTGCGGGCAGGCTCCGTTTACCGGTGCCCGGCAGCCGCAGGATCGCCCACCACAGCACGGCCACCAGCAGCACGACGAGGGCGCCCAGCGCGGGCACACCGAGATAGCGCACGTATGCGGCCAGCGGGCTGTCGGTCAACGCGAAAGCGATCTTGCCCCAGGGAAAACCAGTGAACGGGACATGGCTGCGGACCATCTCCACGCCGGCCCAAAGAGCCGGGGTTGCCAGCGGCCACCATCGATGTGTGCGAACCCGGGCCGCAGCCCACCCGAAGGCGCCGAAGAACAGTGATTCGAGAATCGTCAGACCGACCCAGCTGTCCGCTCCGTTGACTCGCATCCATGGCAGCAGCAGCCCCATATAGGCCACACCGAAGACCAACCCGACCAGCGCACCGCGCCCGGGTGCCAGCCCGTGCAGCAGCGCGATCAGGCAGAGCAGTCCGACAAGCAGCAACGGCCACCAGCCGTACGGCGGGAACGCTAACGCGACCGCGGCGCCCGCAGCCGCCGCCAGGATCAGCCGGGCGGGCAAGCGCATTCAAGGGCTCCAGGTGCGGACGTCGATCGGGACGTACCCATCATCGCAAACGACACAAGCCTGAAATAAGTGGGAAGGCGCGCGGGGAGGTCGGCGACCTTCGGACCGATCGCGTGCTCACCGGCTGTGAGCCCGCAGACCGTTGTCTACTGGCCGCCGCGCTCCCCGCGCGCACCACCCTGTCGACCGATCGGCCGTCACCGCCTGGCACGTGTGGCGCGAGTGCGGATATGGTCCGCTCACGTGCCGGCCTGTGCGGCTCACCGGTCGAACCCTCGAGGGAGGACGCAGTGATCTTGTCCACCCATGTGCAGCCTGTCAACAGGCGCCTGACCTGCGCCGATGTGAGTTCTTGCAGGTCACGTGACTACGGTTAGCCATGTGCGGTTTGGGTGTGATTCACCTGGCGCGGCGTGTCGAGTCGCGACACGCCGCAGGGTCATCGGCCGGATGGCCGACCCGACTCAGGCACCACCACAACGCCACGCGCCGTAACTGCGACAATCGGGACAGTAAGGAGATAGGCTGCGGACTGCGAACGGTCGGGTCGCCCGCGGCAGATCACCTGGGCGGTGAACGCCAGCTCACGACTGCGCCGACCCACCGCCTGCACCTGCGCCGCCACCTGAAGGACGTCGCCGGCTTGCACCGGGGCGACGAACTGCACGTCGGTGTAGGAGGCGAAGAGTCCCTCGTCGCCATCCGTACGGATACACACCTCGGTGGCGACGTCGCCGAAGAGCCCCAGCACGTACGCCCCGTCGACCAGGTGACCGGCGTAGTGCGCGTGGCCGTACGGCACGTACCGGCGATGGGTGACCTGCAGACCCAGCCTCGGGTCGGGCGCCGGGGTGCTCATGCGCTGCGCCGTGCCCGCGAAGTTGCCACGGCTGCCCGGTGATTCGTCACCAGCTCGTGTACCAGGAAGCTTGCAACCTCGGCCGGGGTCGTCCCGCGGCCGAAGACCCGGTCGACGCCCAGGTCGGCGGCCATGGACTCGTCGAAGCGCGGGCCACCGGCGATCAGCACCGGGCGGCGACTGGCCGAGAATGCCTCCCGGAAGGCGGCGGACATCTCTTGAGTGTTCAGCACGTGCGCGTCCCGCTGGGTGACGACTTGGGACACCAGCACCGCATCGGCGGTCTCTGCGGTGCATCGTTCGACCAGCTGCGGCACCGAGACCTGGGCCCCGAGGTTGACTACCCGCAACTCTCGGTAGTACTCCAAGCCCTTCTCACCGGCGAAGCCCTTGATGTTCATGATCGCGTCGATGCCCACGGTGTGCGCATCGGTGCCGATACAGGCTCCCACCACGGTCACTCGCCGGCGCAGACCATTCCTGATGGCGAGGTTGGCCTCCTTCGGCGACAGCAGCGGGTAGTCACGCTCGACGACCCGCACCTCGCTCAGGTCGACAAGGTGACCGGCCCGACCGTAGACAACGAAGAACGTGTAACCCTCGCCCACCGATCTGCTGTGCACCACCATCGCCGGGTCCAGGCCCATCTTGGCCGCCAGCTGCAACGCGGCACCCTCTGCCAGCTTGCCGTTGCTGACTGGCAGCGTGAACGAGGTCTGCACCATCCCGTCACCGGTGGTGTCGCCGTACGGTCGGACGATCTGAGCGCCGCTCATGAGCCGGGCTCGAGCATGTCAATGGCAGGGTTGAGATAGTCATCGGCGCGGCGGACCACACCGTCGAGCCCGCGGCCACCGTCAGCGGGACGTTTCATCAGGCCGAACGTGCCGTCTGCGATCGCGGTCAGCAGACCGGCCCCGAACGTGGGGTCCGGGCGGGCAACGATGCGCTCCAGGAGGTCGATGCTCTCCGCGAGCACCTGCCTGGCCCGGGTGGCGATGAACCCGTCTGCTGGTGGGTGGAAGTCCTCTGCCAGCCCACCGCAGGCATTCAGCACGTAGCGCACGTTCTGCAGAGCGAGATCGCGATCGGACAACCAGGGAGTCACCACAGCCTCCGTCATCATGCCGACGAGCAGGATGCCTTGACCGGTCAAGGCACCGGCGAGGTTGAAGAAGCCGTCGAGCAGATAGCCGCGGAAGACGTCGCCGCTCATGTGCCGAGTCGGCGGCATCCACTTCAGCGGCGCATCGGGAAAGAGGGTCCGCGCCAGCAGCGCATGCGCAAGCTCCAACCGGAAGCTGTCGGCCAGGTCGGGGTCGATCTCGAACGCGTGCCCGAGCCCCAGCTGCCAGTCGGCGAGCCCGGCTTCCTTGGCGAAAGACTCGTTCAGCAACTGGCTGACGGTGACCGTATGTGCAGCCTCCACCGCGTCCGCGGTGGTGAGGTAGTTGTCCTCTCCGGTGTTGATGATGATTCCTGCGCGGGCGTGCACCTGGCGGCTGAAGCGCTGGTCGACGAAGGTGCGTACGGGGTTGATGTCGCGGAACAGGATCCCGTACATCGAGTCATTGAGCATCATGTCCAGGCGCTGCAGGCCGGCCAGTGCGGCGATCTCGGGCATGCACAGTCCGGACGCGTAGTTGGTGAGCCGGATGTAGCGGCCCACCTCTGCGCTGGTCTGGTCCAGCGCCGCCCGCATCAGCCGGAAGTTTTCCTGCGTGGCGTAGGTGCCGGCGTATCCCTCTCGGGTTGCGCCCTCGGGGACAAAGTCGAGCAGCGACTGGCCGGTGGAGCGGATCACGGCGATCACGTCAGCCCCCGCATGGGCGGCGGCCTGGGCCTGAACGATGTCCTCGTAGATGTCGCCCGTGGCGACGATGAGGTAGATCCACGGCTGCTGGGCCGGGTTGCCCCAGCGCTTGACCAGCCGCTCGCGCTCACGGCGTTGGGCGTCCAGGGTCCGGACGCCGACTCCCACCGCCTTGCGTGCCGCCGACCGGGCCCGCACCCGATCGCGCCCCTTCGGCAACCGAAAGGTCACCGATCCCACCGACGCCTTCGCGGCCAGCTCGGCAAGGTCGCCGGCCTCACCACGCACCAGCGCATCCCACACCGGCAAGCAGACGCCGCACTCGATCCCCACGTCGGCTCGCACCGTGTCCAGCAGCCGGTTTGCCCACGGAGTGCCGTCTGGGTCGGCGCCAGCCAGCCCGGCCAGCCGTAGCGTGGCCCGCTCCACCGAGACGGTGGTGTGTTCCTTGGTCATCGCGACGATGGGCTCACCGACACGGCGGGCGAGCGAGCGGGCTGTACGGACCGCCGCCGGGTCCAGCTCGAGCACTGGCATGCGCCAGAGGCTACCAGCGGACGGCGGCTATCCGGCCATCAGGCGTGCGTGCCGCAGGTTGTCCGGCAAGAAGGCTGTGTCAGCGCCAACTGTCCGCTACAGCCCAAGGTGTCCGGAGTGAAGAGTCACCGCAGCACGTCGTGCGTGACCCGGCCCGCTATCACCGTCTGCAGGCATCGCGGACGGGGTCGGTCGCCGCTGAGGTCGGGCAGCCCGGGGGTGCCCGAGCGAGGGTCAGTGGACCAGCTCCGCACCCGTTCGTCGGGCGTTTGCACCACCAGTTCGCCAGCCGCCCAGACGGCATAAGAGGCGGGCGCACCGGGTACCAGCACGCCCTGCCCGTCTCGACCAGCGAGGCGCCAACCACCGCGGGTGTGCGCCAGGAAGGCCGCCTTGGCAGAGATGCGCTGCGCAGGGTTGCGGTGCGTGACAGCGGACGCGACGCCAGCCCATGGGTCGAACGGGGTGACTGGGCTGTCCGAGCCCAGCGCCAGTGGGACGCCTGCCCGGCTGAGATCGGCGAGCGGATTCATCGCCATCGCCCGCTGATGTCCGAGTCGCTCCGCGTACATGCCGTGGGCGCCTCCCCAAGCTGCATCGAAGGCCGGTTGCACTGATGCGGCCACCCCCAGGTCGGCCAGCGCGGCGATCGCCTGCGCGTCGATGAGCTCGACGTGCTCGAGGCGGTGCCGGCAGCCGCGCAGAGCCGGGGCACCCACGACGTCTGCCGCTACCTGGAGACCGTCGACGACGATGTCAACGCCGGCATCGCCGATGACGTGGAAACCCGCCTGCAGGCCCGCGCGGGTGCAGGCTGCCACGTGATCGCCTACCTGCGCGGCCGATAGGTAGGCATGCCCATGGGTATCGCAGTCGACGTACGGACTGCGCATCGCGGCCGTATGGGAGCCCACCGACCCGTCTACGCACAGATCGCCTGCCAACCCGGCAAGTCGGTTCCCCGGCGGCAGGTCGAGCTCGGCGACGAGCCGGGCAACGTCGGTGTCGTCGCCCGCGAGGGCGCCACGGTAGGCGACAACATCCGGTAACGCCGCACTGTCCGGCTGGCTTCGCCTGGCCTCAACCAACGCCAGCAGCTCACCAAGGTCGCCGGTCGGGGCGATGTGCGGTGCCGACATCTCGTGCAGGCAGCCGATCCCGGCAGCCGCCGCGGCGGTCAACGCAACCTCATGCATGCGTTGTCGCTCGCCCGGGCCAAGCCCCTGCCGAGTCAGAGCACGGGCGGCGTGGTGGGCGTCGCGCTGCACCCATCCGCTGTCGCTCCACCCGGCAAGGTCGGCAAGGCCGTGCCGCTGCGCCAGCGAGGTGGACACCACAGCTGAGTGCACATCCACCCTGGCCAGATAGACCTGCCGCCCGGCGGCCGCCCGGTCGAGCTCTGACCGGGTGGGCGGGCGTCCCTCCGGCCAGTGTCGCTCGTCCCAGCCGTGTCCGAGGATGGGTTCACTCCCGCGCCTCGCCGCCGCTTCCACCAGGGCCAGCACGGCGTCCACACTGCTGGCAGCGGTGAGATCCACTCCGGTCAGTGCCAGGCCGGTTTCGGTGGTGTGCGCATGGGCATCCACGAAGGCCGGGGTGACAAGTGCACCGCCCAGATCGGTCAACTCGTCGGCCGCGTCCACATGCGCAGCGGCCGCCTCGTCTGACCCGAGCCAAGCCACTGTTTCGCCGACCACGAGCATTGCCTCTGCGAACGGGTCCGCGGGCGAATAGATCGCACCCCCGCGGTAGAGCCTTGTGCGTCCTGGCCTGGATGCCGACATGGCACCAGTGTCGTCCAAGCGCGGCTACGAGCGTCGGAACCTGCGCCGCACAGACCCTCCAGGGCTGGTCGGGCCGTCCGGGGCGGGCTGTTGCGCTCGGCTTCCGGTCGTCCCGCTAGTCCCGGTAGTACTGGTGCCGGAGCTGAGCACCTTCTCAACATGCGCTCCACCGGCACACCGAAATGCTCGTCGAAGTTGCCCGTCAACTCGTGGGTGACGTCGTCGCCGACCTCGCGAGCCAACTGCTCTCGTCGCTGTCGTCGCTCGGCCCGCAGCTGCACCTTGTGCTCGTCGCGGAGCGCTCGGAAGGTGACAAGCGTGGGGACGAGAAGGACGCCGGCGACGAACTCGCGGATCGTCCTGCCGCGGGAGATGCGCGCGATGAAGACTCCGACGAACGGTGCCCACGACATCCACCAGCCCCAGTAGAACATCGTCCAGGACCCCTGCCACGCCGTGCCCTTGGCGCCCTCAAATGCGCTGGTGCTGAAGGTGAGCGGCAGCACCTCACGAAAGTAGACCCCGATGTTCTGCACGAAGTCGCGCATGACGAACAGCGTCGGCCCAAGGACGAGGATGGCCAGCATGAAGACGCCGGCCAGCACCAGGTTGATGTTCGACAGCCACGCGCGAATGTCGCGATATACGTGTCCACGCAGAATATGCTGCCAATTCGCTGTCCGGCGAGTCACGACAAGCAGATCGGCGCCGTTACACCGTGGGCAACGCAGCCAGCCGGGACCGAAAGAGTTGGTCGAGGCCGGGGTGTGAGCGCAGCAGTCGCAAGGCGAGGTCAGCATGGCCGGGGGTATAGCCGTTGCCCACCAACATCGTGACGTCAGCGGCCAGCCCCTCGGCACCCAACGCGGCTGCGCTGAACGACGTTGCCATCGAGAAGAACACGACGGTGCCGCCGGCTGCGGTAGCGAGGATGGCGCCGCCCTCGCAGCCGGGCACATCGACACACACCACGCTCACATCCGCAGGGCCGCCGGCGGCAGCTACCGCTTGTGACAGGGCGACTGGGTCTCGGGCGTCGGCGACGACGACAACGTCGGCCAGGCCGGCCGCTCGCAGTGCTGTTGCCTCGGTCTCGACAGGTACGACGCCGATCACCGAGCCGGCACCTGCATCGCGAGCGGCAGCACACGAGAGGGCTCCACTCTTGCCCGCGGCGCCGACAACGCACACAGTGGGCGACCCGTACCACGACACCACCCGTTCGGTGAGTGCGGGAGCGCCGCAGACATCCATGACTGCCAAGGACAACTCGACGGGCAGGTCGTCGGGCAGCACCGCGGCAATACTGCGGCCGAACAAGATGGCGTAGCCCGAGCACGGGACCTGCTCGCTGCGCCCGTCCCACCGATCCAGATTGTCCTCGATCACCAGCGGCGTGAGCGAGAGCGACACCAGGCTCGCGACCCTGTCCCCCACGGCCAGCCCCAAAGGTGACTCCGGCCCGACCTCCTCGACCGTGCCCAGCAACATGCCACCGGAGCCGGTCACCGGGTTCTGCATCTTGCCGTGCGACCGGACGATCTCCAGCACCGCCGCCCGCATGTCGTCACCGGACGCCTCTTCGAGCTGCCGGAACGAGGCGGCATCGAGATTCAGCAGCTCCACACGGATCCGCAGCTCGTCCGGCCACAGCTCAGCCCGGGTGTCCAGCCGCGCAGCCGCCTGGGGCAGCACCCCAGCCGGTTCGAGCACCCGGTGCATCCCGGCCGGATCAGCGATGAGGTCAGAGCCCTTCATGCCGTAACTCCTCCCTTATGAGTCACTTGATGCGGGATATCGTCCTGCGAGTCGGTGGACTGACGAAACATCGATCCGTACGATATCGCGCATGAGCCCTGCGGATCCGTACGTATACCAAGCGCGGGAGCTGGTCGAGCCCAACTGGACCCGCTTCCCCGCCTGGCGCCAGGTGACCACCGCCGAGTGGGAGTCGGTGCAGTGGCAGCGGGCGCACTGCGTCAAAACCATCGGCCAACTGCGTGCCGTCCTCGGTGACGGCATCAACGAGCGCTTCTACGCCGACCTGGAGCGCGACCAGGCCGAGCGGGCCACGATGTCCATGTTGATGCCACCTCAGATGGTCAACACCATGGTCCCCGGTGTCGCGCCGAACGATCCGCAGGCGACGGAGGCGCTGTACGCCGATCCGGTCCGCCGCTACATGCTGCCGGTGTTCTCCGATCGGCGCATCGACCGGCCGAGCCACCCGTACGCCACCCGCGACTCGCTGCACGAGCAGGACATGTGGGTGGCCGAGGGCCTCACGCACCGTTACCCCACCAAGGTCCTCGCCGAGCTGCTGCCTACCTGCCCGCAGTACTGCGGGCACTGCACCCGGATGGACCTCGTTGGCAACTCCACCCCGCAGGTGATCAAGTTGCGGTTCGGCGCCAAGCCGGTGGATCGCTATGACGCAATGATCGACTACCTGCGAAGGTCCCCAGGCGTCCGCGACGTCGTCGTCTCCGGCGGCGACGTGGCCAACATGCCGTTCACGAACCTCGAGAGGTTTCTGGAACGGTTGCTCGAGATCGACAACATCCGCGACATCCGGTTGGCAACCAAGGCACTGATGGGCCTGCCGCAACACTGGCTGCAAGCAGAGGTTCGCGCCGGCATGGAGCGCCTGGGAGCCACTGCTCGCGACCGTGGTGTGCAGATCGCCATCCACACCCACGTCAA
>Ga0136640_10000584_pt1 | contig 14197 bp, 15 predicted proteins | sample AntDrymUQ8642106_2_FD_105498 | JGI IMG/M metagenome (GOLD analysis project Ga0136640, IMG submission 105498) | Polar desert sand microbial communities from Dry Valleys, Antarctica - metaG UQ864 (21.06) | ecosystem: Environmental > Terrestrial > Soil > Desert | place: Antarctica: Dry Valley...
GCTTCCCGCACTCACCCGGGCCGACGGCCGGATCCTGGTGGCCCTGCAGGTCGGCAACAGCAGCGACGACGCGTCGCGGGACGTCGCAGCCGCGTTGCTCCGGGCGCTGGCGGCCGAGCCGGGTACGACGCTGCCGCCGGAGAGCCGGCCCGGTGACGGGCCGCGGCTGCAGGACCTGCTCGTCGACGAACCGCTCGAGGTCACCGTGTACGACGACTTCGCCTTTTGGCTGGACGGCGCCGAGGCGGGCAGCGCGGACGTCGCTGCCGCCTTGGAGCAGGCCAACGCGGGGGTGATGCCGACCGTCCGGTTGCCCGGTCTGGATGCGGCGTACTGGTGCCAGGTGGGCGACAAGGCGCACCTGCGCTGGGTGCTGCCGCACGAGGAGGACGTGCTGCTCGATGCGCTCGCGCGGCTGTCAGCGGCCGGCACGCTCGATCTGGGGGAGGGCACCCGCTACGCCGGCTCCTTCCGAGCCCACGGCGTACTCGCCCCGGTGTGGGACCTGCCTCACGACGCTCCCGCCTCGGACTGGGAGGCGCCGGCCGCGGCATTCGCGGAACGGCTCGCTGCGGTGCTCGCAGCCGATGGCGAGCTGACCGACGCCGAGCGCCGCGCCCGCGCCGGCCTGCGGGGCCGCCAGCTCACCCTCCGCTGACCGGGGTCAGAGCGGGTCGCGGTGGATGGGGCAGCTCATGCAGCGCGGGCCGCCGCGGCCGCTGCCCAGCTCGCTGCCGGCGATCCGGAGCACCTCGATGCCGGCGTCCTCCAGCCGGGCGTTGGTGACGACGTTGCGCTCGTAAGCCACCGCCAGCCGGGGTGCGATCGCCAGCGTGTTGTTGCCGTCGTCCCATTGCTCACGCTCGGCGGTGACCGGGTCCAGGCCGGTGTCGATGACGTGCAGCCGGTCGATCTGCATCGCCTTGGCCGCGGCGACGAGCAGCGGCTCCGGGCCGGTGATGACGAGCTCCCCCGCCTCGTCCGCGGCGTCGGCCGGCAACCCCTCGGGCTCGGTCACCGTCCAGGCCATCAACTGGTCGGCGACGTTGGGGTACATCACCACCGCGTCGACGTCGACCATCGTGCAGACGGTGTCCAGGTGCATCATGGCGCGCTGCTGGGCGATCGGTACGACGAGAACCGTGTGCGCGAGCGCCCGGTGGAACAGCCGCCGCGCGAGGCGTTCGGCCCCGGCGGGCGTCGTACGCTCCCCGACTCCGACGGCCACGACACCGGGTGCCAGCAGCAGGACATCGCCGCCCTCCAGGTGCTCGAACTCGGGCCCGTACAGCGACGGGGACGTCTCGAAGCGTGGATGGTGCCGGTAGATGACGCGGGTCAGTGATGTCTCCCGGTTGCGTGCGGGCATCGCCAGTGACGTCACCGCTACCTGGTTGCGCACCCACACGCTGGAGTCGCGGGTGAAGAGCAGATTGGGCAGTGGCGGAAGGATGAAGTCGGCGCAGTCCATCAGTGCGTGTGACAGACCCCGCGCTCCGGGCAGCTCGTCGTGGCGGACCCCGCCCATCAGCGCCGCTGCCAGGTCGGCGGGCGCCAGGTCATGCAGGTGCTGCCCGGCCACTTGGGCCAGGGTCACCCCCAGCCGCGGGTCGGCCACGGCCGCGCTGATCGTGTCGGCCCGCGCGTCGGCCTGGCTGAGAACGTCGACGAGCAGATCTCCGAGGTAGAGCACCTCGACGTCGTGTGAGCGGAGCTGCGCGGCGAAAGCGTCGTGCTCGTCCTGCGCCCGGCCGACCCAGGGGATCCCGTCGAAGAGCAGTTCGTCGTTGTTGCGTGGGGTCAGCCGGCTCAACTCCGATCCCGGGCGGTGCAGGAGGACCGTGCTGAGGCGGCCGACCTCGCTGTCGGCGTACGGCGTCGGTGAGCTCACCGAGCCAGGCTAGCGCCGGCCAGGGCTGCGGGCGGCTACTCGGCTACCCGGCTGCCTGGTTGTCAGCGGCCTTCGCCGCGCTCCGGGCGCGCTGCGCCTCACGGCGCTCGACGAACCGCGCTGCCTGCTCGTCGAGCTCCTTCAAGAATCCGGCGAGCTCGTCCCGGGCGCGGGCGCCCTCGCCCCTGAAGTCGTCGCGCTCGAGGATGTCCCAGTGCCGAAGGATCGGCATGATGACCTCGTCGTGGTGCAGGCGCTGGTCGTAGATGCCGGCCTTGGCGATCGTGACGGCGTTGCGGGTGAAGCCGGCCATGGTCGCGCCGGGCATCTGGAAGTTCATCACTTCGTTCGCGATCGCCTGCATCGCCTCGTTCGGTGCACGGTCCAGCGCCGCCGCGACGATGTTTCGGTAGAAGACCATGTGCAGGTTCTCGTCGGTCGCGATGCGTGACAGCAGCTGCTCGGCGATGGGGCAGCCGGTCGCCTTGCCGGTGTTGCGGTGGGAAACCCGAGTCGCGAGTTCCTGGAAGGACACGTAGACGACGGCCTCGAGGGCGGTCTTGTCGCCGGAGTCGTACCCCTCGGTCATGTAGTCCATCCGGGCCCGCTCCAGCTCCACGGGGTCGACGCCCCGGGTGACCACGAGGTAGTCGCGCAGGGCGATCGCGTGGCGGCCCTCCTCCGCGGTCCAGCGCCCGACCCAGGTGCCCCAGGCACCATCGCGGCCGAACTGGGTGGCGATCTCCCGGTGGTAGGACGGCAGGTTGTCCTCGGTCAGCAGGTTGGTGATCATGGCGACCTTGGCCACCGGATCGAGCCGGGACTGCTCCGCTGACCAGTCCTCGCCCCCAAGAAAGGCGAAGTCGCGCCCCTCGCTCCAGGGCACATAGTCGTGCGGGTGCCATTCCTTGGCGAGCGACAGGTGCCGCTCCAGGTTCTCGGCGACGACCGGTTCGAGTTCGCGCAGCAGGGCGGTGTCGGCGGGTGTGGAACTCACGGCTCTCCAGGTCTCGGCGGTGGTTACGGGTACGTAGGTTACGTTACCGTAGGCTTGGCTGCGAGTGTCAATCGGGCAGGCCGAGCAGCCCCTCGACGACCTCGACCAGGGTGTCGCCAACGACGTCGGCCGGCAGGTAGATGTCCGGGATCGTGCCCTCCCGCCTTGACACCCAGCCAGTCGTGAGCCCGGCCACCCGGGCGCCATGGCAGTCCCAGGCGTGCGCGGCGACGAGTGCCATCTGGGCCGGGTCGACTCCGCACACCGCACAGGCATAGAGGTACGGCGCCCGTGCGGGCTTGAACGATCGCACCGTCTCGCCGGTGATGACGTGCTCGACGTACCGGTCCAATCCCGTGCGTTCAAGCATCGCAGTCGCGGTCGACGCCGGCCCGTGGGTGAGGGCTACGATCCTGATCCCGGCCGCCACAAGGCGGCGGAACGCCGGGTCCACGTCGGGCTGCGGCGGCAACTCGCCGAACGCGGCGAGCACATGCCCGATCTGGTCGTCTGAGAGGTCGGTGCTCTGGCGCAACGCGGTACGAGCGACCTCGCGAAACGGCCGCCACTGGTCCAGCGTGGCCAGCACGAAGCAGTGCTGCAGGGTCCGGGCGAAGAACAATTCCAGTGTCCCGGGCGGTTCCCCGAACGCGACCAGGCGGTCTCGCACCGGCTCGAGGGACACGATCGTCTCGTTCACGTCGAAAGCGACCACGTGGGGCCGCACCGCAACGGGCATCTCGCCATCCTCGTGCGCCGCCTACTGTTACGCCATGCGGACCATCGACTGGGTAGACGGCTGCCCGCAGATCGTCGACCAGACGGCACTGCCGGACGACGTACGCCTCGTCTCATTGTCCACAGTGGATGCCGTTGTCGACGCCATCCGGCGACTGGCCGTGCGGGGTGCCCCAGCCCTCGGCGTCGCCGGTGCGATGGGTGTCGCCCTGGCCGCCAAGCTCGGGAGCGACGTCGATGACGCTGTACGCCGGATCCGCGCCGCTCGGCCGACTGCAGTCAACCTGGCCTGGGGCGTCGACCGAGCGGCGGCGTACCTCCCGGACGGGCCTGAGGCGGTGCTCGCCGAGGCGCTGGCAATCCGCGACGGCGAGCTGGCCGCGTCGCTCGAGATGGGCCGCCGCGGTGGGGACCTGCTGCAGGAGTTGGCCGGCGAGCACATTCGAGTCCTGACCCACTGCAACACCGGCGGTCTCGCGACGGTGGAGTACGGGACGGCGTTGGCCGCCGTCCGCAGTCTGTACGAGCGGGGGTGCTTGGCCGAGGTCCTGGTATCCGAGACCCGCCCGCTGTTGCAGGGCGCCAGGCTGACGGCGTGGGAGCTGGGCGAGAGTGGGATCGCGCACCGGCTGATCGCGGACTCCGCCGGGCCGTTCCTGATGGCACGAGGTCAGGTCGACGCTGTCGTGCTCGGAGCGGACCGGATCTGCGCGAACGGGGACGTAGTCAACAAGATCGGCACGTACGCGCACGCGCTCGGCGCGCAGGCCGCCGGAATCCCGTTCGTTGTGGTGGCACCTGAGTCCACTGTGGACGTCGCGACCAAGAGCGGTGCCGACGTCGACATCGAGGACCGTGACGGCAGCGAGCTGCTCGAGTTCGCGGGTCGGCATACGGCGCCGTACGACACCGTGGCGCTCAACCCGGCCTTCGACGTGACGCCGTACGCGCTGGTCACGGCGATCGTGACCGACGCCCGCGTCATCCGGCTCGACCGCGGCGATCGACTATGACCCCGCTCACCTCAGCGACTTTGCCTGTCAGGTGGCCCCGCAAAACGCACAAATCGGCGCGGGAGGCGGCCATGCCGCAGGCAAAGTGAGTACGACGATCGCGACGTCGAGGCGGTACCGGGCCGGGGCGGTGGTGCTCGGTGACCGCGCCGGCACCGTGCACCGGGACGCCGCTCTGGACGTCGACGACGGGCGGATCACGTGGGTCGGTCCTGCTGCGGACGCTCCGCCGTCGGATGCGCCCGAGACCCGGCTGCCGGGACTCATCAGCCCGGGTCTTGTCAACGCGCACTGCCATTCGCCGATGACGTTGTTCCGTGGCATCGGCGAGGGACTGCCGCTGAACCGCTGGCTGAGCGAGGTCATGTGGCCGCGGGAAGGCCGGCTCGCCGCCGACGACGTACGAGCCGCGATGCGGCTGGCGAGCGCCGAGATGCTGCGGCACGGGATCACCACGAGCGTCGAGATGTACATCTACGCCCCGGCGGTCGTCGACGCCGTGCACGAGACCGGCGCCCGGGCGATGGTGATGGCACCGTTGCTGGCCGCTCCGGGTTGGGAGCATCTGGGCACTCTCGACGAGCAGCTGGAGCGGGCGACGCGTCATGCCGAGCGGGTCCTCGACGACCCGTACGTCGAGGTCGGCATCGGCCCGCACGCCGCGTACACCGTCCCCCTGGACATCCTGGTCAAGGCCGCGGAGGCGACCCGTGAGCACGGGATGCTGCTGCACATCCACGTGGCCGAGACGCAGGGCGAGGCAGCCGAGTTGGAACGCGAGCACGGCGCCTCGGTACCCCGGATCATGGCCGACCACGGGATCCTCGGCGGCCGGATGCTGGCCGCACACTGCGTCTGGATGAGCGACGCTGATCTCGACCTGTGGGCCGAGTACGGCGTAGGTGTGGCGCACTGTCCGCAGAGCAACGCGAAGCTCGCGGCGGGGATCGCCCCGTTGGTCGGCATGCTCGAGCGCGGCATCCAGGTAGGTCTCGGCACGGACGGACCGGCGTCGAACAACAACCTCGACCTCTGGGAGGAGATCCGGCTGGCCGCCCAGCTCGCGCGGTTGCTTTCGTCCGACGCCGGAGCCCTGTCCGCCACCGACGCTTTCTGGCTGGCCACCGGGGGAAGCGCCGCCGCGGTCGGCCGCGACGACATCGGGCTGCTGGAACCGGGCCGGTGGGCGGACTTCTGCCATATCGACACCGACGACGTGGCGTTCATCCCGGTCGAGAGCGACGCCGACCTACTCACCCACCTCGTCTGGTCTGCCGGCTCGCAGCACGTCCGCGACACCTGGGTGGCCGGCCGCCAGGTGGTCGCCGACGGCGTCTGCCTGACCGTGGACGAGCCGGCCGCCCGAGCCGAGGTGCGGGAGCGGGCGGCCAGACTGGCGCAGGCCTGATGGACGCCGACGAGCTCGGGCGACGGCTGCGGCTGCAACCCTCAGTGCGGCCACTGCGCGAGGATTAGCTTCTGCGCTAGCGTCAGGGCATGGGCGATCGTGCGTTGCAGACCTTGATCACCGGTGGGCACTTCTTCGAGGGGCCGCGGTGGCGCGACGGCCGCTGGTGGGTCTCCGACTTCTACTCCCACACCGTTTCGACGGTCACCACCGACGGCGTACAGGAGACCGCGTGCGAGGTGCCGGGACAGCCGTCCGGACTCGGCTGGCTTCCGGACGGGTCGTTGCTGATCGGGTCGATGCGCGATCACCGCGTGCTCCGGCGTACGCCGGACGGCCAGGTACAGGAGTACGCCGACCTGACCGAGCACTGCGGCGGCAAGCTCAACGACCTCGTGGTCAGCGCCGACGGACGGACGTACGCCGGGAACTTCGGCTTCGACCTGATGGGCGGTGTCGATCCGACCACGGCCTCGCTCATCCGGATCGATTCGGATCGCTCGGTGCACGTCGCGGCGCTCGATCTGCACTTTCCGAACGGCGCGGTGATCACACCGGATGGTTCCACGCTGATTGTCGGTGAGACCCTCGGCGGGCGGTACACCTCGTTCCGGATCGGTCCTGACGGTGAGCTGACCGACCGGGCGGTGTGGGCGGAGTTCGCCCCGTTGCCGCCCGCAGGCTCGCTGAACGACGTGCTGGCTGTGGTGGGTGTCGCGCCAGACGGGTGCACGCTCGATGCGGAGGGGTACATCTGGTTCGCCGACGCGCTCGGCGGGCGGGTGGCCCGGGCCGCGCCGGGCGGACAGATCGTGGACGAGATCGCCGCCCCCGAGGGGCTGAACTTCTATGCCTGCGCGCTCGGAGGTGAGGACGGTCGGACGCTGCTCATGTGCGGCGCGCCCGACTTCTTCGAGGGGCCGCGGCAGGCTGCCCGCGAGGCGGTTCTGATCACCGCCCAGGTCGACGCTCCGCACGCCGGCCTGCCGTGAGGTCCGTGCGGTAGAACGGACTCGGGAAGCGGCGGAGGTTTGGGGTTCGTCGCGCAACCGATATCGGCATGGCCCTGCTGCTGACGGTTCGCTCCATCCTGACCCGCCGCCGATAGGTCCTCAGGCCTCCCGACTCACCACCGGTGGTGAAGAAGACCCGGTTCAGGTCGCCGGGGGCGAGGTGGGCCAGCCGCTCGGCCAACTCGACGGCCCGCGGGTGGGCGTAGGACCAGATCGGGAAGCACGCGAGCTCCTCGGCCTACTTCGCTGCCGCCTGCGCCAACTCCCTGCGGCCGTGGCCCACCTGAACGACGAACAGCCCGGACAGCCCATCGAGGTAGCGCTTGCCGTTGGTGTCCCAGATGTAGGCGCCGTCCCCCTTGGCCTTGGTCGGCACCGGCGCGTCGACGTACGCCGCCATTCGGGTGAAGTGCATCCACAGGTGGTCCGCTGCTGATTTCATCCGGTCCCTCGCATCGGTTTGGTGCTCCACGAATAGGTCTGCTTGCGCATCTTGAGCTAGACGAACGTCTCGGCGCTGAGCACACCCGGCAGCGCACGGATCCGTCGCCCGACGACATCGAGCAACTGCTCGTCGTCCGAGCAGACCCACCTCGACGAGCAGGTGAAAGGATCCCGCGGTGATGACGACGTAATCGACCTCGTCCAAGCCCGCCAGGGCGTCGGCCACGATCACGACGTCACCCTCGGTCCGCACGGCCGTCCATCGCCTGCCGGTGCAGACCGATCTGCAGCGGGTCGGTCACCGCGATGATCTGCAGTACGCCGGAATCGACCAGCCGTTGCACCCGCTACGGGACCGCTGCCTCCGACAGCCCGACCGCCTCGCCGATCCGCGCGCATGCCCGTCGGCCGTCCGCCTCTTAAACCGATCGGGTGACAACGCCGACACCTCATTGTAGCTTTATGTTCAACCAGACGGTTGAATACAGGAGGATGACGGTGGCAGCTGATCCCCTCTCCCGGGTGTTCTCGGCCCTGGCCGATCCCACCCGGCGCGACATGGTGGCCCGGCTCGCCGTGGCCGACGCCACCGTCAACGAGCTCGCCGAGCCCTACGACGTGACCGTCCAAGCGGTCTCCAAGCACCTGCGTGTCCTGGAGGACGCCGGGCTGGTCAGCCGCAGCCGGGAGGCCCAGCGCCGGCCAGTCCACCTCGAAGCAGAGGTCTTCGACCTGATGACGAAATGGATCGAGCGCTACCGGCGCCAGGCCGAGGAGCGCTACCGCCGCCTCGACGACCTTCTCCGGTCCATGCCGGAGGACGCCGCCTCCACCACCCCACTACCACGGACAGGCGCACAAACATGACCACCAGCAGGACACCGGAGACCGAGATCACCGTCGACCCTGACGTCCCCCTCGTGCGGATCACCCGCGAGTTCGACGCGTCGCCGGAGAAGGTCTTCCGGGCCCACACCGATCCCGAACTCGTCGCCCAGTGGAACGGCCCGCACGGGACAGAGATGCGCATCAACGACTTCGACTGCCGCACCGGTGGGTCGTACCGGTACGTGCACATCAGCGACGGCAACGAGTTCGGCTTCCGCGGCTGCTTCCACGAGGTGCGCCCCGCCGAGCTGATCGTGCAGACGTTCACGTTCGAGGGCATACCCGATGGCGTCGCGCTCGAGCGCCTCACCTTCGAAGACCTCGGCGGCGGTCGCACCCGCCTGACGTCGACGTCGCTCGTCGACTCCTTCGCAGACCGCGACGCCTTTGTCGCCAGCGGGATGGAGCAGGGCGTCCACGACAGCTACGAGCGTCTGGACGACCTGCTCGCCCGCTGACCCACACCCACCAACACCTCGAGGAGGACCGCATGACCACCACCGTTTCTGCCCCAGTCCGCACCACGTCCGCCCGTGCCCTGACCATCGGCCTGTGGACCCTCCAAGCGGCGCTGGCCGCCCTGTTCGCCGGCGGCGGCCTGGCCAAGCTCGGCGGCAGCCCCGAGATGGTCGACATGTTCGCCGACATCGGCGCCGGTCAGTGGTTCCGGTACCTGGTCGGCGGGCTGGAGTTGGCAGGTGCAATCGGCCTGTTGATCCCGCGGTTGGCCGGCCTGGCCGCACTCGGACTGGCCGCACTGATGGTGGGTGCGACTGTCACGAACGTGTTCGTCCTGGACGCCAATCCCGCGCTACCCCTCGGGCTGATGCTGGTCGCGGGCGTCGTGGCCTGGGCACGCCGGGCGCAAGTCGCCGCTTTCTACACCCGCTGACAGCTTGCTGGAGCGAGGAGCCGAGCCCGGGCAGCGGGTAGAACAGGTCCGAGGTGAGGACGACTCCGCGGTGCACCGGCGACTGGCCGAGCGCCGCCGCCAGAGCCACCACGAGGCCGGCGTCGGCGAACGCCGGGTAGCCGGCCGGGACCAGCCGCACCGACGTTCCCTCGTCCCGGACCGCCGCCGTGGCGATGACGAGGTCGCCGTCCTGGACCCGCTGCAGCAGCCGCAGCTCGTCGTCCCCGGTGGGGTCTGGCAGGGTGCCACGTCGGCCGGGGCGTGGACGCTGGTGGGGTACGACGATGGCTCCGCCGTACCGGGACGAGGACGTCGAACTCGCCGACCGGGAGGAGCTGTGTCGCGGCTGGCCGGCGTCCGCCGACCGGATCACGGAACTGACCCGCTCGTGACCGACGGCACATGGCAATAGCCAAGCCTGATCGGCAACGTCAGCCGGTGAGGGCGGTGAGACCGGCCCGGACGGCAGCATCAGCTGCCTGCCGCACGACGTCGCGGTGCGGCGAGTACTCCTTCATGTCGGCCGAGGCGACCGGGTTGCCGTCGATCGCGAAGATGCCGCCGGCCGGCACCCCCCGCAGCCCGGCGAGGACGAGCAGCACCGACAGCTCCATCTCCACCGCGACCGCCCCGGCATCGGCCCACTGCTGCAGCGACGACCCGAGCATGGGCATCGGATAGAACAGGTCGCTGGTCAGTACGACGCCGCGGTGCACCCGGGATTCCGGTTCGATGGCGTCACCCAACGCGGTGACGATGCCGGTCGCCGCAACGGCGGGGTACTCCAACGGGATAAGCCGCAACGACGTCCCCTCGTCACGCACCGCGCCGGTCGCGATGACCAGATCGCCGTCCACGACGTCGGGCTGCAGTCCTCCCGCTGTCCCGGCCCTGATGATCCGCCGTACGCCGGCGCGCAACAGCTCCTCCATGCACACCGCGGCTCCTGCCGAGCCGACCCCGTGTGAGCTGACCGTCACGGGCTGCCCGGCGTACCGGCCGGTGAAGGTGACGTACTCCCGGTTGCGGCCGACCTCGCGAGGACTGTCCAGCAGATCGGCGGCCCGCTGCGCCCTACCCGGGTCCCCCACCACCAGAGCCGCAGGAGCGATCGCCGAGACGGGAGCCTGGAGCAGCGGCAGCATGTCGTCCGGCTCGAGCAGGATGTGCTGCCTCACCGGCGTACCGGAAGCCTGCCGAGCAACCCCTCGCAGGCCGCCGTCACCAGGTTGAGACCATGGTCGAAATCGTGGTCCGGTCCGCCGTATGGATCGGGGACGTCGCGGTCACCGGTGGCGGCGGCAGGGTCGAAGTCGCGCAGCAGCACGACCTTCGCGGCCTGCTCGTCGTCCGGGGCGAGCCGCCGCAGGTCGTCGACGTTGTACCGGTCCAGGCCGACGACGAGGTCGTAGTCGGCGAAGTCGGGCGGCCCGAACTGGCGGGCAACGTGCCGGCTCCCGTCGTACCCCCTCCGCTTGAGCGCCTGCACTGCGGGTGGGTTGGCGCCGCCACCGATGTGCCACGAACCGGTCCCCGCGCTGTCGACCTGCACCCGCAGGCCGGCATCGGCGACCAACCGGCGCATGACGACGGTGGCCATCGGAGAGCGGCAGATGTTGCCGAGGCAGACGAAGCAGATCCGGTACGGCGGCATGCGCCCATCCTCGCCTACGGCGCACGCCCATTCCGAGTTGCCCGTTCCGAGTTGTCAGCGGTTTCGCGTCACCGGTGACGCGACACCGCTGACAATGTGGTTGGCCCGGCTGGATAGGGTCGGGACAGCCGTCCGGAGGGGGCCACACGACGTGCCCGAAGTAGATGCCGAGTTCACCGCGCTTCCGTTGCGCCAACTCGCCGATGCCGCGCTGAGTCGAGCCCGGGAACTCGGTGCCGAGCACGCGGACCTCCGGGTCGAGCGGGTTCGTTCCCAGAACGTCGGCCTGCGAGACGCCCGCGTGGAGTACTCCCGCGACGGGGAGGAGGTCGGCTTGGCGGTGCGGCTCGTGCACGAGGGAACCTGGGGATTCGCCGCCGGCGTGGAGATGACCACGGAGGAGGCAGTCCGGTTGGCCGAGCAGGCCGTCGACGTCGCCCGGGTCAGCGCCCCGGTCAACGCCGATCGCGTCGAACTCGCCGACGAGCCGGTGTACGCCGACGCGACCCACGTCTCGGCGTATGACGTGGATCCCTTCGGTGTGCCGGACCCGCAGAAGCTCGCCCTGCTGACCGATCTCTGCGAGCGGCTGTTCGCGGCGGACGGGGTCGACCACGTCAACGCGTCGCTCCTGGCAGTTAAGGAGAACAAGTTCTACGCTGACCTCGCCGGCACGACGACTACCCAACAGCGGGTGCGGATCGTGCCGGAGTTCACCGCGGTCGCCGTCGACCGGGCGCAGGGCGGCTTCGAGACCATGCGGACGGTCAACCCGCCGGTCGGCCGGGGCTGGGAGTACCTCACCGGCACCGGCTGGGACTTCGAGGCCGAACTCGCCGAACTGCCGGAACTGCTCGCCGCGCGCACCAAGGCGCCGAGCGTCCGGGCCGGACGCTACGACCTCGTCATCCATCCGTCGCAGCTCTGGCTAACCATCCACGAGTCGATCGGCCATGCCACCGAACTGGACCGGGCCCTCGGTTACGAGGCGGCGTACGCCGGTACGTCGTTCGCGACCGTCGACAAGCTGAACTCGCTGCAGTACGGCTCGCCGGTCATGCAGGTGACCGGTGACCGCGTGGTCGAGCACGGCCTGTCGACCATCGGGTTCGACGACGAGGGGGTGGCCGGGCAACACTGGGACATCGTCCGCGACGGCGTACTCGTCGGCTATCAGACCGACCGGAACATGGCACGCCTGATGAACCTCGGCCGCTCCAACGGCTGCGCGTTCGCCGACTCCTCCGGACACGTGCCGGTGCAGCGGATGGCGAACGTGTCGCTGCAGCCCGCGACGGACGGACCGTCCACTGAGGACTTGATCTCCGGGGTCGAGAAGGGCCTGTACGTCGTCGGCGACAAGAGCTGGTCGATCGACATGCAGCGCTACAACTTCCAGTTCACCGCGCAGCGCTTCTACCTGATCGAGAACGGCCGGCTCGTCGGACAGGTGCGGGATGCGGCGTACCAAGCGACGACGACCGATTTCTGGGGAGCCATGGAGGCGGTGGGCGGGCCACAGACCTACGAACTGCAGGGCTCGTTCACCTGCGGCAAGGCGCAACCCGGACAGGGCGCGCCGGTGAGCCACGGTTGCCCATCGGCGCTGTTCCGCGGGATCAACATCCTCAACACGGTGACCGAGGCGGGCCGATGAATTACAACGCGTTTTCCGCTGCGGAGGAACCTGCCACTGCGGACGCGTTTCCCGCAACGGAAGTACAGCTATGACCGGCTTCGCTCCCATCCTGCGGGGGCAGGAGATCGTCGAGCGGGCCCTGGCGATCTCGCGCGCGGACAGCTGCATCGTCATCGTCAACGACCGCACCGAAGCAAACCTGCGGTGGGCGAGTAACAGCCTGACGACGAACGGCGCCATGCGGTCGCGGAACGTGGCGGTCGTCAGCATCGTGGACGGTGCTGTCGGCTCGGTCGGTCGCAGTGTGTCCAGCGTGGAGGAGTTGGCGTTGCTCGTGAGCGCGTCGGAGCGGGCGGCGCGTGAGGCGAGCCCTGCTGAGGACGTGATGCCGCTGGTGGAGGCAGGCGACCCGGCGGGTGCGTGGGACGAGCCACCGGCGGAGACGTCGATCGGGGTATTCCGCGAGTTTGCGCCGGCGCTGGGTGAGGCCTTCGGCCAGGCCAAGGCGGCAGACCGGCTGCTGTTCGGGTTCGCCGAGCACATCATGACGACGACGTTCCTCGGGACGTCTACCGGGCTGCGGTTGCGCTACGACCAGCCGACCGGGCGGGTCGAGCTCAACGGCAAGACCGGTGATCGGGCCCGCTCGGTGTGGGCCGGGGTCGGGACCCGCGACTTCTCCGACGTCGACATCGCGGCGCTGGTACAGCAGGTGTCGGGCAAGCTCGACTGGGGTTCCCGCCAGGTGGAGTTGCCGGCCGGCCGGTACGAGACGCTGCTGCCACCGACCGCCGTGGCCGACCTCATGGTCTACCTGTACTGGGTGGCGGAGATGCGGGAGGCCGAGCAGGGCAGGACCGTGTTCTCCCAGCGCGGGGGCGGTACCCGGATCGGCGAGAAGCTCGCCTCACATTCGGTCAACCTGCGCAGTGACCCGCACGAGCCCGGCCTGGAGACCGCACCGTTCCTCGCCACGTCGGTGTCCGGGCAGGGTACGTCGGTGTTCGACAACGGCATGCCAACCGGGCGCATCGACTGGATCCGCGACGGCGAACTGCGCAATCTGGTGACGCCGCGCTGGTGGGCGGCGAAGTCGGAGGCGACGCCGACGGCGTACATCGAGAATCTGATTCTGGAAGATCCCGCCGGCGGCAGGTCCACCGAGGAGATGATCGCCGGTACCGAGCGCGGGCTGCTACTGACCACCCTCTGGTACATCCGTGAGGTGGATCCCCAGACGCTGCTGCTCACCGGGCTGACCCGTGACGGCGTGTTCCTGATCGAGGGCGGTGAGGTGACTGCGGCGGTGAACAACTACCGATTTAACGAGAGCCCGGTCGACCTGCTCGGCCGGATGACCGAGGTCGGGCAGAGCGAGCGAACCCTGCCGCGGGAGTGGAACGACTACTTCACCCGCGCGGCGATGCCGACCCTGCGCATCCCCGACTTCAACATGAGCTCGGTCTCCCCCGCCTCGTAGCGCGCACCGCCGCTTCGTAGCGCATTCCGCCGCGTTCCAAGATGCCGACGCCGGGTCAACCAACCGAGCGGCGCGACTTTGTGATTCATTTCGCAAGCGGTTGGGGAGACGGGAGCTTA
>Ga0136640_10000585_pt1 | contig 14171 bp, 14 predicted proteins | sample AntDrymUQ8642106_2_FD_105498 | JGI IMG/M metagenome (GOLD analysis project Ga0136640, IMG submission 105498) | Polar desert sand microbial communities from Dry Valleys, Antarctica - metaG UQ864 (21.06) | ecosystem: Environmental > Terrestrial > Soil > Desert | place: Antarctica: Dry Valley...
CCGCCCGCCACAATCTGGGCGCGATCTCTTCCATCCCACGTTCTGGGTGCTGATCGTGGCAGCCCCCGCAAGGATTGACTCCCAGAACGCTGCGGGCCTGTCGTCAGTGGGCGCTGGCGACGTAGCAGGTCGACCCGGAGGGAAGCTCGGCGTGCTCGCCGGCCGGGATGAAACCGCCGGCTCCTCTGGCGAAGAGCTCGTCGCCGCCCGCCGTGCACACTGCGATCGCCCCCGCCGCTGGCGCCGGGCCGAAGCGCTGCGGTCCGTCCGACTCGATGCGCCACAGCACGAACGGCGCACCGGCCGGCGCATAGCGGAACACGCCTGGACGGTCCTCGACGCCGCGCACCACAGGGTCGACCAACGGTGTCGGGTCGAACACGGTGAGCAGCTCGTCGACGTCGACCGGCTTGACGGTCAGCCCGCCGCGCACGACGTTGTCGCTGGCGGCCATGAGCTCCATTCCCACCCCGTTGAGGTAGGCATGCAAGTTGCCGGGCCCCAGGTAGATCGCCTCTCCTGGATCCAGGCGCACCCGGTTCAGCAGCAATGTGACGACGACGCTCGGGTCGTTCGGATACCGCCCGGCAAGGTCGTCCACCAGACGTGCCGCATCGTGCGAAGAGCCTGCGCAGGCGGCCAACGTCGTGTCGGGATCGAAACGACGTCGGTAGAGATCGGCCACCAACCGCGCCACGCCGTCACGTCCCAACTGTCGGGCGAGGTCGTCGGCGCCGATCTCATCAAGCACGATTGCCGTGGCGTCGGGCGGGCGCACGCCGCACAGGGCGTCGAAGGGGGTGAGCGCACAGAGCAGCTCAGGCTTGGCCGACGGATCGGCGTACCGGCGTTCGGCGTGCCCGGCGCGCGCCCGCTCGGCACTGGGATGGGCCTGCAGCGACAACGGGTCCGCCGCCGCCAGCACCTTCAGCAGGTACGGCAGGGGGCCTGTGACATCCACCAGAAAGTTGCCGTCATCAGTGGTCGATGGGCCCGCAGGGTGGGTGCCGAACCACAGCTCGGCCCACGGCCGCCCGTCGGGCTCGACCCCGAGCAGCTCGGGGATCGCCCGCTCGTCGCCCCAGGCGTAGTGCTGGACGACGCCGTCGATCCGACGCATGTCAGTCGATGCCGAGCTCGGCGGCACGCCCGAGCACACCGCGTCGCTCGTCGCCGATGGTCGTGATCTCGCCGTGACCGGTGTGGACGATCGTCTCGTCGGGGAGGGCGAGCAACCTGTCGCGGATCGACCGCAGGATGGTGGGCTCGTCGGAGTAGCTGCGACCAGTTGCCCCAGGTCCGCCGCAGAACAACGTGTCGCCGGTGAACACGCGCCCGCCCGCCACGTCGCGGAAGCAGCAGCAGCCGGGCGAGTGACCGGGCGTGTGCAGTACGGCGAGCTCGTGCCCGGCGACCGTGATCACCGAACCTGGTTCGACGGCCCGGTCGGGCGTGTCGTCGGGCCAGACGGCGTCCCACAGCATCCGGTCGTCGGGGTGCAACATGACGGGCGCGTCGACGGCCTCGCGCAGCGGCACGGCGGCGTTGATGTGGTCGTTGTGGCCGTGGGTCAGCACGATCGCCTGCACTCGCCGGCCGGCCACGGCGTCGACGATCGGCTGGTGGTCGTGGGCGGCGTCGAACACAACCACCTCCCGGTCGTCGCCGACGATCCAGATGTTGTTCGTGACATCCCACTCCCCGCCATCGAGAGCGAAGATCCCGTCTGTCGTGACCAGCTCGATACTCACGGAGGAGCCCTCACAACACGACGCTCGATGCGGCCGGCGAAGGCGCTGGAGCGCCCGCCGTGCCGAAACCGGTCTTCACCCCTGCCCTCACAACACGACTACCGAGCGGAGGACTTCGCCTCGTTCCATCTTGTGGAACGCTTCTTCCACATCGTCGAGGCCGATCTCCTCGCTGACGAAGCGGTCGAGATCGAGGCGACCCTGGCGGTACAGGTCGATCAGCATCGGGAAGTCCCGCGAGGGCAGGCAGTCTCCGTACCAGCTCGACTTCAATGCCCCGCCACGGCCGAACACCTCGATGAACGGTAGCTCCAGCACGTCGTCGGGCCGCGGCACGCCGACGAGCACGACGGTGCCAGCGAGGTCGCGGGCCTCGAAGGCCTGCTTGTACACCTTGGGGTTGCCGATCGCCTCGATGCACACGTCGGCGCCGAAGCCTCCTGTGACCGACCGGACGTACTCGACGGGGTCGGTGGACGACGAGTTGCACGTGTGCGTGGCGCCGAACTCCTTGGCCCACTCGAGCTTGCGTTCGTCGATGTCGACGGCCACGATCGTCGCCGCCCCCGCTAGCCGAGACCCGGCGATGGCAGCGTCACCGACGCCACCGCACCCGAACACGGCGACCGACTGTCCTCTGGTGACGGCGGCGGTGTTGATGGCAGCGCCGAGCCCGGCCATCACGCCGCATCCGAGCAGGCCGGCGGCCGTTGCCGGTGCCTCGGGGTCGACCTTCGTGCATTGACCCGCAGCAACGAGCGTCTTGTCGGCGAACGCCCCGATCCCGAGCGCCGGGGACAGCTCGGTGCCGTCGGCGAGTGTCATCTTCTGGGACGCGTTGTGGGTGTTGAAGCAGTACCACGGTTCGCCGCGATTGCAGGCCCGGCAGTCGCCGCACACTGCCCGCCAGTTGAGGATCACGAAGTCGCCGGGCTGCACGTCGGTCACACCGTCGCCGACGGCTTCAACGACGCCGGCGGCTTCGTGCCCCAGCAGGAACGGGAACTCGTCGTTGATCCCGCCCTCGCGGGAGTGCAAGTCGGTGTGACAGACCCCGCACGCCTGCACGGCGACCAACGCCTCGCCGGGTCCTGGATCGGGCACAACGATGGTCTCGATCGAGACCGGCTCACCTTTGGACCTGGCGATTACCCCTCGAACTTCGTGTGCCATGGCGGTCACCGTAGTTGCGAAAGATCAGACCAGGCAGAACTCGTTGCCTTCCGGGTCGGCGAGCACGACGAAGGGATCCTCCGGGTCATCAGAGTCATTGAGGTGGGTGGCCCCGATGTCGATCGCCCGTTGCGCAGCCGACCGCAGGGCCGCCCAGGTCGTCGCCTCGTCGGCGCCGTCGGGCACCACCACGATGTCGAGGTGGACCCGGTTCTTCACCACCTTCTCCTCGGGGACCTGCTGGAAGTAGATGCGTGGCAGGATCCCATCGGGATCAACGGCATGAGCGCCCGAGTCGATCTCCTCCTGGGTCAGTCCCAGCGACCGCAGGTACTCCCCGCGGCTCTCGAATCCGTCGGGGGCCGCCTTGTCGGCATACCCCAGCAGCGAACGCCAGAACGAGGCGAGAGCCTCGGGCCGGGCACAATCGATGGTGACCAGGTACTGCAGCGCCATCTACCCATTCTGCCAATGCTTGCTGCCGCCATCGCGCCTCGTTTGCGCACCACTTGCGTGGTCAGAACCGGTATCGCGTTGCGGCGCCGGGGGCGTCCTTCTCGTAGGCGAAAACCTTGCGGGGTGCCACGCGGAACACGAGCGCTGTACCGCCCTCGTGTCCGAAGGCACCGTTCTCGACGTCGAAGTGCCACTCGCTGCCGTACTTCGCCTCCCAGCCCTCGGCGAGCCGGCGCAACGTCGCATCGTCGGCGACGTTCGTCGCCTCACCGTCGAGCACCACGTCGATTCCCCCGAACGTGTTGGTGCCCGTGGTCAGCACGCACTGCCCGTTGTGCGCCAGGTTCTTCGCCTTGCGCTCGTCGGGCCCGGTGCAGAAGTGCGTGGCACCGTCCAGCCAGACCGTGATCAGCGGTGTCACGTGGGGTCGCCCATCGGGGCGCACCGTTGTCAGCCACGACACCTCAGCGGTCTCGAGCTCCCGGCGCGTCCGCGCCCAGTCGGTCGGAGTGGCCTCGCTCGGGCTGAAGTCGGCGTCCAGCTCCGTCGTCGGCGTGGGTTCGTTCGTCGATGTCATGTGGTTGAGACCGATCGCGGCGCCGAAACTCATCGGTGTCAGAACAGCCGCAGATCGCCAGGGTCGATGCCTCTCAGCGCGTCGTAGTCGATCTCCACCCAGTGGAATCCTCGCGACCGGGCCAGAGCCTTGGCTTGCGGCTTGATGACCTGGGCGACCAGCATCCCTCGCACCTGCCCGAGCGACGAGTCGAGGTTCAGGCACTCGATGTAGCGGCTGAGCTGCTCGATGCCGTCGATCTCGCCACGACGCTTGACCTCGATTGCGACCACGCGGCCCTGCACGTCCCGGCATACGAGGTCGACGGGGCCGATACCCGTGGGGTACTCCCTGCGCACGAGCACCATGCCGTCCTCGATGGCGCCCGGCGACGCCGCCAGCAGCTGCTGCAGATGCGCCTCGACGCCGTCCTTCGTGAGCCCCGGATCGTCACCGAGCTCGTGGGTGTTGTCGGAGTGCACCTCGTGCAACGTGATCACCAGCTTCTCGCCCTTCGGGTTCGTGATCTCCCACCACCCGTCGAGCTCGGCGAGCCGGTTCGGGGCGTTCATCCAGTTCAGCGGCTTGTAGGCGCCACCGTCGGCGTGGATCGCCACGCAGCCGTCGGCCTTTACCATGATCAATCGATCAGCGGCTGGCAGGTGGGCGGCGAGGCGGCCGGTGTAGTCGACCGAGCAGCGGGCCACGACGAGACGCACGGCGTCAGTTTCTCAGACGCGAACGCATCCGGCGCTGGATCAGTGCCCTGCGCTCCTGCAGGTCGCGATAGGTCAGGTGCTCGACGCTGTCGTCGACTCCGAACCCGGCCTTCACACCCGACAGGTCGATCGCGATGCCGCCCGGATCGATGCCCAACTCGGCGTTCAACCGCTCACCGTGGCGCATCGTGAACGTCATCGAGATGTTGGCGATCTCGGCCAGGATGTCGAGATCAGGTGCCAGACGGGCGATGGCGCCGTCGAGGAACATCAGGTTCTTGACGTACAACATCAACTCTTTGGGCACGCGGGCCCCGTAGCTGAGCAGCGCCTTCACGACGCGCTGCACCTCCCTCACCATCTGGTCGCCGGTAAGGGTGGTGGGGTCGACCGGCGGCCGGTCGAGTCCGAGGTCGGAGATGACGGCGGCGAGGTCGGTGTCGGGCGGCAGTGCCCCCAGGTCCCGCAACGCCGTCACCTGGCCCATCACATCGTTCGTCGCCGCAGCCAGCATCAACCGCAGGAAAGCGAGCCGGTGGGGCTGGGTCAGACGCCCGACGATGCCGAAGTCAAGCAGCGCCGTGCGCCCGTCGGGCATCACGAACAGGTTGCCGCCGTGCAGGTCGCCGTGGAAGATGCCGTGCACGAGCGCCCCTTCCATGAAGGCGATCATCCCGGTACGGATCACGTCCTCGGTGTCGATACCGGCACCGTGCATGCCGGCGACATCGTCGAACTTGAACCCCGACAGGCGCTCCATCACCAGCACGCGGCGCGTCACGAGCGTGGCGTGGGGGCGGGGCACGACGTAGCGGTCCTGGTCAAGCTCCCGCAGCACGACGGCCAGGTCGATCATGTTTGCCGCCTCGATGCGGAAGTCGAGCTCCTCGACGATGGTCTCGGCGAACAGCTCCACGAGAGCAGGAGGATTGGCGAGCGACGCCACGCGGATGCGCCCGACCAGCCGCGGCGCGATCCAGGCCATCACTCGGAGATCGTCGCGCACCCGCCGGCCAACGGTCGGACGCTGCACCTTGACGACGACCTCCTCGCCGCTGCACAGTGTCGCCGCATGGACCTGGGCGATCGACGCTGCCGCCAGCGGTGTCTCGTCGAACGAGGAGAAGAGCTGCTCGAGCGGGACACCGAGGTCCTCCTCGATCGTGAGGCGCACGGTGGACGGTGACTCCGACGGGACCTGATCGCGCAACTTCTTGAACTCGCCGACCAACTCTGGCGGGAACAGCCCGTCGCCAGCGGAGATGATCTGACCGAGCTTGATGTAGGTGGGTCCGAGGGCCTCGGCGGCCAGGCGCAGGCGCCGTGACAGGTCGAACCGGGACGCCGACTGGTCCGGGAACCGGCGCAGCTTCCTCCACCGCCAGGCGCCGAGGGCAGCGCCCAACCGTGCGGCCACGGTGAACACCCGGACGCCCGGTGGGATGCGGCCCGGCCTTGTCAGACTCGGCAGCTCGGCGAGCGCTTCCTGGCGCAGCCTTCTGGCCGTCGGTAGCCACTCGATCTCGTCACGACGCAACGTCCAGGGTCCGTGGTCGGAGAACATGCCCCAGTCGTCGGATTCGTGCACGTCCCCCATGATGACGAAAACTGGCGCGATGAGCGATTCGCGGTCGGTGGGACCCCTGGCCGGAGTGCGGGTCGTGGAGCTCGGGATGTGGGTGGCAGCCCCGGCTGCCGCCGGTTTGTGCGCCGACTGGGGTGCAGACGTGATCAAGGTCGAGCCGCCCGACGGCGACCCGCAGCGGTCTGTGTTCGCAGCGTTGGGCGTGCGCGACCAGGTGGGTGTGCCACCGTTCGAGATGGACAACCGGGGCAAGCGTTCGGTCATCCTCGACGTCCGCTCGGACGAGGGTCGCCAGGCGTTCGAAGAGCTGCTGGCACAGGCAGACGTGTTCGTCACCAATCTGCGCCCGGCGGCGTTGGCCCGCTCCGGGTTGAGCCCGTCCGAGGTGATGGCTCGTCACGGGCGGCTGATCTACGCCTCGATCACGGCCTACGGCACCGAGGGACCCGACGTGGACCGGCCGGGCTACGACATCGGAGCCTTCTATGCCCGCTCCGGCGTCGCTGCCACGCTCGTACCCGACGGGGAGTACCCGCCGGCACTGCGTAGCGGGTTCGGCGACCACTTCACCGGGCTGTCCCTGGCGGCCGGCATCGCCGCCAAGCTGTACGAGCGCGAACGCACCGGGCGCGGCGGGCACGTCACCACGAGCCTGTTGCGAACCGGCATGTACGCGCTGTCGTGGGACATCGGCATCGAACTGCGGTTCGGGCGGCGCGAGCAGACGCGGGACCGCTACACGAGTGGTGCTCCGCTGGTCAACTGCTACCGGGCTGCGGATGGGAGAGGTTTCTGGCTGCTGTGCGTGCAGGCCGACCGTCACTGGCCAAAGGTGCTGGCGGCCATCGACCGCCAGGAGCTCGGCGACGAAGAGCGCTTCTCGTCGGCCGCCGAGCGACGCCGCCACAGCGCCGAGCTGATCTCGGTGCTCGACGCTGCGTTCGCCAGGTTCGGCTTCGACGAGTTGACGAGCCGGTTCGACGACGCCGACGTCTGGTGGGCCCCGATCAACACCATCGCCGACGTGATCGCCGACCCCCAGGCCCGGGGCGCCGGCGGATTCGTCACCATCGATCCCGACGACGGCACGACGCCGTTCGAGGTCGTGAACTCACCCGTCGACTTCGAGGGCTACCGGTTCGAGCCAGGACCTGTGCCGTCGTTGGGCGAGCACGATCCAACGTTCCCGCGTCCCTGACGGCGCGTGGACCAGACTCGTGGACCGGACTGGTGGACGAGGGGTGACGGTCTTCGCAGCGCCATCAGAGGTACCGTCAGCAGCACCAGCAAGAGGTCCCCCTCGACCTCGTCGCCACCCCGGGAGAGAGCCGCCAATGAACACGGACATCAGCGCTACGAACGACAACTCGGAGCCGGCCAAGCCCTCGCGGTTCGCACGTCGACATCTGTTGTTCTCTACCGGCGCCGCCGCCATCGGTGCTGCCCTTGCCGCTGCCTGTGGCAGTGACGACGACACGGAGCCGACGGGCGCCGGGACGAACGCGCCGGGTACGACGGGCGGGCCGGCCACGACGGGCGCTCCTGCCACGACCGGCGCTCCCGCCACGACGGAGGCTCCTGCCACGACCGGCGCTCCCGCCACGACGGAGGCTCCTGCCGGTACGGAGGCTCCTGCCGGTACGGAGGCTCCTGCCGGTACGTCAGCTGACACCGGCGATTCGCAACCGCCGGCCAGCTCGGCCGAGTCGATGACCATCACTATCAGCGACTTTGCGTTCGATCCGCCCGAGATCAGTGTGCCCGTTGGTACCGAGCTCACGTGGAACAACGAGGACTCGGCTCGGCACTCCGTGATCGGCGACGACGAAGGAGGTCCGTTCCAGTCCGAAGAGTTCGACAACGGTGACAGCTACACCGCCGTGGTCGAAGAGGAGGGCACGTTCCCCTACCACTGCGGCATTCATCCGAACATGACCGCCACCGTGACCGTGACTGCATGACGAACGAGCCGCACTGACGACTCGACATGTCTCGGCATCCGCCCGCGGGACCTCATCGGGGCGCTGCCGTCCTGCCATGATGTTCCGACCATGAACCACGAGCGCAGCCGTCTGATCCTGCGACTGCTGACGGCGTTCGTCATCGGCTTCGTGACCTTGACGCTGGAGATCGCCTACACGAGGGTGATCTCGTTCAAGCTGTTCTACTACTACACGTACTTCGTCATCGGCCTGGCGCTGCTTGGGTTGGGGGCCGCCAGCGCCGTGACCTCGTTGTCGTCCACGCTGCGCTCGATCAACACCTATCGGCTGGTTCAGCGGGTTGCGCCGGCGGCGGCTATCGCCGGCATCGTCGGTTACGCGGTGGTGGCGCGCATCCCGACCCGAGCCGGCCTCATCTGGGAAGGCTCTGGCGGAGAGGCCGTCAGCCAGTTGCTGCGCCTGCTGGTGCTGTCACTGTCGCTCACGGCGGTGTTCTTCGCGGTCGGCCTGCTGCTCGCCTCGCTGATCGTCGTCGAGGTGCGCAACGTGCGCAGGCTGTACTTCTGGGACCTCGCAGGGGCGGCGCTGGGCTGTCTGGCGGCGGTACCGCTGCAGGCAACCGTCGGTCCGCCGGCGATGATCCTTGGCTCGCTGACGCTGTTGGCCGTCCTGGGCGTCGTCGCCGCATCGATGGGTCGTGGCAACGTCGTTGCCTCCGGCGCGCTCGTGGCACTGGTGGTGGTCGGCGCGATCCTCGCCGGTCAGCTGAAGGTTCGCACCGACGACAGCAAGACGGTGCGCGACAGCGACGAGATCGCCGCTGGAGGCTGGGGCTCGGTTTTCCGCGTGGACGCCGTCGATCTCGGCAACGTGTACTTCCTGTCGCACGACGGTCTGCTCGGTTCGGCGATCTACCAGTACGACGGGACGCCTGCCACCACCGACCGGTTCGCCGCCGACGCCCGCCAGATCCCCTTCGCAGCGTTCGACGGCGCCGAGCCGCGGGTCCTGATCATCGGTGCCGCGGGTGGCAACGAGATCCAGGCGGCGCTGACCTACGGCGTGTCGCAGGTCGACGCGGTCGAGCTGAACCCGGTCACGGTGTCGATTTTGCGCAACGACCTCGCCGATTTCTCAGGGAACATCACCGACGACCCCAAGGTGAACTACGTGCAGGGTGACGGGCGCACGTTCCTCGCACGAAGCGACGAGGAGTACGACATCGTGTGGTTCGTCGCCCCTGACAGCTACGCCGCCTCGAACGCCGCCACGTCGGGCGCCTTCGTGCTGTCGGAGAGCTACCTCTACACCGAGGAGATGATCCAGTCCGCATACGACCACTTGTCTGACGAAGGTGTGGTGGTGGCGCAATTCGGAGACGTGCAGCTCGACGACCAGTCGACTCGCACCGCCCGCTACCTCGTGACCGCCAGGGAGGCGCTCGCCGATCGAGTCGGTTCGTTCGGCGACCATTCGGCGCTGATCACCGAGAGCGGTGAGGGCTTTCTCGGGCGGATCAGCACGATCATGCTGTTCCGCCCGCAGGTCGATGCCGCCACGGCCGAACGAGTGCAAGCGGTGTTGCCGAACGTGCCGTTGGCCTCGGCTGAGTATCTGCCAGGGGCGGCGCGCGTCGATGGGGTGTTGTCGGACGTGATCACCGGGACCCGTGAGGAGGTCGACAGCATCGTCGACGAGTACCCGTACGAGATCTCCAGCATCGACGACAACCAGCCGTTCTTCTGGCACTTCACCTCGTTCGGCACGGTGCTCACCGATTGGAACCTCTCGAACCTCGACGACCCGGAGATCGCCATCGGCGAGCGTCTGCTGCTGGTGCTGTTGCTGCTCGCCACCGTGGTCGCGGGACTGATGCTCTTCGTTCCGTTTGCCATCACCCGTCGACGCAACAGCCGTGAGACCAGGCTGCCGCGCCGGTTCGGGTTCTTCGTGTACTTCACCGCGCTCGGACTGGGGTTCATGCTGATCGAGATCTCGATGATCCAGCGATTCGCGCTCCTGTTGGGGTTCCCGACGCTGTCGCTGTCGGTCTCACTGTTCACCCTGCTGATCGCCACGGCGGTCGGGGCGCGGCTCTCCGGCATGGTGCTGCGACTCGGTCGCTGGGTGCTACCGGTCGTGACCACTGTGTTGATCGTGCTGGCCTTGGTGTACATCGCCGTGTCGGATCCACTCACCGAGGTGGCGCTCGCGTGGTCGCAAGGACTGCGGATGTCGCTCGTCTTCGGTCTGCTGTTTCCCGTCGGCCTGCTGCTCGGGGTGTTCCTGCCGACCGGCATGGACGCCGTCGTGCGGGCCACGGACACCAGCGGCAGCGACCGTGATCGAAGCGTCGCCTGGTGCTGGGCGGTCAACGGCTTCTTCTCCGTGCTCGGTTCCTCACTGACCACCGTGATCTCGATGGAGTTCGGGTTCAACCGGGCGCTGATCTCGGGACTGATGCTTTACGTGGTCGCCACTGCCATGATGCACCTGGTCGGCACGGCCGCCCCTGCCATCACCGACGGTGCAGTTGTCGACGACCGCGAGGTAGGGCTCGAACCCGTCGCGGCCGGCTAGCTGGCCGCCCGGAAGGCGTCTCTGAGCTTCATGCGCGAGCCGGTGCGCATGATGGCGTTGCGGTAGACACGCCCGCTCACCCAGATGAGCAGCGGGATCATCGCCAGCGCCAGCCCCAGCGCCAGCAACGCCTCCCACGCCGGCACGCCGCCGATGGCCAGTCGCATCGGCATCAGCATCGGCGCGAACGTCGGGATCAGCGACATGACCCGGATCACGGCGCTGTCGGGGTCGGACGGCAGCACGGAGATGCCGATGACGAAGCCCGAGATGATCAGCATCAGCACCGGCGTGAGGACGGCGTTGATGTCCTCCTGGCGGGACACCAGCGCCGAGACAGCCGCCAGGACCAGGGCGTAGCCGAAGAAACCGACGATGTACCAGACGATCAGCCACGCGGCCGTGCCTGCGATCGAACCGAACGAGATGGTGAGCGCGTCCGTGGCGACGGCGGATATCACACCGGCGCCGGCGATGACGGCGATCTGGATCAAACCCAGCGTGCCGATGCCCAGCACCTTTCCGGCCATGAGCTGCCACGGCCGGATCGTGGAGAGCAGCAGTTCGATGACCCGGCTCGACTTCTCCTCCACGACGCCTTGGGCGAGCGCCTGACCGTGCATCAACAGCGAGCCGTAGATCAGGATGCCGGCGATCATGCCGAGGATCAGGCGCTCGACGTCGAAGCGCGGGTCCTCCAGCGTCTCCAGGTTCACCGCCGCCTGGCTGATGGCCCGGTTCACCGCAGCCGGGTCGCCGCCGAGGTCGGTGATCTCCCGGTCGAGCACGGTGCTGGCCGCCAGCACGTTGAAGGCGCTCTCCAGCTCGGGATCGAGGTCGGATTCGACGATGACGGACAATCGCTCGCCGTCGGGCATCACGAAGGCGTCGAGGTCGCCATCTCGCACGCCGGCCCGACCGTCTTCGATGCCGGCCACCTCCTCGGTGTCGAGGTTCAGGCCGAGCGAAGCGCCCACGGCGGCGATCTGGTCGGGCAGCGTCGGTGCACCGGCGGGCACTCCGATGGTGGCGTCGGTCCCTTCGTCGGTGCTGATCAACGTAGCCAGCAACGATGCCGCGACGACGAGGAGCGCGGCAATACCCGTTGTGATGAGGAACACCTTCGAACGCAACCGGGTGAGCAGCTCGCGACGAGCTACGAGCGCCACGACGCCGAGCGCGTCGAGCGATCGGTGAGGACGTTCGGCGTTCGTCACGATGGCTGCTCTGCGGAGACGGCATGGCGGAACAGCTCGGTCAGCGACGGGCGTTCGCGGGCGAAGCGGTGCACCGGCCCCGTGGACAGCGCCGCTTGCAGCACCTGTTGATCATCGGCAGTGGAATCGATCTCCAGCATGGTGGCACCGTTGCGTCGAGCACTGTTGACGATGCCATGCAGCCCGTCCGCCCAGCCGTCTGGCGCCTGCGGAGCGTCGATGATGAGGCGTTCGGTCTTGCCGGCGCGCAGTTCGTCTACGGCGCCGACGGCCACCATGGCGCCGTCACGGACGATGCCGACCCGATCGCACAGACGCTCCACGAGGTCGAGTTGGTGGCTCGAGAACACGACCGGCGCGCCGGCGTCGCATCGTTCGCGGAGCACCTCGCTCATCACGTCGACGGCGACAGGATCGAGGCCCGAGAACGGTTCGTCGAGCACGAGGATCTCAGGATCGTGGATCAGCGCCGCTGCAAGCTGCACGCGCTGCTGGTTGCCGAGGCTCAGCTTCTGCACGTCGTCGTCACGCCGGGCGGCGACCCCGAGGCGCTCGGTCCAGGCGTCGACCGACTTCGCCGCCGCCGCCGGAGACAGACCGTGCAGGCGTGCCAGGTACACGAGTTGCTCGCCGACCTTCATGCGCGGGTACAGCCCCCGTTCCTCCGGCATGTACCCGATGCGCCGGCGGGTCGACTCCGTGATTGCGGCGCCATCCCAACGCACGTGCCCGGCATCCGCCTCGAGCACACCGAGCACGATGCGCATCGCCGTCGTCTTTCCGGCCCCGTTGCTGCCGACGAACCCGAACAGCTCCCCGGCTCCTACATCGAACGAGCACTCGTCGAGCGCCACGACGTCGCCATACCGCTTGGACAGCGAGTCGAGCTCCAACCGTGGTGACGGCACGATCGCCCATGCTCGCACATCACCCCTCCGTCGGGCCTTAGTTCTGATCACCCTGACTTCTTGCGTTCTCCCTCTCCATCTGGGCGCCCAGACGATGGACGGGGGTCAGAGGGTGGACGGGGTCAGACGGGTGAGGTGGCGATGGCGGCCAGCGTGGCTGTGGCGTACTCCTTGCGGCACACGAGGAAGTCCGGCAGCCACACGTCTCGGTCGTTGTAGACGATCGGCGAACCGTCGACACGGCTCACGTGCAGTCCGGCGGCCTGGGCCACGGCCGCCGGTGCCGCCGAGTCCCACTGGTACTGGCCGCCGGCATGCACGTAGATGTCGGCGTCGCCCACAACGATCGCCATGGTCTTGGCGCCGGCCGAACCCAGGTGCATCGGCTCGGCGCCGAGCGCCTCGGTCACGACCCTGGCGAGACGTGGCGGGCGCGACCGCGACGTGATCAGCCGGGGACGGCTGCGCTCAGCGGGCGGCAGCGTCGGCGCCGGATCGGTGGCGAACGTGCGGTTGATGGCAGGCAGGGAGACGGCCGCGGCGGCGAAGTGATCCCGCTCCCAGAGCGCCACGTGCACGGCCCAGTCGAGCCGCCCCGGTTCGCCGAACTCTCTCGTGCCGTCGAGCGGGTCGATGATCCACACCCGATCGACTTCGAACCGGCGCGGGTCCTCGACGCCCTCCTCGCTCAGCACGGCGTCGTCGGGGCGGGCGGCGGCCAGTTCGTCGGCCAGGAAGTGTTGGCTCGCCATGTCGCCGCCGTCCATGACCTCCCACGAGACGGCGCCGGCTGTCCACATGCGCTGGCGCAGGGCCACCAGCCGGATGCCCGCATCGGTCGCGAGTCGCGCCGCCAGCTGGGCGTCGGTCTCAGTGGCCGTCATCGACATGGCGCCCGACGCTATCGGCGGCGCGCCGACCAGTTGGCTGTCGATCCGTCGGCCGTGGCGGTACTGTCGACCTCAGCCGACGAGGAGGCCGATGTGGACGAGCAGAAGGTGTGGAACGGCATCGCCAGCGGAGCGGCGGTCGCCGCGGTGGTGGCGTCGAAGCCGCTGGTTGAACGGATCTGGAGGCTCACGTTCCGATCAGAGCCCCCTGGCAACCCGGCTCACGACGACGTGCAGTGGCGTGACGCGCTCGCCTGGGCGGTGTTCACCGGTGCCATCGTCGGCGTGATCCGCCTGCTCGCCCAGCGTGGCGCCGTCGGCGCCTGGCGCAAGCGCCGTGGCGTCCAGCCGCCCGGTCTGAAGTACACCCGTCCCTGACGATTAACCAATCCG
>Ga0136640_10000586_pt1 | contig 14168 bp, 11 predicted proteins | sample AntDrymUQ8642106_2_FD_105498 | JGI IMG/M metagenome (GOLD analysis project Ga0136640, IMG submission 105498) | Polar desert sand microbial communities from Dry Valleys, Antarctica - metaG UQ864 (21.06) | ecosystem: Environmental > Terrestrial > Soil > Desert | place: Antarctica: Dry Valley...
ACGGAGGGATGCGGAACTTGTCGATGAAGAAGTTGGGGACGCCGATCGGCGCCGGCCCGACCGTCGCCAGCGAGTAGCCAGGGGCGGACGGGGTCGGCGCGCCGTCGGACCGACGGCTCTGGACGCGGGTGCCGTGCTGCCGATCTTCACGGCGCTCGGCCTTGCCCGCCTTCTCGTTGCACTCTCTAGCGGAGGTTGAGCTTGAAGGATCGACGATGGTGCCGACCAGCTCACCGCCGCCTTCGCACTCGGCGTCGGACGCGCCCTGCGTGCGATTGGGCTTGCTGCGCTTGCCTTCGCGCGACCTGTCGACGCCGAGCGCGGGCGGGGCGGCTGCGGTCGGGACGGCGCCCGGGGTCGCGCTCTCGAGCGGCGGGGCCTCGGTCGGTGCCGCCGTCGGGGCGCTGGTCGGGTCGGCCGTGGAATCGGCGGTCACCGTGGCGGCTTGCGTCGGTGCCGGGGACGCCTGGGCGATCGTCTGCACCGGCGAGGCGAAGGGCGACGGCGTAGGCGTCATGGGCGGCTGGGTCGCCTGGGGCGCTGCGGTCTGCGTCGCGGCGGCGGGCGCCGGGGTGCTTGTGGCGTCCTGGGCTGCCGCGCCGGCTCCCAGCGCGGCTGCGTAGAGGCTGGCACAGAGCAGGCCGACGGTGGCGATGCGGGAAATCATGCGCACACCTGGTTTCGGCAGCGCCTCACGCCGACTTGAGGCGCGCAGTCCGTACGCACGCCCGGGCGGTCGAGCCTAACCTTGATGTTGAGGGTGAGTTTACGAGTGTCGCGACGGATTTGCTGGCCTCAGCCGCGGCTGAAGGCGGCGATGATCTCGCGCTGGAAAGCCAGCACGTGTTCACGCATGATCGCACGCGCCCGCTGCGCATCGCGATCGGTCAGCGCTTGCAGCAGCTCAGCCTGGTCGTGTACCGCGTGCCCGAGGCCGGGCACGCGGTCGAGCACCACGTACCAGATCCTTAGCGAGAGCGAGAAGTAGCGCTCCAGCGTGTCGACGAGATACGGGTTGCCCGATGCCCCCCAGATGAAGCGGTGGATCCGCTCGTCGAGGCCCATGAGAGCCTCGTGATCGTCGCCGCGCCCGAGCCGCTCGATCTGCTCGTGCAGCGACCCGGCGAGCGCGAGAGCGCCGGCATCCATGCGCCGGGCGGCCAACTCGGCCGCGTAGCCCTCGAGCTCGGCGCGCACTTCGGTGATGTGCACGATCTCCGCCGCGTCGACCTCGGTCACGTAGGTGCCGCGGCGCGGCTGGACGGCGACGAAGCTCTCGAGCGCCAGCCGCTTGACGGCCTCGCGCAGCGGCGTGCGGCCGATCCCCAGATCCGCCATCAACTCGTCCTCGCGCAGCACGGTGCCGGGCGCGAAGCGCAGCTTGACGATCCGGTCGCGCAGCTCGAGGTAGGCGCGCTCGGCGATCAGCGCGCCGCCGGGCGGTTCTGGTGAGGCGATCGCCACGCGCTACCCGCCTGCCGCGTCGCGAGCGGACGCCGCCGCGGGCGGCTGCGGCGGCTCGATCGCCTCCGCGAGCAGCGTCGCGACGTCGGCGACACGCATGCCGGCACCCGTGCTCTGCACGCCGTCGTCGAGCATCACGGTGCAGAACGGGCACGCCACCGCGAGCGTGTCGGCACCGGTCGCGGCCGCCTCGCGCACGCGTTCTTCGTTGATCGGCCGCGCGTTCTCCTCCATCCACATGTGCGCGCCACCGGCCCCGCAGCAGAACGTGCGCTTGCCGCTACGCTCCATCTCGATCGGCTTGCCGACCGCCGCCGCGAGCTCACGCGGCTGTGCGAGCACGTCGTTGTGGCGCGCGAGGTAGCAGGAGTCGTGGTAGGTGATCGTCTGCTCGGTCGCGGTCGGAGCGAGGCGCCCGTCGCGCACCAGCTCGGCGAGCAGCTCGGTGTGGTGGACCACCTCGTAGTCCCCGCCGAAGTCCGGGTACTCGTTCGCGAGCGTGTTGAAGCAGTGCGGACAGCTCGCGACGATCTTGCGCACGCCGGCCTCGTTGAGGGTCTCGACGTTCTGCTCGGCGTAGGCTTGGAAGACGTACTCGTTGCCCATCCGCCGCGCCGGGTCGCCGTTGCAGGCTTCGCGCGGGCCGAGGATCGCGAAGTCGACGCCGGCCGCCTGCAGCAGCTTCGCGGTCGACTGCGCCGAAGCCCGCGCGCGCTCGTCGAACGATGCCGCGCAGCCGACCCAGTAGAGGACCTCGGGGACCGGGTCGCCGGGCTGCAGCACGTGCACCCCCAACCCGTCGCTCCAGGCGGCGCGCTCGGCTTGCGGCTTGCCCCAGGGGTTCGACTGGCGCTCGACGTCGCGCAGCATCGGCTCCGCCTCGCTGGGGAAGCGCGACTCGACCATCACGAGGTGGCGGCGCAGGTCGAGGATGTGGTCGACGTGCTCGATATTCACCGGGCACTCGCGCACGCAGGCGCCGCAGGTGACGCAATCCCACGCCATCTCCTCGAGGTCAGAGCCCGAGGCGACCAACGGCCCGTCGTATGGCTCGCCGTCGGCGCGCGCGGCCAGCGCCAGCGGCCCTTGCGTGAACAGGTGGTCGCGCACGCCCATGATCAGCAGCTTCGGCGAGAGCGTCTTGCCGGTCGCCCAGGCCGGGCAGACCTCCTGGCAGCGACCGCACTCCGTGCAGGACATCGAGTCGACCATCTGCTTCCACGTCAGGTCCTCGACGGTCCCGATGCCGAAGCGCATGTCCTCCTCCGGGATGTCCTCGTCGAAGCGCAGCGGCTCGAGCCGGCCGCGTGCGCGCGTGCGCCCGAAGTAGACGTTGATCGCCGCGGTGAAGATGTGCAGGTGCTTTGAGTGGGGGAGGTAGGCCAGGAACCCGAGGATCAACAGCACATGCGCTCACACCAGCACGCGCTCGAGCGCCTCGGACACGTCACCGTCGCCGAACATTCCCGAGAGCACGTTCGCGACCGGCGAGGAGCCGGCGCCGTACTCGTTGAGCCCGAGCGCGATCCGCACCGCGTGCCAGAGCACCAGCGTGACGACGATCCCCGTGATCCAGGCGAGGATCAGGTCCGCCTCGCCGAGGTGGCTGCCCTGGAAGCGAGGCGGCCGCACGACCTTCCGGATCCACAGCGCGATGGCGACGCCGACCAGGACGAGCACGACGAAGAGGTCGACGAGCAGCGCGAACCAGCCCTGCTCCCCGAGCCATGGGAGCGTCGACTCACGATCGACGATCCCGATCATCGCGATCACGATCGTCGGGAACAGGGCGAGGAAGCCCCAGAAGATGAACGCGTGCATCAGCCCGGGGACGAGCCGCTGGAACAGCTTGCGCTGACCCAGCACGACCACAGCCTCCTGGCGCAGCCGGTCTGGCACCGCGTCGGCCCGGTCTATGCCCGACGGCTTGCCCATCCGCACGAGCCGCACGAGCAGCAGCGCGCGGCGCGCGAAGATGCCGCCGGCGAGCACGAGCGCGGCGAGCAGGGCGAGTGCGCTCGCCACGCCGGCCGACATCAGGCGATCGGGTCGCGGGGGTGGAGCCGCCCGACCGTCACGACGCCTCGCGCACGCGGCGCAGCTCGGCGGTGATGGCCGGGACGATCTCGCCTAGGTCGCCGACCACGGCGTAGTCGGCGCTCGCGAGGATCGGCGCGTCGGGATCGGCGTTGATCGCGAGGATCTTCTTCGCGCCCTTGCAGCCGGCCATGTGCTGGGTCGCGCCGCTGATGCCGCAGGGGATGTAGAGCTCAGGCGAGATCTTGGTGCCCGTCTGCCCGACCTGATCGGTGTGCGGGCGCCAGCCCGCGCTCGTGACCGCGCGCGAGCAGCCGACGACGCCGCCGAGCAGGCCCGCGAGCTCCTCGAGCATGCCGAAGCCCTCGGAGGAGCCGACGCCGCGTCCGCCCGACACCACGATCGGCGATTCTGCAAGCGAGAGGCCGCCGGTCGACGTGTCGACCCGCTCGGAGACCTGCACCACCAGGTCCTCCGCGCGCAGCTCGGGCGTGAACGCCTCGACGGCGGGTTCGCCCGCGCCCGCCGGCTCGATCGCCAGCGCGTGCGGCGCGACCGTGAGCAGCTTGAGCGCGCCGTGCAGGCGCGCCTGCTCGAGCAGGCTTCCGCCCCAGCGCACGCGCGTGACCTCGGCCAGCTCCCCGGGCGTTGCCGCGACGCAGTTGGCCGCCAGCGCCGCGCCGGTCATCACGGCGGCATGGGCAAGGACCTCGTTGCCGCGATCGCTGCCCGCGGCGACGACCGCGGCCGGCTCCAGCCGTCCGGCGAGCTCGGCGACCGCGCGTCCCCAGGCCTGCGGCGCGTAGCCGCCCACGAGCTCGGCCACATGGACGGTGGTGACGCCGTTACCGCCCAGTGCGGGCGCCGCGTCGGCGGCGCCTGGGCCGATCATCACGGCCGCGACCGGCCCGCCGCCGGCATAGGCGCGGGCGAGAGTGAGCGCCTGGAGCGAGAGCTCGTCCGGCGCGCCGTCGGCGTGCTCGACGAAGGCGAGCACCATCACGCCACCCCCAGCTTCTTGAACAGCTCGACCACGGCGGGCGCGGCGCCGGCGCCCTCGCCGAGCAGCTCCGCCTGGCGTCCGCGACCGGGCGGCACCGTCAGCCGCACCAGCTCGAGCCGCGGCTCGCTGCGGGCCGGCTCGCTGCTCTCGACCGACTTGCGCCGCGCGCGCAGCTTCGCCGGAACCGACGGATAGCGCGGCAGGTTGAGGCCCTCGAGCACGGTCACGACCGCGGGCAGCGGCACGTCGTAGACGTCGCGCCCGCCGCCGGCCTCCTGCTCGCAGCGCACGCGCCCGTCGTGCACGGTGATGCCCTTCAGACCGGTTACGCAGGGTCGCCCGAGCGCGTGCGCGACGCGGATCCCGACCTGGAAGTTGCCGTTGTCGGCCGACTCGTTGCCGAACACGATCAGGTCGGGGTCATTGCCCGCGGCCTGCTCGGCCTCGATCGCTGCGACGAGCGCCGCTGCCGTCGCCTCAGGATCCCAGTCGGCGCCGTCGGTGACGAGGTGGACCGCGCGCTCGATGCCGATCGCGAGCGTCTCGCGCAGCTGCTCCTCCGCCTCGGCGGGCCCGAGCGTGAGCACGGTCGTCGAGCCGCCGTGCTGCTCGGCGATCCGGACGGCCTCCTCGACACCGCACTCCTCGTGCGGGCTGATCGTGAACCCGAGGTGGCGGGTCTCGATCGCGCGCTCGTCGCCGGTCAGGACGATCTTGCCGCCGGTGATCGGCACGCGCTTGACGCAGACGAGGACGTTCATGAGCGGATGCGGGTGTTCTCCGGGTCGAAGATCGGGGTCGAGCCGGCGACGGCGACGGTCACCGGGTAGCGCTCGTGCATGTACTCGACGGCGAGCCTCTCGCCCTCGCGTGCGTGCTCGGGCGGCAGGTAGGCCATCAGCAGGTGCTTGCCGACCGACGGGCCGGCGCCGGCGCTGGTGACGAACGAGCGGCGGCCCTTGGCGTCGAGGAGCGGGGCGCCGTCGGGCGTCACTACGGGCTCGCGGCCGAGCATGTAGCGCGCGACGCCGGACATCGAGGTGTGGTCGTCGACGGTCAGCGTGCACATGACCGCCGCCGGGTCGGACTCACGCTGGCGCAGGTGCGCCTCGCGACCGACGAAGTCCTCGTCCTTGACCTTGCCCCAGGCCATGCCGGCCTCGACGACGTCGTACTCGCCGTCGAGCTCGAAGCCGAACGCGCGGTAGCCCTTCTCCAGCCGCCCGGTCGTGCCGTAGACGCCTATTCCGGCCGGGATCAGGCCGTGCGGCCGGCCCTCCTCCCAGACGGCGTCCCAGAGCCGCGCCCCCTGCTCGATCGGGACGTAGAGCTCCCAGCCGAGGTCGCCGACGTAGGAGATGCGCGACGTGAGCACGGGCAGCCCGGCCGCCTCGATCTCGCGACAGCGCGCGAAGGGAAAGCCCTCGTTCGAGATGTCGGCGCTGCTCAGGCCCGAAAGGATGTCGCGCGCGCGCGGGCCCCAGAGCCCGACCGTGCACCACGCCGAGGTGAGGTCGTGCACCTGGGCGGTCCCGTCCTCGGGCAGGTGGTCGGCGAACCACTTCATGTCGGCCATGCCGTGGGCGCCGCCCGTGACGACGCGGAACGTCTCGTGATCGAGCCGCATGATCGTGAGGTCGGAGCGGAAGCCGCCGCGCGGGGTGAGCACCGGCGTGTAGATGACGCGCCCGACCGGCACGTCGCACTGGCGCATCGCGACGCGCTGGACGGTCGCCAGCGCTCCCGGCCCGATGACGTCGAAGATGCAGAACGCCGTCAGGTCGAAGATCGCCGCGCGGTCGCGCATGGCGAGGTGCTCGGCATTGATGATCGGCGACCACCAGCGCGCGTCCCACTCCGCCTCGCGACGGTTCACGCGGCCGTCGTACTCCTCGAGCAGCGGCTCGTTGGAGGCGTACCAGTGCGGGCGCTCCCAGCCCGCGGCCTCGAAGAAGACCGCGTCGAGCTCGCGCTCGCGCGCGTGGAACGGGGACAGCCGGATCCCGCGTGAGGTCTCCCACTGCTCACCCGGGTGGACGATCCCGTAGGTCTTGTTGAAGCCCTCCGCGGCGCGGGAGCGGACGTGTGCAACGGTCTTCTGGCAGGGGTAGAAGCGCGCGATGTCGGATGCCTGGAGGTCGATCTCCGGCTCGCCGTGCGTCATCCACTCGGCGACCCCGCGGGCCACGCCCGGTCCCTCCTTGACCCAGACCGCGGCTGCGGACCAGAGGCCGCGCACCTCGGGTGTCTCACCGAGCAGCGGCAACCCGTCGGGGGTGAGCGAGAGCAGGCCGTTGATCGCGTACTTCACCCCGACCGACTCGTCGCCGACGATCTCCGGCATCAGCTCGAGCGCGTGCTCCATCTGCTCCACGAAGTCGTCCTCGGTGAACGGCATCTCGGTCGGCGAGAGCGCGGACTCCTCGATCGAGGGGATCTCGGCCGGGTCATGCAGGATCGGGCGGTGGGCGTAGGAGCCGACCTCGAGCCCGCGGCCGTCCTGGCGCTCGTACATGTTCGCGTCCATGTCGCGCACGATCGGGTACTCGATCGCGGCCTTGGCGTTCTCGAAGCGCGGCACCGGGCCGATGTCGATCATCTGGTGCACCGCGGGGGTCAGCGGGATCGAGGCGCCCGCCATGCGCGCCAGCAGCGGGCTCCAGACGCCGGCGGCGATCACGACCGTGTCGGTCTCGATGTCGCCCGCGGTCGTGCTCACGCTCGTGACGCGACCGCGCTCGGCGCCGATGGCGGTCACCTCGACGTTCGCGACGACGGTGAGGGCGCCGGACGCCTGCGCCTCCTCGCGCATCAGCGTGCCGGCGCGCAGCGAGTCGACGACGGCGACGCCTGGGGAGTGGAAGCCGCCGATGATCACCGACTCGTCGATGAACGGCACGAGCTCCTTGATCTCGGCCGGTGTGACGAGCGAGACGGGCTCCACGCCCCACGACTTCGCCGAGGCCATCCGGCGGCGCAGCTCCTCCATGCGCTCCTCGGTGCGCGCGACCTCGATGCCGCCGCACTCGGTGAGCACGCCGAGCTCCTTGTACTGGCGCACGCTGTCGAGCGTCAGCGCGGTCATCTCGCGCGAGTGGTCGACCGGATAGATGAAGTTCGACGCATGGCCGGTCGAACCGCCGGGGTTCGGCAGCGGGCCCTTGTCGAGCTGCACGATGTCGGTCCAGCCGAGCCGCGCGAGGTGGCACGCCACGCCGTTGCCGACGATCCCGGCACCGACTACGACGACGCGCGCGCTGCCGGGTAGGGGACTCATGCGGCTAGATATATCAGACTCCGCGAGGGGTGTGCGGCCTCCGTTTTCGGTGCTCCTGCGTCTCGACCCAAGCTCGGTCGGCGTGGGTTGCGCACTCCCTGGGAGCCGCTGATATATCTGTCGCCGGTAACGGCGGAGGCGGCGCGTAGCATCGGCCGCGTGACCGATCCGCCCCCACGCTCGCCGAGCGCGCGCGAGATCGACGAGCTGGCGCGCAATCTCGACGAGGCGCTGGTCGTCGGGCGCGAGACGGCGTGGCTGGCGCCGCCGCGCCGGCGCCTGCTCGGCATCGTCGACACGTATGCCGAGGCAGCAACGCAGATCGACCCCGCCGTGCGCAACGTGCGCGTGCTCGCACGCGGTGCCCGGCGGGCGATCGACCTCGAGGAGAACATCCCGCCGGAGGTCGCCGAGTCGCTGCGCGAGCTGGCGGCGGCGGTGCGCGGGCTGGGCGAGGCGCTCGACGACCCCGAGCGCGCCGAGGCGGTGCGCGGGCCGGCGCTACGCGCGGCGGGCAAGGCGACGCTGGTGCTGCAGCGCACCGGCAACATGTCGGTGACGGTGATCGTCGGGCAGGTGCGCTCGACGGCGGTCGACCTCCTGCGCGGATCGGGAATGTCCTACGACGAGGCGGCCGATGCGGTGCGCGGGGCGGCCGCGGAGGCGGAGGGCTAGCCTCAGGCATCGACTTCGAGCCGGCGGAGAACGTCAACTGCGGCTTTGGGGGAGGGTTCGAAGTGCCGCGGCGGTCGATTCGGGGGACGGCATCGGCGCGGCCAGTCGTTCCTCGCTGGCTGAAATCGTCGACTGCCCCTTTGGGGCGGGCTCGCAAAGCAATAGAGGCAGGTCCGGGGGCGGCGGCAGTCAACGCAGGTCGCGTTGTCGCGGAACCCCCCGACCGGCGCTGACGGCGGTGGCCGCCGTCAACGCCGGTCGCCTCCTCTCAAAACATGCCCGACCGGCGTTGACGCTGACGCGCCCTCGGTCGGGCCTTCCTCGATGCCGCCGTTCGAATGGCGCGGGTCCGCAGATCCTGAAGTCCCGCGGCGGTGCCCGAAACCTCTCGCGAGTTGTCTCCGCAACCGGCTCACTCACTGCCGCCGTTGACTTCCGCGCGCGCGTCGTCACATCCCGGCAACCTCACCGCCCACGACCGGGCCTAGCTTCGTCACGAGGCACCCGACGATGCGCGCGTCCGCCCAACGAGCCCGCCAGTCGCACCCGCTGCCGTCCCTGCTCAGCAGGCGCATGCAGCTCGCCGACGGCTCGACCACGACGCTGCACGTGGCGTCCTTCCCGCTCGACCGGGTCGCCGTCCGCGTCGCGCGGCTCTCCGAGCCCGAGCCGCTCGTGCGCTGGTGCCGCCGCAGCGGTGTGGAGCACGCGATCGTCGGCGGCTTCTTCGTGCGGCCCGGCAACGCTCCGCTCGGCGAGCTGCGGATCGCGGGCGCGCCCGCCGAGCACGTCGCGTTCGACGCGCCCTGGGGCGCCCGGCGCGCGTGCGTGCACGTCGGCCCGAGCGGCCTAGCGATCGCACGCCGGCCCGAGCTTCCGCCGCAGCCGCGCGGCGACCTCCTGCAGGCGGGGCCGCTGCTCGTGCGCGCGTGGGCGTCGGTGATCACGGGCGACGACGAGGAGGGGTTCTCGGCCGGCGCGCACCAGTTCGACTCCGACATCAGCGACGGCCGCCACCCGCGCTGCGCGCTGACCGGTGCGCAACTGCTCGCGGTCGCGTGCGACGGCCGTCACGCCGACGACGCCGGGCTGACCCTCGGCGAGCTGCGGATCGCGGGCGCGCCCGCCGAGCACGTCGCGTTCGACGCGCCCTGGGGCGCCCGGCGCGCATGCGTCCACGTCGGCCCGACCGGCCTAGCGATCGCACGCCGGCCCGAGCTTCCGCCGCAGCCGCGCGGCGACCTCCTGCAGGCCGGGCCGCTGCTCGTGCGCGCGGGGGCGTCGGTGATCACGGGCGATGACGCGGAGGGGTTTTCAGCCGGCGCGCACCAGTTCGACTCCGACATCAGCGAAGGCCGCCACCCGCGCTGCGCGCTCGCGCTGACCGGCGCGCAGCTGCTCGCGGTCGCGTGCGACGGCCGTCACGCCGACGACGCCGGGCTGACCCTTGGCGAGCTCGCGGATGCGCTGGTCGGCCTCGGCGCCCGCGCCGCGCTCAATCTCGACGGCGGCGGCTCCGCCTCGCTGGTCTGCGACGGCGCGCTGGTCAACCGGCCACGCGAGCAACACGGGATCGAGCTGCTGGAAGGACGGCCGATCGCGACGGCACTCGTGATCGACCCGCTGCGCGGGTGACACAGGCCAGTTGCTGGAGGGACGGCCGATCGCGACGGCACTCGTGATCGACCCGGCTCCGCGCCACGCACGGCAGCGAGCTGCTCGGCGGTCGCCCGGCGCGGTGACAATTGTGATCAGGCTGTGAACGCACGCTGCAATACTGCTCGGCCTGTTGCCGAATGCGTTGCGTGTGGTGTCCGGGACGCTGTTCTTCCCTCGCGGAGGGTCTGCGTTCGTCACGCGAGCCCTTGCCCGAGGCCTCGCGGACCAGGGCTGCGACGTCACTCTGCTCGCGGGCTCGCGCCACGATCTGGGCGGGCTCGGCGACGCGCGCCGGTTCTACGCGGGCATCGACCTGCGCGAGGTCGACTTCACTGCGGCGCTCGGCACGCCGGATCCCGTCGACTTCTCGGGGCCACCTGGCAGCGGTCCGCTGCATCCGTCCTTCGAGAGCCGGCCCGGCGCCGCCGACCGCGTCTTCGCGTCCCTCGACGACACTGCCTACGAACGGCAGGTCGCGGCCTGGGCGCGTGAGCTGCGCGCGGCGGACGCCGCAGCCGCGGACGTCCTGCACCTGCACCATCTGACCCCCCTGAACGCCGCGGCCGCGCTCGTCGCGCCGCGCGTCCCGATCGTCGGGCACATGCACGGGACGGAGCTGCTGATGCTCGAGGCGATCGAGCGCGACGCGACGCTCTGGGAGCACGGCCCGGTGTGGGCGGAGCGCATGCGCGGTTGGGCCGCGCGCTGCTCGCGGCTCGTGGTCGCCCCGGGCAACCGGGACCGCGCAGCGGCGCTGCTGGGGGTCGCGGCGGACCGGTTCGTCGTGCTGCCCAACGGCTTTGACCCGCTGACCTTCCGGCCGCTCGACGTCGACCGCGGCGCCGTCTGGCGGCGGGTGCTCGTGGACGAGCCGCGCGGCTGGCGTCCGGGCGAGGATGCCGGCAGCGTGCGCTACGGCGATCGCGTCCTCGACGCGCTCGGCAGCGGGCCCGTGATCGTCTACGTCGGTCGCTTCACCGAGGTCAAGCGGCTGGGGCTGCTGCTCGAGGCGTTCGCCCACGCACGGGAGCGAATGCGGTCGCACGCCTCGCTGATCCTGGTCGGCGGCCACCCGGGGGAGTGGGAGGGAGAGCACCCGGCCGCGGCGATCGACCGCCTCGGCCTGAGCGACGTGATGCTCGCGGGCTGGTATGACCAGGACGAGCTGCCGGAGCTGCTGGCCGCGGCCGACCTGCTCGTGCTGCCCTCCGAGCGCGAGAGCTTCGGCCAGGTGATCGTCGAGGCGATGGCCTGCGGCGTCCCTGCGATCGCCGCCGCCTCGCATGGCCCGGCCGAGATCATCGAGGACGGCGAGACGGGCTGGCTGTTCAGAGTGAACGATCGCGATGCGCTCACCGGCGCACTCGTGGACGCCGTCGACGGCCCGGCCGAGCGGGAGCGGCGGGCGCGCCTCGCCGAACGTGCCGCGCTCGACCGTTTCGCCTGGCCCGCGATCGCCGCCGCGCTCGAGCAGACTCTCCGCGACGGCGCGCGCCGCGCCCGCGCGCCGCGCACGATCCGTCGCACCACCACGCGACTGGGCCGCGCGGCCGCCGACTGAGCGCCGCTATCGCGGCTCGGCGACCAGCTCCATCATCAGCGAGTCATGCCAGCCGCCGCCGTCGCTGTCGCGCTCGGCCAGCCGCATCACGCCGACCGGGACGAAGCCGGCCTTGGCGTAGCAGGCGATCGCGGCGGCGTTGTCGGCCGCGGGGTCGATCGTGAGCCGGTGGTGCCCGCGCTCGCCGAGCAGGTGGTCGACGACCAGTTGAACCGCCTCGCTGCCGACACCCCGGCCCTGATGGGCCGGAGCGACGAAGATGTCGATCGACGCGTGGCGGTACTTCGGCTCGGTCTCCTCCCCGAACTGGATCATGCCCGCGATCTCGCCGTCGTGGTGGATCGTGTACCGCGTCGACTCCGGCTCGTCGTGCAGGGGGAAGTCCGGCTCGAGCTCGTCCCAGCGCTCGGCGACGCGCGGGTCCCGGCGGATCGCGCGCAGCGCCTCCGCGTCGGACGCAGCGAGCGGCGTCAGGCGCACGCGGCTGCCCGTCAGCGCCGTCACAACTCCGCACCGTCGTCATAGAGCTTGCGCACGCGCACGGTGCCCGGCGGGGCGGCGTCGATGCAGAGCCGGCAGAGCACGCACTCGTCGAGGTTGGGCTCGACGACAAGCAGCCTGCCGTCGCCGTCCTGGGCGTAGATGTCGACCGGGCAGACCTCGGTCAGCCGGGCCGCCATCACCGGGTCCGCCGTGATCTCCGGCGTGACCTCGACAGCGATGAACAGGCTCATCCGATGCGCTCTCTGACGAGGCCGGGAATGTCCTCGATCCGCTCGGCGATCGTGATGCCCGCAGCCTGCATGCGAGCGATCTTCTCGGTCGCCGTGTCCTCCTTGCCCTCGACGATCGTGCCGGCGTGACCGAACGACATGCCCGGCATCTCGTCCATGAAGCGCCCGGCCATGAACGCGATCACCGGCAGCCGCGGCCCGTACGCGGCGAGCTGCGCCTCCATGCGCCCGCCGGGCTCGGTGTAGATCACGATCGCCTGCGTCTCGCCGTCGGCCTCGAAGAGCGGCATCAGCTCGGCGTAGGTCGAGCCGATGATCGCGTCGCCGCCGATCGAGACCGCCGTCGACTGCCCCAGCCCGGCGGCCGTCAGCGTCGAGGACATCTCGGTCGTCATCCCGCCCGAGCGGCTGATCACGCCGACGGGGCCGCGCGAGTAGGCCTGGCGCGCGTTCCGGGCGGGGCCGCCGATGCCGCCCATCTTGACCACGCCGGGGACGATGATGCCGAGGCAGTTCGGGCCGATGATGCGTGCTCCCCGGGCCTCGGCCAGCTCGACCATCGCGGCGACGTCACCGCGCGGGATGCGCTCGGTGACGATCACCACGAGGCGGATGCCGTTCTCGATCGCCTCGAAGACGGCGTCCAGCGTGTGCGCCGGCGGGACCGTGACGACGGAGCCGTCGATCGGCGCGCCGTGGTGAGCGACTGCCTGGGCGACGGTGTCGAACACGGGGACGCCGTGCACGTCGCGTCCCAGCCGGCCTGGCGTCACGCCGCCGACGACCTTCGCGCCCGCGCCGTAGTCCAGGCACTCGCGCGTGAGGTTGACGGCCTCGCGGCCGGTGATGCCCTGCACGATGAACGTCGTATCCGCGCCGATCAGGATGCTCATGCTGCCTGCACCGCGCGCCGTGCGGCCTCGTTGAGCGACACGGAGCGGTCCGCGTAAGGCACGCCGTAGCGCTCGAGGATCTTGAAGCCCTCCTCCTCCCAGGCGCCGGGGATGCGGAAGATCGTGATCTTCTCCGCCGGATCTAGCCCCAGCTCCAGGCACGCTTTGATCACGCCCCGCGCCACGATGTCCACGCGCGTGTTGGAGACGATCGACATCATCACCGCGAGCTTGTCGACACCGGGCTTGGAGAGCACGAGCTTGGTGAGCCCGCACGTCTTCGCGACCGACGGGTTGCCGCCGATCTCGCAGTAGTTCGCGGGTCGCCCGCCATGTGCGCGGACGGCGTCGAAGAGCGTGAGCGAGCCGCCGCCCGCGCCGATCACCAGGCCGAGGTCGCCGTCGAACTCCGTCACGTTGCCGGCGACGCCGCGATGGTCCTGCGCGTCGACCTGCTCGCCGGCGATCTCGAACGGGGTCGCTTCGCGTGCCTGGCGCGTCTCCTCGCCGCCGACGCCGAGCTCGCGCAGCAGCGCCGCCTGCCGCGGACGCGCCTCGTTCTCCATGTCCATGTGCGCGTCGATGGCCACGAACGTCCCGTCCGCGAGCTCGGCCAGCGGGTTGATCTCTGCCAGCACCATGTCGCGCTCGCGGAACAGTCGCGCCAGCCGCCCCACGATCGGGGTGAGCCGGGTGAGCGCGCGGCCGCTGACGCCGACAGACGCGATCACCTGCTTGGCCTCGAAGTCGCTGAACGGGCGCAGCGTCGAGAAGTGGGCTCGTCCGACATGCTCGGGATGGCTCTCGGCGACCTGCTCGATGTCGATCCCGCCCATGTCGGAGAAGATCAGCACCGGGAGCTTGC
>Ga0136640_10000587_pt1 | contig 14158 bp, 11 predicted proteins | sample AntDrymUQ8642106_2_FD_105498 | JGI IMG/M metagenome (GOLD analysis project Ga0136640, IMG submission 105498) | Polar desert sand microbial communities from Dry Valleys, Antarctica - metaG UQ864 (21.06) | ecosystem: Environmental > Terrestrial > Soil > Desert | place: Antarctica: Dry Valley...
AACCGTCGCTGCAACAAGCGACGTTAATTCTCCCGCCGTTATCAATCCTGTAATTCTGCCGTCCGGCGCGGTGGTTCGGATAGTTTTAATCACGCTGCTGATTTTGTATGTTGCCGGTCTGGTCACAAGCCTTCTGACATCGCTCATCCATCTAATATTTTTGATGGTTTTGTCCATTTTGTTTGCTTATTTGATAGAGCCGCTGGTGAAATTGGTGCAGCGTCCGTTTGAAAACGGTGACAAAAGCAAGTATATGCCGAAGTCGCTGGCTATCGCGCTGGCTTATTTGATTGTCTTTTCGGTTTTGGGAATCGGCATTGCCTTGATTGCGCCGCTCGCGGTTAAACAAGGCAAAGAGTTTGCCGAAAAATTGCCAAGTTATGCAACTACTCTGCAAGGACGATTTAATTCGGTCAACAGTCGCTATCGCTATCGTCTTCCAAAGGATTTCCAAGACGGTCTAACCACGAAATTGACTGATTTTGGGACTAATCTGGGTGAACGGGTGACCGCCGCCGTCGGAGAATTTCTGCTGGCACTGGTAACCTATCTGCCGTGGCTGGTTTTGATTCCGATTCTGGCATTTTTCTTTCTCAAAGATATAAACCTTTTTCGCGTGTCGCTTTTGCGGATTATGCCGCACGGCGATTGGCGGACAAGAGTCGAAGCGGTTCTCGACGACTTTCACCACACGCTTTCTGCTTACGCCCGCGCCCAGTTGATTTCCTGTGTCGTGATAGGCGTGCTTTGCACAATCGGCTTTTATCTGATTGGTTTGAATTATGTGATTCTGCTCGGTGTTTTAGCAGGCATTTTTGAGTTTGTTCCGTTAATCGGACCGATAACCGTCGCTATTATCGTGGTATTGACGGCAAGTTTTTCCGACAATCCGTGGGATGCGCTTTACGCGGCGATATTTTTGATTGTTCTGCGGATTGCACAGGATTACGTTATTTACCCGCGAATCGTCCGCGAAGGAATTCATCTGCATCCTTTAGCGATTATTTTGTCGGTTTTGATGGGCGAGCAGATTGCGGGAATTGCCGGAGTTTTTATCTCGATTCCGGTGGTCGCGTTGCTAACCGTTCTTTACAAACATATTTTGGAGCATAGCGGCAATACCGGAATGCTCGCCGGTTGGCTGGCACCAAAGGAAAATGCCGAAGAAACTTCATTGTAAAAATTGGTTAAGCAGCGAAAACTTCGGAAAGATTTTTTTGCTTATTTGAGGTAAATAAAAAATGTCGTTTCTAGGTTGGATAATAGTTTTCTTTATTATTTTGATGGTTTTGGTTTTGCTCGTTTATGTTCTGGTTATCAAGGCATTCTATTGGGGAGATAAAAAAGAGCCGCCGAAGAAAAGTGAAAAACTAAAAACTAAAAGTGAAAAATAAATCTCAAACGGTTTTCGTTTTTCACCTTTAGTTTTTAATTTTTCGTTATTTATTTTCCTACCAATTTATCAATCAAAATGATAATTCCGTAAGATATTGCCGCAATCAGAGCCGCCATCGGAATCGTCAAAACCCACGCCCAGACGATTCTTCCCGCCACGCCCCATTTGACCGCCGAAAATCGTCTGGCTGAACCGACACCGACGATTGCGCCGGTTATCGTGTGCGTGGTTGAAACGGGAATGCCGAAATAAGTTGCGCCGAAAAGCGTCAAGGCTCCGGCAGTTTCGGCGCAAAATCCACCAACGGGCTGCAGTTTGACGATTTTTGTTCCCATCGTTTTAACGATGCGCCAGCCGCCGGAGAGCGTTCCCAAACCGATTGCCGCGTGTGCCGCGAGAACCACCCAGAAAGGAATTTCAGGCAATTTTCCGGCGGGTGTCATTTGCAGAAATCCGCCTGCGACCAGCACAATTGTGATAATTCCCATTGTCTTTTGCGCGTCGTTTCCGCCGTGTCCGAGCGAGAAGGCGGCGGCTGAAAAAAGCTGTCCGACACGAAAGCCTTTATCAATTTTGGCGATATTCATTCGTTGGAAAATCCAATAAACCAAAACCATCATTACAAAACCCAAACTCATTCCGATAAGCGGTGAGAGAACGATAAATGACAGTGTTTTTATCCAGCCGCTGGCGATTAAAACATTGCTGACTCCTTCAAAGCCGTTACCGCCGATATAGGCGGCAATCGCGCCGCCCGCGTAACCGCCAACCAGCGCGTGTGAACTCGAGGTTGGAAGTCCGAGATACCACGTAATTAAATTCCAGACAATTGCGCCGAGAAGTCCCGCAAGCAGCACATAAAGCCGGTAATCTTCGGCAATCGCAGTGATGTTAACCATATCGCCGCCGATGGTTTTAGCGACGGCGGTGCCGAAAACCACAAAAGCGATAAAGTTAAAAAACGCCGCCCACGCAACCGCCACGCCCGGCGACAAAACCCGCGTGGCAACCACCGTCGCAATCGAGTTTGCCGCATCGTGAAAGCCGTTCACATAATCAAAAACGAGCGCAATAATAATAATAAAAATAACAAGCGCGGTTATAGCATCCATAATTCTTATTTTGGATTTTAGATTTTAGATTTTGGATTAGTTGGAATTTATGCTCTTAAATTTTTGTTTTAGATTTTACAAAATTGTGCCTGTAAAACTCTCTTAATTTTGAAATCCAAAATCCAAAATCTAAAATCCAAAATCGAGTTAGTTGTGTTTTAAAATTATACTTTCGACGATATTGGCGACGCTTTCACATCTGTCGGTCGCATTTTCTAAAATCTCGTAAAGCTCTTTCCATTTAATCAATGTTACCGGGTCGGTTTCATTATGAAAAAGTTCGCCGATAGCGCGGAAATAAACATCGTCGGCTTCGTTTTCGAGGCGGTGAATCTCGACGATATTCTGGTTCATTCCGTCCGGCTTTTTGAGCATCAAAACGGCTGCATTTATTTCTATTGCCAGACTTTGAATAACTTTGGCGAGATGTTTGGCGTGGTCGTTAATTTCACGTATGTCATACATTATGATGGCGCGTGCGCCCGCATCTATGTAATCGCAAACATCGTCTAAAGCCACACAAAGAGTAAAAATATCCTCGCGGTCAAACGGCGTGATAAATGATTTGTTTAATTTGGTTGTAACCTTGTGTGTTAATTCATCACATTCGTGTTCGGTATCTTTAATGCGTTTCGTGTAGGCTTCAAAATTCTCGCGTTTGTCCTGAAGCATCTCAACCAGCGTGTCGGAAGCATTCTGAATTTTTTCGGTCATCTGCGAAAGAAGGATAAAATACTCGTCTTCGCGCGGCAAAAAACTGAAAGCCATTGTTTTTCAAATCTCCGTGAATTTTTATTTTTGATTGAAGATTTCAAATATAGCAACGCAAAAAACGGTTGTCCACGCAAAGCATCCGCCTCCGTAACATCTCTGTAACATCGGTAATCGTGTCGGTTTCAAGCACTGAATAAACGGCAAACTTTCAATTGCAGGTTTTCATCTGAATACCACTCGTGCGCTTTGCAGCGAGGCAAAGGCAGTTTTGATAAACTAAATTTGTTTTAGCAAAAAAGAATTTCGGGAGGAGACGAATGAAAAAATATAATTTGAGCAAAAATATAACAATGGTGATGCTGGCGTGGGCGATGCTGATTATGCCGCTTGCCGCGTTTGGACAGACGCGCATCACGATGCCGAAAAATAAATATAAGGTTCAGGACGACGTGAAAATCGGGCGTGAGGCTGCGGCGCAAGTCCAGCAGCAATTTCCGATTTTGAATGATTCCGAAACGACGCGCTACGTTCAGGATGTCGGTCGCCGCCTTGTCAATGCGATTCCGTCGGAATTTCAGCAGCCCGGCTTTCAATATTCATTTCAAGTAGTTAACGCCAGCGATATTAACGCTTTTGCGCTTCCGGGCGGACCGATGTATGTCAATCGCGGAATGATTGAAGCGGCGAGAACCGAAGGCGAAATGGCGGGCGTGATGGCTCACGAATTAGCGCACGTCGCACTCCGTCACGGAACGGCGCAAGCCACCGAGCAAAGCAAACCTTTAAACCAGCTCGGAACAATCGGTTTGATTTTCGGCGGCGCGATTTTAGGCGGACAGCAAGGCGCACAACTCGGAATGCTCGGAGCGCAGGCGTGGATGACCAAATTCAGTCGCAAATATGAAACGCAAGCCGATATTGTCGGAGCGCAGATTATGGCAAATGCCGGTTATGACCCGCGCGATTTGGCGAATATGTTCAGAACCATCGCGCAGCAAAGCGGCGGCAATCGCGCTCCTGAATGGCTCAGCAGTCATCCCGACCCGGGCAATCGCTACGACAATATCAATCGTGAAGCGGAATTGCTCCGCGTTTCGAGAAACCCGAATTATGATTCCAGAGAATTCCAACGCATTCAGAGCAGACTTTCACGTCAGCCACGCGCTCAATCAATGGAAGAGATTGCCCGCAACCAGCAAAATGGACGAGGAACAAATCGAGAAACAGGTCAAGGTCAAAATCCGATGGCAAACGGTAGATATTCAAGCCGCGTCCAATTGCCGTCTTCGCGTTCCAGAGTATTTACGAGCGGCAATTTTATTCAAATGAGCGTGCCGGATAACTGGCAGGAATTTCCGACTCAAGAATCCGTCTGGTTTGCGCCGCAGGGTGCATACGGCGATCAGGGCATTACGCACGGAGCAGCGATTGGTATTGTTAAAACCGGAGGAAGAACCAATTTGCAGCAAGCAACCGAACAGTATGTCAATGGTTTAATACAAGGCGAAAATAACTATTTGAGACAAGCCACGAATTATACCCAAACGACGCTCGGCGGAAGAAATGCTTACGCGACATCCTTGGCGGGACGCTCGCCTTTGACGAACAGAAACGAAGTTGTCAGCATCATTACAACACAGCTTCGCAACGGCGATTTGTTCTACGTCGTTGCCGTCGCACCGGAAAACGAATCTTCAAATTATAATTACGCATTTCGTAATTTGATTCGCTCGATTCGTCTTGGTAATTAACAAAATCGCCGGCTTATTTCTTTGAGATTTAATTCGGTTGAAAGTTAAAGATAATCTGCAAACGCCGATTTTCAGAAGTGAAAGTCGGCGTTAGCTTTTGCGGTTGAGTTCGCCGAAAATGATTTTGTTTCCGCTTTCGCTTCACTTAATTTTTTCTATGTGGTAAAAACTTGAAACGGTTTGCTAAAAAGACCATTTCGTCAATGTTGAAACAAATCGGGCAACGGGAAATTTACAATCGAGGTTGAATCAAAATGATTTTCGCTATTGTGGCGGCTTTGCTTGCTTACAAAAAGGCTAAAGATACCGGGCGGAATGGAATTCTCTGGGCTTTTATCGCCATCGGAGTTTTTATCGGAACGCAATTGCTTGTTTCGATTGGGATTGGAGTCTTTCTAGAATTAGGAGCAGCATTTTTGGGTTGGTCGGATAATGTTTTGACAGACGATTATACAATTTTAATTACCATTATCACTTTCATCGCTAGTTTTGCTGCTACTTGGCTGGTTCTGCGTTATTTGAACAAAATTCCTGAAGATAAAACCTTCGTCTCACCGCCGCCGCCGCCGAATTTTTGATTGCGGCGATTAGATTGTTCTGTGTTTGCGCGAAAAAAAACTTTCAATTAAACTATTAAAACTTTGCCCTTGTAGCTCAACGGTTAGAGCAGCAGACTTAGCGGCGTGAAACCTACGTGGAGAAGGTCGGGTTATGAACCTCGGCGTGACAGTTTAGACAAAGTAGTCGGCATTTGTCGGCTTCGACAACTAATTTGTCCCAAGAGGCGTTAGAGCATCTTCTAATATCTATTTGAAAAGATTTGATTGATGGAATTATATGGTGAAAACAGAGCGCAGATGAGTTTTTGTCATAGCCGCAGATTTCGCAACAACTTCCTTTCATTTGCATTAGTCGAGCCTTGCGGTCGTGACCTCTACGTTGTTGGGCAACGTAGTTTTGATGTTTGTGATTTATTTGTGATTGCCTACATTTCGTTGAACAAAATCTTCTTTGACGACCTATAAGCAATATGTTACACGACAGACATTTCTTTTCCATATGGTTTCAGGCAAAATGGGTTGCTAATTTGCCAATAAAAGCATTTTAGTAGAATCTGTCAAATTCGGGGAAACCTAAACATCGAAAAATGCATGGCAATCCCGAGCCAAGCCTCAATTTGTGAGGAAGGTGTAGAGACTGAACGATAGACTTGTAAAGAGAAGAGACAGTCCAGACCCCAAACCGGAAACGGGCGGCGAAAGCCGTAGCGGGTAAGCATAATCTGTTGGTTGTAGGTTCGAATCCTACCGAGGGCATTTATAAATTTTACAAAAATAAAAAAGTCGGCTTTTGTTCAATTACAAAAAGCGACTTTCTTTATTTTAATAGCTTTGCTCTGTGAAGATTTTTGCAGAGAGCAAACTTTTGGCAGAGTTTTCTTACAGAAACTCACAATCGTTTTGTAAATCAAACTTCCAAATTATATTCGCGTAGACGGCGATAAAGCGTCGAAGACGAAATGCCGAGGAGTTCCGCCGTTTTGCCGCGATGCCAGCCGGTTTGTTCCAAAGCCCGCAAAATCTGCTGCTTTTCGACTTCGTGCAAAGCCGTCGGCGCGGAATTTTGGAAAGAGTTCGTGCCATTTCCATTCTCCTTCGGCGTGTTGTAGCTGACGGAGACGCTCGGCTCATTTGTCCGATAAACGACTTCGGGCGGAAGTTCTTTGGTTGTAATTTTGCCGTTATCGGCGAGTAAAATCGCGCGTTCCAAACAATTGCGAAGCTGGCGGACATTTCCCGTCCAACTGTAAGAAGAGAGCGCGTCAACGGCTTGCGGCGCGAGTTCGGGCGCATTTGCTCCGGCGATTTTCTGCAAAATATGCTGCGCTAAAGGCTCGATGTCTTCGCGTCTTTCACGAAGCGGCGGAATGTGAATTTCAAAACTGTTGATGCGGTAAAGTAAATCCGAGCGGAAAACGCCTTCCGATATGGATTGAGCGGGATTGCGATTTGTCGCGGCAACCAGACGAACATCAACTTCAACTTTTTTTACGCCGCCAACGCGGAAAAACGTGCGCGTTTCCAGAGCGCGGAGCAGTTTCGATTGAAGCTGCGCGGGCATTTCCATGACTTCGTCGAGAAACAGTGTGCCGCTGTCGGCAATTTCAAAAAGTCCGAGTTTGCGTGCGCGTGCGCCGGAAAATGCGCCGGCTTCGTGTCCGAAAAGTTCCGATTCGAGCAGTGAATCCTGCAAAGCCGCGCAGTTCAAATCAATAAAACTTTTATCGCCGCGTTGTGAAAGACGATGAATCGCCTGTGCGACGAGTTCCTTGCCTGTTCCCGATTCGCCTGTGATTAAAACCGATGTGTCGGACGGCGCGACGCGCTGGATGAGCCGCAAAACTTCTTTCATCTGCGCCGATTCCGCCACGATTTCCGGCATATTTTGATTTGTACGCTGTAGTTGTGCGCGAAGTCTTTGGTTGTCAATTTTGAGTTTTTGTTTTTCGGCAGATTGCGTAACGAGCGCGGAGAGTTCGGTGATGCGATAGGGCTTGGTTAGGTAATCATATGCGCCGAGCTTCATCGCTTCGATTGCAGATTCAACCGTCGCTTGCCCGGTGAGCATAATTACTTCGGGCGGATTTTGACTTTTCTCGCGCAAGCGGCGCAAAAGCCCGATGCCGTCAAGACGCGGCATATTTATATCGCACAGCAAAACGTCGAAATCCTGCCGTTCGAGCGCGTCCCAAGCCGCTTCGCCGTCCGAAGCCGTTTCGACTTCGTGACCCTGGCGCATCATTTCCTTCTGAACGACCAGCCGCAGATTATTTTCGTCGTCAACTACAAGAAGTTTTGCCATAAAATATTAGTGCTAAGTGCTAAGTGCTGAGTGCTGTGTCCTTAGTCAGTCGGGTTTTACTCAGCACCTAGGACTCAGCACTTTAACCCTTTTGGATTGGAAGAAACATCGAAAAAGTTGTTCCCGCGCCGACGTTTGAGCGCACGCTGAGTCGTCCGCCGTGTTCGGTGATAATACCGTAACAGACGGCTAAACCGAGTCCCGTGCCTTTGCCGACTTCTTTGGTGGTAAAGAACGGCTCGAAAATTTTTGAGACATTTTCGGGCGCGATGCCTTGTCCGGTGTCCTGAACTTCGATAACGACGCGATTGCCTTGCGGAAAGGCGCGAAATATGATTGTTCCGCCGTCCGGCATTGCGTCAATCGCGTTGGTGGCAAGCGCGATAATTGCTTGCTGTAACTGTCCTTCGTCGGCGTTGACAAGCGTCAAATCTTCATCAATCTCAAATTTGATTTCGATATTATCGCCGCGCTTTTGATGTGAAATGAGTCTGGCGGAAGATTTTAAAACTTCCGCAACGCCAATCGGAAAACGATCGCCCGTCCGCATCCGGCTGAAATCGAGCAAGCCGTTGGTAATTGATTTGCAGCGAAATGCTTCGCTCCGAATCAAACCGAGATATTCGTGCAAATCTTCAACATCGGGCGACGCGCCGAAACTTCCTTCTTCAACTCTTGATTCGAGCGATTCGGCGCAAGCCGAGATTGTTGCCAGCGGATTATTTATTTCGTGAACCACGCCCGCCGCAAGACGACCGACGGCAGCGAGTTTCTCGGCGCGTCCGACGGCGTGAATGGCTTCGACCCTCAGAGTTACGTCTTCGCCAACTGTGATAACGTGCGTTATTTCGCCCGTTTCCTTGTCCGGCATCGGAACTTTGCTGACCAGCCAATGGATTGTCGTGCCGTCTTCGTTTGTCGTGCGCTGCTCGATGCGCTCGATTTTTCCGGTGCGAAACGCGCGTTCAAATTCCTGGCGCAATCTGCCTTGCGGCTGCCTGGCTAAAACTTCAAAAACGTCGCGCCCGATAACCGAATCGCGCGGAATTCCCTGAATACCGATTTCCCGATGCCGATTCCAGGTAACAATCCGGTAGTCGCGGTCAATTACATAAATCGAAACGGGCAAAGCGTCCAAAACCGCTTCTGTAAATCGCCGGTGTTCTTCCTTTGCCTGATTTATCGAAGCGTTTATCGCGGCTTCGTAATGCGCCGAAAGATTCAGCGACATCGCCGTCATTTGTGTCGCCGCATCAATCAGCCGCATCACCGCTTCGGAACAATCTTCTTTTTTTTCAAAACCGACAATTGTCGCGCCTTTGACTTCGCCGTCAATATGCACGGGCGAAATGTATTCCAAATTGTGAAAATTGCCTTTGAGAAAAAATTCCCTCTTATCTTCCTTCAAAAACGAAACTTGCGACGGCAAAAATTCGAGCCATTTATCAAAGCGGTGTTTTTGTAAAAAATCAGATTTCGTTTTAAAGGATTCGCAGGTAAAGGCGGAGCTTACGATACCGATATGTTTGAGTTCGGCAACGACCGCGCAAACAGGTGTGCCGGTTTCTGCTTGAATCGCTTCCGCTACGCGCAAAGCAACTTTTTTCGGATGCACGATAAAAAGTAAACTTCGACCGAGTTCGGTGATAAACTTCAACTCCGTCGAAGAATTTGTGTTGTTTCGGCTAAAAGACGACGATTCAGTTTCGCTTTTTACCCGTTTTGAATCTAACATTTTTGTTTTGGCAGGCGAATTGACAAACTTTTTTAGACTTTTATCATCTGAGAGGATGGCTGGAATTTTTGAAATGAGAAGACATTAAACTTCCTCATTAATTAGAAAAGATTTTTAACTTTTTGTCAACAAATTTTAACAGCTTTTTTTGGTTACTTTGTTTGACGGTTTCTAGATTTCGGTCAAAGTCAGAAGTTCAAATGAAAATGAGAGAATGTAACATCAGGAAATTATTGGTCAGCCTCGGTTTAGCTGCGCTGCTTTTTGTTTTTTTCCCGTCGAAGGCGCAGACGCAAACAGTCGTTGATAAAACGGTGGCGACGGTTGGCGACGGCATCGGAGTTCCCGAACTGATTACATATTCGGATTTGCTCTGGCAACTTGCTTTGCAGCCGAGAGTGTCGCTTTTGCCGCCGACTTCCGAAGACCTCAACCGCGCATTGCAGATTCTTATCAACCAGCGTTTGTTTGCGCTCGAAGCCGAAAGAGTTCCGCGCACGCCGACGCAAGTGGAAATAGACGATGAAATCAAGCGCGTTCTGGCTTCGTTTCCTTCGACCGCCGAGTTTGAAAAACGCCTGCGGATTGTCGGTTTTGATTCGATAAAGGACGACAATTTTCAGCGAATGATGGGGCAGAGAGTAGCGATAGATAAATATGTGGACTTTCGTTTTCGCTCGTTTGCCGTTATCACGCTCGAAGACGAAGCAAAATATTATCGTGAAGTTTTCGTGCCTGAATTTCGCCGGAAAAGTCCGGGGTTGCTTGCACCGACGCTCGATGAAAAGAGAGAGCAGATCAGGAATTTTCTGACGGAGGAAAAAGTGGCAAGCGACATCGAAAAGTTTCTCGACGATGCGAAGAGCCGTGCCGAGATTATTGTCTTAAGCGAAGTTTGAAAAAGGATAATTCGAGTGTTTTTCAAAAAAGTTCCGTTTGACTTTTTACTACCGATTCGTTGCGGACGGGAAAATATATTTTGTTTTCGTCGTTTGTTTCCGCCCGACATTTGCTTTGCTGTTTGGCTTTATACATTTCCGCATCGGCGATTTCAACGGCTTTCTCCAGTTCCTCAATGCTGCTGAAATCGGCAAAACCGAACGAAACTTTTATTGAAATTCGTTCGGTCAAACCGTGGAGTTTCTTATTTTCGAGCAGCAAATTAACTTCACACATTCGCTTGGCGGCTTGTTTTTTATCAAAGCCGACCATCACCACAAAAAATTCGTCGCCGCCCCAGCGAAAAATCAAATCGTCGGCTCTGATTAAAGAACGAATGGCGTGAGCCACTGAGCTGATTGCGACATCGCCGACCGGGTGTCCGAAACGGTCGTTAATCGGTTTCAGATTGTCTATATCAAACACGCCGACGCAGCCGGAAATCGAATCGTTTTCCAGATTATGTTTTTGCAGAAAACTGTAAAAAGCGTGGCGCGAGAAGGCGGCGGTCAAAGGGTCAACGTGCGCGAGCTTTTCGAGTTGGTCGTGCGCTTTCTTGAGTTGGTGATTGGTTTCCTCAACGTCCCGGCTAACTCTCTCCAGCAAAACAATGACCGTGCCGAAGCCGAGAAGAATTTCCACCACAAGGTCAATAATCGAATTATAAGCCAGATAACTGCCGAGCAAAGTCGGGTATGAAGTATGTCGAAGACTGAAAATAATTGTGTAATGGAAAAAATCGAGTGCCAGCAACGCAAGCGCAACTTTCATCACGCGGTAGCCAGAATTAAACTGATTTGTTTCGAGCGACGGCTTTAAGGTAAAAAAGGCAATCGCAAAAAAGACTGCCAAAATAAATGAGTGAAAATTAAAAACATCGTTAAAATCGCCGATTGGAAAAGCCAAAACCGCCGCCGTCAGAATGCCCGGAATTAACCAAAACCAACTCCGAACAGTTATTCGTTTGTTTGAAACATAATTTCTGCAGCCTGCAATTATCAAATATGCGAACACATAATCGCCCAGATAATACAAAGCAAAAAAAGGTTTGGCGATTTGTTCAAAATTAAACGCAACCAACAAGCAAAGCAATGCACCTGAAAGCGCGAGCCACGCGCATTTCCAGTATTCTAAAGCAGTGGATTTGAGCGAGTTTGCCAGAAATACAAACAGCGTGGCAATCAAAAAAATACCGACAAATTGGATTATTAAACCTGTTATGGAATCCATATTCTTAGAGTTAAGCCAATAACGGCGGTGTTTTGGGAGGAGTTATCAGTTAGAAATTTTGGTGTGCGAAAAAAAACCGTTTGGAACGGTTAAATTTATATTAACCGTATGATGTGAATTTTGTCCAGAATTTTTTTTTGAGATTGACAGGCTATTCGCTTAAAAAGTTCAGCAGTTCCGAACGGTTTGGCAAAGCCGTTCTGGCTCCGAGTTCGCGGCATTTGAGAGCGGCGACGGCATTTGCCATTTGCGCGGCGGTTTCGATTGACTCGTCCGAGAGCAAGCCGTATAAAAACCCGACACGAAACGCATCGCCCGCGCCGGTCGTGTCTTTACAGCCGTTCGGAACTCGAAAGCCGCTCGTTTCGATAAATTCATTTTCGCACAGTACGAGCGAACCTTTTTCGCCGATTGTCATTCCGACCACCGCGCATCCGAATCGCGTTTTTATCTCGCGCAAGGATTCTTTTTTATCTTTGATTCCGACAATTTTTTCGGGAAATTCAGCCGAAGAAATCAAAACGTCAACCTGCGGCAAAAGTTCATTGATACCGTCAAAAACATTGTCAATATCAACGGAAACAATCGTCTTTTCAGATTTTGCGCGGCGCACCATTTGCAGGCAAGCCCGCGTATCGTGCGGCGTAAAGTGCAAAACTTTTCCGAGCGCGGCGGTTTTTAAAGGCGCGTCCTCTTCATCGTAAGCAAGCAATTCGTCTCTGTGCCAAATAACCGTGCGTTCGCCGTTGCGCTCGTCAATCACGATAAAGGCAATTTGTGTTTTCGCACCCGAAATTTTTTCGGCGAATGTTACGTTAACCTTTTCGTCAAGCAAAGTCTGCAAACCGAAATCACCTTCTCTGTCCGAGCCGAAACGTCCGACGTAAGCGGTTTCTAGTCCAAGACGCGATATTCCGACCATCGTCGTCGCCACTTCTCCGCCTGCCAGCCGAGTATAAGCGGAAAGCTCGATTTTTGAATTAAACGGCGGATACTTCGGAACTTGGATTAAAAAATCAACTGCGTTTGTGCCGAAGCCGACGACATCAAACTCTCTGTTTTCAGCTAAGACAAATGGAAATTTCATAATCAATAATCAATGTTCGCAAGGTTTCAAGCGGCAATTTAACTCAATTTTCGAATGTCAGGATTTTTTTGCAAAACACTCTTGCCAAACGGTTCTCAAACAAGTTAGATTGACAATAATATACATATTTTCACTTGGTTTTTAAGTGAGCGCAATAAAATTTATAAAAGTCCTTTGGAGAAAATCAAATGCCAACGACAGCTTGCCCCGAATGCAGCGAAGATGTTTTTGTTGATGCCGATTCCGAACAAGGCGACATCGTTTCCTGCGATGAATGCGGCACGGATTTGGAAATCGTCGGACTCGACCCGATTGAGTTGGATATTCACACCGCTACCGACGATTTCGATGCGGACGAAGGAGACGAATTCGAGTATTAATAAGGGATAATTAATAATGGAAAATGGAAAATGGATAATAAAAAACAATGAACGGCTTTCGAGTTAAGTTCTTAATTATCCGTTATCCATTTTCCATTTTCCATTATCACTTAATCTCGTATCCGGCGCGGTTTTGTTTGATTTGAAAATCTATCGAAGTTTCTATACGAACACGGTGAAATTTACCGTCCTGCCGATTTTCCGTTTTCGGATAAAATGCCACCACATAGGAAGCGGTAATTTCTTCGGCTAACGAATTAAAAAGCGGCTCGAAACTTTTCTCGGTCGCATAAAACGCCCGTCCGCCGGTTTTTTCAAGTAAGCCGCTGGCTTCGAGCGGCGTAGGAAGCGGTTTTTTACCTTTTTGAAGGCGTGAAAATGAAGGCAGAAGAATCGAATAAACGGTGGTCTCTGCATCGTTTGCCCGTTCAATCACCGTGCGCGGTGAAATCGTATCGCCAACCGGAAAGCCATCCGTAATTAAAACGATAGCGCGTTTCGGCGGTTTTCGATTAACTGACGCGGGTGATTTTTTCTTCAGAAGCCGAACCGCATCGTCAACCGCATCGTAGGCGTGCGTTGAAAGTCCGTCCTGCTCTCGCATAAGTTTATCAAATGTTTTTTCGAGTTTTTCGGGGCGATTGGTAAAAGATTGTAAAGTTTTAACCTCCATTCCGAAAGTCATCACGGCAAAATATGAATTATAATTGGCTAGCCGCCGGACAAAGTTTTGCAGCACGCCGCGAAGCTCGGTGAGTTCGCCCGAAGTTACGCTTCCCGAAACATCGAGCGCAAAAACTATCGAAAGCGGACGACCGTCATCGGATTTTTTAATCGGTTCAAAAAACTCAATCGGACGCTCAACGCCGTCTTCAAAAACCTTAAAATCTCTGGCATCGAGTCCGCGCACGGGCTTGCCGGTTTTATCCGTCACTGCAATTTCAAACGAAAC
>Ga0136640_10000588_pt1 | contig 14123 bp, 13 predicted proteins | sample AntDrymUQ8642106_2_FD_105498 | JGI IMG/M metagenome (GOLD analysis project Ga0136640, IMG submission 105498) | Polar desert sand microbial communities from Dry Valleys, Antarctica - metaG UQ864 (21.06) | ecosystem: Environmental > Terrestrial > Soil > Desert | place: Antarctica: Dry Valley...
CCAAACACGGGCGGCAGGCAGGGTTCCGCGCCGGCATGGAGCGCCGGGGAGCCACTGCCCGCGCCGGTGGTGTGAAGATCCCCATCCACACCCACGTCAACCCCGCCAACAGCGTCACCCCGCGGGTGGCCAAGGCCACTCGGGCGATGCTGGACACCGGCATCCGTGACGTGCGCAACCAGGGCGTCCTGATGGCAGGGGTCAACGCGGACGCGTCCCAGCTGCTTGACCTGTGCTTTGCGCTGACCGACCGGGCAGGGATCCTGCCGTACTACTTCTACATGTGCGACATGATCCCGTTCTCTGAGCACTGGCGGGTGTCTGTAGCCGAAGCGCAGCGCCTGCAGCATGCGCTGATGGGCTACCTGCCGGGCTTCGCGACTCCGAGGATCGTGTGCGACGTGCCGTTCGTCGGCAAGCGCTGGGTGCACCAGTTGGCCGACTACGACCGCGAGCACGGCATCTCCTACTGGACAAAGAACTACCGCACGTCCATCGAGCGCGACGACCTCGAAGCGCTGACTCGCACGTACGCCTACTACGACCCGATTCATACCCTCCCAACCGAGGGCCAGCGGTGGTGGGAGCGGCAGACAGCGCCGGACAGCCGTCGGCAGCAGGTGGCCGCCGAGCAAGCGGCTCGGGCGAGCCGGCAGGCGGCGGCAGCCCAGGCCAGCAGCTGAGCGGACAGGCGGCCCAGCGTCAGGCGGCTGGCGGGCCCGGGTGTCTGCTGGTGGAGCGTCCCTCGTAGGGCGTGGACAAAACCACGGTGGTGTGCGTGCTGACGTTGGCGGCGGAGCGGATGCGGGCCAGCAGATCCTCCAGCCCCAGCGGGTCTGGCACTCGCACCTGGAGCAGATAGCTGTAGTCGCCGGCAACCGAGAAGCACGAGGTGATCTCGGGCAACGGAGCGAGCCGATCGGGTGAGTCGTCGGGCTGGCTCGGGTCGATCGGCCGGACCGCCACGAACGCGGTCAGCCCTTGACCGAGGAGGGCATGGTCGATGCGTGCACCGTAGCCGGTGATGACACCGCGTTGCTCGAGCCGCTTGACGCGCTGGTGCACCGCGGAGGTGGACAGCCCCGTCTCCCTGCCGAGATCGGTGAACGACTGCCGGCCATCGGTGGCGAGCAGTCCCACGATGTGCTGATCCAGCCGGTCGAGCGGGTCCGGTCCGTCAACGAGGGCGGTCATCCGGCGCCCAGCAGCGTCAGCTCGCGACTCGTGGTGTTGAGCCGCTCCGCACCGTCGTCGGTGACCACCACGATGTCTTCGATGCGGGCGCCGTGACGCCCCGGCAGATAGATGCCGGGCTCGATCGAGAACGCCATGCCCGGCTCCAGCTCCAGGCTGTTGCCGGCGACGATGTACGGCTCCTCGTGCGTCTCCATCCCGATGCCGTGACCGGTGCGGTGCACGAACTGCTCCCCGAAACCGGCAGCGGTGATCAGCTGACGGCCGACTGCGTCGACCTGTTCGGCGGTGATACCCGGGCGTACGGCCTCACACTGGGCCCGCTGCGCCTCACACAGCACCGGGTAGTAGGCGGCGAAGTCCGGCGGCGCCGCCTTCCCGGCGATGTAGCTGCGGGTCGAGTCTGAGCAGTAGCCGCCGACGCTTCCACCGATGTCCACCACAACCGGCTCACCGGCCTCGATGACCCGGTCGGACAGCTCGGCGTGCGGCGAAGCCCCGTTCGGCCCGGACGCCACGATGACGAAGTCCACGCTGTCATGCCCCTCGGCGATGATTGCGTCGGCGATGTCACGTCCCACCTGTCGCTCGGTCCGGCCGGGTCGCAACCACTCACCCATCCGCGCGTGCACCCGATCGATGGCGGCGCCAGCGGTGCGCAGAGCGTTCACCTCCGCGGCGCTCTTGCGCATCCGCAGCTCGCGCAGCACCCGGCCGGCCGCCTCCAGATTGAGCGCGGGTGCTGCCTGTGCCAGCGCCAAAGCCTTCACCGCCCACATCCGGTCGTCGACCGCCATGGTGGCCGCCGCAGCAGGTAACAGCGACACCGTCAGCGCGTACGGGTCGTCGGTCTCCTGCCACCCGACGATGTCGATCTCAAGGTCGCCCACCGGTGAGGCCAACGCGGCAGGCTCCTCCAATGCGGGCACCACCAGCCGAGCATCTCCGGTTGCCGGCAGCACAAGACAAGTCAACCGCTCCAACGCGATCGCGTCGTAGCCGGTGAGATAGGCAAGGTCCGGTCCGGGCGAGATCAACAACGCATCGACGCCAGCGTGGGCGGCTTCGGCTTGGGCGCGGTGCAATCGGTCGACGTACTCGGTGATCACCCCCGCAGGCTATCGGCAGCGTCGGTGCCGACGGCACGGTCGTCCCGGATCGTTCGGTCCGGCAGGCACCTGCTCCAGCGACGGACCGGTGCCTAATGCACCGAGGGCGAGCCTGGAGCCGGTACGACCCCCGCTCAGCCGCCAGCCATCGCCCCGATGACCAGGAAGGGTTCGGTCCCCCGAGCAACCGCCGCAGGCAGGGCCGAGTCGGGCTCGTCGTGTGACAGGTCGCGCTCGCAGGCGAAGAAGCGGACGAAGGCTCGCCGCTGCTGCGTGCGGCGGTCTCGGATGGTGCCAGCTAGTTGGGGATGATCGGCCTCCAAGGCGTTCAGCACCGAACGGGTGCTGACCACGCCTTCGACCGTGACGGGCACCTCCCCCGAGACGCCGGCAAGCACCCGGAGGTGAGCGGGCAACACCACCCGTACGGTGTGCACGCCAGCTGCGCCATGCACGGTGATCTGGTCGGCGCTCATGGCAGCGTCTGCACCTCCACGGACAGCACCGCTGGCAGGTCACGCACGATCGGCGCCCAGCTGTCACCGGAGTCGGCCGAGGCGTAGACCTGTCCGCCGGTCGTCCCGAAGTAGACCCCGCAGGGGTCCAGCGAGTCGACGGCCATCGCGTCGCGCAACACGTTGACGTAACAGTTGGCCTGCGGGAGCCCCTCGGTCAACGCCTCCCAGTGGTCCCCACCGGTGCGGCTGCGGTAGACGCGCAACCTCCCATCCGGCGGGAAATGCTCGGAGTCGCTCTTGATCGGCACCACATAGATGGTGTCCGGCTCGTGCGCGTGCACGTCGATGGTGAAGCCGAAGTCGCTCGGCAGGTTGCCGCTCACCTCGTGCCAGGAGTCTCCGGCGTCGTCGCTGCGCAGCACATCCCAATGCTTCTGCATGAACAGGGTGTCCGGGCGTGCCGGGTGCATCGCGATGCGGTGCACGCAGTGCCCGACCTCGGCGTCGCCAGCGGGGATCTCACCCGAGCGCAGACCCTTATTGATCGGCAGCCAGGTGTTGCCACCGTCGTCGGTACGGAACGCGCCGGCCGCCGAGATGGCGACGAACATCCGCTGGTCGTCAGTCGGGTGCGCCACAATCGTGTGCAGACACATGCCGCCGGCTCCCGGCTGCCAAGACGGGCCCGTCCGGTGCTCGCGCAGGCCGGAGAACTCCTGCCACGACCCGCCGCCGTCGGTGGATCTGAACAACGCTGCGTCCTCGACACCGGCGAGCACCGTGTCCAGCTCGGACCGCGACGGCTCCAGGTGCCAGACCCGGGTGAACTCCCACGGCCGCAACGACCCGTCGTACCACTGATGTTCGCCTGGCACGCCGTCGTAGGTGAAGTTCCCGCCGACCTGCTGCCAGGTTGCCCCGCCGTCATCCGAGCGTTGGATGACCTGGCCGAACCAGCCGCTGCTCTGCGAGGCGTAGACACGGTCGGGGTCCACCGGCGACCCCTTGACGTGGTAGATCTCCCAGCCGGCGAAGTGTGGGCCGTCGACCTGCCATGTGGTGCGGCCCCCATCTGCGGTCAGGACGAACGCACCCTTACGGGTGCCGACAAGTACGCGTACCCCGCTCATTGCTGTGCTCCTCTCAGTCGGTTTGACGCTAGTGGCGTCGGGCTCCGTGCGGTAGACCTCGGCCGGCGCAGAAACTCATCGACGTGCCGGCGAGAACCTTGCCCTGGGGTTGCCGCAGGTAAGCCCGGGTGCGCTTGACTGCACCCATGAGCACCCGCCCTGCACTGATGCTCTTGGACACTGCCTCGCTGTACTTCCGGGCCTACTTCGGGGTTCCGGACACACTGACCGCACCCGACGGCACACCGGTCAACGCGGTGCGCGGGCTCCTCGACTTCATCGCCCGACTGGTCGGCGAGCACTCCCCCGCATCGGTGGTGGCCTGTTGGGATGACGACTGGCGCCCGGCCTGGCGGGTGGCTCTGCTGCCGTCGTACAAGGCGCACCGGGTGGTCACCGAGGTCGCCGCCGACCCCGATGTCGAACAGACGCCGGACCCGCTGGCCGCGCAGGTGCCGGTGATCCGGGACACCCTCGCCCTGCTGGGGGTGCCGGTGGTCGGTGCCGCCGAGCACGAGGCGGACGACGTGATCGGCTCACTAACCGCCCAGACTGATGGGCCGGTTGATGTGGTGACCGGCGACCGTGACCTGTTCCAGCTGATCGACGACGAGCGCGAAGTCCGAGTGCTCTACACCGCCCGCGGGGTGGGCAGGCTGGAGGTGGTGGACGCCGCCCGCGTGCGGGCGCGGTACGGCGTCGAGCCCCAGCAGTACGCCGACTTCGCAGTGCTGCGTGGCGACCCGTCCGACGGGCTACCCGGTGTCAAGGGGATCGGCGACAAGACCGCCGCCTCGCTGCTCGCCGCGCACGACAGCTTGCTGGGCATCCTGCGGGCTGCCACCGCCGGGTCTGGCCCGGCCGGGTCACAGGCCAAACGGCTGGCGGCCGCCGGTGACTACCTGTCGGTGGCCCCGACCGTGGTGGGCGTCGTCGGTGACCTCGACCTGTCGGCGGCGTCGGTGCAGCTGTCGGCCTGGGACGAGGATCGCCGAGCCGGCTGGGACGAGCACGTCAAACGCTGGGGGCTCGGCGGCAGCGCCCACCGGGCGGTGCAGGCACTGGCACTGCTGCGGCCGCAGGGCTGAGCGCCCGCCGTGACCATAAGCCTCGGAGGATCGCGTGGGGGCTAGGTGGAGACGGCGGTGTAGGCAACCACCCCGCGGCGCAGTGCGCCGAGCGTGACTCTGGCGGTCTCGCGCAGCGGGCCGGGACCAGCCGCGTCGGCGACCTGGCCAGTCAAGTCGATGAGCTGCTTCACGTTGCGGACAAAGTCACCCGCTGCCAGCTCGCTCTCGGTGAGTACCTCTTCCAGGCCGGCACCCGAGGTCCATCGCCACGCCGCCCAGGCGAACCCGTAGTCCGGCCGACGCATTCCCGGGAGCCGGTGGTCGTGCTCGAGCCGTTCCAGCGTTGCCCACAGGGAGATCGTGCGGGCCACCACCTCACGGACGTTGCCGCGTGGCAGCCGTGGCGGTTCGGCGTCCTCGGGGTTGCGGGCCTCGAACACCAGCCCGGACAGCGCGGCGGCCAGCTCGGCCGGGTCCAGGCCGTCCCAGACACCGGTCCGCAGGCACTCGGCGCCGACGAGATCGAGCTCGGTGTACATCCGACCCAGCCGTCCTCCGTCGTCGCTCACCTCGTCGCCGTGCAGATAGCCCAGCTCGTCGAGCACCTCGCACACTTTGTCGAAGTCCCTGGCGATCGTGTTGGTGCGCTGTTCGATCCGCCGACGCAGCTGTTGAGTGTCACGCTCGAGCCTGGTCCACCGTTCCGCCCAGCGGGCGTGGCTCTCGCGCTCCGGGCAGTCATGGCAGGGATGCTCTCGGAGCGCAGCCCGCAGACGCGTCAATTCGTTGTCCTCCCCGGTAACGCCAGCTAGCGATGAAGCGCCGTGCCGGTCGGTGTTGCCGGTTGTAGGCGGCCGCCGTACCTCGCTGATCACCTGGCGAAGGGACGAGGCGAGGTCGCGCCGAGACTGCGGATTGCGAGCGTTGAAGGACTTCGGCAGCCGCATCCGGGTGGCGGCGGCGACCGGGACATCGAAGTCGACCATGGACAGGCGGCGCGCGTGCCGCTCCGCGGTGAGCACCATCGGTCGCGGTCCGTCGCGGTCCGCGCGAGTGCCGAGGTCCACGATGACCGCGGGCCCGGCCCACCGCCCCGCCGGCACCCAGATCACATCGCCGGGTCGCAACTGCTCCAGCGACTGCACGACCTCCTCGCGGGCCACCGAACGGCGGCGCTTGGCCAGCTGTCGCTCACGCTCACTGATCGCCCGCCGCAACCCCGTGTAGTCCAGGAAGTCACCGCGATCACAGCTAGCCGCCTCGGCATACCCAGCCAGCGCCTCCTCGCTGCGTCGCACCTGGCGCGCCAGGCCCACCACCGCCCGGTCGGCCTGGAACTGCGCAAACGACTGCTCCAGCAGCTCACGTGCCGGCAGCCGACCAACCTGGCGGACCAGGTTGACCGCCATGTTGTACGACGGACGAAAGCTAGAGCGCAACGGATAGGTGCGCGTCGATGCCAACCCCGCGACCGCCTTGGAGTCCAACCCCGGTTGCCACAGCACCACACCATGCCCCTCGACGTCGATGCCGCGCCGCCCGGCCCGCCCCGTGAGCTGGGTGTATTCCCCCGGCGTGATGTCGGCGTGGGTCTCGCCGTTCCATTTCGACAGCTTCTCGATCACCACCGACCGGGCCGGCATGTTGATCCCCAGCGCCAGCGTCTCGGTGGCGAACACCACCCGCACCAGTCCGCGCGCAAAGAGCTCCTCGACCACCTCCTTGAAGGTGGGGAGCATGCCGGCATGGTGCGCGGCGACACCGCGAGCCAACCCCTCGACGAAGTCGTGGTAGCCGAGCACCCGCAAATCCGCGTCGGGAAGGTGCGCGCAGCGGTCCTGCACCAACGCCCGGATCGCCGTCTGCTCGTCGTGGCTGGTCAGCCGCAGGTTGGCAGCCAGCACCTGTTCAACGGCGGCAGCACAGCCGGCGCGGCTGAAGACGAACACGATCGCCGGCAGCAGACCGGCAGCGTCCAGCCGCTCAACGACCTCGGCTCGGGTCGGAGTCCAGTGCCGGTGACCGCCTCGCGCCGCGGTAGCTCTGCCGCCCGACCGGGCTCGCGGCCCGCCCCGGCTGCGGCGCTGCCCTCGTTGGCTGCGCCAGTCATCGCGAGCGATGTGTTCCAGCTCGCGGTTCACCCGGGTGCCCGAGTCCGGCGCCGCGCCGTCGTCCGCGAACAGGTCGAGCAACCGGCGGCCAACCAGCACATGCTGGAACAGCGGCACCGGGCGCCGCTCCTCGACGACAGTGACGGTGTCTCCACGCACCGTGGACAACCACTCGCCGAACTCCTCAGCGTTGGACACCGTGGCCGACAGCGACACCAGCGAGACGGTGTCGGCGAGGTGGATGATGACCTCCTCCCAGACCGCCCCGCGAAAGCGGTCGGCGAGGTAGTGCACCTCGTCCATCACCACGTAGCCAAGCCCAGCCAACATCGGCGACCCGGCGTACAGCATGTTGCGCAGCACCTCGGTGGTCATCACGACCACCGGAGCGTCGCCGTTGATGGCGTTGTCGCCGGTAAGCAGGCCGACCTGCTCGGCGCCGTAGCGAGCGGTCAGCTCGGTGAATTTCTGGTTGGACAACGCCTTGATCGGTGCGGTGTAGAAGCACTTGCGGCCCTGACGCAACGCAAGATGCACTGCAAACTCGCCGACCAGCGTCTTGCCTGATCCGGTGGGTGCGGCCACCAGCACTCCGTGCCCGTCCTCGAGCGACCGGCAGGCCTCGACCTGGAAGACGTCGAAGGCAAAGTCGTAGAGGCCGCGGAACTCAGCAAGCGCGGGGTGCTGCTGGTCGGACCTGAACCGGGCGTACTGCCCGGCCGGTGTGGTCATGGCCTCAGCGTACGGGGGTGGTGCCCGCTCGGCGCGGCCTCACCGGGCCAGCATCTGCAGGGCCCCCGGCTGCACCGTGACAGCCATCGGCGGCGAGATGAGCCGCTCACCGTCACCGTACGTCACCACGTCTGCGGCTTCGATGGACACCGACCGGGCTCGAAGGTGTTGATATGACCGATGGTGGGTATGGGTCCCGCGAAGCAGCCTGGGCGTCGCCCGCAGCAGCTGGGCGGTGCTCATCGCCTCGACGATCACCACGTCGAGTAGTCCGTCCCGCGGGTCCGCGGGTGGGCAGATGGGCAGACCGCCTCCGTAGGTCGGCCCGTTGCAGACCGCCACCAGTATCGCCTCGACGTCGGTGCGCACACCGTCCAGCCGCAGTGAATACTGCAGCGGGGTGAAACACCCAAGTTCAGCGACGGTCGCTGCGGCGTAGCGCGATCGCCCCCACCACGCCCGCATCCGGGCGGCTCGCTCGTTGACCCGGGCGTCGAAACCCGTCGCCAGCGCGCTGACGACCTGCGCTGTCAACCCAGCCGCTGACACCGCGGCGACATCCACCGACCCGATACGTCGGTCCACCAGGGCATCGGCGATCACGTCAGCTGCTCCGGCAGCACTGTGCTGCGGCAGTCCCAGCATCCGTGCGACGTCGTTTCCGGAGCCCGCCGGCACCACACCCAGCGGCATCGAGGTGCCGCTCAGCACCTGGGCGGCCAGGTGCACCATGCCGTCACCGCCGACGACCACCAGGGCAGCATCAGAGCGCTCCACGGATGCCTGCGCGAGCTCAGCGGCATGCAGCGCGTTGCGACCCCATATCACCGCCACCGGCAGGCCGCGCCGACGCAACTGGTCGACCGCTGCGGCAGCCACCCGGCCGGCGCGGCCGGCACCCGCTGTCGGGTTGGTCAGCACCGTGACCTGCGCACCCATCGTTTCGATCACAGTTGCAGCGCGACAGTGAAACATGCGGGAGCGGCGCCCACCGCCCGGGCGAAACGCCGGATCACCTCATACAAGGTGTCCACATCCAGCGACGTGCCGGGGACTGCCAGCACGAAGCCTTCTCCTTGGCTGAGCAGGAGTACCTCACCGTGCACCCAGGCCTGGTGCACGTCGTGCCGCAGCCGTTCGGAGACCAAAGCAGCCGGATAGGCGACATCCGCGGCCAGCACGGAAAGCTCCAGCTTCTCTGTGCCGACCAACACTCCGTCGACGCGGGCATCCCCCACAGAGTCGCTGGTGGTCCACGTGCTGTCACCGGTGCCGATCCAGTCAGGCAAGTTGAACGGGTCGGCAGTCTCCAAGCCGGACTCAGGCACGCTCGTCATCGTCCCAACTGTCCTCGGGGGGCTCGTCGAGTTGGCTTGGCCGGGCGTACTCGTCCGGGCCGTCTCGTAGTTGCAGTGGGGACGGCTCGTCCGGGTCGTAGCTGTCGAAATTGTTGCCGGCGCGGGCTCGACGCCGGTCGACGAGCCGGGCGACAAGCTCCGACACCAGGAACAGCCCGGTGACCGGGACGGCGAGGAACAACATGCTGACCGGGTCGGTGGAGGGGGTGGCGATCGCGGCGAAGACGAACACGCCGACCACGATCCAGGCGCGGTTTGCGGCAAGCGCTCGCCCACTCACGACCCCGGCGAGGTTCAGCAGCACGATGAACAAGGGGATCTCGAACGACACCCCGAACGCCAACAGCATTCGCAGGATGAAGTTGAGGTAGCGGTCCACCTCCACCAGGTTCGCCACCTCGATGGGGGTGAAGTCGAGCAGCACGCCGATGCCCTTCGGCAGGACGTAGTAGCCGAGCAACGCCCCGCCCATGAAAAGCGGACCCGCGATGAGCGCGAAGAGCGTGGACCAGCGCCGCTCTTTGCGGTGCAAACCAGGAAGAATGAACGCCCAGATCTGCCATAGCCAGATCGGACTGGCGAGCACCAGGCCCGAGACCAACGCGATCTTGATCCGCAAGATCAACGGACCGGCAACGTCGTTGATGGTGAGCTCGGCCTCAATGTCGCGTTCCTCCGCGAGCCTCCGGACCTGGCTGAAGAACGGCTCGGTGAGAATGGCGAAGATCTCGTCGTAGAAGAAGGCCGCCGTCACCGTGACCACAAGAATGGCCAGGCAGGCCTTGAACAGCCGGTTGCGCAACTCGTAGAGGTGCTCGACGAGGGTCATCGACCCGTCAGGCTGGGAGCCACCGCCGGGGCTGGGAGTGCCCGGTGAGCGTCGCAGGGTGAAGGCCACGGCGGTGCTGGATCAGAGCTGCTGGTCGCGCGAGATGCCGTCCTGCGACTGCTGCTGGGCAGGAGGGGCCGCGGGCGGGGGTGCCTGCTGGGTGGACTGGGCACTGGGCGGCAGTGGCCGGCCGTGCGGGTCGGCGTCAGTCTTTGCGTCATCCGAGGCCAGCCCTTTGGTCTCGGACTTGAAGATGCGCAGCGCCTGACCGGAGCCGCGCGCCAGGTCAGGCAAACGCTTGGCACCGAACAGCAGAATGAGCACCACGGCAATGATGATGAGCTCAGTGGGACCCGGCATGACAAACTCCTTCGTCGTGATTCGCATCCATCCTACGGGTGGTTCGCATCCAGACGCGCTGCTGATTGTGCACAGCACCCGAACACTTGCTCACGCTGCGTCGTACTGCGTCACCGCTCACGGTACTGCGTAGGCGGTCAAAGCGGCACGCGCCGTGGCCGTGATCCTCAATGCGACCGCTGTCGGCTGCACCACGGCGACGTCGCCGGAGGCGCGCAGCACCAGATGCAGCAGCCAATCCTCGTCGGCCACCCGCATCTGGACGCGCAGCCAACCGTCCGCAAGCTCGACCCGAGAGTCGACCCGGTGCTGCTCAGCGATCCATATAGCCGATGGCGCCACGTCGAGTACCGCTATCAGGTCGTCATCACCGGGCTGGAAGAGCCCCTCGGACAGGTCGCGTGAACGGGCCTGCGTTGGCGGAGCGGCCGGTTGATCGAGCACCTCGAGACTCACTACTCGGTCGAGCCGAAACAGCCGCACCCCCTCAGCGCGGTAGCACCAGCCCTCGAGATACGTGTGCCCCTCTGCGCTGAACAGCCGCAGCGGGTCGACATCGCGGGCCGTGGTCTCGTCCCGCGACGGCACCAGATAGTCGAGGTGCACGCGGCGGCCTTCGTGCAGCGCCTGCTGCGCCGCAGCACCGACCCGTGCATCCATCGGAGCGGCCACCACCTGCACCTGCCGAGCGGCTGCTGCGCCGTCACCAGCGGCCGACTCGAGCTTGGCTAAGGCGCGGTCGATGGCCTCGGTCGTCCCGGCAGCCGCTGTCTCCCGGAGCGTACGCAGCGCCACGATCAACGCCAACGCCTCGTGCACGGTCAGTCGCAGTGGGCGACCGAGGAAGTCGGCGTTGTCGAGACGCACCACCCCCTCGCTATCGAGTGCGTCCATGTCGACGTCGATCATCTCGCCGGTGACGGCCTCGGGCAGCCCGCAGAACCACAGCACATTGAGGTCGCGGACCACGGTTGCCGCAGGCACGTCAAAGTCGCGGGCCACCTGCTCGACAGGCACACCCGCTCGATCCTTGAGGTACGGCACCAGTGCAAGCATGCGCTGCACCTGGTCAGCGGCGCGGTCATTCATCGCGACACCGCCTCGCCGGCCAGTCGCTGCAGTCGGTGGACCACCGCTTCGCGCACCTCGGGAGGTGCGACCACCACGGCCGCCGGACCGAGCGCCACGACCTCCGCGGCGAGCAGCACCGGGTCGAGCAGCGGCAGCTCGACGGCGTCCCAGCCGTCGCGGGCTGCCGTGACACTGCTGGCGCGGCGACGCAGGGCCTGCCCCTGCCCGGCGAGTAGCCGCACTGTAGCCGTGCCCTCGGCCGGTCGCGGCTCCAACTGCCGGGCAAGCGCCCGCAGGTCGGTGCCTGCTGGCACCTCAAAGGCGTACGACGGGCCGGTGGCCTCGACGGGACCGGTGACTCGCGACAATCGAAACATTCGCTCAGCGGTACGGTCCAGGTCGTGGCCGATGAGGTACCAGCGTCCACGCCACGACAGCACCCCCCACGGCTGCACCCGCCGGGTCGTCGGCTCGTGTCCGGGCCGCCGGTAACCGAAGGTGACCTGACGGCGGGCGACCACTGCGTCCCACAACGGCTCGAAGGCGGCCTCGGACGCGGCCAGCAGCGGCTCGACCAGGGTTAACGCCTCGCTGTCCACCGCCACCCCGGCGGCTTTCAGTTTGAGGACTGCGGTCGAGGTCTGCCGGGCCAACCGGGCGTGCTGCCACACCCGAGCAGCGAGGCCGACGGCAGCGGCCTCGTCGGGCTCCAGGTCGATGCGGGGTAGCTCGAATGCGTCGCGGCGGATCCGGTAGCCCGGCTCGTCGTCGAACATCTTGTCGTTGCTGCCGAGTTCGATCGGGATACCGATCTCACGCAACTCCTCTTTGTCGCGCTCGAACATCTTTTCGAAGGCCTCATCGGTCTGGTCCCGGTAGCCCTCCACGACACGCCGGATGCGGTCCTTGCTCACGTAAGCCTGGCTGACGAGCAGGGCGATGACCAGGTTCATCAAGCGCTCAGACTTACGGGCTGTCACATCATGCGACGCTACCCGAACTGGGCCGGCATTCGGCCCAACGACCCTCTCTCGCCAGCTGCACCCCCATCCCTCCCCCGCCATCCGCGCATTTCGTACCCGACGAAATGCGCGGATGGCGGGGGTGAGCTGGATGACAGGGGTGGTCTGGGAGGCGGGTGGTGGGGTCAGGGTCAGGGGCCGTTGGCGCCGAGGATGTCGACCACGAACAGCAGATCGGTGTCGGCCGGGATGGTGGGCGGGCTGCCCTGCGGGCCATACGCCAGGTCACTGGGGATGGCCAGCACAACGCGGCTACCGACGGTCTGACCCTCCAGCCCCTGATCCCAACCCGGGATCACCCCGCCAGCACCCAGCTGAAAATCGAAGGTCTCGCCGCGCTCCCATGACTGGTCGAAGATCTCACCGTCGGGATAGAGCTGCCCCAGGTAATGCACGGTGAGCGTCTGGCCGGCCTCGACCTTTGGCCCGTCGCCCACAATGATCGGCGCGGCCACCAGTTCCTGCACGTCCTTGGGCACCGAGCCACTAGCACTGAACTTTTGCGGTACGCCCTTGTCATCGACCTCGACGGTGGGCAGATCGGCTGGCGCGTCCTTGTTGGCGCCCTCCGCCATCTGTAGCGGGTCGCTGGCCGGCTCTGGCGGCGGCTCGGGCGCCGGCTGACGCTCGATCAGGTCGGCAACGAACACCAGCGCAGAGTCCGGCTTGACGCCCAGCTGCGGGTTGCCCGCTTCACCGAACGCATCCTCCGAGGTGAGGCCAATGGCGAGCCTGCTGCCGACGGGCTGGTCGATGATGCCGGAGTACAAACCGGGCAACAGCCGTTGAGCGTCCATCTCCAACGGCACCGGCTGGCCGGTTTGCCATGAGCTCTCCAACGTCTTGCCGGTCTTGCCGTCGATGACGACATACTGCGCGGTCACCTGGTCTCCGGCGCCGATCGCCTCGCCATCGCCCTCCTCCACGATCTGCACGGTGGTCTTGTCGGTGGTGAACGGTGCATCCACCGTGACCTTCGGCTGGCTGCCCAGTTCACCGGTGACGTCCACCCCGTCGAGATCGCCGGTCGGAGCGCTTTCCGGTCCGTCGGCCTCCGGGGTGCTCTCGCCCTCCCCCGCCGCAGGCTCGGTGCTCTCGGTGGTCTCCTCGGCCGACGTTTGGGTGTCGTCGGCGCTGCTGGAGTCAGAGCCGGTCCCGCCGCAGGCGGCCGGGATCAGCAGGAGCGGTACGGCAAGCAGGGCAAGTCGGCGGCGCAAGGCGGCGTCCTTCGCGGTCGGGGATGAGGCTGGGTGAGCGTAACTGTGCTGCCTGAGAGGGACTCTCAGGCAGGCTTGCATTGATTCGATCAGGCGGTTTTACATTGACTCGATCAGTCGGTGCACCCGCTCGTCATGCGAGCGGAACGGGTCCTTGCACAGCACAGTGCGCTGCGCCTGGTCGTTGAGTTTGAGGTGCACCCAGTCGACGGTGAAGTCCCGCCGCCGCTCTTGTGCCCGGCGGATGAAGTCTCCCCGCAGTCGGGCACGCGTCGACTGCGGTGGCACTGACTTGGCGCGGAAGACTGCCGGATCCGACGATGTGCGGGCCACTGAGCCGCGCTTCTCCAGCAGGTAGTACAGACCGCGGTTGCGGTTAATGTCGTGGTAGGAGAGATCCAGTTGGGCAACCCGCGCATCCCCCCACAGCAACTCGTGCTTGGCTCGGTAGCGGTCGATCAG
>Ga0136640_10000590_pt1 | contig 14097 bp, 16 predicted proteins | sample AntDrymUQ8642106_2_FD_105498 | JGI IMG/M metagenome (GOLD analysis project Ga0136640, IMG submission 105498) | Polar desert sand microbial communities from Dry Valleys, Antarctica - metaG UQ864 (21.06) | ecosystem: Environmental > Terrestrial > Soil > Desert | place: Antarctica: Dry Valley...
GCCGACGAAGTTCCCGGCTGGGTTCTTCCACATCGTCTGCGGGTCCTACGACTTGGCGGCGTCGCACGTCAAGGTCAAGGCGGTCTACACCAACAAGGCGCCAGGTGGTGTCGCGTACCGGTGCTCCTTCCGCATCACCGAGGCCGTCTACCTGGTGGAGCGGGTGGTGGACGCGCTCGCACTGGAGATGAAGACCGACCCGATCGACCTGCGCATGCGCAGCTTCATCGGCCCCGAGCAGTTCCCGTACGAGACCACGACCGGCTGGACCTACGACTCCGGCGACTACGGCAAGACGATGCGCGTCGCGATGGACATCGCCGGCTACGGGGACCTGCGGCGCGAGCAGATCGCGAAGCGCGAACGCGGCGAGCTGATGGGCATCGGCGTGTCCTTCTTCACCGAAGGCGTCGGCGCCGGGCCGCGCAAGCACATGGACATCCTCGGGCTCGCCATGAACGACGGCGCCGACCTGCGCGTGCACCCATACGGCAAGGCGGTCGTCTCCATCAGCGCGCAGACGCAGGGCCAGGGCCACGAGACCACCTTCGCGCAGATCGTCGCCGAGGAGCTCGGCATTCCCCCGGAGGACATCGAGGTCCGCCACGGCGACACCGACAAGTCGCCCTACGGGCTCGGCACCTACGGCAGCCGCTCGACCCCGGTCTCCGGCGCCGCGGTGGCCGTCGTCTCGCGCAAGGTGCGCGACAAGGCGCGCCTGATCGCGGCGACGATGCTCGAGACCCGGCCGGAGGACCTCGCCTGGGAGAAGGGCCGCTGGTACGTCAAGGGCGACCCCGAGAAGGGCGCGATGATCGAGGACATCGCCGTGCGGGCCTACAGCGGGGAGGAGATGCCGGCCGGCCTCGAGGGCGGGCTCGACGCGCAGGTGATCTACGACCCGCCGAACCTCACCTACCCCTACGGCGCCTACATCGCCGTCGTCGACATCGATCCCGACACCGCCCAGGTCACGGTCCGGCGCTTCATCGCGGTCGACGACTGCGGCGTGCGGATCAACCCGATGATCGTCGACGGCCAGATCCACGGCGGGCTCGCCGAGGGCATCGGCATCGCGCTGATGGAGGTGATCACCTTCGACGAGGAGGGGAACTGCCTCAACTCGTCGTTCATGGACTACCTGATCCCGACCGCGCTCGAGTGTCCCGAGTTCGAGCTCGGCGAGACGGTCACGCCCTGCCCGCACCACCCGATCGGGGCCAAGGGCATCGGCGAGTCCCCGAACGTCGGCTCGCCGCCGGCGATCGTCAACGCGGTCATCGACGCGCTGCACCAGACGCACGGCGTCGATCACATCGACATGCCCTGCACCCCGGCGCGCGTGTGGGCGGCGATGCAGGGGCGTCCCGAGCCCCCGCAATGATGCCCGAGGCCATGTCGCGGCGAGCGCGCGAGCTCGCCGCTGCAGGCGCGGCGTTCGTGACCGCGACCGTGGTGCGCGCGCAGGCGCCGACGAGCGTCGAGGCGGGCGACGCGGCGCTCGTGCTCGACGACGGCACGATCGAGGGGTTCGTGGGCGGGTCGTGCGCGGAGCACAGCGTGCGCGCGTACGCGCTCAAGGCGATCCAGAGCGGCGAAGCCGTGCTGCTGCGGATCCTGCCGTTCGGCGACGAGGCCGACGCGGTGGGTGGGGACGAGCTCCGGGAGGTGGCCAGCGAGGACGGTGCCGTGACGGTGCAGAACCCGTGCCTGTCGGGCGGCGCGATCGAGGTCTTCCTCGAGCCCGTGCTCCCGGCGCCGCGGGTCTTCGTCGAGGGCGACACGCCGATCGTGCACGCGCTCGCGCGGATCGGCTCGGAGCTCGGGCTCGACGTAGCCGGGGTGTCCGCCGGTGACTTCGAGCCGCGGGCCGGCGACCTCGCGCTCGTCGTCGCGGGACATGGGCGCGACGAGCTTCCCGCGCTTCGCCGCGGCCTCGAGGCGGACCTGCCCTACGTCGGCCTGGTCGCCAGCCGCAGGCGCGGGGCCGGCGTGCTCGGCGAGTTGCGCGGCGACGGCGTGCCCGACGAGCTTCTCGAGCGCATCGACACGCCCGCGGGCCTCGACATCGGCGCGCGCACGCCGGAGGAGATCGCGCTGTCGATCCTCGCCAGGATCGTCTCGGTGCGCCGGGACCAGCGGCCGACCGCGACGATCACCGCCGTCGACCCCATCTGCGGGATGACGGTCGCCGCCGTGGCGAGCACGCCCTCGGTCGAGCACGATGGCGAGACGGTGTACTTCTGCTGCGACAACTGCAAGGCGACGTTCGAGGCGCAGCACGAGCATGCCGCCTGAGACGGCTCGCTTCGTCACGGGGCTCGTGCTCGGAGCCGGTGGCTCCACACGCCTCGGGCGGCCCAAGCAGCTGCTTCCCTACGGGTCCGGCACCCTGCTGGGCCACGTCGTCGGCGTCGCCCGCGCGAGTGCGTTCGACCAGCTCGTCGTCGCGATCGGCGGTGCCGCCGACGAGGTGCGCGGCTCCGTGGACCTGGCGGGCGCCGACGTGGTCGTCAACGACCGATTCGGCGCGGGCTGCTCGTCGTCGATCGCCGCGGCGCTCGGCGTCGTGGATCCCCGCTGCGATGTCCTGGTGCTCATGCTGGGAGACCAGCCGGGCGTGGCGCCGGTCACGGTGGCGGCGCTGCTGGAGGGCCGTGGCAGCGCGCCGCTGGCCGTGTGTCGATACGACGACGGGCGCGGGCACCCGATCGCGTTCGCGCGCAGCGTGTTCGCCGACCTCGCGAACCTGCACGGGGACAAGGGCGTCTGGCGGCTGCTCGACCAGCGGGCCGATGTCGTGGCCGAGGTGGCGGTCGCGGGCCCGATCCCCCTCGACGTCGACACGCCGGAGGACTACGAGGCGGTCCTGACGGCGGCCGCCGGATGAGCTCCGAGCTCGCGCACCTCGTCCCCGACGTCGAGACGCTCGCCCAGCGGCTCGCGGCGGTCGACTACCTCGTCGACGAGGGGCTGGCGACGACCATGTTCATGAGCCTGCGCCTCCCGCAGCCGCTGCTGCTCGAGGGCGAGGCGGGCGTCGGCAAGACCGAGGCGGCCAAGTCGCTGGCGGTCGTGCTCGACACTCCGCTGGTCCGCCTGCAGTGCTACGAGGGCATCGACGCGTCGGAGGCGCTGTACGAGTGGAACTACCCCAAGCAGCTGCTGAGCATCCGCCTCGCCGACTCCAGCGGAGCGGCGCTCAGCGAGGACGACCTGTTCGGCCCGGCCTACCTCATCCGCCGGCCGCTGCTGCGTGCCCTCGAGCACCCCGGCCCGCGGCCCGCGGTGCTGCTGATCGACGAGATCGACCGTGCCGACGACGACTTCGAGGCATTCCTGCTCGAGCTGCTCGCGGAGGCGAGCGTGACGATTCCGGAGCTCGGCACGATCCGCGCCACGCATCCGCCGATCATCGTGCTGACCTCCAACCGCACCCGGGACCTCCACGACGCCGTCAAGCGCCGCTGCCTGTACCACTGGATCGACTATCCGACGCCGGAGCGCGAGGTGGAGATCGTGCGTCGCCGCGTCAAAGGCTCGTCCGAGACGCTCGCGGTGCAGGTCGCCGACGCGGTCTCGCGCATGCGCGACAGCGACATCCAGAAGCCGCCGGGGGTCGCCGAGGCGATCGACTGGCTGGCGGCGCTGAACCTGCTCGGGGTCGAGCGGCTCGACGGGGCGGCCATCGGCTTGACCCTGGGGTCGGTCCTCAAATACAGCGAGGACCAGGACGTGATCCGCGCGGCCGGCCTCGACCAGCTCGTGCGCAGCGGTGACTGAGCTCGCCGTGGAGACGATCGACCTCGACCTGCCGCCGCTCGCCGGAGCGTTGAGCCGGCGCCTGCACGAGGCCGGGCTGCCCATGACGCCGGAGCGCCCGGCCGGCTTCGCACGGGCGCTCGTGCTCGTGCAGCCGCTGACGCGCCGCCGGCTGTACTGGACCGCGCGCGGGATCTTCGTGTCCGACCATGCTCAGGTGCCGGCCTTCGACGCGGTCTTCCTGTCGATCTTCGGCGAGCAGTCCGAGGCGTTCGACGCCGAGGACGCGCCGACCGTCGCCGCCCCGGCCGACGCCCGGCCGGCGTCCGGCGACGGAACCGCCGGTGGTGGCGCCACCACGTCGTCGCCGGGCGACGGCGAGGACCCGGAGGCCGAAGCCGAGGTCCCGGTGGCGATGGCCAGCGACGAGGAGTCGCTCGCCAGCCGGAGCTTCGACGCGCTCGAGCCGCACGAGCTCGCGCAGCTGTACCGCCTCATGGCCCGGCTGCAGCTCGAGACGCCGGAGCGCCGCACGCGCCGCTACGAGAAGGGCCGCCACGGTCAGCACGTCGACATGCGGCGCACGCTGCGAGGCAGCCTGCGGACGGGAGGGGACCCGATCCGCCTCGCGCGCCGGCGCCGGCGCATCGCTCGCCGCAGGCTCGTGATGCTGTGCGACATCTCCGGTTCGATGGAGCCCTACGCGCGTGCCCACCTGCAGTTCCTGACCTCTGCCGCGGGGAGCAGCCCGAGGGCCGAGGTGTTCGCCTTCGCCACCCGACTGACCCGCTTGACCCGCGCGCTGCGGTCCCGTCACCCCGAGCGCGCGATCCAGCGCGCCGCCGCCGCCGCGCCGGACTGGTCGAGCGGGACCCGGATCGGCGACGCGCTGAAGGCGTTCAACGACCGCCACGGGCGCCGCGGCATGGCCCGCGGCGCCGTGATCGTGATCCTCTCCGACGGCTGGGAGCGCGGCGACCCGATGCTCGTGGGCCGCGAGATGGAGCGGCTTTCGCGCCTGGCCCACCGGATCGTGTGGGTCAACCCGCGGGTCGGCGCGAGCGCGTTCTCCGTGCAGGCCGGCGGCATGGTGGCTGCGCTGCCGCACTGCGACGCGCTCGTGAGCGGCCACAGCTTCCGGGCCCTCAATGCCGTAGTCGAGGCGATCGGCGCCGAGTCGCTGGACCCGATCCCGGGCCTGGCGCCGCCGGCCGCGGATGAGGCCGAGGAGGACGAGCCGTGGGGCAGCGCGACCCCCGTGCCGGGCAGCTCGGTCGCGATGCCGAGCGGGCACGGCCCCAGCAGGGGCCACACCACCGCGGGGTGGGTGTCGTGACGAAGGTCTGCATCTATCCGGGCTGCGAGCGCCCGGCGGTGCCCCCGCACGAGCTGGGCGGACCGCAGCCCGCCTTCTGCGACGCCGAAGAGCACAATGCCCTGAGCGCCCACCAGGAGCGCCAGCGCATCGCATCCGCTGATTCCGACGAGAAGGAGGTCCAATAGTGGCCAACGAGGCCTACCGAGCAGTCTTCCTGCGCGTGCACCCGACCGGCAAGATGGTGCTCAGCCTGACCACCGACGCCGACGGCAAGGAGTCCGAGTACGCACAGCTCGTCGCCGGCGAGCTCGGCGTCCCGGCCCTCGACGTCAAGGTCGTCCCCGCCGACACCGACCGGTTCGGCACGGGTCACGGCTTCAACACGAGCCCGTCCGACGGGACCCCGGCGGCGATCGCCAGTGCCAGCGCCAAGATCCGCGACAAGGCGCAGCTGCTTGCCGGCATGGCGCTCGACGCGTCCCCCGGGACGCTGACGTGGTCCAACGGGGCGTGGATCGCAGGCAGCGGAAGCGACCCCACGCAGGTCAAGACGGTCGAGGACCTGGCCCTGTACGCGCACGGCACCGGCGCCCTGCCGCCGGGCGTCGAGGGAGGGCTGGACGCGCAGGCGGTCTACTGAGCGGGGTGGAGCTCGGCGTCGATGCCGACCTCGACCGCGTCGATGACCTTCAGGGTGCCGAACAGGGCCGAGTAGGGCTTCATCCCCCAGTCGGACTGCTTGACGACGGCGGTCCCGGTGAGGCGGCCGCCGTCGACGGCCAGGTCGAATCCCAGCGGATGGGTGGTGCCCCGCAGCGTCAGCTCGCCCTGCACGCTGAGCCGGTTCCCCTCGGCCCGTGCCTCCGTCGATCGGAACTCGATGTCCGTGCGCTCGAGGACGTCGTCGTCGATGGTCTGGTGGATGTTCGAGATGTCTTCCTCGCCGAGCGCCTGCATCCCGCCGGTGCCCTCGCGCACCCGCAGCGACGTGGCGTCCGCACGGAGCACGACGCTCGGATGCTCCCCGCCCTCCAGCGTCGCCTCCCAGGTGGTGACGTGCATCAGGAGATCGTGGCCGGCCTTGGCCGCTGCGCCGGTGCGCCCGGTCTTCACCCAGAGGGTGCCGTTCTCGGGTCCGAGCTTGTGCGCGCCCGCCGGGATCGCCATGCTCGCAGCCTACGTCAGCAGCGTCCTGGGAGGACCACCACGCATGGCAATCGAGCTGGACCACACGTTCTCGATGGCGAAGCCCGCCGACGAGAGCTTCGCCACCATCCTCGACCTCGAACGCCTCGTTCCGTGCGTCGTGGGCGGCAGCGTGCTCGAGAAGACGAGCGACGACTCCGTCAAGGCTGAGATCAAGGTCAAGATGGGCGCGATGTCGATGAAGTTCACCGGCACCGTCGAGATCGCCGAGAAGGACCCCGCGGCCCACCGCGCGGTGATGAGCGTCAAGTCCCGTGAGGCACAGGGCCAGGGGCACGCCAACGCGACGGTGACCTTCCAGGTCGAGGAGAACGGCGGGACCATCCACACCAACGCGCAGATCACGGGCAAGGCCGCGTCGATGGGCGAGGGAGTCGTCGGCGGCGTGCTCGACGCGCTGATCGGCGACTTCACCACCAAGCTCGCCGAGCTCTGACGCGATGGCCGCCATCACGATGCGAGAGATCCGCGAGGGCGAGGTGCCGGTGGACGGCGGCACGGCGATCCAGGAGGACCCCGACCGGCCGGTGTTCAGCGGCAACGGCCCGGACGACTACGTGTGCGTGGCGTGCGGCAACGTCCTCGCCGAGGGCATGCACGCAGTGCAGATGACCAAGAAGGTCCGGGTCCGCTGCGGGCGGTGCTCGACGGTCAACGTCGCGGTGACCGGAGAGCCGGAGCCACCCGCTCGCTAACCGCCGTAGGCCGATCGGGACGAAACGTTCAAACGCGCGCTCAAGTCACGAGCTCCAGCAGCGATGTCCGGTTGCGGCGGTAGGCGGCGGCCCCGTCGCCGTCGGCGGCCGCGATCCGGACGAGCGGCGGATGCCCCATGGCCGGGGTGGCGAGATCGCGCAGCGCGTCGCGGTAGGCCCGCTCGCGCTGCAGCCCGCCGAACCCGAAGCCCTTGGCGGCCAGGCCGCGCGCGAGACCGTCGGTCTTCGCGCACCAGGTTCGGCATAGCGCCTTGTGCTCGCCGAGGTCGAACCCCACGGCCGCATCGGCGGGATAGAGCTCGAGCGCGGCGAGCCGGAACGAGGTGAAGTGCATGGAGTCGTCGACCTCGATCACGGTGCCGGTCGGCTCGTGCACCAGGTCGACGCCAAGCAGCAGGTTCTCGCGTGACGCGTGCAGCACGGAGACGTCGCCCTTCAGGTGGGCGTAGATCCTGGAGAGGGTCTGGAGCGCCGCCTTCACCGGCTCGACCAGCGCCGGGTCGCGGCGGGCCTTCGCGACGCGCTCGAGGCCGACGTGGCCCTGCTCGCACAGCCAGTCGAACGACTGCGGCTCGAGCCGGATCCCGTCCTCCGCCGCGGCCTGGGCGAAGGCCGGGACGAACTCGCCGGACGCGTCCACTAGTCAGGCTTTGACGATCGTCGGCTCGCTGACGGTGGCGTCGACGACGATCTCGCGGGCAAGGACCTCGGACCGGATCCAGTCGTGATGCACGATGAGGTCGGCGTCTCGCTCCGGGAGCTGGACGGTGATGCGATCGGTCAGCGCCAGTCCCTGCTCCCTGCGCATCGCGTTGAGCGCATGCACCAGGTCGTAGACGCGGCCCTGCGTGCGCAGCTCGTCGTCGAGCTCCGTGTCGAACGCGATGCTGATGCCGTCGTCCTCGGCGATCGCCCAGCCTTCCAGCGCCAGCCGCTCGCCGCGAATCACGTCGTCGGGGCCGAGCTCCTCCCCGGCCACCGACAGGCGCCCGCCGTCGAGCGGCTCGACGTCCCCTCGCTCCAGCGCCGCCCGGATCTCCGGGAGCCTGCGCCCCAGCCGGGGGCCGAGCACGGGCAGGTTCGGCAGGAGGCGAACGCGCGTCACGGGTCCTTGATCGAACCCCACGTCCTTGACGCGGAGCTCGTCGGCGATCTCCTCGACGTGGTCGGCCGCGAGCGGGGCGCCGCGGACGAAGACGCGCCGGAGCGGCTGACGGCCCTTCATGCCGGCCTCCGCTCGGGCGCGCCGGCCGAGCTGCACGACGCGCCGCGTCTGCTCGATCTCCCGGAGCAGCGCCTCGTCCGTGCGGCGCACGTCGACCGCGGGCCAGCCGGCGAGGAAGACGGACTCCGGGGTGTCCGGGCACGGCTCGGCAACGAGCGTCTGCCAGAGATGCTCCGCCAGGAACGGCATGATCGGCGCGATGACCCGGACGAGCTGCACGAGCGCGATCCACAGGGTCCGGAACGCCGCCTCGTCGAGTGAGTAGAACCGCCGCCGCGACCGGCGGATGTACCAGTTGGAGAGATCGTCGACGAACGTGTCCACGGCTCGGAGCGCGTCGACCGTGAGGTATGCGTCGTACGCGCGGGTGGCGTCGCCGATCAGCTGCTGCACGCGTGCGAGCAGCCACACGTCCAGCGGCCGGAGCTCGATGTCCGTGAGTCCGGCGTCGATGTCCGCGTAGCGCGGTTGAAAGCCCTCCACCGCTGCGTAGTCGGTGAGAAACCGGACGGAGTTCCACAGCGTGAGCAGACGCCGCTTGATCTCGTCGGCGGCCGCGTAGCCGAAGCGGATGTTCTGCGTCGGGGGCTGCTGGCAGTACATCCAGCGCATCACGTCGGCGCCCATCCGCTCGAACGCGTCGTCCGCCGCGATCAGGTTGCCCCAGGAGCCGTGCATCTCCTTGCCCTCGGCGTCGAGGAGCTTCTCGAAGGTCAGCACGTTCCGGTACGGGGCCCGTCCCGTGAGGACGACCGACATGACGAACATGGAGTAGAACCACAGACGGATCTGCTCGCGCATCTCCGTGACCCAGTCGGCCGGCCACCACTGCTCCCAGAAGGCGTGGTCGGGCAGGTCGGCCCCCGAGAGGTCCTTCGATGCGCCCGTCGCGTAGCCGCCCTCGACCCAGGCGTCGTTGCTCCAGCCCAGCGTGGAGAAGGGCACGATGCCGGCGTCCAGCCACACGTCGCCGACCTCCGCGACGCGTGTGACCGGCTCGTCGCAGCGCTCGCAGCGGATCTGCACGCGGTCGATCCAGGGCCGGTGCAGCTCGAGGAGGCCGTCCACCCCCCCGATGGCCCGTTCCTCGAGCTGCTCGCGCGACCCGATCACGGTCAGGTGTCCGCACGAGCAGGGGTAGAACGGGAGCGGCAGCCCGTAGAAGCGCCGCCGCGAGATGTTCCAGTCGCCCATGTTGCGCAGCCAGTCGTCCATGCGCTTGCCGTACTGCGGCGGGGTCCAGGTGATCTGCCGGTTCTCGTCGAGCATCCGCTGCCGCACGTCCTCGACGGAGATGAACCAGTCGTCTGACACGCGGAAGATCAGCGGCGTGTCACAGCGCCAGCAGTGCGGGTAGGCGTGCGTGATCGTCCCGGCCTCGACGAGACGGCCCTTCTCACGCAGATCGTCGACGATCCGGTCGGCCGCCTCGTCAGTGTGGAGCCCGGCGAGCCACCCGTAGTCGGCGTGGAATCGCCCGGCCTCGTCAACCGGCGTCAGCACCGGGAGGTCGTGCGCGCCCGCCAGCTCGAAGTCCTCGCGGCCCGCGCCCGGGGCGATGTGCACGATGCCCGTGCCCTCTCCGGCCTGCACGTCGTCCCATCCGATCACCCGGTGCTCGACGCGGGCGCCCGGCGGCAGCTCGTCGAACGGGCCGGAGTAGGTCCAGCCCAGCATGTCGCTTCCCGGCCGCGTCTCGGTGAACTCCTCGTCAGGGGCCGAGAACACGCCGACCCACTCACCGGAGGACCGCAGGCCGTACTCGAGCCCGGGCCCGACCGCGGCGGCGACGTTCGCGGGCAGCGTCCACGGCGTCGTCGTCCACACCACCAGCGACTCGCCCGGCCGTTGCGCGAGCGGGAACCGGACCCGCAGGGACGGATGCTCGACGTCCTGGTAAACGCCGGCCTGCGTGAGCTCGTGCTGGGACAGCGAGGTCCCGCACCGCGGGCACCACTCGGACGCGCGGTGGCCGAGAAACAGCCAGCCCCGCTCGTGGACCGTCTTCAGGAAGCGCCAGATGTACTCGATGTTGGTGTCGCTGAACGTGAAGTAGTCGTTGCCCCAGTCCATCCACTGGCCGAGGCGCTTGGAGGCGCGCGTGAGCTCGCCGGAGGACCACTCGACGACTTCACGGCACTTGTGGGCGAAGTTCTCCAGCCCGTACTCCTCGATCTCCGTCTTGGAGTTCAGGCCCAGCGACTTCTCGACGCCGACCTCGATCCACAGCCCCTGGCAGTCGTAGCCGTTCTGGTAGCGCTGGTCGAAGCCCTGCAGTGCCCGGTACCGCTGGAACACGTCCTTCAGCGTCCGGCCCCAGGCCGTGTGCACGCCCATCGCCTTGTTGGCCGTGACCGGCCCGTCGATGAAGCTGAACTTCGGCCCGCCGCGGTTGCGCTCACGGAGCTTTTCGAACGTGTCTCGCCGCTCCCACAGGTCGAGGATCGCCAGTTCCAGGCGCGGATGATCCGGCAGGGCCGGGAGTGGCGTGAAACGGCTGGACACGCGCTCGAGTCTACGGCTGGGCAGGGGACCGCCCTGCCGAGGAGCCTTGAGCCGCAATCATGATTGCTACCATGCTGTCATGACTCAGGTCACCCTACGCCTCGAAGCCGAGCTCGCCGAGCAGCTCAAGCGCGTTTCCGCCGAAGCCGGCCTGAGCGTCAACCGTTACGCGTCCGCGGTGTTGCGTGCCGCGGTCGATCCGGACCACGAGGGAGACGAGGCCGGTCGCCTGCGGGCGCGGCTGGCCCGCGCCGGCGTCCTGGTGGCGGGCATGCCGACCGTTGACGAGCCCCCCGGCGGTGACGTCGTCGATGCCGCTCGCCGGCGCGCCGGAAGCGGCCGGCCACTCTCCGACCTGGTCGCCGAGGCGCGGCGCTGAGCGTCTTCGCCGACTCGTCAGCTCTGGTCAAGCTCTACGCGGAGGAGGACGGACATGATGCCGTCCGCGGCCTCGAAGTGCTCGCGGTGAGCGCACTCGCACGCGTCGAGGTCGCGGCCGCGATCTGGCGCAAGCAGCGACTGGGCGAGCTCGACTCGCAAGATGCCGGCCTGCTGATTCGCGCTTTCGAAGCCGACTACCACGGCACCGCTTCGAGCCGGCCGCGGTTCGCCGCGATCGAGGTGTCGACCGCCGTGCTGGAGGCCGCCGCGGACGTGGTCGCCCTGCACGGGTTGCGTGCCTACGACGGCGTGCAGTTGGCGAGCGCGCTCACCGCGCGGGCGGCCGACCCGTCCTGCAACGCCTTCGCCGCCTTCGACGGAGCGCTGCGCGAGGCAGCCACGATGCGGGGATTCGTGCTCGTGCCGCGGTTCTGTCGCGCGACGTCCTGAGTGACCCCTGCCCGTCGAGGTCTACGCGGTGAGGGCGGGCTCGAGCTCGGCCTCGAGGCGCTTCTTGGGCATCGCGCCGATGACCTTGTGGGCGACCGAGCCGTGCTTGAAGAGGATCAGGGTCGGAATCGAGAGGACCTCGAACTGCGCGGCCGTCTGCTGGTTGTCGTCGACGTTCATCTTCACGATCTGCAGGTCGTCGCGCTCGCCGGCCAACTCCTCGAGCACCGGGCCGACCATGCGGCACGGCCCGCACCACGGGGCCCAGAAGTCCACGAGCACCGGCTTGCCGGCCTCGAGCACCTCGGCCTGGAAGTTGGCGTCGGTGACTTCGGTGATGTCGGCCATGGGATGGGCTCCTTCGAGGGTCAGAAGACGGGGGTCGCTTCAGAAAGGATAGCGGCCGGCCTCAGCAGCTGCGGCGCACGCGGACCCGCCGCTGCGCGGCGGCCGGGACGTTCCCGCCGGGCGTGAGGCTGAGGGCCACCCGCGCCGAGTGGCGGGTGCGCAACCGTCGGGCGAGGCGCTTGGAGAGCCGGACTCGCAGGGTGAGCCGGCCCGCGCCGGTCACGGTCCGGCGGAGCCGTGCACGCAGGCGGCCGTGGCTGACGGTGAGCCGCAGCGCGCCTCCGGAGTTGGTCTGCCCGCGCACGGTCAGGCGGCGCCCGCACAGGCGCGCGGTCCGCTCGAGGGACGCGAACGACGCCGGGATCGGCGGCGGGCCCCCGTGCGGGATGGCGTAGCACGAGTAGTTCGCTTGGCCCGGGTTGTAGAAGGCGGTCGCGCAGCCGGTGCTGGGCGGGCGGTCCCAGCGCGGCAGCTGACCTGTCAGCGCGTAGCTGCGCGGCGGCCCGCCGGGCGTCGCGCGGGCGATCACGCTGAGCGGCATCTGGCCTCCCGTGCCGATCGGGATCGGGTTCGGGACGGCGACCGTCCACACGCGCCCGTCGACAGTGCCGGTCGCCACGGTCGGCTCGATCCGGTTGACGTTCCTGAACTCCATGCTCGGCGGGGTGCAGTCTTTCCCGTTCGGCGAGCACGTGCTCTCCGGCGTCCGCAGGCCGCGGGGGGCGCCGGTCGTCATCGCCACCCGGACCTCGCCGACCGGCTCTGCGAAGGCGAACCGCAGGGTGTCGCCACCGGCCATCGCCACCTCGGGCCCCCAGTCGCCGTCGGGCGCCGCCCAGCTCGGGCAGGCCAGCGCCGGGTCGTTCGCCGCCGCGGCGTCGAAGAGCGTCTCGCACGCGCCGCTGGGCACCGCGACCGCCGGCGGAGCGGGGACCGTGGAGGCCCCGGCCGGTCCGTCGAGCACGGTCACCGTCAGCGTGTCGTCGGCGCGCGCCGGGCTCGCCGCCAGCCCGGCGGCGACCAGGGCGACGAGGATCGGGGTGGATCGCATCCGGCACCCAGCCAAGCACGGCTCCGCAGGGCTGTCAACTCACGATGAGCAGCAGCAGGCGCGGCGTGACCCACACCTCGATCGCCCCGGCGACCAGCAGCACCGGGACCGAGATCGCGACGGTCGCGAACGTCGCGGCCAGCAGGTTCTCCCACTCCTTGCTCCGGCTGGCCATCGTCCAGGCCGCCAGGGGAAGGAAGAGCGCGACCAGCTCGGGAACCGCGTGCAGCGAGAGGACGCCGAGCAGCGCGCCGGAGGACACGTGCCACTGCGCGGCCAGCGACGCGGTGTCGCCGCCGAGGACGAAGGCCTGGGTGGCGAGCGAGAAGAGCGTGGCGCAGACGACGAAGGCGATGGCCGCCGGCCTGGCGATCTCGTGCAGCCTGCGGTACCAGCCGCTGTAGCCCTCCGCGATCTGCGGCAGCGAGGAGCCGGCGATGAAGCCGGCCACGCACGCGAGCGCGTGAAGGGTGAGCACCAGCGAGTTGCGGAACAGCACGAAGCCGTAGTCGCCGATGCCGGCCGGGTCGGTGACCCCGGCGAACCGCAGCAGCAGCCCCGGGTCCGCGGTGCTGAGCAGCGCGATCGCCCAGGTGGCCAGCAGGAGGGCGGCGGCGACCGCGAAGCTCCCGAGGATCCACGGCCGCAACACCTGCCCGGGATCGTGGCACCACGAGCGCAGGGCGCTCTTGGTGTCGTCCCAGCCCTGGACCAGTGCCATCTCCTCGCGTCTCACCTCTGTGACATCGGCAGCGCTAGCGGCGAGCCTGAGACCAATTCGACGCGCGCAGAGCGGGAACGAGCCAGGCGGCCTCCACCGCGATGCGCGGGGTCATCTTCGACTCGCCCTCGGTGCGCTCGCGAAAGACGATCGGCAGCTCGGCCACCCGCAGCCCGGCCAGCAGCGCGCGGTAGGTCAGCTCCACCTGGAAGGCGTAGCCGTGCGAGCGGATCGTGGTGTAGTCGATCGCGGGAAGCGCGCCGGCGCGGAAGCACTTGAACCCGCCCGTCAGGTCGCGCACCGGCACGCGCAGGACCGTGCGGGCGTACAGGCAGCCGCCGCGCGAGACGGCGCGACGCAGCAGCGGCCAGTTCTCCACGCCGCCACCGGACACGTAGCGGGAGCCCAGGGCGA
>Ga0136640_10000591_pt1 | contig 14093 bp, 15 predicted proteins | sample AntDrymUQ8642106_2_FD_105498 | JGI IMG/M metagenome (GOLD analysis project Ga0136640, IMG submission 105498) | Polar desert sand microbial communities from Dry Valleys, Antarctica - metaG UQ864 (21.06) | ecosystem: Environmental > Terrestrial > Soil > Desert | place: Antarctica: Dry Valley...
GAGAGCTCCGCCGCCCGCGACCACTCCAGCAGCGCCATGCGGATCGCGAGGAGGGGCAGCCCGGCGAGGAGCGGCAGCCGCACGCTGGTGCCCATCCGGAGGAGGATCAGCAGCGCCGTGCGGTAGAGCACGTGATCCGAATGGACGTGGGCGGCCTCATGGGCGAGCACGACCCGGCGCCCGTCGTCGTCGAGGATCCGCACCAGCTCGGAGTTGAGGACGACGATCGGGCGCTCGGTGCCCATGGTGAACGCGTTGGCCAGTGGATACTGGGTGAGGTAGAGGTCGGGGACCCGATCGATGTCGAGGGCGTTGAACACCTCCCGGTGCAGCACCCACACGCGCGGGAGCTGCTCCTGGCCGAGCTTGACCGAGGCGCCGAGCGCCGCGGCCCGCAACGCCCGCTCATAGCCCAGGGCGACGAGCTTGCGGACCACCTGGTCGAGGTAGGGCACCTTTTGCAGGGCCGCGGTGGCCGCGCGATCTGCGGGGTGCTGATAGGCGCGCGGCGATATCCGGTCCAGGCGCCAGGCCTCGGCGGGGAGGGGCATGGGCCAAGGGTAGTCCAAGGCTCGCCGTGGCTACGGTCTGGCAATGGACGAGAAGTTCGCGCCGAACGAGGGCAAGATCGTCGTGGGCACCTCCAGCTGGGCCGATCCCGGCTTCATCAAGGACTGGTACCCGCAGGGCATGCCCGCGGGCGAGCGGCTGCAGTGGTACGCGGAGCGCTTCGAGGGCGTCGAGCTGAACTCGAGCTTCTACGCGGTGCCCGAGCGCTCCTCGGTGCGGCGATGGTGCGAGGTCACGCCGGACGGTTTCACCTTTGACGTCAAGCTGCACCGCCTCCTCTCGCGTCACTCCGCCGGCCTGGACTCCCTGCCTCCCCAGCTGCGCGACGGCGCGCGCACCACGGCGCGGGGCCGGGTCGAGCTGACCCCGGAGCTCGAGGCCTCCCTGATTCGCGAGGTGCTTCACGTGCTCGAGCCGATGGCGGACGCGGGCAAGCTCAGCGGCCTGCTGTTGCAGCTCACACCGGCGTTCTCGCCCAAGCGCAACGACCTCTCCGAGCTCGAGCCGCTGGTCCACGCGGTCCGGCCCCACCGCCTGGCCATCGAGTTGCGTAACCGCCGCTGGGCCCTGGACGAGCAGATCGAGAGGACGATGGAGTGGTTCTCCGACCACGAGGCGGCCTTCGTATGCGTCGACGCCCCTCCCGCCGAGGCCACGCCGATCATGCCGGCGGTCGACGCCGTCACGCGCGACGACCTCGCCTACGTGCGCATCCACGGCCGCAACGTCGACGGCTACCTGCACGGCAAGAGCGTGGCCGAGCGCTTTGGCTGGATCTACGCGGACGAGGAGCTCGAGGAGATCGCCGGCCGGGCGCACAGCCTGGCCGAGCAGGCGGAAGAGGTGCGCGTCTACTTCAACAACAACCGCGACGACGACGCGCCCACCGCGGCGCGGCGCTTCCGCGCGCTGCTCGGCCAGGACCCCGGACCACCGCCCGAGGGTGCCCAGCTCAGGCTCGCCTGACGGCCGTTGCGCGTTTTTTGCGTCGGGCACGGCCGCCGGGGCCCCATTGACCATCGGGTACCATATGGCCGTGGCGCGCACCCAGACGCTCGTCCAGCTCACCGACGAGATCGTGGTCCGGCTCGACGAGCGGGCCGCGCGCGAGGGCCGAACACGCTCCTCGCTGATCCGAGACGCCCTTCAGGAGTATCTGAAGGACGAGCTCGAGGCGGAGATCGACCGGCGGATCGTCGAGGGCTACCGGCGAACGCCCCAAGGAACCGAGGAGGAGACGTGGGCACGCCGGGCAGCGCGCGAGGCGATCTCAGAAGAGCCGTGGTGAGGCGCGGAGACATCTGCTGGCTCGAGGTCGAGGAAGCGGGTCGGCGACCTGTCTGCGTGCTCACGCGTCAAGCGGCGCTGCCGGTCCTCAAGAGCGTTCTCGTCGCGATGGTGACAGGCACGGTGCGCGACATCCCCACCGAAGTGCCGCTCGGCCCCGTCGACGGCATGCCGCGGCCCTGCGCGGTCACACTCGACAACCTGCGCACCGTCCCGCGCGCGCTGTTGACGGAGCGCATCACCACCCTGTCCGGCGCGAAGATGCACGACCTGTGCGCCGCGCTCAACCGCGCCACCGGGTGTTGACCGGCCTCGGGTACCGTTGACGTCGCATGATCTCGACCAACCAGTTCAAGAACGGCACCCACATCGAAGTGGACGGCACCATCTTCAAAGTCGTGTCCTTCGCGAGTCGCCGAGCGGAATAGGGTCGAGCTTCGGAGTGTCGCTCGGCCTCCGCTGGACCCTCGGCGCGACGCCCGCCCCCGCGCCTCAGGCCCGCCATATGCCCGCCGCGCGCTCCATGCGCTCGTGGCGATCCTCGCCGAGCGCCGAGCGCGGCGAGGGGCCCAGGCGCGCCAGGCTGTAGCGGCGCACCTTGGCGCGCGACGGTTCGGCCGGGCCGGCCCGCGGAACTAGCAGGTAGCGGGTCGGCTGTGGGGATCGGGCCATGACGGACATGATCGGCGCGGCGGAGCAGCGGATCATCGGCCCGCGGGCCAAGGATCGCCAGCCGGCGCTCGACGCGCGGTCCAGGCCGTCAGCGGCGGCTGATCTCGAACCAGACGCGCTGGTAGCCGCCCTCGTCGAGGACCCCCCAGCCATTGCTGAGGCGGTCCACAAGGAAGAGGCCCCAGCTGGACTCCTCCTCCCGGCCCGCGCTGCCCACGCGCGGCTCGAACGGCGTGCCAGGATTGGCCACCTCCACGCGCACGGTCTTCTCGTTGACTGCCACCACCAGCTCGACCGCCGCGGCGCCGGCGTGGCGGACGGCGTTGGTGACCAGCTCGGTGACCAGCAGCCGGAGCGTCTCGACGCCCGGGCCGCCCAGGTCGGCGCTCAGGCGCGCGAGCTCGTTGCGCGCCCGTCCCGCCGCGCGGGGCCCGCCCCCGATGCGCACGCGGAATCCCTCCGCTCCGCCCTTGGCCACGCCCCTGTCGCTGTTGAGTGCTACTCCGCCTGACATTTCCGGTCTCCAGCCTTTCATCGGCACCCGTCGCTCGAAAGCAAACCCCCGCGTGAGAGTTCGTTGCGGTGGCGGGGTGGCGGGTTGTCAGGATGGCGGTCGATCCCATGCGAGATGACGACCGCCATCCGCCCGGAGTGGCGTGCATCCGTGCCTCCAACCCCTCGCCGCTCACCCTCGAGGGGACCAACACCTACCTCGCCGGCGGCTGGGTGGTGGACCCCGGGCCCGACGACGGGCGCCACCTCGATGCCGTCCTGGCCGCGGCGGGCGGGCGGATCGAAGGCATCGTGCTCACCCACTCCCACCACGACCATTCGGAGGGTGCGGCGCCGCTGGCCCGGCAGGCCGGAGGAGTGGAGGTGGTGAGTCCGGGCGAGGGCGACCAGGTCGGCCCCTTCACCGCCCTGGCCACCCCGGGGCACGCCCCCGACCACGTCTGCCTGCTGCTCGGGCGCGCCTGCTTCACGGGCGACACGGTGCTGGGGCGTGGCAGCGTGTTCATCGCGCCCGGCGAGGGTTCGCTGTCGGCCTATCTCGACTCCCTCCGCCGCCTCTCAGCCCTCGACCTGGAGGTGCTCTGCCCCGGCCATGGTCCGTATGTGTGGAACACGCGGGGCAAGCTCGACGACTACATCAGCCACCGCCTGGAACGAGAACGGGCGCTCCTGGCCGCCCTCGAGGCCGGCGCGCGGACCGAGGACGAACTGCTCGACGGCGCGTGGGCCGAGGTGTCCGCGCACCTGCGCCCGGCCGCAGCGTTCACCCTGAGGGCTCACCTCGAGAAGCTCGCCGAGGAGGACCGGCTCCCCGGGGACCTCGATCCCGGGCTGCTCGGCTGAGCCTGCGCGCCGGCACTCAGCGGCAGATGTTCATGCTCTCGAGCTCGACGCGGTTGCCGTCGCGATTTCCGGCCTCGTCGCGTGCGCGCACGCCGAAGTGCCACGGAACCGCGCTCGACAGCTCAGGCGTGGTGAAGGACGTGGCGCCTGCTCGGGTGGTGTAGGCCGGGCGGCTGAAGTCCGGGTTTGCGCCTTTGCCCTGGTAGACGTCGTAGACGAGCTCCGCAGGAGCGGTGACGTCGTCGCTGGCCGCCTTCCACTCCAGCCGCGACCGGCTCGAAACCGCCGGCCCGCCGCGCGGACCCGGGATGCAGGTGGTGGCCGAGGCGATGCCGCCGAACTGCGGGGCGTTTCGGTCGGAGGAACGTGGTCGCAGCCGTACCTGCCGGCGCGACGAGCGGCAGTTGTTGCGCTCCGAGGATTCACGCGTGCGGCGCCCGACGTCCGCGCAGGCGATCACCCAGAAGCGGCGGGCCCCGAGCGAGCGGGGCGGGCGCAAGGTGGTTGCCTGTCGCGAGGTCGCCCCGGGCCTGAGCGCGCCCAGCGCGAACCGCGACAGCGCCCGGTCCCCGGCCTGTCGCGTCCGGCGGCGCGACAGGAAGACGGCGGCCGTCGACCGCCGTGCCCTTGCCCTGCCCCGGTTGCCCACGGTGACCACTACCCGTATGCCCCCGTTCGCCATGGTCGAGAAGGACGGCCCTCCGGGCCGTAGATCGGCCAGCGGGCCGGTTGCGGCGGGTTGCGCCCCGGTTGCGGCGGATTGCGCCCCGGCCGGTGCCGCCTCATCTCCCCCGGCGCCGCACGAGGAGCCGCCGAGCGCAAGCGCGGCAATGAGGACGATTCGGGCACCCAGGACGGCTCGACTACCCATCGTCGCGAAGGCTACCGGCGATTACCCTCTGCCCGCATGCGGCGGCGTCAGGCAACTGCCACCCTCGTCAGCGCCGCCTTCCTGTTCCCGCTCGTCTTTCTACTGGTGGGGGCGTTGCGCGCGCCCGGCCTGCCGCCGCCGACGGGACTGGAGGTGCTGACGCCCTCGCCCGATACCGGCGGGTTTGGCAGGGCCTTCGCCCTCACGGACCTGGGGCGCCAGCTCGTCAATTCCGCAGTGATCGCGGTGCTTGCCGTGCCCCTCACGGTGCTGGTCGCCTCGTGGGCCGGCTTCGCCGCCACGCGCCTGGGCCGCTGGGGCAGGCGCGCGGTCATCGGCGGCTCGCTGGTCGCGCTGCTGGTCCCGCTGTCGGCGCTGTGGGTCCCGCGCTTCGTGCTCTTCAGCCAGCTGTCGCTGGTCGACACCTACGTGCCCCTCGTGGCCCCCGCCCTCATGGCCACCTCGCCGCTCTACGTCCTGCTGTTCTACTGGAGCTATTCCCGGCTCCCGCCCGACCTGATCGATGCCGCCCGCCTCGAGGGGCTCGGTCCGCTTGCGATCTGGCGTCGCGTGGCCGCCCCTCTGGTGCGTCCCACCACCTTCGCCGTCGGGGTCCTCGCCTTCGTGTTTCACTGGAGCAACTTCATCGATCCGCTGCTCTACCTCAACGACCCGAGCCTGTACACGGCACCGCTCGGGCTGCGCCAGCTCAAGGACCTCGGGCCCACGGACTTCCCGGTGCTGATGGCCGCGGCGCTCGTGGTGACCCTCCCCGCCGTCCTCGCGTTCGCTGCCGTGCAGCGCCGCTTCCTTTCGGAGACGCGTGCCGCCGGATGGCTCGGGCGCTGATCCTCGCCGGCCTGGCCGGTGCCTTAGCCCTGGCCCTGGCCCTCCTTGCCGGAGGATGCCGCGGCTCGAGCGACAGCGCGGTCACGCTGCAGGTCTTTGGCGACGCGCAGGAGCTGGTCGCCTACCGGGAGCTCATCGCCGCCTACGAGCGCAAGACCGGCGAGAACGCATCCCTCATCGAGGTGCCAGACCGCGACGCGCACGTGCAGAAGCTGACGACCGCGTTCGCGGGCGGCTCGCCCCCGGACGTCTTCCTCGTCAACTACCGCAACTTCGCGCCCTTCGCGGCGCGCGGGGCGCTCGACGCAGCGGGGCCGCGGCTGCGCCGATCACTTGAGCTGAATCGTGCCGACTTCTATCCCCAGCCCCTCGAGGCATTCGCCTTCGACGGGACCCTCCAGTGCCTTCCACAGAACGTGTCAAGCCTCGTCGTCTACTACAACCGCAACCTGTTCAGGCAGGCCGGCCTGCGCGATCCCGAGCCGGGCTGGACATATGACGAGTTCCGGGCCGCGGCTCGCAGGCTCACCGAGCCCGCCCGCGGCGAGGGCGAGATCCGCCGTTACGGCGTGGGCATCGAGCCGGAGCTGGTCCGCCTGGCCCCGTTCGTATGGTCGGCCGGCGGCGACATCGTCGACGATCCGGATGACCCCGGGCGCTTCACGATCGACACGCCGGAGGGGCGCGAGGGCCTGTTGGCGTTCCTGGACCTGCAGGGCGGCGACCGCCTGGCGCCCTTCGAACAGGAGATCGAGGCCAAGGCGCTGGACGAGCGCTTCCTGGACGGAGAGCTAGGAATGTTTCTCTCGTCGCGCCGCGAGGTCCCCACCTTCCGCTCGATCGAGGACTTCGAATGGGATGTCGCGCCGTTTCCCCGCCTGCGGGAGCCGGCGAGTGTCCTGCACTCAGACGCATACTGCGTGGCGCGCGGTGACCGCGCCGAGCAGGGCTGGCGGTTCGTCGAGTTCGCCGCCGGACCAGAGGGCCAGCGGATACTCGCCCGCAGCGGGCGGATCGTGCCCTCGCTGAAGAGCGTCGCGCGATCGCGGGACTTCCTCGCCCCTGGGCGGCCCCCACGCTCGAGTGAGGTGTTCCTCCACGCCATCCCCACCATCCGCCGGCTGCCGGTGGCCTCGACCTGGCCGGAGATCGAGGAAGCGGCCGACCTGGCGATCAAGCGCGCGTACTACACCGAGCTGACCGTGGAAGAAGCACTGGCGCGCCTCGAACGGGAGACGGCGCCGCTACTGCGGCGCGCGCGCGATGCTCGCCCTTGAGGATGTCGAGAAGCGCTACGGCGAGGTGTGGGCCCTCGCCGGCCTGAGCCTGGCCGTGCCCTCGGGGGAGCTGCTGGCGGTGCTGGGGCCGTCGGGCTCGGGCAAGTCCACCGCGCTACGGGTCGTCGCGGGCCTGGAGGAGCCCGACTCGGGGCGGGTGCGCGTGAGCGGGCGCGACGTGACGGGCACCGCGCCAGGCGAGCGTGACGTGGCGATGGTCTTTCAGTCCTTCGCGCTGTTCCCGCACCTGACGGTGGCCGAGAACATCGGCTTCGGGCTGGCGGCCCGCCGAGCCCCGGCCGCCGAGCGCGAGCGGCGCGTGCGCGAAGCGGCCGAGGCGCTTGACATCGAGGGGACGCTCGATCGTCGGCCGGCGGCGCTCTCGGGCGGGGAGCGCCAGCGCGTGGCGCTCGCGCGCGCCCTGGCCGGCCGGCCGCGCGTCCTGCTCATGGACGAGCCCCTGTCCAACCTCGACGCGCCTCTGCGCGAGCGGGCGCGCGCGGAGATACGCCGGCTGCACCGCGAGACCGGCACGACCGTGGTCTACGTGACCCACGACCAGTCCGAGGCGCTGTCGCTGGGACAGCGGGTGGCGGTGCTCGAGGCGGGTGGCCTGCGGCAGATCGGGGGTCCCGAGGAGGTCTACAACAAGCCCGCGCACGCCTTCGTGGGGGCATTCGTCGGCAGCCCGCCGATGAACCTCGTGCCCGCCGAGGTCGTCGACGAGAAGCTCCGTGGCGCCGGAGACATCGTCCTGCCATTGCCTGCGGGTGCCGGCGTGGGGGGGCGCGATCGTGTGCTGGCGGGATTTCGTGCAGAGGGATTGCGCTGCCTCGTGGCCCCCGGTACCGGCTTCGCGGCCTGCCTGGACGCCGTTGAGCGCGCCGGCCACGAGCGCCTGTGGCAGCTGAGCGTTGGGGCGCAGCGCCTGGTCGCCCGTCCGGCGATCGAGGCGTGTGGAACGCCCGGGGAGACGGTGCACGTCGCGGTCGACCGCGACGCCGTGCGCCTCTTCGATCCCGAGTCGGGACTGGCGCTGTGAGAGCCAGGCGTCTTGGCGAGGCCACCACGGCCCGCCTGATGGTCGCTCCGTACGCGATCGGAACGGTCCTGCTCCTTGCCCTCCCGGCGCTCGTGACGCTGACGCTGGCGCTCACCGAGTACGACCTGATCACCGCTCCCTCGTTCACCGGCCTGTCTAACTTCGGCGACCTCCTCGACGATCCCGCCTTTGGCGACGCCATGGTCGCCACGCTCGTCTTCCTCGGCTTCGCGGTCCCGCTGCGAGTCGGTGGTGCGCTTGCGCTCGCACTGCTGCTACACCGGGGCTTTCGCTTCGCCGGCGCGCACCGCACCGCGGCCTACCTGCCGAGCGTGGTGCCCGACGTGGCGATCGCGCTGGTCTGGCTGTTCCTCGCCAACCCCCTCTACGGGCCGATCCCGATCCTGTTCGGCGCCGTCGGCCTGCCCGCGCCGGACCTGCTGACAACCGGCCCCGGGGCCGTGGCGCTCACGGTCCTCATCTCCGCGTTCGCCCTCGGCGAGGGGTTCATCATCGCATTGGCCGTGCGCCGCGAGCTTCCCGAGGAGCTCTACGAGCTGGCACGAGTGGAGGGAGCATCGCCGCTCTACACCTTCCGGCGCCTGACGCTGCCGCTCATGGCGCCCACGCTGGCCCTGCTGACCTGTCGGGACGTGGGGCTCAGCCTGCAGTTCGCCTTCGTTCCGGCGCTGCTGGTCACCGAGGGCGGTCCGGACCGCGCCACGACATTCCTGCCGCTGCTGGTCTATCGCAACGCCTTCGAGAACGGGCGCTACGGGTACGCGTCCGCCATGACCGTGGTGACCTTCGCGCTGACGCTCCTAGTCGTGGCAGCGCAACTGCGAGTCCTGCGCCGCGGACGGCTGGCGCTCGACTGACCGGGTTGCAGATCGGCCAGTTCGCTTGCGTGAACCGAGGGTCACGCTATGTTGGGCATCCGGACCGCACAGCACCGGGCCGGAGATTGCACCACCACCACCTTGCATTCGCGCGTCCCAGCCGAAGATCGCAGGAGCCCGGCCGGACGCGGTCTCGGGGCGCTCGTCCTGGGCTTGACGATGGTCTTCGCCGGCGCAGCCGCTGGCGCGCTGCCCGACAGCCCGAGCCTTGAGCGGGGCAACCCAACCGCGCTGGAGCAGGCGCGCGAGGAGTCGGCGGTGGCGGACCGGCCGCGGACGCGCTTCCAGCTACCGGCCGGAGACTTGCGGCTTTCCGCATCGGAGCTGCTCGCCGCCGGCGCCCGGAAGCTCGAGGTCTCCGTGACCCTCGACCGGCGCGTTGCAGAGGGCGCCCTCGAGCTGACCCTTCCGCGCCGGTGGGTGAGCCGCTCCGGGGTCAGCGACCTCGCGTATGCAAAGGTCCCCGCGAGCGGTCGCTCGCCCAAGGGGGGCGCCCGCGTGCGCAACCGCGACGGAGTGGTCAGATTCGACTTCGCGGACGCCAAGGCAGGCGATACGGCGAGCTTTGAGCTGAGCGACGTCGGCATCCCCGCAGGGACCTACGAGTTGCCCTACAGGTGGCGCGAGAGCGGTGGGCGGCTCGCGAGGGGCAGCGCCACCGTCGTCTTCTACGCCCCCGTTCGCGAGTCAGAGGAGAGCACCCCCGGGTGGGAGCGCCTGGCCAACCCGGGCTTCGACATCAACGCCACCAACGACTCGTCCACGGAGTCCGAGACGTTCCTGACCGTGGTTCCGGGCGACAAGCGCCGCTTCGTCGTCGGCGCCAACGGCGGTGGCGGCTACAACGCCTGGATCACCAACGACGGCGGTCAGACGTTCACCAAGGCGCCGATGCCCACCTCGACCGACGCGCCCGGCGAGCCGGGCCCTGAGACGTCGAGCCTCTGCTGTGACCCGACGTCGGCGGCCGATGCAGCCGGCAACGTCTGGTATGGCGGCCTCTCCAGGGCGAATGGGGTGGGAAACCCGAGCCGCATCGTGATCAACCGCTTCGCCCCCGGGGCGACGACGTTCCAAGCGCAGAGCGTCGGGCTGCCGCAGCGCACGTCGAGCACGCAGGACAAGCCGATGATGACCATCGACAATGCCCCCTCGAGCCCTACGTTCGGCCGCCTGTACGTTGTCTGGAACGAGCCCGCCACGGGCGGTGGCATCAACATCGTGATCTCGCAGTGCGAGACACGTCCGGGCGGGGTCCTCAACGCCGCGAACTGCGACAACGCCGACAACTGGACCGCGCCGGTGTCCGTGACCCCGGCCGCAGGCAGCTACATCTACGCCGACGTCGCCGTCGGGCCCGACGGGAAGGTCTACGTCACGTGGTGGGACTACTCGTCCGCGAACGCGATCCGCGGCGACGTCTGTAGCCCCCCGGCGCAGAACTGCGCGACCGAGGGCGCCGGGACGGGCTGGGCCACGCCGCAGACGATCGCGACCCTGGACGCCACGAGCGGGACGCCGATCCCCTTCTCATGCCCGATCCTCGCCCAGCCCGGCGGACGCGCGTCCACGTCGCCGCAGGTCGACGTCGACCGCTCCGGCGGGACAAACAACGGGCGCGTCTACGTCACCTGGAGCGATCTGCGCACCGACAGCGGCACCACCAAGTGCGACCGCAATACCCCACCGGTCGCGTCCCACCTCACGTGGGACAACTTCGTTGCCTCGGCGCCGGCCGGCGCCCTGCCCGGCAGCGCCAGCCCGTCTCCCGCCGTGGGAACGCGCTTGCTCCGCGACGGCGAGGATGGCGGGCAGAGCAACTCTGACGATTGGTTTGCGTGGCTGGCCGTCGATCAGACCACCGGCCAGGCGTGGGCGGACTTCTACTCCACCCGCGAAGACCCCGCCCGAAGGACGACCCACTTCTACGTGCGAACGGTGACGCCGGCGGCGGGGGCCACGCACGCGCTCGGCGCCCTCAACCAGGTCTCCGGAGCTCCGTCGGACTACAGCGCCGAGCCGTGCTGCAACTTCGGCAACCAGTACGGTGACTACACAGGCCTCGACGCCACGCAGGGCATAGCCCTGCCGGTGTGGTCGGACAAGCGCGGCGGCCTCGACGGTGAGGCCTACACCTACGGCGAGTCGCTTGCCAGCCTGGGCGCCGACACCCAGACGGTGGATGACTCGGCGGCCGCCGGCGGCGACGGCGATGGCTTCGTCGAGCCAGGGGAGTCCTTCCGCCTGACCCAGTTGCTGCGCAACGAGGCACAGGCACCCGCGACCGGCGTCAACGCCACGCTGACCGAATCGCAGCCCGACTTGACGCTCACACAGGCCAACTCCGCCTACCCGGACATCGCCGTCGGCGCCAGCCAGCCCAACTCCACCCCCTACGCGGGCGCGCTCGCCCCCGGGGCGCAGTGCGGTGTGCCGGTGCCGATGACGATCACGGCCACCACCGCCCAAGGGCGGGACTCGGTGCCGATCTCAGTTCCGACCGGCGTGCCCGGGGCCGTGCAGTCGTTCAGCGCGAGTCCCGCGGCCCCGATACCCGACAACAACACGACCGGCGTCAGCTCGAACCTGGCCGTCAGCGGCGTCGGCACCCTCAACGACCTCAACGTGCGCCTGAACATCAGCCACGCCTCCGATGGCGACCTGTCGGTCACGCTGCGCAGCCCGTCGGGCACCACGATCCCGCTCGTTTCAAACCGCGGCGGCGCCGGCGACAACTTCACCGGCACCGTGTTCGACGACGAGGCGACGGCCGCCATCGCCGCGGGGGCGCCGCCGTTCACCGGCTCGTTCCGTCCCGAGCAGCCCCTGTCGAACTTCGACGGGGTGGACGTGAACGGCACGTGGACGCTGACTGTGGTCGACAGCGTGGGTACGGATCAGGGCACCCTCGACTCCTGGGGGCTGGATGCGCAGGGCCTCAGCTGTTCGACCCCACCTCCGGGCGCGATCGCGAACCTGACGTCTACGGGTGGGGTGGAGTCGGTCGTATTGCAGTGGGACGACGCTGCGAGGGCGGCTGGCTACAAGGTCTTCCGCCGCAATCCGGATGGGTCCTACCCGACCGCGGCGACGGCGACCACTACCGCGAGCGAGCTCACCGACGCCGGCCGCACCGGTGGGACCGAGTACTGCTACAAGGTCCGCGCGACCAACGCCGGCGGGGATGGCGAGCTGTCGGGCGAGACGTGCGCGACGGCGCAGTCGCCGGCGGCCCGCAGCTCGCTGCCCGGGAACATTACGGGGCTCAGCGCGGTCGGCTTTCCGCTTGGCGTCGGTGTGTCCTGGGACGACACGCCTGCTGCGAGCCAGTACTACGTCTTTCGCAAGGGCGCGCTCGGCTATCCGATGTTGCCGACGGCGACCGTCACCGTGAGCGAGTTCGGCGATCCGGGCCGCACGGCCGGGACGCAGGACTGCTACAAGGTTCAAGCGGTCAACGTGGCCGGCACCGGAGCGCTGTCGCCTGAGACCTGTGCGACCGCTACGCCGTCCGGCATCCCGCCGGGCGACGGCGACGACCCTCCGCGTGCGGTACTCGACCTCTCCGGCGCTCCCCGCTCGATCGTGGTGGGCCGGACTGGCGGCTTCACCTTCTCGTTCCGCGCGACGCCGAACGCGAACGGCTCGCTGACGATGACCACCCTCAAGGCCTTTGGCGCGGCGGCCAAGAGGAAGCGAAAGCTGGTGTTGGTGCGCAAGGCCTTCCGGGCGACTGGCGCCGGGCGGGTGAGGCTCGATGCCAAGCTGTCGCGGAAGGGGCTGAGGCTGCTCAAGCGCGCCAAGCGGCTGCAAGCCTCGACGGTCGTCAAGCTCGGACCACGCACAGCCAAGCGCACGGTCACGCTCAAGGCCCCACGCCCCGGGCGCAAGCGGCGCTAGCTCCAGACGCGTCGGGCCCCAGCCCCGGCGGAGTCATCGAGGCCGGGATCGCCGACACTGAACCATCTAGGCTTCACCGCGATGATCAGCACCAATCAGTTCAAGAACGGCACCCACATCGAGGTGGACGGCACCATTTTCAAGGTCGTGTCCTTCCAGCACGTCAAGCCGGGCAAGGGCGGTGCCTTCGTCCGGACCAAGCTCAAGCGCGCAAACGACGGCGCCGTGCTGGACAAGACCTTCCGGGCGGGCGAGAAGTTCCGGCCCATCCGTACCGAGACGCGGCGGATGCAGTACCTCTACGCCGACGGTACCGACGCCCACTTCATGGACACCCAGACCTACGACCAGCTGACCCTCCCGGCGCAACAGGTAGCCGAGTCGCTGAAGTGGATCGCCGAGAGCGAGGAGGTCGACCTCCTCTATGTGGACGACACCCCCGCCGACGTGCAGGTGCCGAGCGCGGTCGAGATGGCCGTGACCGAGACCGAGCCCGGCCTGCGCGGGGACACCGCCTCAGGCGGCGGTGATAAGCCCGCGACCCTGGAGTCGGGCGTGACCGTGAGGGTGCCGCTGTTCGTGGACGTGGGCGATCGCGTCAGGGTGGACACCCGCTCCGGCGAATACGTCTCGCGCGCGTAGGAGATCGTGAGGCGGACCGATCAGCGGCGGGCGGCGGTGGTCGCCCTCTACCAGTCCGACCTCACAGAACGGCCGGCTCCAGGCCTGATCGAGGTCACGGCCCGCCCCTTCACGCGCGAGCTGGTTGAGGGTGTCGAGCGCGACCGCGAGCAGCTGGACGCGCTGATAGGGCGCTACGCCGAGGACTGGACGCTCGACCGGATCGCGCCGCTCGAGCGCAGCATCCTCAGGGTGGCGCTCCACGAGCTGCTGCACCGGCCCGACATACCCGCGGAGGTGGCGATCGACGAGGCGGTGGAGGCCGCCAAGGAGCTGTGCGGCGTGCAGGCGCCGGGCTTCGTGAACGGCATCCTGGGCGCGGTGCAGCGCTCGGAGGTGGCGGCCCAATGAGCGAGACGCTCGACGCCCTGATCCGCGAGCTCGAGGACGCTGCCGCACGACTGCGCGCGGAGCAGATGCCCGCCGCCGAGGCCGCCGGCCTGGTCGAGCACTGCGCGGAGCTGGCCGGGCGGATCGGAGCCGAGCTAGACCGTGCCGGGCGCGACTCCGAGCGCGAGGTCCCGGCCGAGGGACAGGAGCAGCTGTTGTGAGCGCGATCAGCTCCAGCGCGGCGGAAGACTCGCGGCACGGGCGCCGAAAGCGTGGCACCACGTACCCCGTCGAGCTGCAGCAGCAGGTCGACGCCTACCTGGAGGGCCTCACCTTCAGCCGCGAGCCCGGTACGGCGC
>Ga0136640_10000592_pt1 | contig 14078 bp, 14 predicted proteins | sample AntDrymUQ8642106_2_FD_105498 | JGI IMG/M metagenome (GOLD analysis project Ga0136640, IMG submission 105498) | Polar desert sand microbial communities from Dry Valleys, Antarctica - metaG UQ864 (21.06) | ecosystem: Environmental > Terrestrial > Soil > Desert | place: Antarctica: Dry Valley...
GCACCGTCTCGATGGTGGAGCGCACGAGGGCGTCGGCGGTGGCGTCGTCGAAGCCGAACCCGAGGAGCAGGACCTCGGCCACCCCGTGGACCCCGCCCACATGGTGAGGCTGGCCACAGAGGCTCCGGTACGGTGCCTTCTCGTGGGCCACAAGCACGACCGCGGCGGCGTGACGGCGTCCGTCCCGGCGTCCCGCGTCCCGAACTGGTGAAGGATCGCGTCGCTGGAGCAGCGGATTCCTTCACCGGTTCGCCGTCGTTCGGGGACGTGGTGGCGGCGGCGGCGCGGATCGCCGGCCACGTCCGGCGCACCCCTGTGATGACCTCGAGGACCCTCGACGAGATGGTCGGGTCCGAGGTGCTGATGAAGTGCGAGAACCTCCAGGGCGGCGGGGCGTTCAAGCTGCGGGGTGCGACCAACGCCGTGCTCTGCCTGAACGACGACCAGGCTCGCCGGGGCGTCGCCGCCCACTCGTCGGGCAACCACGCCGGCGCCTTGGCCCTGGCCGCATCGCGACGAGGCATCCCCGCCCACCTGGTCATGCCGTCCGACGTCACTGCGGCCAAGAAGGCTGCGGTGGAGGGCTACGGCGGACGAGTGGTGCTGTGCGAGGCGACGCTGGCGGCGCGGGAGGCGACCGTCGCCCAGGTGGTGGCCGAGACCGGTGCCACCGAGGTCCACCCCTACGACAACCCCTGGGTCATCGCCGGGGCCGGGACGGCGACGCTCGAGCTGCTCGCCGAGGCCGGCCCGCTCGACGGCGTCGTCGCCCCGGTGAGCGGAGGCGGGCTGTTGAGCGGCACCGCCCTGGCCGCCCACGGGGCCCAGCCCGGCATCCGGGTCGTGGGCGCAGAGCCACTCCTGGCCGACGACGCCGCTCGCTCGCTCGCCGCTGGGCGCCGCCTCGACGCCGGGCCCGGCCCGACCACGATGGCCGACGGCCTGCTGGCCACCCTGTCTGACCGCACCTTCGCCATCCTGCGCGACACCGTGGACGAGATCGTCACCGTGACCGAGGATCAGATCGTCGAGGCCATGCGCCTGCTGTGGGAGCGGATGAAGCTGGTGGTCGAACCGGCCGGGGCGGTGCCCATCGCTGCCCTCCTCGCTCGTCCCGGCGCGTGGCCGCCGCGCGTCGGGGTCATCGCCAGTGGCGGCAACGTCGATCTCGACCGCCTCCCCTTCTGAGGTGAACAAGGGATCGAGCGGACCGGCTCGCTGCCAACGCCCCATCTCACCAACCTGACCTGACCTCCTCGTCGGCTCGTGGCGCTCGGGGAAATCGTGTTCGCTCGGCCACCGACGCCGCATCGCCATCAAATCAAAAGCAGGCGTACGGGGCCGCTCGCGTGACCCTGCCTCATGGCTATGGCGGCCCGTTGGTTATCGGGGAGGCGGTGACTACTCGGCCAGGGCGCTGGCGGCCGGACCGAAGATGAACAGGCGGTCGACGACCGGCTCGGGGTCGGTCGACCAGTCGAGAGCCATCACCTGGTTGCGGCTGCGACGCCCGAGCCGGAAGCGCAGGACCTCGAACGGCGTGGTCCGAAGCCGGTAGGTGGCCGCAGTGTCGGAGGGTTCGTCGCCAGCCACCTCGATGCCGACATCGAGCTCCGGATCGACGCCGGCGACCAGCACTCGTGCGCCCCGGCGCACCACATCGGCATCGCGGGCTCCGGGCCGACCCAGCGCGCCGCGCACGTCGTGTTCGTGGGAGACGACATCGAGCACGGCCGGCCAGATCTGGTGCTGGGAGATCGCCGCCTCGATCAGCGGCGCCAGCTCCGACCACCGTTCGATCAGCTCGTGGGGGGCGTCATCGCGGTGGCGGGCTACCTCCTCGGCGCTGAGCTCGGCGTCGGGCGGCCCGCCCTGGAGTCGGCCGGCGATGCCGTCCTCGACCACTCCCACGAGGTGGCTGACGACGGCGTGGACATCCCAGCCGGGGCAGGCCGGCACCGGGGCGGCCCAGCCGGCGTCGTCGACGTCGTCGAGCAGGGCACAGAGCCGCTCTCGAGTCGCGCCGTAGAGCGCACCCAGATCCGTCGTCGCGCCCGGTCCCTCCACCGCCGCGACGGTACTGGGGGCCGTCAGAGTCCGACGAAGGACGGGACGCGCTGTTCGATGACGGCCGAGACGCCCTCCTCGCGGTCAAGGGTCACCGAGCCCTAGCGGGCACGGAGGCGCCGATCGTTCGGTCCCGGAGCGGGTGACCTGCTTCTTAGCTGCCGACCGGTCGTGGCTCGATCCGCTCGGCGGAGGCTCGCCCACGATCTGGACGCCCGGTTCCCACGGCCCCGGCAAGTTCGACGAACGGCGACCGCCTTGGTCGCAGGAAGGTCCGTCGGACGCGGTGCGGCAGGGACGAGACTGCACCGTCACCGCACCGTTCGGGCCCACCGGCCGACCGGTGCACGGTTACACCGCCCGAACCGTTGACACCGGCCCCAACGCCGCCCACAGGGTGGGCCGGGTCAGAGACGGCCATGGGGTCGGGGATGACGAAGGTGCGACGGGGAGCGAGTCGGGGCTCCTCAGCCATCGTGGCCTCACTCGGAGGCCCTGTTGCTGCGGCGACGGCGAGATGGGGGGAACGGGGATTGTAGATGTCCTATCTGTACCCCACCTGTCGCACGACCACACTTCGTGAATGTATCCCCACTCCCCGTGACTAGTTCGCGAGGACCAGCCCGCTGGGCGAGACCAGCGAGGTCGCACCCCTCGCGCCCACCTAGCGTGGCCCCATGTGCCGCAACACCACCGAGCTGCGGGGACTCGAGCCTCCCGCCTCCGTCGAGGAGGTCGAGGCCGCCGCCCGCCAGTACATCCGCAAGGTCTCAGGCATCCGCCACCCCAACCCGGCCACTACCGAGGCCTTCGAGGCCGCAGTGGCCGAGGTCGCCGAGGTGACCCACCGGCTGTTGGTCCACTGCCCCACCAGGCGCCAGCCGCCGAAGGTCGACCCACCCCTACGCCGGCTGGCGGCCCAGGGCCGCACCGCGGTGTGAGGGCGACGGCCAGCGGCCGCTACCGTCGCCGGCCGTGGCCGACAGGGAGTACCGCCAGCACCGGTTCCGCCGTCCGGCCGGGGCGACCGAGCTGTTCCTCGTGCGCCACGGCGAGTCGGCGGCGGTGCGGCCCGGGGTGGAGATCCCGAAGTCGAGCGAGGGCCACGACGACCCCGCCCTCGCCCCTGACGGCCGCGATCAGGCCCGGCGGGTCGCCGAGCGCCTGGCCGACCAGCAAGTCGACGCCATCTACGTCACGAGCCTGCGCCGCACGCAGGAGACGGCCGCTCCGCTGGCCGAGAAGCTGGGCCTGACGCCGATCGTCGAGCCCGACCTGCGGGAGGTGTTCCTGGGCGAATGGGAGGGTGGTGCGTTCCGCCGTCACGCAGCCGAAGGCCACCCCCTCGCCGCTCAGGTGTTCCGCGAGGAGCGATGGGACGTCATCCCCGCTGCGGAGGCCACCGAGGCGTTCAACGCCCGACTGCGCGACGGCCTGGACCGCATCGTGGGTGCTCATCCCGACCAGCGGGTGGTGGTGGTCGTCCACGGCGGCGTCATCGGCGAGGTGATGCGCATTGCCGCTGGCGGGGGCCGCGGCTTCGCCTTCGTGGGGGCCGACAACGGCTCGATCTCCCACCTCGTCGTCCACCGCGACCGGTGGGTGGTCCGTCGCTTCAACGACACCGCCCACCTGGGCGGCTTCGACCTCGATCCCGAACCGTCGCTGCCGGAGTCCTGAGGGCAGGCCGCACCCGCCCCGAGCTTTGTGCGAGATGTGGCCACCCCGGTGAAAACTCGCCCAAAGCTGATCATCGGATCGGGCCGTGAGCCGGCGCCCTATGGTGCCCGGCCGTGGGCCGGGCCGCCACCTACAACCTGGCCGACCTCTTCGAGTCGGTCGTCGACGCCGTGGGCGAGCGGGTCGCAGTTGTCGCCGGTGGGCGTCGCCTGACCTACACCGAGCTCGACGGGCGAGCCAACCGGCTCGCCCACCACCTGGAGGCGAATGGCGTTGGCTCCGGCGATCACGTGGGCCTCCACCTCCGCAACGGAACCGAGTACCTGGAGGCGATGCTCGCTGCCTTCAAGCTGCGGGCGGTCCCGGTCAACATCAACTACCGCTACGTCGCCCGGGAGCTGGAGCACCTGTACGCGTCCATGTCGCTCATCGCCTTGGTCGTCCACCGGGGCTTCGCGGCCGACGCGGCCGCCGCCGCCCGACAGGTGAGCGGCCTCGATCACGTCGTGGTGGTCGACGACGGCAGTGACGTGGAGGCCCCCGAGGGGTGGCGTGCCTACGAGGAGGTGCTGGCGTCGGCGTCGAGCGGCCGTGGCTTCGCCAGCCGGAGTCCCAACGACCACTACATCGCCTGCACGGGGGGGACGACCGGACTGCCCAAGGGCGTCGTCTGGCGCCACGAGGACATCTTCTTCGCCGCCCTCGGCGGTGGTGACGCGACTCGCATGGTGGGCCCAATCGCCAGCCCTGGCGAGCTCGTCGAGCGCATCAGCGAACAGCCGCTGGTCATCGTCGTCACCCCTCCGCTGATGCACGTCAGCGCTCATTGGACCGCGCTCGGTGCCCTGCTCGGGGGTGGGCGGGTGGTGTTGACCGGTGGGGGGTCCTTCGACCCGGCCGGGTGCTGGGAGCTGGTCGTCGCCGAGGGGGCCAACGTGATCGTGGTGGTTGGCAACGCCATGGCCGGACCGCTCGTCGACCACTACGTCGAGCACCCCGTCGACGCCTCGCGGCTCTTCGCCATCGGTTCGGGGGGAGCCGTCCTGTCGCCGGCGGTCAAGCGCCGAATCGGTGCGGCTCTGCCCAACGTGCTGGTGCTCGATGGCTTCGGGTCCACCGAGACCGGTGTGGCCGGCACCGCCGCCGGGGTGGCCGATGCTGGTGCAGGGGGCGCCGCGTTCGGTGTCGACGACACCACCGCGGTGCTCGACGACGACCTCCGTCCGGTGCCGCGCGGCTCGCAGGTGGTGGGCCGGCTGGCCCGGCGGGGCCGGATCCCCCTTGGCTACTACGGCGACCCGGAGAAGACGGCGGCCACCTTCGTGGAGGTCGACGGCACCCGCTGGTCGCTGCCCGGTGACATGGCCACGGTGGACGCGGACGGCCGGGTCCACCTCCTGGGCCGGGGGTCGGCGAGCATCAACACGGGTGGGGAGAAGGTCTTCCCCGAGGAGGTCGAGTCGGCGGTGATGGCGCTCGACGGCGTGGCCGACGTGCTCGTCGTCGGCGTGCCCGACGACCGCTGGGGCGAGCGGGTCGTGGCCGTCGTGCAGTGGCGCCCAGGGGGCGAGGTGGCGCTCGAGGCCCTCCAGGCCCAGGTCCGCCGGGACCTCGCCGGTTACAAGGTGCCCCGCCAAGTGGTAGCCGTCGAGGCCGTGCATCGAGCTCCCAACGCCAAACCCGATTACGCCTGGGCCCGAGCCCAGGCCGTCGCCGCGGCGCCGCCAGCCGACCCCTGACCAGGGGCTGGTGACCCGGGCGCCTGTTCTGGCGTACGTGACATACCGAGCGGGTGCAGGAGGTACGCCAGAACGGTCGTCTCCTAGGCTGACCCGATGCGCACCCTGGCCGCCCGCGACTACACCTCGGTCGAGGCCCACGACGCCGAGCGCGCCGGCGTGTTCGGTCGGGAGTGGCTGTGCCTCGGGCTGGCCGCTCCCGTCGCCAATCCGGGCTCCTTCGTCGCCGAGTGCGTCGCCGGCTGGCCTCTGCTCGTCGTCCGCGACGGTGACGGGGTCCTGCGCGGCTTCCACAACGTGTGTCGACACCGGGCCGGTCCCCTCGTCGACGAGCCGGCCGGCACCCGTCGCTCCCTCGTGTGCCGCTATCACGGTTGGGCCTACGGCCTCGACGGCGGCCTCCTCTCCGCTCGCGACAGCGGCCTCGACTCGACCGACCTGGTGGGCCTCGACCTCTTGCCCGTGCGGGTGGAGGAGTGGCGGGGCCTGCTCTTCGCCTGCCTGTCCGAGGCCAGCCCGCCCCTCGTCCACTGGCTCGGGGGACTGGTCGAGGAGTGCGATCCGTTCCCGATGGAGGCCTGGACGGCCGGGCCCCGCGAGGTCCACCGCATCGGCGCCAACTGGAAGACCTACGGCGACAACTACCTCGAGGGCTACCACGTCCCGCTCGTCCACCCGGGCCTCAACCGGGCCATAGACGCGTCGACCTACCGGGTCGACGTCGCCGACGGCTGGGTCCGGCACTCGGCCCGCACCCGCGATGGGGCCGTCACCACCGGGGCCTGGCTGTGGCATTGGCCCAACCTGGCCCTGAACCTCTACCAGCACGGCATGAGCGTCGAGCGCTGGTACCCCACCTCGGCCACGACCTGCGAGCTGGTGCTCGACTACAGCTTCGACCGCACCGGTCCCGAGGCCGACGAGCGCAACCGAATCGACATCGAATCCTCCACGCAGCTATGCGTCGAGGACAAGGACATCTGTGAGGCCGTGCAGCGCAACTTGACGGCCGGGGCCTACGACACCGGCCTGCTCTCACCGCGTCACGAAGCGGCGCTGGCCGACTTCCACGACCGGGTGCGCGAGGCGCGAGACACAGCCCCCGGCGCGACGGTCGTCCTCAGCTCGAGCGGCTCGCGAAGTGGTCCCTGACGTTGGCGACCGAGCGGGCCACGTTCGCCCGGTGACCCTTGGGGAACCCCATCAGCCGCAGCGCCGGCGGCAACCGCGCCGTCGACAGATCGAACGTCTCTGTGAGCCGTGTGTCGCCGTCGGCTGTGGGCTCCAACGTCCACCGCCACCGATGGCCGCTGAAGTGGGACCAGGCGATCTTCGTCCCCTCCTGGAACTCCTTCACCTGTGAGGTGACCTTGTAGGGCACGCCGTAGTTGCGCATCTTCATACCGAATCGGTCGCCCTCGTTCAACACCTCGGGCCCGACGGACGTGCCCTTGACGGTCGTGTCACCGCTGATGACCGAGTGGTTGGCCGGGCGACGGACGAAGTCGAAGACGTCAGCCGGGGGGGCGGCGACGACGGTGGTGGCGGACACGGTGTCGCGATCCGTCTCGATGGTGATGTCGGAGGGGATCTCGTCGGAGGTGTCGTTGGAAGCCATGGCTTCGAACACTACGGCGCCCCGATCGCGGGGGTGCGCTCAAGGTCGGCTCGACACGCGACTGCGAGGCTGTCGACGCCTCGTCGCTCATCGTGTCGCCTGACAGCGGCCAGGCCCGGCCCTGACGGGACGCCGACAGGCGAGTCCGGGGCCCGAGCGACGAGCACGGCGCAGTCTGCTGTGAGGAGAGCCTCGGAGACTCGGGCGCGACGACGTGGCATCGGCGGGCGGCGCGACGATCGTGCTTGGGCGCACGGGCCTCGGCGCGGCCACGATGTGGTGTGATCGACGGGCGGGGGACGGTGGCACGCGCGACAAGTGCCCTGATCCTCGCCACCACGTTGTTCCTGGCTGTCAGCGTTGGTGGTGCCGGTGCTCGACAGCCGGCCCCGCCGGGTGGGCCGACGGTCACCACAGCACCGGTGCCCGCACCTCGGGCGTCGATCGTGGTCGACGCCGAGTCCGGCCGGGTCATCTTGGCCTCCAACGAGCGCGAGGCGTTGCCCCCGGCGAGCACCACCAAGATCCTCACCGCCCTGCTCGTGCGGGATCGCTTGGCCCTCGAGTCCGTCATCGGGATCTCCCAGACAGCGTCGCTCGCCCCTCCCCGTCGCCTCAGCCTCACGCCCGGCACCCGGTGGAGGGTCGACGATCTGCTCTACGCCATGATCCACTGCTCCTGCAACGATGCGGCCTGGGCCCTGGGGCAGGCGGCAGGCGGCGGGACCATGTCGGGTTTCGAGGCCGAGTCAGGGCGCCTCGCCGCGACGCTCGGCCTGGCCGACGGGCCGGTGCTGCGCGACCCGGCCGGGCTCGACAACCCCGAGCAGTCGGTCGGCGGCGGCAACCTGATCAGCGCGCGCGACCTGGCCATCGCCGCCCGAGCCTTCCTCGCCGATGGCGAGCTGGCCGCCATCGCCGAAGCGTCCGGTCACGATTGGGTCGGTGGCGATGACCGGCCCCACTCGGTCACCAACCTCAACCGCTTCCTCGGCGCCTACGAGGGGGCGCTCGGGATCAAGACGGGCATGACGCGTCGGGCCGGTCTCACCTTCGTCGGGGCCGCCCGGCGCGACGGCCGGACGCTGATCGCAGTCGTCCTCGGCTCCGCGGCCCACTACGCCCACGCCCGCGAGCTGCTCGACCGCGCCTTTCTCCTCGACGCCGCCGGACGGGGCAGCGACGATGTGTTGCCTGCTGTACCGGTGGGTCTCGGAGGTGACGGCCCGCCCACTACGACGACGACGACGGCCGCGCCGACCTCGACGGTGCCGACGTCGGGCGCGGCGAACAGCGACGCCGGTGGATCGAATCCGGCTCAGGCAGACGGGGACCGGACCTCCGCGCTCGGCCGGAGGTCGCCGTCGGATGACGGTGTCGCGGTGGATCCAGTGTGGGTCGGGGCCGGTGGGGCGGTCGTCGCCTCAGGAACGGGTCTCGCCGTGTTGGCCCGACGTCGAGCTCGGAGCCGGCGTGGGGGCGTGGATCGGCGACCAGCGAGACCGCGCCGGCGGGACCGCCCTCGAACCCCGCCCGCCTAGGCTCTCGGCCCGTGGGATGGCCGACCTCTGCGGCACCGGCGCCCGGACCCGGGGCCAGGACCGGCACCCTCGGTGAGGACACCCCGCCCACCGATGATTTCGACCTCGACGCCGTGGCCTCGGACCTCGACGAGGTCGACCGGTCCATGGTGCGTCTCGACGACGGCACCTACGGCCGCTGCTCGACTTGCGCCGCGGAGATCGAGGACGACCTGCTCGCCGCCTCTCCGGTGGCCCGGTCCTGCGCCGCCCACCTGCCGATCTGAGGCCCACCCACTTGGTCGGTCAGGTCGGGCGAGGGCGGGTGATGGCGTCGGTGGCCGGGTCGAGCAGCAGCTGTCGGGGCCCGAGCCGCCACGGCCCGTCGGAGCGGTCGAGCCAACGGCCCTCGAGGTTGGCGATCCGGGTCGGCTCGTGGCCGAGGCTGCGCTCCACGGCGTAGATGAGCCCGCCGTGGGTGACCGCTAGCCCGGTGCGGTCGTCGTCACCGGATGCGACCAGAGCGGCGGCGATCCGTTCGATCGCCCTCCACGCCCGCTCGGCCAGTCGGTCGTCGGGCTCCCAGCCCGGGGGGGCGATGAGGGCCGCCACGCCCTCTTCACCCCGTCGTGTCGGGTCGTCGGGCAGCAGCCCGGGGTAGCGCTCGAAGATCTCCGCGCGGGTCAGCCCGGAGAACGCACCGGCGTCGCGCTCGCGCAGGTCGCGATCCTGGGTGACCGCGGGACCCCCCGCCCCACCGACGAGCAGGGCCGCGGTGTGGTGCGCCCTTTCGAGGTCGGAGGCCACGGCGAGGGCGACTGGCGGCACCGCGTCGGCCGCTGACCGAGCCTGGGCGCGGCCCCGCTCGGTGAGGGGAGGATCGGCCTGGCCCTGCCACCGGCCGTCGGCGTTCCACGTCGACTCGCCGTGGCGGATGAGCAGGATCCGCACCGTGGCGGCCACGGGCCGGCAACCTACTGCCACGGCCGATGGCGACGGCGGACGGGCCCCGCGCCACCTTGCCCCATTAGGGTTCGCAGCCGCCATGCCCGTGCTCCGGCTGTTCGCCGCCGCCCGCGAGGCAGCCGGCACCTCGACCGACGAGGTGCCCGGCGAGACCGTCGACGCCGTGCTGGCCGCGGCGCGGGCGCGCTACGGCCCCGGCTTCGCCGAGATCCTCGCCTCCAGCCGGGTCTGGCACAACGGCGCTCCCGCGACCGGACCGGATCTCGTGGCGCCCATCGACGAGATCGCCATCCTGCCGCCGGTGTCGGGCGGGAGCGGCGACGGCGGCCGCTCCGAGGGCCAGGTCCCCGGCTACCCACCCGGGCCCGTCGCCCGGGGAGGCTCTGCGGCGTCGACCCGGTTCCAGCCCCGACCGGCCGGCCCGCGTCCGCGCCCGTCGGGCCTCTCCCGCGCTCGAGACGCACCGCTCTCGGTCCCGACGGGGACTCCGCGCCCCGCCGGCTCGGGGCCGCCTCAGGCCCGAGCGATCCCCACCGCCGCCCCCCGACGTCCGCCGTCGGCCCGACGCTCCACCCCGACTCGCAACCCTGCGCCGGGCCCCGTCGACCCCATCCCGGTCCCGACCCGTCGACCAGACCGTGGGCCCGCCGTTCGCCGTCAGGCGGCTCCGGACCCGGCTCGGGAGCCGAGCCCGCGCCGCTCGCCGTCGCCAGGCCCTCCGCACCGGCCCGCCCAGTCGGCCGGAGCCACGCCGCCCGCCCGCCCGGTCGACGTCAGCCCGCTCACCGGGCTGTCCCGCTCGAGGACCACGGTGGTGCCCGGTGCGCGACAGGTGCGGGTGCGGGGCAAGGATCGCCCGGTCAGCGGAGTCGGTCCCCGGCGCAACGCCCTGGCCCGCCGTTACGCCGCCGTGTACGACACCACCGGGCCCAGGGTCACCCTCGGGGTGGCCTGGTTCGCGCTCGCCGTCGCCGCCCTGGTCCTCGGGCTGGCCCCGCTGGCGTTCGTCTACGCCGTGGCCGCGGGGTGGGCCGCCTTGGAGGTGGCGCGGCGTCAGCAGGAGGTCCGAACCGCGGTCGACCCGTGGCTCGCAGCCCTCGCCGCCGGGGCGGTCGGGGCCTCGGCTCTCGGCGGGACCCGGATGCTCGGGGCAACGGTGCTGGCCGCCGTGGTCGTGGCCGTAGCCTCCTCGGTCCTCGGTCCTCGCCGTGGCGCCCCACCCCTGGCGACGGCCGGCGCGTCGCTGCTCTGTGCCCTGCCCTTCGGCCTGGCCGCAGCCGGCGTGGTGCTGACCCGGGAGCTGGAGATCGGGGCCGCGGTGGTCCTCGTGCTGCTGGTATCGGCCTACGAGGCGGGCGACTTCCTGATCGGGTCGGGGTCTTCCAACAGCATCGAAGGGCCGGTCACCGGGATGGTGACCGTCGGCGTCACCGCCATGGTGATGGCCGCTCTCCAGGTGCCGCCGTTCGACGGCGCGCCGGTCTTCACCTTCGCCGCCCTGGCTGCGGTGGCCTGCCCGCTCGGCCAGGTAGCCACCTCGGCCCTGCTGCCGGCGGCCGACGCTCGGGCCCCAGCCGCCCGGCGTCTCGACTCGCTGCTGGTCCTAGCTCCGGTCTGGGCCTGGGCCGTCGGCCTTTACGTGGCCTCGTTGCCCTAATGCCGTGTCAGACAACGTCCACTCGCTGTCACGACGGCCAAGACGCCGCTCGCGGCGTCCTCGTCCTCGACGTAGCTACGGCTACGCCTTCGTCCTGCGTCGTTTCGAGCGACGCCCCTGACTCGCCGTGAACAGCGCAAACATCGCCTGACACAGCACTAGCCCCGGGCGCCGAGCCGCTCGCGATCGTCACCCGCGCGCTCACTGTGGTTTCGTTCTCACAGCCCGAGCCTCTAGCGTGGGCAGCCGTGAACGAGCTCGAGGAGCGGTGGCGTGACCTCGGCGAGTTCATTCGCGAGCAGCGCCACATCGGGCACCTGTCGCTCCGCAAGCTCTCGGAGATGGCTGGGGTCTCGAATCCCTACCTGAGCCAGATCGAGCGCGGGCTGCGCAAGCCGTCGGCGGAGATCCTCCAGCAGATCGCCCGGGCCCTCGAGATCAGCTCCGAGACGCTCTACGTGCGCGCCGGCATCCTCGAGGAACGGCCCGACGAATCCGACCTGGTCTCTGAGATCCGCCGCGACCCCTTCATTGATGAGGAGCAGAAGCGCTCCCTCATCCAGATCTACGAGTCCTTCCGGGCCGCCCACGCCGCAAAGTCCCCCGTCGCCGCGTCCGACAAGCGTCGTGGGCGCGAGGGGGCCGACGTGGAGGACTCGACCGACGACGCAGAACGGGCGCAGGTAGGCGCTAGGTGAGTGTCGTCGGCCTCTGCGGTCGGCGTCTCGTCCCGAGGCCCTGTCCGCGTCGCCGCCGACACACCTCCTCCGTCGTCACCGAGAGCCAGCGAGGCACCGGGTGCTGCTGGGCGGCCCCCGATGGCCGACCCGCTCCGCCCATCGGACGACGGGCCCTGGAATCGGTCGGCGCCACCGGGGGTTGACGACCCGGTGACGAGGATCTCACTCCTCAGCCTGCACACCTCGCCGCTGATGCAACCCGGGACGGGCGACAGCGGCGGCATGAACGTCTACGTCCGCGAGCTGGCCGCCGGTCTGGCCCACGCCGGCCATGAGTGCCGCGTGTTCGTCCGCGCCGATCGGGCGGGTCAGCCGGCGATCGTGACCGTGGAGCCCGGCGTCACCGTCGAGCACGTCGCGGCCGGCCCCACCGAGCTCTCCAAGGAGGACCTTCCCGGGGTCGTCGATCGGTGGGCCGACGCTGTGGGCGAGGCGATCGGGGCGGCGGGCGGAACCGACGTGTTGCACGCCAACTATTGGCTTTCGGGTGTCGCCGGCCACCGCCTGAAGCACGCCCTCCACCGACCCCTGGTGTCGACGTTCCACACGCTGGCCCGGGTGAAGGACGCCGCTGGCGACCCCGAACCCGAGGCTCGGGCCCGGGCCGAAGCCGAGGTGATGCGTTGCTCCGACGCCGTGCTGGCCAGCTGCCGAGCCGAGGCCGACCAGCTCGCCGTTCTCTACGGCGTGCCCCGATCACGTCTGGAGGTGGTGCCCCCAGGTGTCGAGCACGCCCTGTTCTCGCCCGGTCCTCGCGCCGGAGCCCGCGCTGCGCTGTCGGACCTGGACCTCGGCGATCGGCCGATGGTGCTGTTCGTGGGTCGCATCCAACGGCTCAAGGGGCTCGACGTCGTGGTGAGGGGGGTGGCTGCGATGCGAGATCGGCGAGCGACGTTGGTCGTGGTCGGGGGACCGAGCGGCGCCGGGGGGGCCGCCTGCCTGGCCGAGGTGAGGGACCTGGTCGCCACCCACGGCCTGGACGACCGGGTGCGATTCGTCGAGCCCCGACCGCACCACCAGCTTTCGACGCTCTACCGGGCGGCGGACGTGATCGTCGTGCCCAGCCGCTCGGAGTCCTTCGGGCTCGTCGCCCTCGAGGCTGCGGCCTGCGGCCGCCCCGTGGTTGCGGCGGCGGTGGGCGGGCTCTCGACCTTGGTCGACGATGGCCGCACCGGCGTGCTGCTGCACTCGCGCGACCCTGAGGAGTGGGCCGCCGCCCTCGACGGCGTCGTCGGTCGCCCGCAGCAGGCCGCTCGGATGGGCCGGGCCGCCTCGCACCTGGCCGACGGCTACGGCTGGGCCGCGTCGGCCGAAGGCGTCGCGGAGGTCTACGCCCAGGTCTGCGCCCGCGGCCCCGTGGACTGCGCCGCCTGATGTTCCTCCCACATCGAAGTCGCGACGATTCCTACACGAATACGTGTAGGAATCGTCGCGAGAAGGGTCACTGGAGTGATCGTCGTACGGTGGGCTCATGGCCGCGACGCCCGCCTCGCGCGATGAGCTCGACGAGCAGGCCCGGCACATCAGCGGGTGGCTCGAGGAGCTTCGGGCCGACAACCCGTTGATCGAGGCCGTCGACGCTGATGACACCGGCGTCCGCCGCTGGTTCGTGCGCCTGGCCGGCGAGGAGCGCGACCACACCACGGTCTGGCTGGAGCTGCGGCAGCGCACGCTGGCCCACGAGACCTACGTGCTCCCCGCGCCGGTCGACGAGCCGGGGCGGGTATACGAGCACCTCCTGCGGCGCAACCGCCAGCTGCGGGGCGTGGCCTTCGCCATCGGCGACGAGGACGCGCTGTACCTCGTGGGGGAGGTGCCAGCCGCCGACGTCGACCGCGACGCTCTGGACCGCCTGCTCGGGATGCACCACGAGGCGGTGGAGCGTCACTTCCGACCTATCTTGCGCCTAGGGTTCTCTTCCATACTTTCGTAGCATTTCAATGTATGAGAGCGCAGCGGACGGGGTAGGCAACGGTCGGCCCCGATGAGGGACGGTCGCTGAGCGTTCGGGGAAGTGCGACACGCGACCTTCCCTCCCGGGGAGCCGGCCATCGGTCGGCGCGTGGGCGTAGGTTCCGGCGGTGACACGGC
>Ga0136640_10000593_pt1 | contig 14076 bp, 11 predicted proteins | sample AntDrymUQ8642106_2_FD_105498 | JGI IMG/M metagenome (GOLD analysis project Ga0136640, IMG submission 105498) | Polar desert sand microbial communities from Dry Valleys, Antarctica - metaG UQ864 (21.06) | ecosystem: Environmental > Terrestrial > Soil > Desert | place: Antarctica: Dry Valley...
AATGCGCGGATCGCGCACGGGGTTGGTTGGCGAGCGAGCAGGGGCTAGTCGAACGTGTGCTCGGGACCCGGGAACGACCCCTCGACGACCTCGCGCGCGTACGTCTGCGCTGCCTCGAGCAGCACCCCGTGCACGTCTGCGTAGCGCTTGACGAACCGCGGAGCGGCACCGGTGCGCAGTCCGGCCATGTCTTGCCACACCAACACCTGAGCGTCACAGTCGGGCCCCGCGCCGATGCCGATGGTGGGCATCGTCAGCTTGGCGGTCACCTCGCGGGCGATGTCACCCGGCACCATCTCCATCACCACCGCGAACGCGCCCGCATCCTGCAGCGCGACCGCTTCGTCGAGCACCTTGTCCGACTCGGCCTCACGACCCTGCACCCGGTAGCCGCCCAGCTGGTGCTCGCTCTGCGGGGTGAAGCCGACGTGGGCCATCACCGGGATCCCGGCCTCGGTGAGCAGCCGCACCTGCGGCAGCATCGGCATCCCGCCCTCGAGCTTGACGGCGTGCGCGCCGGCCTCCTTCATGAACCGCACCGCGGTGGCGAACGCCTGCTCGGGCGAGCCCTGGTACGACCCGAACGGCAAGTCGGCGACGACCAGCGCTCGCGCTGCCGACCTGGCGACCGCGCGCACCAGCGGGATCAGCTCGTCGACGGTCACCGGCAGCGACGTCTCGTTGGCGTAGACGTTGTTGCTGGCAGAGTCGCCGACCAGCAAGACCGGGATGCCCGCCTCGTCGAAGGTCGCGGCGGTGTACTGGTCATAGGCGGTGAGCATCGCCCAACGCTCGCCACGGTTCTTCATCTGCTGCAGATGGTGGGTGCGTACGCGGCGCACCAGGGGAGTGCCTGCGGACTGGGCTGCGGACTGGGCTGCGGACATCGGACGACCTCCATATCTCGAGGCCTCGTGAGTGAGGTCCCCGGACTGGTACCAGACTAAGCCTCGCCCGGCGAGACCTGCTCGCGCCAGGCGTTGGTGATCGGCAGCCGGCGATCGCGGCCGAAGTTGCGCACCGAGATCTTCGGGCCGGGCGGGTACTGCCGGCGTTTCCACTCCGCGGTGTCGACCAGCCGCACCACGTGCTCGACCAGCGCCGGGTCGAATCCGGCGCCGACCAGGTCGGCGATGCTCGCGTCGTGCTCGACGTAGCGGTCGAGCACCTCGTCGAGCACGTCGTAGGCAGGCAGCGAGTCGCTGTCCAGCTGTCCCGGTCGCAGCTCGGCGCTCGGCGGCTTGCTGATCGCGTTCTCCGGGATCGGCGGGGTCTGGCCACGCTGTTGCGCCCAGTCGTTGCGCCAGCGCGCCAACTGCCAGACCACGGTCTTGGGGACATCCTTGATCGGGGCGTAGCCGCCGACCGCGTCACCGTAGATCGTGGAATAGCCGGTCGCCAGCTCGGACTTGTTGCCGCAGGCGAGCACCAGGTGCCCCTCGGCATTCGACAGCGCCATCCACACCACCGCCCGGATGCGGGCCTGCAGATTCTCCGCCGCCAGCCCGTCAAGACCGGGCAGCGCCTGGTCGTAGGCAGCCACCATCGGCGCGATCGGCACCGTACGCAGCTGCAGCCCGGTGCGCCTGGCCTGCTCGGCTGCATCGGTGCGCGAGTGTTCGGTCGACCACGCGCTCGGATTGGACACCCCATGCACGCCCGCGGGTCCAAGAGAATCACAAGCCAGCGCCGCCACGACGGACGAGTCGATGCCACCGGACATGCCAAGCAGCGCCGAGCTGAAGCCGTTCTTGCGGGCATAGTCGCGCAGCCCGAGCACGATCGCGTGCCACACCTCGCCAAGGTCGTCCAGGCGCTCAGCCGGCGGTTGCGCCAGCGGCGGGTATGGCGCGACGGGCTCGGTGCTGAGCACCGTCCGCAGCACCCGCAGCCCACCGGCCGTCTGCTGATCGGGCTCCGGGGTGGGCTCGCCCGCGGCCGGCAGCTCGAGGTCGACCACCAGCAGTTCCTCGGCGAACTGGGTCGAGCGCGCCAGCTGGGTGCCGCTGGCGTCCACCACGATCGAGTCGCCGTCGAAGACCAGCTCGTCCTGGCCGCCGACGAGGTTGCTGTAGGCCAACGCGCACCCGGCCTGCCGGGCCCGCTGGGCGCACAACTCGAGCCGAGTGTCGTCCTTGGCGCGCTCATACGGCGAGGCGTTGGCGACCAGCAGCAGCCCGGCGCCGGTGCTGGCCACCGCGGCGGGCAGCTGATCGCGCCAGATGTCCTCACAGACCGCCAGCGCCACGTCGACGCCGGCGACCCGCAGCACGTTCAGGGCGTCACCGGCGACGAAGTGTCGGTACTCGTCGCCGACGCCGTAGTTCCACAGGTGGTGCTTGGCCTGGCGAACGACCACCTCGCCTCGATGCAGGACCGCGACCGCATCCTGCGGCGACCCTTTTGGCACCCCGGTCACCTCGGCTGCTGCCGGGTCGCGGCTGGGGTCGCGGTCGAGAAAGCCGACGACCGCCACCAGCTCACCGTGCCCTGCCCCGGCCAGCCGCTCGGCAACCGTGCCAACGGTGCGGCGGGAGGCATCGACCACGGACCGGCGCAACGACAGGTCCTCGATCGGGTAGCCGGTCAGCGCCATCTCTGGGAAGGCCACCACGTGGGCCCCTTGCTCGGCCGCCCGAGTGGCCACGGCGACCACCAGGTCGGCATTGCCGTCGAGGTCGCCGACGGTGGAGTTGATCTGCGCGAGGGCGAGCCGCAACTGAGGCACCGCCACAGCCTAATGTCGGCGGCAGTGGGGGTGCATCGGGCGGTGCGGCTGCGTGATCCGCCATGCTGTCCGCATGGGCAAGCAAGAGGATTTCGTGCTGCGGTCGATCGAGGAGCGGGACGTACGGTTCGTCCGGCTGTGGTTTACCGACGTGCAAGGGTTTCTCAAGTCGGTGGCGGTGGCACCGGCAGAGCTCGACAACGCCTTCGACGAGGGCATCGGCTTCGACGGGTCGGCGATCGAGGGTTTCGCCCGCGTCTACGAGGCGGACATGCTGGCCAAACCAGACCCGACCACCTTCCAGGTGCTGCCCTGGCGCGGGGAGGGGCCCGCGACGGCCCGGATGTTCTGCGACATCTTGCTGCCCGACGGGGGCGCGTCCTACGCCGACCCACGGCACGTGCTCAAGCGGTCGATGGCCAAGGCGGCCGATCTGGGGTTCACCTTCTATACCCACCCCGAGATCGAGTTCTTCCTGCTCAAGGAGCAGCCCGGGGCCGGCCGGGTGCCGGTGCCGGCCGACGAGTCGGGCTACTTCGACCACACCGCGCAGGGGCTCGGTCACGACTTCCGCCGCGAGACCATCACCATGCTGGAGTCGATGGGCATCTCGGTGGAGTTCAGCCATCACGAGGCCGCCCCGGGTCAGCAGGAGATCGACCTGCGCTACGCCGACGCGCTCTCGACCGCGGACAACATCATGACGTTCCGGCTGGTCGTGCGAGAGGTGGCGCTCAGCCAAGGGGTGTACGCCTCGTTCATGCCCAAGCCGTTCACCCAGCATGCCGGCTCGGGCATGCACACCCACCTGTCGCTGTTCGAAGGTGACCGCAACGCCTTCTATCAGGCCGGGGCGGAGTACCAGCTGTCCGACATCGGCAGGTCGTTCATCGCCGGCCTGCTGCACCACGCCGCTGAGGTCACCGCGGTGACCAACCAGTGGGTCAACTCCTACAAGCGGCTGCTGGGTGGCGGCGAGGCGCCCTCATACGTCTGCTGGGGGCACAACAACCGCTCGGCGCTCGTGCGGGTGCCGCGCTACAAGCCGGACAAGGGGCAGTCGACCCGGGCCGAGGTGCGCTCGATCGACGCCGCCTGCAATCCGTACCTTTCGTATGCGTTGCTGCTGGCGGCCGGTCTGAAGGGGATCGAGGAGGGTTATGAGTTGCCGGCCGAGGCTGAGGACGATGTCTGGTCGCTGACCGACGGTGAGCGGCACGCGCTGGGGATCGAGCCGCTGCCGCACAACCTCGACCAGGCGATCAAGGTGATGGAGTCCAGCGAGCTGGTCGCACAGACCCTCGGTGAGCATGTGTTCGACTTCTTCTTGCGTAACAAGCGGGCCGAGTGGCAGGCCTACCGCCGCCAGGTCACCCAGTTCGAGCTGGACTCGATGCTGCCGGTGCTGTGACCACCAGCCGCATGGCTGCGGTCGATGGCCCGCCGCCCGGCGGCTAATGTCTCGGCGTGAGTGTCCCGCGTCCGGTCCTGGTGGTCCAGCACGAGGATGAGTGTCCCCCTGCCTGGTTCGGCGACTGGCTGGCCGAGGCGGGCGTGCTGCTGGACGTGCGTCGCGCGTACGACGGGGACCCGCTGCCCGACCACCTGGACGACTATGCGGGCCTGTTGGTGCTGGGTGGGGCGATGGGCGCCAACGACGACACCGAGTGCCCCTGGCTGGGTCCCACCAGGTCGCTGCTGCGCGTCGCCCTGGCTGCTGAGGTGCCGACGCTGGGGATCTGCCTGGGGCACCAGCTGCTGGCCGTCGCAGCCGGTGGTCGTATCGACAGGCATGGTGCAGGTTTTCAGTGCGGGCTGGTGCCCATTGGCTGGACGACCGAGGCGGCCGGCGACCCACTCTTCGGTGCGCTGGTGCGCGCCGGCGGCTACCAGGATCCGGTCGCGGTGCAGTGGAACGTCGATGTGGTCACCGCCCTCCCAGCGGGGGCGGTCCCGCTGGCACATACCGCCGGCGGCGCCGTGCAGGCGATGCGGGTCGGCGCCACCGCATGGGGCATCCAGTCACACCCCGAGGCGGGCAGGGCCATTGTCGGCGCCTGGATCGACAACGCGGGCACCGCTGCTGGTGCTGCGGAGCGGCGGCTGCTGTGCGACCTGGAGCCTGCCAACGCGCGGCTGCAGCTGGCCTGGCGGCCGCTGGCCGAGGGGTTCGCTGGGCAGTGCTCGGCTGCGCGATGACCAGCGCAGGCACATCGGGCACTGACCAGCCGGTGATCAGCGCCGGCCGATTGGCTCGCATCGGCGTGCAGAGCCCCGCGGCCAGCGACCACCTGCGCACGCTCGACCTGCACGGGGATGATCTGGATCAGGTGCTGGCTCAGATCGCAGCAGCCGCCGACCCGGATGCCGCACTGCTTGGGTTGGCCGGCTTGGTGGCCGCTGCAGACCGCCGGCGCATACCGGTGCGCAGCGCCCTGACTGAGGATGCCGGTCTGCTGTGCCGGCTCGCCGCGGTGTGCGGCTCCAGCCTGGCGCTCGGGGACCACCTGGCCGCCCACCCAGATCAATGGCAGGACCTGTGCACCGGTGCCAGCCCCCCGCAGGTGCTGACGGCTGACCCGCAGGCTGCCGAGGACCCCGACTCCCTACGAGTCGCCTACCGGCGGCGGCTGCTGGGCATCGCGGCTGCCGACCTGACCGGAGTCAGTACCGTGGACGAGGTCGCGGCCGAGCTGTCCGACCTGGCCGACGCCACCTTGGAGGTCGCGTTGCTGCAGGCAGCCAGTCGGCTGCCTGAGCAGGCGAACCGCTGCCGGCTCGCGGTGGTGGCACTCGGCAAGTGCGGTGGTGGCGAGCTGAACTACGTGAGCGACGTGGACGTGGTGTTCGTGCACGAGCCCGCGGCCGACAGCAGTGACGAGGCGGCTGCGCGGGCAGCCTCACGGCTCGCGGCGGAGCTGATGCGGATCTGCACCGATCACACCGCTGAGGGCACCATCTGGCCGGTGGATGCCGGACTGCGGCCGGAGGGCAGGTCGGGCCCACTCAGCCGCACCCTCGCCGGACATCTCGGCTACTACGAACGGTGGGCCGACAGCTGGGAGTTCCAGGCGCTCCTCAAAGCCCGGCCGGCCGCCGGCGACGCCGATCTCGGGCGGTCCTACGCCGAGGCGGTGACCGTGCTGGTGTGGCGGGCGGGGGAGCGCCCTGGCTTCGTTCCCGAGGTGCAGGCGATGCGGCGCAAGGTGGTCGAGCACATCCCCTCCGGTGAGGCTGGTCGGGCGCTCAAGCTCGGCCCCGGCGGGTTGCGTGACGTGGAATTCGCCGTGCAGCTGCTGCAGCTCGTGCATGGCCGCAGCGACGACAAGCTGCGGGTGGCCAGCACCCTTGGTGCCCTGGCTGCATTGACCGCTGGCGGCTACGTCGGTCGTGACGATGGAGCCGCGCTGGCGCAGGCGTACCGCTTCTTGCGCACGATGGAGCACCGGTTGCAGCTGTGGCAGCTGCGACGCACCCACGTGCTGCCAGACGACGACGAGACCGTCCGTCGGCTGGGACGCGCGATGGGCCATCGCACCAAACCGCTGATGGGGCTGCGAAGTCAGTGGCAGGAATGCATCCGCGAGGTCCGCCGGCTGCACGAGAAACTGTTCTATCGCCCGCTGCTGGAGGCGGTCGCCGCGCTGCCCGCCGGCGAGCTGCGGTTGAGCACCGAGGCCGCGCTGCAGCGGTTGACCGCCTTGGGGTACGAGGACCCGCGAGGTGCCCTCATTCATCTCGAGGCGCTGACCAGTGGGCTCAGGCGCAGGGCGGCAATCCAGCGCCAGCTGCTGCCGGCGATGCTCGGCTGGTTCGCCGATGGTCCCGACCCCGATGCTGCGCTGCTGGCGTTTCGTCGGGTCTCCGAGCGGCTCGGCGGGACCTACTGGTATTTGCAGCGGCTGCGGGACGAGGGCGAGGCCGCCGAGCACCTCGCCCGGGTGCTGAACGGCAGTCGGCTGGCGACCGATCTGTTGTTGGGCACACCGGAAGCAGTTGCCCTGCTCGGCGACAGCGACGGATTGCGCCCCCGGGCGCCATCGGTGCTGGCCACCGAGATGGCGGCAGCCGCCAAGCGACACACCGACCCGGCGGCTGCTATCGAGGCGGTGCGCACGATGCGGCACCGTGAGCTGTGCCGCATCGCCTTGGCGGAGGTGCTGGGCCAACTGGCCGGCGACGAGGTGGGGGAGGCTCTCACCCAGGTGACCATCGCGACGATCACGGGGGCGCTGACCGCCGCCTCGGCGGCCGTACAGGCCGAGCAGACTTCGCCGGACGAACCGCTACCCGTTCGGCTGGCGGTGGTCTCGATGGGCCGGCTCGGTGGTCACGAGTTGGGCTTCGCCAGCGATGCCGACGTGATGTTTGTCTACGTCCCGATGGCGGGCACCGCCGAGCGTGCTGCCGGGGCGGCAGCACATGCCGTGGCGCAGCAGATGCGCAGCATGTTGGCAAGGCCTGGCGGCGCTCCACCGCTCGAGCTGGACGCCGGACTTCGTCCCGAGGGCCGGCAGGGGCCGTTGGTGCGCAGCCTTGCCTCGTACGCCGCCTACTACGACCGCTGGTCCCAGCCGTGGGAGGCGCAGGCGTTGTTGCGAGCCGAAGCGGTCATCGGTGACCCGGAGGTGAGTGCACGATTCACTGCGCTGATCGACCCGTTGCGCTGGCCGGCCGACGGGCTGGACGAGCGGGCGGTCACCGAGGTGCGCCGGATCAAGTCACGAGTAGAGGCGGAGCGGCTGCCTCGAGGTGCCGATCCGGCCGCTCAGCTGAAACTCGGTCCCGGCGGGTTGGCGGACGTGGAGTGGACCGCCCAACTGCTGCAGATGCGTCATGCCGGTGCGGTCCCGGGACTACGGACGACTCGGACGGTGCCTGCGCTGCTGGCTGCGGTCTCTGCGGGTTTCCTGGCCAGTGAGGATGCCGATGACCTGATAGATGCCTGGCGGCTGGCGCAACGGCTGCGCAATGCGGTGATGCAGGTGCGTGGCCGGCCGGCGGATTCGCTGCCGACGAATTTGCGTGACCGGGCGGGTGTCGCCTACCTACTGGGTTGGTCGCCGCTGGACAGCGAGCGCCTCAGTGATGAGTGGCGCCGTGCCGCCCGCCGGGCACGGGCAGTGGTCGAGCGAGTGTTCTGGTCCTGAGCGACACCTCAGCCCGCCATGGCGGGGGAGTTCACTGCGGCACGCTCGGAGGTGGTCATGCCGCCCCAGACGCCGTACGGCTCCTTGACCCGCAAGGCGTGTTGCAGACATTGCTCGACCACGGGGCAGCGCTTGCAGTACATCTTGGCGGCGTTCTCCCGCGCGTAGCGTCGCGGGCCCCGCTCGGCCTCCGGCGAAAAGAAGAGGGCGGGGTCGGACTCACGACACGCCCCCTCGAACTGCCAGTCGTACACGTCCAGCAGCGGCACGGGCAGTCGGGCGATGTTGGCCATGTCTTGTCCTCATCTTGTCTTCGAGTGAACCGGTGCAGAACTTACGCAATACCTCTTCAGTTGACAACCCCGGAACGGGTTCTTTTTCCTCGGCCAATGCGGTGCGGTGGCGACTGTGGCGGTCGCGGTAGACAATCGGGGTATGCCTACTGCGGATCCAGCCGACGCCCGGGACGGCGACGGTTTGGGCTCGGCGACGGAGTCAGCGGGGATCTTGTGGGGCGTCGGAGCGGTGTCTCGCCGCCTGGGTGTGGCCACCGCGACGCTTCGTACATGGGATAGGCGTTACGGCCTGGGCCCGAGCGAGCGAACGAGCGGCGGCCATCGGCGCTACAGCGAGCGCGACGTTGCCACGGTGGCCCGGATGAACCAGTTCATCGCCGAGGGGGTGCCGTCGGCGCAGGCCGCACGGGTGGCTCGCGCCGGGCAGGTAGCGCCTGAGCCGGACCGCCCAGCTCCCGCAGAGGCAGCTGGGCGCGCGGTGCAGCTGACCGTCAACGCCATGATGCGTGCCACTCAAGACCTGGACGCCGCTACCTTGACCGCGATGGTCGGCCAAGTGCTCGACCACCGTGGGGTTCTCGACGGTTGGACGACGGTGATGGCACCGTTCTTGGTGACGGTGGGCCAGCAGTGGGAGATCGGGCAGCTGGGGATCGCCGCCGAGCACCTGGCCAGCGAGTGCATCTCGACCGAGCTGCGGCAACGGGTGCGTCAGACCGGCGAGCATCGACCCGTCAACGCACCGGTGGTGCTGGCCAGTGCTGCCGACGATCAGCACGCGCTGCCGCTGGCCGCGGTGGCCGCGGGGCTGGCCGAACGGCACATCAGCGCCCGGATGCTCGGTGCCCGCACCCCCGTGAGTGCGTTGACCGACGCGGTCGACCGCATCTGCCCGCGGGTGGTGTTCCTGTGGTCCAGCCTGACCGCCACCGGGCTGGTGCCGAGCCTGGCTGGCGTCGAGGGCCTGGACCCAGAGCTGGTGCTGCTGCTCGGCGGACCGGGTTGGCAGCCGACCGGCGACCCCACCGAGTCGGTGGCCTCGGTCGAGCGGGTGGCCAGCTTGGACGGCGCCGTCAACCGGATCGCCGAGCTGGTTGCCTGAGCCAGCCAATCAGCGCGGCAGTCGGCCGATGGACAGCTGGCTCACCCCGAGGTAGTCGGTGCGGAACCCGGCTTCGCAGTAGGCCAGGTAGAAGTCCCACATCCGCCGGAACGTCTCGTCGAAGCCGTGCCCCGCGATGTCCGGCCAGGCGCTGTCGAAACGTTGGCGCCACTGCCGCAGGGTCTCGGCGTAGTGCCACCCGAGGTCACGTCGCTCCAGCACCCGCAGGCCGGTGTGGGCGGCCAGCGTCTGGTCGATCGCCTGCAGCGACGGGATGAGTCCGCCAGGGAAGATGTACTTGTGGATCCAGCCGTACGAGCGGCGGGTCACCAGCATCCGCTCATGGGCCATCGTGATGGCCTGGAGCCCGACCCGCCCGCCGGGTGCCAGCAACCGGTCCAGGGTCTGAAAGTACGTCGGCCAGAACTGCTCGCCGACCGCCTCGATCATCTCCACGCTGAGGATCGCGTCGTACTGCCCGGAAACGTGCCGGTAGTCCTCGAGGCGCACCTGCACCCGGTCGGCCAGACCGGCGGCAGCGATGCGTTCCTCGGCGAGCTCGCGCTGCTCCTGCGAGATCGTCACCGTGGTCACCAGCCCGCCGCGCTCGGCGGCCCGCTGGGCCAATGCACCCCAACCGGTACCGATCTCCAGCACCCGGCTGCCGGGGCCGACGTGCGCATAGTCCAGGACGCCGTCCATCTTGCGCAGCTGGGCCTGCTCGAGGTCGAGGTCGGCCTGGTCGCCGATCACGTCCGGGAACCATGCCGACGAGTAGTTCATGGTCGGGTCGAGAAACCGCGCGAACAGATCGTTGGACAGGTCGTAGTGCCGGGAGATGTTGTTGCGCGCACCGCTGACGGTGTTCTCCTCGTGCGCCGGCAACTGACCGTCGACGACGCCACGCATGCGCTGCAGCGGCTTGGGCACCAGCTCGGTGAGTCGCTCGGAGAACGGCGCGAGCAGGTCCGCCAGGTCGGTGCCGGGCGCGGTGATCCAGTCGCCGGCCATGTATGCCTCGCCGAACCCGACGCGAAACTCCGCGCCGAGCCGGGCGAACACGGCGTCCGGGCGCACCATCAGCATGGTCGGTGCGTCTGCGCCGCCCGCGCCCCAGTGGGTGCCGTCCGGGAACTGCATCCGCACCGGCAGTCGGCGTACCGCCCGAACGACGATGCTGCGTGCCACCGGCGCCTGCAGGCGAGCGCGCGGCGGGGTGGCCAGGCCGGGCCAGTGGCTGTCGCGGGGCTCGGGCACGCTCGCCGAGCGCAGGCTGACCACTCCTGGGTTTGCGCGGTTGCCGGTGGGTGTCGTCGGCGTCATAGCAGTCCTTCCTGGTGGCGGTGCGCCTTCCTGGGCACCACCGGCAGTCGTCGCAGCCACAGCCAGATGCCGTGCATGCGGATGAGCAGGCTGACCCGTTGGGTCATGAAGGGGCGGCGGACCAGCACCGACACCAGGCGGGCGACCGTCGCCGGCTGGGCGTCCCCGGCGAACGCGGCGCTGAAGATCACCTGGTCGTCCTGGCGCAGCCTGACGGTGGTGGCCACCCGGTCCTCGTCGAGCACGAAGCGCAGGTCGTAGCGACCCGCGACGGTGAAGAACGGTGAGACGTAGAACGCCTTGTCGGTGCTTGCCCGGCCGGACGCATCGGTGTCCAGCAGGTAGGCGTGCCGTTCGCCGTAGGTGTTGTGCACCTCGGCGACCACGCAGCGCACCCCGCCGTCGTCGTCGAGACACCAGAAGACGCTGAGCGGATCGAACACATGCCCGAGGACGCGGGCGTTGGCCAGCATCAGGATGCGACCGCCGCTGACGTCGATGTCTTCGCCGGCGCAGAAGGTTTCGACGTTGGCGCGGATCGTGCGCTCCGGCGAGCCCAGGTGGTCGGCGCTGTTGAAGGACGCAAACGGTCGTAGCCACCGCGGCAGTGCCGGTGGTCGGTCGACGTCCACCAACCACTGATAGACGCGGTAGCTGAAGCGGTGCCGCAGCGGCGCTCGTCGGTCGTGGGTGACGACGCCCTCGACCAGCGCGGGCAGACTCGGCAGGCTCACCAGTCGGCCCCGAGTCGGCGGGCTGCCTCGACACCAGAGCGGCAGCCATCCTCGTGGAAGCCCCAGCCGTGGTGCGCGCCGGCGAACACGGTGCGGTCGGTGCTGAGGTCACCGAGCCGGTGCTGTGCGGCCAGGGCCTCGGCGGTGTAGATCGGGTGGGTGTACTGCATCCGGGCAACGACGCTGGCCGGGGTGACCCGGTCGCTGTCGTTCAGGCTGACCACGAAATCGTCGGCGGCGTCCTGGTAGCCCTGCAGCAGGTTCATCCAGTACCCAACGCGGGTCTGCTCCCGGCGCTCGTCGCAGCGCTGTAGGTGGTAGTTCCACGACGCCCGGGCACGCGGTGCGCGCGGCAGCACCGACACGTCGGTGTGCAGGACGGCCTCGTTGCGAGAGTAGCCGAAGGCCCCCAGCACCTCACGCTCGTCGTCGCTGGGGTCGGTCAGCAGCGCCAGTGCGTCGTCGGCGTGCGTGGCGATGACGACCTTGTCGACCACATGGGTGGTGCCGTGCGCGTCCAACAACTCGACACCGTCGGGTTTGCGCGTGATCGCGCGCACCCCGGTGGACGCGCGGACGTCGCCCACCGCGTCGGCGACCGCCCGCACGTAAGTGCGGGACCCGCCGACGACCGTGTACCACTGGGGCGCGTCCCGCAGCGTCAGGAAGCCGTGCTGGGCGAGGAAGCGGAACAGATAGCCGGCGGGGTAGTCGAGCGCGGCGTCATGGCCGGCAGACCACACACAGGAGACCACCGGCACTGCGTAGTGGCGCACGAAGTAGTCGCTGAAGGAGTGCGTACGCAAGAAGTCGCCATAGCTGACGGGCTGGCTGGCACCGCTTTCCTGGTCGGCGAGGAACCGGGTGGCCAACCGCTGGAAGCGGCGCACCTGCAGCAGCAGGCCGACGAACCGTGGATCGGCGAGGCGTCGTGGTTGTGCGGTGATGCCTGCGGCACCCCGGCCACCGGCGTACTCCAGGCCGCATCCGTCGCAGCGGATGCTCATGGACATCTCGGTGGCTCGCACCGGCACGTCGAGCTCGGCGAAGAGGCGGCGCAACAGCGGGTAGGTGCGGTCGTTGTGCACGATGAAGCCTGAGTCCACGGCGTAGGTGCGGCCGTCGCTGGCGGTCACATCATGGGTGTGGGCGTGCCCGCCGAAACGCTCGGCGTCCTCGAACACCGTGACGTCGTGCGTGCTCCGCAGTACGTAGGCGGCGGTCAGCCCGGACACGCCGGAGCCGACAACGCCGACCCGGGGCCGCGGTGCAGCAGGGCTTTGAGCATTCACAACGGGCTTGGCTCCACGGGGGGTTGCGGGAACATCACGATGAGTTCGTTACCATCATTGTCACGTATGGGTCGGCGCACTGCTCGCCATCAGGTCGCCCAGGTCGGCCATCCGGTCGGGGAGCTCGGCGGCGAGCACCTGGGTCAGCGAGACGGTGTCCTCGATCTCTGTCCAGGTGCGTGGGGTGGCGACCCAGGGCCGGTCCCGTCCGCGCAGCGAGTACGGCGCGATGGTCGTCTTGGCGGCGTCGTTCTGGCTCCAGTCGATGAACACCTTGCCTGCCCGGGCCGACTTGTCCATCCGCGCCACGATCGACCCGCGGTGGGCTGCGGCGAGCTCTTGGGCGACGGTCCGCATATAGCTGCGGACGGCGTCGGGTCCTTGCCGGCCCGCCGTGGTGGCATACAGCTGCAGGCCCTTGCTGCCGCTGGTCACCGGCACCGGGTCGTACCCGTCGGCGCTCAGCCGCTCGCGCACCAGCAGCGCCACCTGCGCACACTCGGGCAGGCCCGCCGGTGAGCCGGGGTCGAGGTCGACCACCAGCCGGTCGGGCTGCCAGACCCCGCCACGGGGACCGACCCGCCACTGCGGGACGTGCAGCTCGAGGGCGGCCAGGTTGGCGAGCCACACCAACGTCGCCAGCGAGTCGACCACCGGATAGGTGACCCGCTCCCGGTCGCGGGTGCTGCCGGGCGAGTCGAGCTCGACGGTGCGTACCCAGTCTGGGGTGCCGCGGGGGATGTGCTTCTCGAAGAACGCGCCCGCGGTCGCCTGCACGCCGTCCGGCCAGCGTTTGCGCGTCGCCGGACGGCCGGCGAGCTGGCCGAGCAGAGGATCGGAGACGGCGATGTAGTGGGTGATGACGTCGTGCTTGGTGAAGCCGTCGTCGGGGTAGAGCACCTTGTCGAGGTTGGACAGTCGCACCCGCTGGCCGTCGACCTCCACGCTGTCTGCACGGACCACGCTTTTGTCTCTCCTGAGGCTGATGGGGCTGATGAGGCTGGATAGGATGGCAAACACGCCCGTGAGGCGTCATGCTGCCGTGATGACGTGCGTCCTGCGCGCCGACCGAGTTGAGGGGTGAGCACATGCGATCGATCTGGAAGGGCTCGGTCTCGTTCGGGCTGGTGAACATCCCGGTGAAACTGTATGCGGCGACCGGTGACCACGACGTGCGCTTCCACCAGGTGCACCGTGCCGACGGCGGTCGCATCCGCTACAAGCGGACCTGTGAGCACTGCGGCAACGAGGTCACCTACGGCGACATCGTGAAGGGCTATGAGTCCGAGGACGGTCGGTTGGTGATGATCACCCCGGACGATCTGGACGCACTGCCGGTCGCCAGTGGGCACGAGATCGATGTGATGGAGTTCGTGCCGGCCGAGCAGGTCGACCCGATGCTGATGGACAAGAGCTACTACCTCGAGCCCGACGGCAAGGCCGCCAAGCCG